>OJGU01000513.1_pt1 | contig 22275 bp, 18 predicted proteins | sample 1594741 | NCBI WGS metagenome assembly OJGU01 (sample SAMN05416841, study PRJEB24817) | seawater metagenome | isolation source: Sea water | place: Canada:Atlantic | collected 2013-07
CGAGATGTAGAGAGGTCTCGTGGGCTCGGAGATGTGTATAAGAGACAGGTTCACTCATGGGGTTGAAGTCTAGTCCGCAAATATTACAGTTTCATGACAGTCAGATGGCAAAGCTGTCCCGGTCACCTTACAAGTTAAGCGCTAACGCTTCTTACAAGCCTAGGCTTTCCATTGTGATATCAACAACTTGTGCAGGCAGAGGAATATAACCATCTTTCATGACCACTTCTTGACCAGCCTTTGAAAGAACCAATTTAATAAATTCACGCTCCAACGGGGCTAGGGGCTTATTAGGCTCTTTATTGACGTAGACGAACAAGAAGCGAGCTAATGGATAGTTGCCAGAAATTGCATTCTCAGCAGAGGCTTCGAAAAACTGACCACCGCTCTCTTTTGCTAATGGCAATGCACGAACACTAGAAGTCGTATAGCCAAGACCCGAATAACCAATACCATTGACCGAGGTGCTCACTGATTGCACTACAGAGGCCGAACCAGGCTGCTCGTTCACAGAGTTCTTGAAGTCACCTGTGCAAAGAGCGGTTTCTTTGAAGTAGCCGTAGGTACCAGAGACCGAGTTGCGACCGAAAATTTGTACATCGCGGCGCTGCCAAGGCCCAGTAAGGCCGGTTTGCCCCCAGTTATTAATGACTTCATTGTGCCCACACTTCAATGTCGAAGAAAACACGGCATCCACTTGTGACAAGGACATTCCTTCAAGAGGATTATCTTTGTGGACAAATACGGCCAAGGCATCAATAGCGACAGGGATCGCAGTTGGTTTGTAGCCATATTTGTTTTCGAAAGCTTCGATTTCGTTATCCTTCATTTCACGACTCATTGGGCCCATGTTTGCAGTCCCTTCAGTCAATGCGGGGGGTGCAGTCGAAGAGCCCGCCGCTTGAATTTGGATATTCACATTGGGATAGAAGCGTTTGAACTCTTCTGCCCACAAGGTCATGAGATTCGCGAGGGTATCGGATCCGACACTCGAGAAATTACCGGAAACACCACTAGTTCGAGTATAGTCTGGCAGTGCTTCATCAACGCCAGCGGCGAAGGACATGCTGCTACAGAAGGCTCCGATAACGAAGGCGATCGGCTTAATTGAAAGAGAGAGCTTCATGGTTTTCTCCAGATTTCGGTTCATTTAACGTGCGCTTTAGTATTGCGCGTACTATAAGACCGTTTTGTGACAGCAAGATGACAGTCGCTCTCTCAGCTCGAATGAAACTGAAGTTTTTTCGTTTCCCACAAATTAGAAAATTAATCACGGCTTGGTCACGAATCTGTCACTTTCTTCCGGCTATGTGTCATGTAGAATGCAAGCTTTAAAAGTGACTGAGCATGCGCAGCCAAAATGAGCCGACCCCCAGCAAGCAAGCCCGCAGAGAATGACGTCAGCCAGCATCTAAAGCCTCTACAAGAGGCCAAGTTGAGCGTGGACAATCAAGAGCCTGAACCCCTTATGGAACTGCCCGAGATCGATCTCAATAATAGCGACCTATATCTGAATAGGGAGCTGAGCTATTTCCAATTCAATTTGCGCGTACTAGATCAGGCGCGAGATCCTCGCCATCCCTTACTTGAACGGCTCATGTTCTTATTGATCTTTAGCTCAAACTTAGATGAATTTTATGAGATTCGCGTTTCCGGACTTAAGAAACAGATGGAGTTCGGCCGCCAGCGCCCCGGGGCCGATGGCAAATACCCTGATGAAATACTACGTGAGATCAATCAACAGGTCCGAGTGGCCGTCCAGCAGCAATACCGTATCCTTAACGAGGAACTCCTCCCCTCATTGGCTGAACAGAACATTCGTTTCTTATATCGCCACGAATGGAACGAAGACCTCACTAACTGGGCACAGAATTATTTTAGAGACGAGGTTTTGCCTGTAATCAGCCCACTAGGGCTTGATCCAGCACACCCTTTTCCGCGCTTGGTCAACAAAAGCCTTAACTTCATTCTATCCCTCGAAGGTAAAGACGCCTTTGGCAGGGATAGCGGCCTTGCTATTGTTCCAGCGCCTAGATCCTTACCACGCTTGATTAAGGTGCCTAGTAGCATTCTGCCCGACGGCGACAACTTCATCTTCCTTTCCTCAATTATCCACGCCCATGTAGAAGAGTTCTTCCCTGGCATGAGAGTTACGGAATGCCACCAGTTTCGTGTCACCCGCAACTCCGATTTGGAAATGTCTAATGTAGAAGGACAAGACGTTGCCAGTGTATTGCAAGGCGAATTGCTTATGCGCCGCTTCGGAACCGCCGCCAAACTAGAGGTAGGCGCAGCCTGCCCACGTGAGCTCACGGACTTTCTACTAGAGCGCTTCAATCTCACAGAAGATGATTTATTCCGCCTAGATGGCCCCGTAAACCTACAACGGCTTATGACACTCACGAGTATGCTTAATCGCCCAGATCTGAGCTTTCCTACTTTTACGCCAGGAACACCGGCCGCGCTCGAAGCTGGCAACGATATCTTTGCGGCTGTAACCAAAGAAGATCAATTACTGCACCACCCTTTCCAGTCGTTCTTGCCCATTATCGACTGGGTACGACAAGCAGCGAAAGACCCCTGCGTTCTGTCTATTAAGCAGACGCTGTACAGGACGAACGAGTCCTCTGAGTTAGTAGAAGCCTTATCAGAGGCGGCGCGCAACGGCAAAGAGGTGACTGTCGTCATCGAATTACGTGCTCGCTTCGATGAGAAGGAAAACATCCAGTTTGCTAGCAAACTACAAGAGGCAGGCGCCGTCGTCGTCTATGGTGTGATGGGGTATAAAACCCATGCCAAAATGCTGCTAATTGTTAGGCGAGAGGGCGGAAAACTTAAGCGTTATGCGCATTTAGGTACCGGCAACTATCACCGAAAAACGTCTTTGGTCTATACAGACTACGGCCTACTCACTTGTGACGAAGTGATGTGCGCCGATGTTCATAAGGTATTTCAGCAAATCACAGGAATGGGGAAACGCATCGTTCCCGATATGATGTTGCACGCACCTTTTCGTCTGAAGAAATCGCTCATTAAGATGATTCAAGAGGAAAAGAAAGCGGCTATCGACGGTCGCCCAGCGCGGATCATCGCCAAAATGAATTCACTAACTGACCCAGACATCATTAAAGAGCTTTATAGTGCGGCACGCCATGGCGTAAAAATTGACCTCATCATTCGGGGCATCTGTTGCTTGAAACCAGGAATAGAAGGCGTTTCAGAAAATATCCGAGTCGTCTCTATCATTGGCAGATTTCTTGAACATTCACGGGTGTACTATTTCGAGAATAATACCCCGCAACTTTATTGCGCGAGCGCGGATTGGATGGAGCGCAATTTAGTGCATCGCATTGAGGTTGCATTCCCCGTTTTGAAAAAGCGTTTGATGAATCGAATAATAGAAGACTTGCATTGGTATCTAGAAGATCGCGGGCAAAGTTGGGATCTGCAAGCCGATGGTAGCTATGCGCGTAATCTGCCGGACGCAAATAACGAACTGGAACAAGTCCAGTCGCGATTATTAAATCAATTAGCGACAGTACGCTATAGCTCAGTTTGAGTTACATCAGGCAAGGTGTCTTTACCAACAATAGAGGTATCGGCACCGTTGTGCATCATAAAGTCTAGCATCCCTTCACGCAGAGCCGTTGGGCTGAACGAAATTGATTGCAACGCACACGCGCGCATCAAACCCACCAATATCGACCACCCAGGCATCAACAAGTCTTTCCGGCGATCTTTCAAACCAGGCAGCAATGCGCTTGGGTCTGCTGCGCATAACAAGACATCTTGCTTCATTGCCTCTAATGCTAACAGATCAATTTTGCCTTCTTGATAGCCGCGGAACTGGCAAATATGGGCGAGCATTTTAGCGGTGCCCGAGGAAGCAAAGGCTTCTTGCCACGGGTATTTCTGAAAAGACTCTTGCACCGTCTCAAAACTCGCTGTGGCAGCATCCGTCGCTTGATCTAAGGCATGTTCTAGCTGTTCAGTGCTTAGTGATTGCGCATCTTTAAAATAGGTATCGCGCCAACTCACACACCCGATCGCTAGACTTTGGGTGACGAAACGCCTCTCTTGTGCGCCTATAATTATCTCAGTACTCCCGCCCCCAATATCCACCACTAGACGGGTCTCATTGGTGCGCGGCAAAGCACTGAGCACGCCCATATACACCAGAATGGCTTCTTGAATCCCTGTAATGACTGAAATATCGATGCCAATTTCACGCGCCGCTGAAATAAATTCCGGAGCATTATTGGCAATGCGCAGTGCGTTGGTACCTAAGGCCCAATATTGCTCTATTGGATACTTGGCCATGACAGCAGCAAACTCTTTTAAACAGTCAATTCCTCGAGCGAACGCTTCTGGCGATATTTCGCCGCTAACCGTGACGCCCTCACCCAACTGCACAATATTGCTGAAGCGCTCGACGAGCTGACTCTTTTCGTCATGCCATTGTGCGATGAGTAAATGAAAACTATTGGAGCCTAGATCTATACATGCATACATAGGAAATTGATTCTGCGGGGAGTTCAAATAAAGAATGAACGCGCAATATTACTGCGAATATATGACGTTTATGTGACGATCTTGTCACGTGCGCGTGCAACTGGGGTGCAAAGTGTTAAGACCTCACACCCCCTGGGCGCTTAAATCATTGACTGCTGATAGTTCTCGAGCCCAATTCGGCCAATCAAATCGAGTTGAGTTTCTAGCCAATCCACATGCTCTTCTTCGCTGCGCAGAATCTCACTCATAAGATCACGGCTTACGTAGTCTTGAATCGATTCGGCATAAGCAATGCCCTCTTTCAAAGTTGGAATAGCAATCATCTCAAGCTTGAGATCACACTCAAGCATTTCGAGCGTGTTTTCGCCGATGAGCAGTTTTCCAAGGTTTTGCAGATTTGGTAAACCCTCTAAGAAGAGAATTCTTTCTATCAATTGATCTGCATGCTTCATTTCATCAATTGATTCTTCATATTCCTTGCTTGCGAGCTTGCCAAGACCCCATTCACGGTACATGCGCGAATGGAGAAAATATTGGTTAATGGCCACAAGCTCATTCGCTAGGCACTTATTGAGGTGCTTTATTACGGTAGCATCAGCTTTCATGATCAATCCTTTCTAGTAAATCAAGCCGTTAGAGTGGGCTTTCAGAGAGGGGAAGTCAAGCGTTGCTGTGTTGTAAGGCCTTGATATTAATGATAAACAAACTCATTTAGTATCAGCCTACTAATAGGGGTAGGAGAGCATTCTAGACGGCGATCGCATTGACAAAAGGAGTGCTGTTCTGAAACTCATTAACGATGCTTTTGGCATGTTTACAGCACTTTCCACATTCGGTAGCCAGACCAAGTTTTTCACGTAAGTCTGCAATGCGGTTAGTACCTTGCATACATTCTTCGCGAATTTGGTTGTCGGTAATTTGTCTACAAATGCATACGTACATGGATTTATCCTCAAGTGGCAATAATACTAAACCGTAATGAGAATGATTGTCAAATGTATTCGCTTAAAAATTCGGGGACGGACTCTAAGCGCAACAAGAGCATCATGCTAAGATAGCCGCGCCTTACAATAAGCTCTGCCAATAAGCCCAAAATTCGCTACACAAAAAAGGATAATGCGGTTTGCGAAATCAACAATCTAGCGATAACAGCCCCAATAGCACACTGCAATTGTTTGCGATTGGCTTCACAGTCATCTTTTTGGTGAAGCTGTTTTTCGCGTTCACGCTTGACCTATACAGCGATGAGATTTTTTACTGGCAGGCCTCCACTTATCCAGCGATCGCCTATAGTGATCTGCCCTTTATGGCAGCGCTCTTAACTGGCATAGGCAATATCATTTTCGGTAATCATGCGATTGCGATTCGCTCATTGTTTTTAATTTTGGGAAGTGCGATCCCCTTCTTAGTCCTATGGATTGCCAGACCACTACTTCCTAAACGACAGGCGTTGCAAGCCGCGGCGCTTAGCCTATGTCTGCCGCTGTGTGGTTTCTTAGGGCTTTTGGCCGTTCCAGATGTGCCGCTATTGTTTTTTGGGCTTGTCTTTATAGGTGCATTCGAACGAGCAACAAGAACCGGCCTGACTAAGTACTGGATAGCCGCAGGCATCGCCGCCGCATTGGGCGTCAGCACGCATTATCGTTTTGCCCCCTATCTCGTCGCCGCATTCATTTATTTGCTCGCATTCGGATCTATGCACAAGTATTGGCGCGCGGCCGGCCTTTGGTTAGCAGCACTCATTCTATTGATAGGGTTGTACCCCACTCTTTCTTTTAACTTTAGCAATGATCTGAGCGGCATTGACTACCATTTACTGGAGCGCCACCCCTGGGAGTTTCAAGCAGAGGGGCTGCTTCATACCCTCAAGCAAGCGGTGTTAGTGACTCCCCTGCTTTATTTGGCATTGTTATATACGCTATATCGGCTATGTGTCGCTGCACGGGCAGGAGACACAAGTAAGGGCTTATTTGCCTGTTTTGCCCTATGTAATCTTGGTGTGTATTTAATATTGGCACCATGGACAGACAGCACCAGAACATCAATCCACTGGCCTCTGTCAGGATATCTCCCTCTTGTCATCTTCCTGCCGGAAACACTATTCGTGCTTAAGGAGTATTTGGCCAATAGATTTAATAAACAAATAGCACAGCGCTTCTTAGTCGCCACTGTGCTGATAGGGTTTGCGGGTTCCATTGTGGCTATAACGGGCCTAGGCACTCAGGTATTCCATAAGCAGCTGCGCGCTATCCTAGGAGAAGGCGTGCTGTCGAATAAAATGGCGGGATGGAAAGATTTCTCTGAACATGTACAAAGCCTGATAGTGGAGCAAGAAATCGGCCCTGAAGAGATCATTGTGAGCGACAATTACTATACGGCGGCGCAGCTTGCCTTAGCATTGCCAGACAAGAGAGAGATTTACAATATTGACCAAGATAAAGCCCTGCGAGATGGGCGTGCCGTGCAGTATCAACTTTGGCAACGCAATTCTGCAGCGCTCGCGGCTCTTCCCCAAGTAAGCGGTCTATTCATCACTGAAGACAGCACGATGACAGTCACGGACAAGATTGAAATCCTGCAAAGGGCGTGTGATCAGTTTCCCGAGCTCACCTATTTAAGCGAACTCTCTCTGCTTAGTGGAGACAAGCGTTTTAGTTTCTACCGTGGCAATCAAACTAGCGCTTCGACTAACGTCAATAGCTGCCCTAAACCTACTCTAGGCTGGCTCGATCTCCCAGCCCCCGATGCCCATATCGAATCCACTATCGAAGTCTCAGGTTGGGTCATTAATGAAGGCTTAGGGGTGTCTCGCATCGACGTGATGTTGGATGAGCAGCTAATCGCAGAAGCGAATTATGGGATCGCTCGCCCGGATGTGGCCACAGCGATGAACGTGCAAGATGACCTAAATGCGCCCAATCTGGGTTTCAACGCCACTATCGACACCGATTCGCTGCCCAAAGGCCAAGCAATTTTTAGCATTAGGGTTGTAGGAGTTTCGGGTGAAATTCAATACTTTGGCAACAGAACTGTCTTTATTCAATAGGTTTTCAATAAGGACTTAGGACTTCTACTGCGACCTTCCATTCCCCAGACTTGGTAAAGTGCCAATAACGAAGATAATTCGTGTTAAAGCCGGCCTCCTCTACAGACATCGTTCCGTAGGTGTAGCCGACCTCCCCTGACTCGGCCAAAAACGCACCAGATGTCTCAAAAGTCAGAGCTGACATAGCCACTTTCTCATCTAAGAAAGCACCATATACGATACTTCCAGATTCGCTGCCAATGCCTGGAGCCATGCCAGGAATGTAAATGCGTTGATGACGAATGCCATACCTTGAGGCAGTTCTGCGTCCACCGCGCAGATTAATTGAGGCAATAAACCTTCTGTCAGCCTCGAACAAAGAGTCAACTGTGTTGTTGGCAGCAAGGCTTGGGGAGGCAGTTTCGGCAATTAGCAGGTCCGTGTCGGCAAAATTAGGCTCAACATCAAGGCTAAGAAACCCGGGAACGCTTGCCACCATGTCAGCAACCATTCGCCATTCACCGTCTATGCGACGCCAAATGTTGACGAAATGGCCGTACACACGGCGCAGTTCCTCACCTGAGCCTGCTGAGAAGCGATAAGGCCCACTAGTAAGCCCAAGGTCGCCAGCACGAGAAAAATCGATATAGTTGGCCTTAGACTCAAGCGCTGTGTTGCCACGCTCTTCTGGGCTCACCTGCTCGTAAAGCAGCCGAGCATCCACAGGCCCACGCCTAAAGATCACAGCTCCTTCGCCAAACACATCCAAAAACGCTTGGTTCATTCCCAAGGTTCTTGAGCGCTCAGCAAAGGTCGCATCTGTCACCTTCAAGCTTTCCCATATACTAAAGCGGTCTTCTGTTTGTGCAAACAGTGTCAAAGGGCTCAGTAATGAAAGGAAAACCAAGATTTTAGTTGTTGACGTCGTCATGGACGCACCACTTTAATTGTCATTCTTGGATTAATCTGATTGATGCTTGAAGTATGTACCAATATTTCGAGTAGGTATAGCTCATATCGTGAATTTCGCCCCGAATACAGCGTTGTCAGAGCTATTTTTGCAGGGGGAATTGAACACTTCTTGCCGGACAACTAGGTGACTTTTGGGGGGGGTAACCAGTAGAATCGATCAAGTTCCGCGGCCTAGTAAATCTTATCGAAGATGCGAATGGCACAGAGACACAGGATGACCGAGCACCCTATGCAGATGTACCTTAAACATTTCAACTTATCTGAAGAGCCCTTCTCAGCGACTCCCGATACTCGTTTTTATTATGAACACTCTAAAACTCAGGCTCTGTTTTCGGAAATGATCGCAGCGATTAATCAAGCCGATGGCTTCGTCAGAATTATGGGCGAGGCAGGGTCAGGTAAAACACTCCAATGCCGAAAACTACTCAAAGCCCTGCGCAGTCATAAAAAACGTTATCAGGTCATTCACATCCCTCACTCGCGACTTAGCGAAGAAGGGCTATATCTTGCCATCATGCAAGAGCTGAAATTAAAACCAATAGCGCAAAAAAGCCTGCGAGAGTCCCTTATTGCGCACTTACAAGGCATAAATAATCAGGCAAACACTAACCCCGTCATTATTATTGATGAAAGCCAATCAGTTCCCGAAGATACCCTAGAAGCGTTGATCGAGCTTATTGATAGCGGCAAGAGAGGAATGAAACTTCTTCGTGCAGCCCTCTTTTCAATGCCACTAGAGCACTCTCAGAGTGAGCTGATCACCTATCAAGAAATTGCCGATCGCACAACGTTGACGCGAGAACTAAAAGCATTTGATAGTGATGAGGTTAAACGCTATATAGAAACCCGATTGATAAAAGCAGGATATCGGCAAGACCCTCTGTATTCAACCGAAGCATTAGAACTCATAGTTAAGCTAAGCAAAGGCGTTCCCCGTCTAATCAATCTACTTGCACAAAAATCCCTAATCAACGCATACAATGCCGAACTAAACCAAGTGCAAGCCCACCAAGTCAGGCTTGCCGCTGCCACAATCGATACTGCACTTCTCGACGTAATCGAATACAAACCTAATTGGTTCAATCGATTACGGGGGCGAAAAACTGGGACATAAATTCTCAATACTCGGTTGTTACTCACACTCGCTTCGCTATAATCATTGCCGCCAGACTTTTAGTTCAACCGCATGCGCACACTAGGACACCAAAATGCCAGACCCAATTTGGACCCAATTAGACGAAGAAGCACGACAAACCGTACAAACCGAGCCCTTGCTTGCCAGTTACGTGTATGCCTGCATTCTTAATCACGCCAGTCTAGGATCTGCCCTAAGTTTCATATTGGCAAATAAGCTGTCCGATGAGGTAATGCCTGCCATCGCTGTGCGCGAGTTATTTGAAGCGGCTTATCGCGAATCACCGGATATGATACTCAATGCGATCTCTGATATGCAGGCAGTTTACGACCGTGACGCAGCGACCAACAGCTATCTACCAATTTTGCTTTTTCTTAAAGGCTATCAATCGATTCAAGTACATCGACTTGCTAACTTTTTATGGAAAAAAGGACGTAAGACCCTCGCGCTATTTATGCAAAGCCGAAATTCCGAAGTCTTTGGGGTAGACATTCATCCAGCATGTGTTATGGGCAAAGGCATCATGTTTGACCATGCGACTGGCATTGTCATTGGCGAGACTACTGTCATTGAGGATGACGTCTCAATTATGCAATCAGTGACATTAGGAGGCACGGGTAATGAAACTGGAAATCGCCACCCTACTATTCGCTCTGGTGTACTGATTTCAACTGGAGCCAAAGTGTTAGGCAATATAGAGATCGGTGCTGGCGCGAAAATTGGTGCAGGCAGTGTAGTTCTCAATGATGTTGCACCACACACTACTGTCGTCGGCGTACCAGCCCATAAGGTCGGCAAACCCTGCTCTGACCTTCCCGCGCGCACCATGAATCAGAACGTATATGAAAACTAGTCCACACCAAGGTTTAACTTAGTAATTTTATTGTCATATTAGATGCCGATAATAGGGAGCCCTATTACTGCGGAAACTATGATGGCTGACAATATAATTAAGCTTGTGCTTCCCGAAAACTCAGAAGAAGCGCGCACAAACAAAGAGATAGGCCAAGAGTTCACTAAGATTCTTGAGAGCGAAAGCCTTAATGCAATCTATCAGCCGATAGTCGACTACAAAAAACAAGTAATACTGGGTTATGAATCACTTGTTCGCGGCCCATCCGACAGCGCATTGCACAATCCTGTCATGTTGTTTGACATGGCACGTCGCACCGGTTCTCTCACCGAGTTAGACCTTCTTTGTAAGCGCACAGGCATACAAGGCTTTAAAGCAAAGCGCCTTCCCGGAAAACTATTCCTCAACACTACACCGCAGGGATTACTCGAGCCTGGCCACCGCACTGGCCTCACTTTAGAGTATCTACGCGAACTAGGGCTTAAACCAGAAAACGTCGTCATTGAGCTCACTGAACAGTATCAAATGACCGACTCCCACGTTCTAAGCAACGCTTTACAACACTACCGTGAGATGGGTTTCGAGATCGCCATCGATGACCTTGGCGCTGGTTACTCAGGCTTGACCCGATGGGCAGAACTACGGCCTGAGTACGTAAAGATTGACCGGCATTTTATACAAAATATACATACCGATGCGGTAAAGCAATCCTTCGTTAGATCGATAATCGATATCGCCAAGGAACTGAACTGTAAGGTAATTGCCGAAGGGATCGAAAGCCGTGAAGAAAGCCAGATGCTGATGGATATGGGCATCTGTTATGGACAAGGATATTATTTCGGCCGCCCTCAGAGTAATCCGCCTTACTCAATTCCTGAAAGCCTGTTTCGCGGTGCCGATGGATTTATTCCTCGCAGTCAACCATGGCCGGTGCGCGAAGACATCGAGGACCTCCTAACCGAAGCCCCAGCCCTGCTTTCGAACGACAACCTCGAGCAGGCTTATCGCTATTTCGTTAAAGATGATTCGCTCACTGCTATCGCAATCATCAATGCTCAAAGAGAACCCATCGGCCTTATTCGAAGAAATAAATTACTGACCACTTTTTCCAGTCAATATGGACGCTCACTGCACGGTGCAAAACCTGTCATTAACTTCATGGATCGAAGCATTATCATGGTTGAGCGAAGTTGGAATATTGAACAAGTGAGTAATCTCATCACTGACAATATGAAGGAACAAATTGAAGCCGATTTTATAATTGTTGATCAAGGAAAATACGCAGGACTTGGCAGAGTGCTCGGATTGTTGAAAAAAATTACGGATCTGCAAATTCGCAATGCTCGCTATGCCAACCCTTTGACGTTATTGCCTGGCAATGTGCCCCTATATGAATGCTTGGATCAACTGATCAATACACAATCTGAGTTCTGCGTAGCCTATTGTGACATCGACAATTTCAAACCCTATAACGATGTATACGGGTATTTTGAAGGCGATCGGGTTATTAAATTAATCGCAGAGATCCTCCGTGACAATACACACAAATCTGACGACTTCATTGGCCACGTCGGTGGAGACGATTTCATCGTCGTGTTCTCCAGCCAAGACTGGCCAGAGCGATGCGAGAAGATCTTAGCTGCGTTTGAAAATCATGTTCCTTCCCTGTATACCGATGACGATCGTAGCCTTGGTGGTATCTATTCGCAGTCCCGCGACGGTATAGAACAGTTTTTCCCATTCATGAGTGTCTCTATCGGCGTTGTGACACCCGACACCAAGAAAGTTATTTCTCACCACGATATCTCAAATATGGCAACTCATGCAAAGCATAGTGCGAAAAACATCAAGGGTAATAGTTTGTTTATTGAGCGCAGGAGAACGAGTCTCCTCGCTCAATAAGTGTTTTTCTACAAATGCTTTTCGGCGTAGGCAGCTAGCTTAGACCTCGGCACTCCTTGCAGTTGGACGCTTCCTCCGTACTCAAAGTTTTTAAATCGTTCTGCCAAATACGTTAACCCTGAACTTGTTGGGCTTAAGTATGGAGTATCGATCTGAGCTAAATTCCCTAAACAAATCACCTTAGACCCATTGCCTGCACGAGTAATAATTGTCTTAATCTGGTGCGGAGTTAAATTCTGCGATTCATCAATCAAAATCAAACTTTGTTGAAAACTTCTGCCGCGAATGTAGTTAAGCGATTTAAATAAAAGCGGCACTTTATCGAGCACATAGGCGATACTGCTAGAACAATTATTGTCCTCCCAGTGCAGGGCCTCCAAATTATCGGTAATCGCTCCCAACCAAGGTTCCATTTTCTCTTCCTCAGTGCCAGGTAGGAAGCCGATATCCTCATCCAAACCTTGCGTACTACGAGTTGCGATGATTCGCCTATAGACCTTACTAGCGACTGTCATTTCTATCGCAGCCGCCAATGCCAGTATCGTTTTTCCAGAACCTGCGGCGCCGGTAAGATTAACTAGATGCACATCGGGATCCAACAATAAATTCAATGCCATAGCTTGATACGCATCTTGAGGCTTCAACCCCCAAGTTTCTTGGCTCATCAAGGCATCTAAGTCTAAATGTCGTAAGGTAATTTTTTCTTTCCCAACCTTTGTCACACGGGCTAAGAACCCAGTTTTGTCATATAGGAATTGATTGGGAAATATCTCTTGCGAGATCACATTGCGCGGCACGTGGTATAGAGTATAAGCATGACAATGCTCGGTCTGGACGTCGGTCACTTCATTCCAAAAGCTATTTTTAAACTCTATATACCCCTTGTTAAGGTGAGCAATATCACTGAGCAGCTGATCACTGTGATAATCCTCGGACTCTATACCGCAACCCCTAGCTTTGAGTCGCATATTGATATCTTTGGTGACAAGTACAGCACGCCGGCCAGGGTGACGCTTTTTTAGATAAGCAACAGCATTGAGGATTTTATTGTCATTCAAATGTGTAGGGAGTAAGACAGCATTTTCAGGGGTTTCTGTCATGAGCACAGATAAAGAGCCAGAAGCTTTAAGCTTCTTCCCTCTTTGAATCGGCACGCCTTCTTCCACATCCTGCGGCAGAGCGCCACCTAACACATGGTCTATTTCTCGAATTGCTTGGCGACAATCTGCGGCAATTGACAACTTGCCACTTTTTAAATTGTCGAGCTCTTCGAGGACAGTGATGGGAATGATGACGTGGTGTTCGTCGAAATTTTTTATTGCAGTGGGGTCGTGGATTAAGACATTTGTATCAAGGATGTAGAAGATAGGATTCTGTGTTGCGGGTTGAACTTGCGATTTACTCACGAGCTTAACATCAGCCATACGGATACACCTTCTTTTAAACTACGTTGCAGGGAATCATAGTCGAAATTAGCGTCTCAATATGGCATCAGTGTGACAAACAACGCAGCCGTGAGCAACAAAGATTTTTGCAACTCACGGCATGGGTAATTAGCTCTAACCTCCAGTGATCTGTATCAGGATGCCCGCGGCTACTGCGGAGCCAATAACACCTGCGACATTTGGACCCATTGCGTGCATCAATAAATAGTTATGGGGGTTAGCTTCCATTCCTACTTTATTCGCAACGCGCGCTGCCATAGGCACGGCAGAAACACCGGCCGAACCTATCAATGGATTGATTTTTGTTGCAGAGAAGAGATTCATAACCTTTGCCATCAATATGCCTGCAGCCGTACCTATAGAGAAAGCAACCATTCCTAACATTAGTATCCCTAAGGTCGTGGCCACCAAGAACTGATCCGCACTTAACTTGGAACCAACAGCAAGGCCCAACAAAATAGTCACAATATTAATAAGTGCGTTCTGCGCCGTCTTACTTAAGCGATCGACTACGCCACTTTCCTTCATCAGGTTTCCGAAACAGAACATTCCAAGCAAAGGAGCTGCGCTTGGTACAACCAAGGCTACAAGGATCAATAGCGCTAGTGGAAACATAATCTTTTCGCGTTGGGACACAGACCGCAATTGACTCATCTTAATCTTGCGTTCGTCCTCTGTTGTCAGCAAACGCATAATAGGGGGCTGAATAAGCGGCACGAGTGCCATATAGGAGTAGGCCGACACCGCGATTGCTCCTAGCATTTCAGGAGCCAATATTCCCGCCACATAGATTGCGGTAGGGCCATCTGCCCCCCCAATGATGCCAATGGCTGCGGCTTGCTGAATACTAAAATCGAACCACCCAAGCTCAGTCATCGACAGAGCCCCAAGTACCGTAGCGAAAATACCAAATTGCGCTGCCGCACCGAGTAATAAGGTTTTAGGGTTTGCCAGAAGTGGACCGAAGTCAGTCATGGCACCAACCCCCATGAAAATCAGTAGAGGGAATACCCCTGTCTCAATTCCCATGTGATAAAACTGTGCCAAGACACCAGTTCCGGTCGCTATATCGACACCCGGAATATTGGCCAGTATTCCGCCAAATCCGATTGGCAATAATAGCAACGGTTCAAACTTCTTGCTTATCGCGAGATAAAGTAGCAGTAGTCCCACTAAAATCATGACAAACTGCTTTACTTCAATCTGATAGATACCGGTCGACTGCCAGAGTACGAGTAATTGATCCATGTTACTGTCCTACAACGATTAAGGAGTCGCCTACCGATACTGCGTCACCTTCAGCAATATTGATTGCTGTAACAATGCCGCTCATTGACGCGCGTATCTCCGTTTCCATTTTCATCGCTTCGAGAAGTACAACCACATCCCCTTCCGCAACATTTGAACCTACTTTTACAAGGATCTTTTGAATACTCCCCGTTAAAGGAGCAAGGATTGCCTCCTCGGTCTCAACTGAAGCAATGGGTTTATCAGTGCCCTCGACAGTTTCCTTGTCGTCACCCAACTCTAGGAATTTTTCGACATCTCCCCCTTCGCTAACCTTCACCAAATAATTCTTGCCTGAAACAGCCACCGTAAACACATCTGCATCAACGGTTTGCTTATTATCTACTTCCTTTGCGCTATCGCTACCAGTTGGCATGGCTTCAAAGGCAGCCGGATTATTGCGGTTCTGGAAGAATTTCAAGGCCGGCTGAGGGAACAAAGCATAGGTCAAGGTATCATCAATTTCGTTTAGAATTTCAAAGCCTTTACTCTTCGACAAGGCTACTAATTCGTCTTTCTGTTTTTCGAATTCGGGCTCTAGTAAATCTGCGGGGCGACAAGTGATCGCTTCTTTTCCCGCCAATACACGCTCTTGTAAGGCTCTATTGACTGGGGCAGGCGTCAGACCATATTCCCCCTTGAGTACGCCCTCTGTTTCTTTCGCAATAGTCTTATAGCGCTCGCCCATCATTACATTGATAACCGCTTGAGTGCCAACGATCTGCGATGTCGGTGTGACTAATGGAATGAAACCTAAGTCTTCTCGAACTCTTGGTATTTCCAATAGAACTTCGTCGAGTTTATCGGTGGCGTTCTGTTCACGAAGTTGATTTTCTAAATTCGTTAACATTCCACCGGGTACCTGAGCGACTAAAATTCGCGAGTCGATCCCTTTCAAAGCGCCTTCAAACTTAGCATATTTTTTCCGAACTTCACGGAAGTAACTCGCAATCTCTTCCAACAGTTCGATATCTAGCCCAGTCCCTCGCTCGGTTCCTTCTAGCATAGCAACCATCGATTCAGTAGGCGTGTGGCCATAAGTGAGGCTCATAGACGAGATAGCGGTGTCTAGATTGTCGATCCCAGCTTCGGCGGCTTTTAAGTATGTCCCAGTCGACATACCTGTAGTGGCGTGGCATTGCATATGAATCGGAATATCGACCGTTGCCTTCAATTGTGAAATTAGGTCAAAGGCGACATAGGGCTTCAATAACCCTGCCATATCTTTGATACAAAGCGAGTCAGCGCCCATCTCTTCTATCTGCTTAGCCATCGTTAACCAGCTATCAATGGTATGCACGGGGCTTACGGTATACGACAATGTGCCTTGCGCATGTTTACCCTGTTTGCGCACTGCTTTTATCGCTTGCTCAAGATTACGAGGATCATTCATCGCATCAAAAACACGAAAAACGTCCACACCATTGACTGCCGCACGCTCTACGAATCGATCAACAATATCGTCTGCATAATGCCGATAACCTAGAATATTCTGTCCACGGAAGAGCATCTGCTGAGGGGTATTCGGCATCGCTTGCTTCAATCGACGAATGCGCTCCCACGGGTCCTCACCCAAAAATCTAATGCAAGCATCGAAGGTAGCCCCCCCCCAAGATTCAATGGACCAAAACCCTACTTTGTCGAGTTTTTCAGCGATAGGAAGCATATCGTCAGTACGCAATCGTGTGGCAAAAAGTGATTGGTGCGCATCGCGTAGTACTACATCTGTAATGCCTAAAGGTGATTTATTCTTAGTCATTGATTTTTGATCCTATTATAGTCGTCCAGCAGTGCTGGCCTTTTCATTAGTTTGCTACGCATCATTCACGATACTTTTTCTGCAATGCCAAATAGCAACGCAGCAAAAGCGGGTGACACACGATTGCACCTTAGCCTAATGTCTGTTCTTGAATTCTGTGATGGCAGCAGCGAGTACGATTTTAATGTCGTCAACATCTTGTTGTTTAGCCACTGATGGGGAGGGTCGATTTTGCTTAATGGCGCTAGTATGCGCAGTAGAAGGAACAAGCTCTGTCCCCTCTGATTCTTTGAGTAAAAACGACATGAACTTGGTTACTAAAATTAGCAACGCAAGGAATATAAATACTGCGCCCATACCAAAAAGCGCTAAGTTGAGCCCTTCAATTATCATTATTAAACTTACCTTGTTGAATTGCTCTAAAATTGAAGACCGTTGATCTTGATGTTTCTAGCAGATTTGGACTGTAGTACTTCTGCTCATTCACTGCTTGGTAATAACAACTCTAAATCCAATAAACGGCCTCCGCGCACCCGGGTCGGCCGCACCACGAACAGACGCACGAATATTATTCGCCTCATCGCTATAAGAGCCACCACGCATTACCCAAAGCGCATCGCTCGCTAAATCATCTCGATCATTAGTCTCATCAAATGGATACTCTTGATAGGGACTGCGTGTCCATTCCCATACGTTACCACTCATATCAGCCAGTCCAAAACTACAATCTGGGCAATCAAAACTACCCACTGGCACTACTCCATCGCTCGAGTAATTGGCTTTGCTTTTATCTGCTTGGTTGCCCCACGGGTAAATGCGTCCCTCTTCACCCTTAGCGGCTTTCTCCCACTCCGCTTCGGAGGCTAGGGTTACGCGCCCCCCTTCATCTAAAAATCGTCTAAGCTGACTCGGTAAATCGCTAGCCATTCGAAGTTGTTGATCCAACCATCGCGCATAAGCAACAGCATCAGTCCAGGTAACGTTCGTGACAGGATAATTTGCTTCTCCCTCTAAACTAGAAGCACTCACATTACGCTGGGTCGCATTAGCAAACTCTCTAAATTGGGCAACTGTTGTTTCATAGCGAGAAATATAGAACAGTGGAACATCTACAATGCCTTGCCGCCGCGACTGCGACCATCGCTCGTTCTCAAATGCCATTGGGTCTATGAGGGGGTTACTTCCCATTGGAAAGCTCCCAGTAGGGATTGCAACAAACCCTAACAGGGGCTCATCTGCCAACGACCATTTTTCAACATCAAATTGCGCGAAGGCATTCTGTGTCGCGAGTAATACAATAGCGAGTACACTAAAGGTTATTCTTAACTTAAAATTGATAAGTTGGCGCATTTTACCCTTTTTGTTAGAGGTGCCTTTTAGGTTCAAAATAATAGTCGTAAAGAGTTAAGCAAACTTCTTGTTTACTTAAATTGAAACAGACTTATCACAAGCAAACTCCCATCCGTGTTCACATGCCCTTTGATAAAGTTGATCCTCAGGCATTCCTAATAAATTTTGCCCTGCCTCTCGCAGCAACAATCTGAAATCGAATGCTCGTGGGTTGGCTAAAGAGATCTGCGACGGATCTAAGAAGTTTAAACATGCCGCTTGAAAGCGTAGGTCACAAGCGCGTGAAAAATACGCCAGTGCTCTCTCTGTATCTTGAGGGACATTATTGCCATAGAAGTACTCGGCACCAATAGCGTTACATGCCCAACCCGAATTATCATTGCAGTATGTGGACTCTAACAATATGAGACGTTCACAAGCATTTGCACGCCCCTCCTCACAAGCTTGTGCCCAAAAAGGCAGACTATCACCAACATGCCGAGAATCTGTTTTTCCTAGCAGTGAAATAACTATAAAAAATCCAATCCATATGGACATATGCACCAAATTGGCTTTTTTACTTGGGGTTACTCCGAGCCCCCAGTTTTCTAGAAGCGCGTTATTTCTTAGTGGAGCCACCATCCTATCGATCCACTGCACACTCAGGTTGAGCAAAGGTACACAGAGTAATTTGTCATAAAAAGTTGGACTGCCCAACATATCAAGCACGGTGTACAGTACAAACACGCCAATGCCATAGAGAATACCGAATACTAAACGACCCGTCGGGGTTCTCGGCGAAGTGGAGGGGTCCGTTACAAGCAGGTGTAAGCCTAGGAAAACGGCAATCGGCACATCAGAGTCTAAGAAATAGGGGACACCTGCAATCGAAAAATACAAGGCACTGAGCGCAAACATTACCATTGCAGCAGAGGCAGCAACTAAGGTAATGGAGAAAAAATACATGACCACCAAACCACCAAGGAACAAATAGGTGTACATATTCGGTGCCAAACTTAATGTAGAGGCAATCTGGGGCCCCCAAGTCAAATCAGTGGTATTCGTGGTGATAAGAACTAGAGAAAACAACCCTAACGTAAACGCTGAAGGGTTGAAGATATGAACAAAACGCCCATCCCTGTTCCAGCGAACAAACTCTTTCCCTAAGAAGCCAATCGCAACCATAATGAACTGCAAGTAGAACCAGTCATCCATAAACCACAAGAATAAATTTGTGCTAAAAATGATTGGGAACGGCCCAAATCCAAGTTGATAGGACTCACGACGCGTCCAAGATAAAAGAATATCGAATGAATAAGCGAACATTATTTGAGCAATGAGTAACACTGCGTGGTCCTGAACTGGTTGCCAGTTCATTCCCCAGTAAATATAGACAGATAAGTGCACCATTGCTTGGATATAGTGCTGAGGTTTTAATGCAACTATGAAGCTTTTTTCTGTTTTTTGAGTAGCGCAGTGTTTTAACAACCACCCTTGCCAAGCTAAAAGTGCAAGACACGATGCCCAAAATGAGTAAATCAAGACATCGTTAGACTGGACTCGACTCGTGAATGAAAGTAAAAATAAAGCAAGTGTAAAAAGCGAGGGTATTTTTAATAGATGTTTGCCTGCAATCACCGGCATATTTTCATTAACAGAGCTAGTCTCGCGAACCTTTGTAGATCGAGACTTGAAATCACGTTTTTTAGTTGCCGACTGCATCAATTGCGCTCTTAACACGGAAAAAATAGTGCGAAAGATGATAAACCAGCGCCCTAATCAATACAATTTCTATCCGGCAAACCAAGCAATTTATAGGGATCTATAACCTTCAATTGCGCGAGAGAAGCGTTTACACTGTTTAGCGGTCACATATGTAACGCCTGATCAGTCTCTTGGTCAGTCATAGCAACTGAATTCGCCCTTGAGGGCCTAATACTAAGTAAAAACACGGAGTGAATAGAATGTTGAAGCGAATAGCAGGAATTAGCTTATTACTTGCCGGGACTACCGGCTTATTCAGCGTTTCTGCGCAACAGGCAGAACCTACACCAGAGCAACTTGCTGCTCAAGCTACCAATACGCGCCAAGCGCTCTTCCAGGTGTTGTTCTATAACCTCAATATGATTAGTGGGATGGCTCGAGGAACCGTTGAGTTCGATGCAAGTGTTGCGGAGCGTAATGCTAATAGAATTGCAGCACTAGCCCCTATGATTACCGAAGTATTTGCGGCTAACGACACAAGAGCATTCAATGTCGAAACCGAAGCACTGCCAATTATTTGGGATCAAATGGATGAGTTTGAAGAAAAAGCACATAATTTAGAAAATGCAGCCAATACATTCGCTGAGATCGCCCGCGGCGGTGAGCGTAATGCAATATTGGGCGGAATTCGTGCTTTTGGCGGCACTTGTGGTAACTGCCATGAGACTTTCCGAGAAGATTAACTGCTGCCCGTGCTAGCGTTGAAGGTGTTATTCGAACCTTCAACGCTCTCTCGGACTTTTAAAGAATGCAGCCAACGCTTGGCGATCCTCATCCGTCAGTGTGGAGGTGTTGTGTTCGATTACCGCTTCCATCTCGCCCCCAACGAACTCACCATCAGGTTTCATACCGAGCAATAGGAAGAAAGCGAAATCTTCTTCACTCCAAGCGGATAATGCTTCTAGATCGATTTCATCTGCATGGCTTTCACCCATTGTCGCCCCTGCAAACTCATTATTGAGCTGTAAAATCCCAATACTGTTCCGGGGCGTATGACACTCACTACAATGACCTAAGCTGCGCGCTAAATAGGCCCCTCGCGCTACCTTAGGGTCTGTTGTGTCTACTTCAGGTAGTTCACCTTCAAACGCGTCAGCCAGTTTATTCCAAGCGGCCAATGTCCAGCGCTGTAACCAAAGAGGTGTCTCGTGATCTGGCACATTAAAACTCACGGGTTCCTGTGCCATTAAATACGAAGCAATATCTAATACATCTTTCTCTGTCATGTCGCTATAGGAGCGATAAGGGAATGCGGGGAAATAGAAGCTGCCACTTGGACTGCGACCATGCTGCATAGCAAGAAGGAAATCTCGCGCTTGCCATGTCCCGATACCAGTAACAGGGTCTGGAGTAATATTAGGTGCGTAGAATGTCCCAAAATCGGACTCTAAAGCCATCCCACCGCTTAGTCCTTCATTCCCTTCGTGGCAACTAATACACCCACCAGCGTTCACCAGATACGCCCCCCGCTCTATAATCGCCTCTTCTTCGCTGAGAGGTGGATTCGCCACAGTCGGCATAGCAAACATCCAGTAACTTACTGCTATCAACAAAGCCATAACAGTGAAAATAAAACTTAAAGCTTTAGACATCTACACACCCTAATTGTGAATTTCTATAGCGCTTTGCGCCGAAATCGATAATGCGCATAAGAATGCCATAAAATATAAAACATCGCATTGTTCGGGAGGGGCGAAGCCTAAATTTCAGGCATAAAAAAAGCCCCTAGTACGCTAGTACTAGGGGCTTTTCGGGTTTAAGAGCCTGACGATGACCTACTCTCACATGGGGAGACCCCACACTACCATCGGCGCTGAGCACTTTCACTTCTGAGTTCGAGATGGGATCAGGTGGTTCACACTCGCTATGGTCGTCAGGCAATTCTTTTCGCACACATTGCCAACTGGGCAATGCACACTGGTTCGGTGACAATCGGGTGAATGAACTTTATACAAACGCGTCTATCGATTTAGGTTGTAGCAAAACATACGCTTATTCAAAAGCCTGTGATTATATGGCCAAGCCTCACGTGCAATTAGTACTGGTTAGCTCAATGCATCACTGCACTTACACACCCAGCCTATCAACGTCGTAGTCTTCAACGGCACTTTAGGAGGATCAAGTCCTCAGGGAGATCTCGTCTTGAGGGGGGCTTCCCGCTTAGATGCTTTCAGCGGTTATCCTGTCCGAACATAGCTACCGGGCAATGCCACTGGCGTGACAACCCGAACACCAGAGGTTCGTCCACTCCGGTCCTCTCGTACTAGGAGCAGCTTTCCTCAAATCTCCAAC
>OJGU01000514.1_pt1 | contig 22214 bp, 11 predicted proteins | sample 1594741 | NCBI WGS metagenome assembly OJGU01 (sample SAMN05416841, study PRJEB24817) | seawater metagenome | isolation source: Sea water | place: Canada:Atlantic | collected 2013-07
TAAAAATAAAATAATAACTAGGTAAAAAAATTTATTTGTTTTCATAAATAATTATTGTTTTTCTTCTTCTCTCAAAATTAACGCTGACCTTTGTTCAGGTAGTTCATTTTCAACCATTTTCCTGAATGATTTATCACTAAAAAATTCTTTTCCTTTATTAGTTCCTACTTTAATAGCTTTTTGCTCATTAGGCTCATCCGCTCTATCTTGTTGAACATATGTAGCTTTTTGAGCAGCTTCTGCTGGGTCTGCTAATGAACCATTATAAACTAAAACTGCTGCCCAAATATAACCTCCTGCCTCATTTGCATTATAAACCACACCATCAATCTCTAATAATTCCGATTTATCAATTCCTAATATCTCATATGCTCTATGTTTATAATCTAATTCTCCTGAAAAAGAGTTTTTTAAAGCAGCTTGTTCAGTTGCTCCATAATATGGTGCTGATGAAATAAAAGCTGTACCATGTGCAACAAGCTTTGCTAAATCAGCTTTAGATAACTTTGTTATACCACTAAAATCTCCTAACTCATTATTATCATCATCTCTTCCTAATAATGTTCTAACACTATTAGGCGTGAATGATTTTCCATCTAATGTTGGTGTAATAGATACACTCAAAGGTACATTTTCTTCTATTACTTTTTTAGTAACTTTTTTTATAACTACTAATCCATCCTTCTGAGTCACAAAATCAACATTATAATCTAACTCTTCTAATCCATCTAAATCTAATGCTCGTATAGGAGTATTCCCGGCAAACTGATACGGTGTGTACCAAGGATACTCTTTAGTCAATGGGTCAAGGTGCACCGCACTGTTATGCTTTAGCTTGCAGCTAAGCATTTCATCTTTACCACCTACCAACTCCAATTTACTTTTTTAAAGAACGTTTTATTTGTTTTTATTAGAGTAACACTACCTTTTATTATTTTTAACCCAATAGAATATTGCCAACAACAAAACTAGTATGGTAACTGGTGTCAAAAAAACGAATAATCCTAAGTCAGCCCCTCCTGTATATATATTTTTTTCTTGTTCTAAGTAATAGAGAAAAAAAACATACCCCCAAAGATGTAATAAAGACTTTAATAATAAGTTCACGTAGCCAGAAACCTTAGTAGGTTTTGCCTTAGTTACTAAATAATTAAGAGCTAATATCAGTAGCGGAATAACAATTGAATATATATAAAACATCACTTATCTTTTTTATCAGTTTTTGGGTCTATAATTTTAACATCTCTATCTACTTCATTACCATTAGATTCTTTCACCACATTATCAAGTACTTCCTCCCAAGATTCCTTCTGCTTTTCTCTTGATTCCTTTTCCTTAAAAACCTTTGCTGCCCCCATATCAACTTCTGACACACTATTTATACTAAAAGTAAAATTACCTTCTCCTTTATCCTTTAATGTAAATACAATTACACCTTTTTCAATATGCCCCTCTAACGTAGCAAAAGTTGCTGAAATTGACCCTTCTTTTTCTTCTAATGCAATAACTTTTACATAACCACTAGCAAAAGGTGCGTCAATATCAATTTTTATATAAGCACCTACACCAAATGGTGTTGGTTCTCCTTCACCATCAACAGGCTCATTAAAACTTGCTTTAGTATTAGAAAGAATATCCTGAGGAGATTCTTTAAACTTCTTTTTTAAATCAGTAAATGCTTGTTGAGAAGCTTTGACTTGTACACTATAATGTTGTTTTTGAGCTGTTTCTACATTTGGAAGTTTTATTTCTAATTCACCAGGGTTATCATAATCAGACATAAACCACTCCAACTCTTTGCCTTCTAAATCTTTACCCACTATTACTTTGTTTTCCGCAAAAGCATAAGGACTGTTCCAAGGATATTCAAGGGCTAACGGTGTGCACCGCACCGTTATGCTTTAGCTTGCAGCTAAGCATTTCATCTAATCCTTTCTTCCAGTTTACAATTTACCATTTTTAAAAGAACGTGTTGTTAAAAAAATCTTTCATTTACCTCTTGACTTTGTCCTAAAAATCAACTACCTTCGTTTTTTTCAGCGGTGTTCAAGCTACAAGCTCTCACAAACAGTGCCGAGGCACAGCACACTAGAAAATAAAACCACTTATTTCATATGTAAATTTTTCATCTTTTATTAAAATCAAAATAACAGCTCCTTTATATTTGTTACTAATTACTAATTTTGTTAAATAATCATTCCCTATTTTCTTACTCCTATAAATTTGTAATTCATAATCATCTCGTTTTTTATTTTTTATTTTATAATGCTTCTTTATAGTTTTATCTATCTCTATTTTTACCGGAGCTAAACTGTCTTCTTTTACTAATAATTGTAAATTCTCTTTAGACATGCTATCTAATTCAAAAACTAAAACATCATCTTTTTCAACATTTATTGATGTTACAAAAGGCTCCGTTTCACCCTTAAAATATATTTTTTTACAATTAACAAATTCTAACTCTTTTAATATATGCCGAGAAAAAAAATAAAAACTATTTTTTTCAACATTATTATCCCCTATCACTTCATTTTGAGAAAATAAGTTAGTTACAATTAAAATACTCGATAAGATAATAAATAAACTTTTCATAATTATTTTTTTACTTTTTTACTTGCTTTAACTCTACCACCTTTAAACCCTTTAGGATCACTTCCTTTTGTAGTCACTGTTGTCTGTGCGTCATTGTTCACACCATCTTTTATAAAATTAGAAGTGATACCCGCATGACCTAATATTACAGATATTAAGTCTGCCTTAACTTTATTTTTGATGTCAATATCATTCGCCCCCATTATTGTACCTAAAAAATGTTCAATTCCGAGAGTGTGTCCAATTTCATGTGGACCTGTCAACCCTTTATCCATTTTTGAAGTAATTGGCATTCCTACTTGATTTCCTTTATAAACATATCCTTCAACCGCATCACCACCCCCATATTCTTTTTTCTTTTTATCAAATTCAGCTCGAGATAGTACCTCAAAAGTATTAGCTTTCGGATCTATTCTATTTTGCTCTGCAATCAAAATTCCCATTCCAGTCTCTTCATCAATACCACCATCTTTCATTGTTGTAATTGATTCAAGTTTTTTTGCGGGGCTTTCAACTTCTTTAGTATTTAATTCAAAATTTACATTGTACAATTTTGCCTCTTTTCCTTTCCCAACTTTATATTGAAATTCTCCACTTAATTTATTCCAATATTCTGTATATGTCTTGGCCTCAGCAGCAGAAGTAACATCTCCTTTCTTAGTATAATAAGTTGCTTTTATTATTATTGTTTTAGTAGAATGATCTACATAAACTTCATAATCATTTCCGTCTATTTCATGATTCAAAATTGGATTATTCGCAACAGGTGTGCACCGCACTGTTATGCTTTAGCTTGTAGCTAAGCATTTAATCTTTACCACCTACCAACTCCAATTTACCATTTTTAAAAGAACGTTTTTTATTTTAAAAAACAGATTAATAGTAACACTACCCATTCATATACCTAGCCACTCTATTACCATTGGCATTTTCTTTAATCCAACAACCCATTTATCATTTACTCTTTCTTGAAAGACTATACCTTTACCAATTAAAAAAGTATCCACTCTTTGATAAAATAAATGAGTACTATATCTTGTTGAATTATTATCTGCTATACCTAACCTGTAATATTTAGGGCTTAACCAAACTTCAAGTACTCCTAATTTATTTGCAATAACAATAAAATTATCTGGATAAATTATAGGAGAGTTTTCTGATATTCCGTTACTATCCGAAAAAATGATATTATTCTGCTTAGTTTGTATAAATAAATAAGCTTCAGAATTATCTGTTGCTTTAGATATATTCTCTAAAACATCTATCAAATAACTATACTCTTTTTCGTTATTCAACAATTCATCTTTTCCTTTATCTAATAAATCTTTTGGATTATTATCCCAACATGCTGTTAGAACAGTAAAAAAACCTATATATAATATTATTCTATAAATATTCATTCTTTTGATTTTAAATCTACTGACGTCATATTTCCTTCTTTATCTTTTTCAAAAAACACACCCGTTTCTATTCGTGTTGTAGTGTTTGTACTATTATTTTCTCCTTTACCTGCTGCTTTAAACATCATAGTAGTATTAATTACAGCTTGATAAATGCCTTTTTTTCCAGATACTTCTTCATAAGAAAGTTCAGATGGACCCGCTTCCCAAACACCTACCGCACCATTTTCGGTTGACGCTTTAGTCCATTTCTCAGCTAAAGTATTAGCTTTGCTCCATGCACCTGACAATGTATTTTCCATTATTTTAAAATTATCCCCTGTCATTGCTATCATATTAGTTGTTGTATTTTGATAAGAAAAAACACTATAATCAGGCCCAGCGGTACCTCCAACTCCAACTCCTACAATATTATCATATGCATCAGATATAAAATCAAGTTGAGCATTCGCTAAAGGCACACCACCTGAAGCAGAAAAAGTGCCTCCAGCCCCCATTAAATCAGTTACTTTATCAATCCCTGGCATAGTGTTTACTGCTACCCCTCCATTAATAGTAGCTCCAGCAGAAAAACTTGGACCTTTACTATCTGAAACTAATCCGCCAGCAGTAGTAAAAAAAGCAACATTACCATACTTATCAACAGCCATCCCATTAGAAACAGAAGCAATAGCTCCAACAGCAACTGTACCAGATGTCGCTACAGAAACAGTACCACCAGCAGCTTTTGCATGAAGTAAAAGCATTGAATAAATAGGTCCCTCTCCCTCTTTATCTACATAAAAAATTGGGTTATTACCAGCATAAATATAAGGACTTTGATATGGTAATGATTTCCATAAAGGGTCTCTGTTCCATCTTTCCCCCGTTCTCGGATCATATCCGTAATCCATAAACCCTATATGATTTCCTTCTCCCTTAACTTCATCATCTTTTTCATATCCCATATATGAGTAACGTCCGGAGCCATCAGCATCAAAAAAACTTCTGTTAGGCTGATTCATACCATACACATAAAAATTGCTTATTACTTTTATTTGTGCCTCAAAATCTTCAGGCACACCCGTAGTAGCATTTAAGGTACTTTCTTTTACATCACTTACTATTGCTCTGGTAGAACCCAAATGATCCGTAATGATATAATTTTTAAGATTCATCTCTCTGGTAATGTAACTGTCGTCAAATATACTAATTCTGTGTGGATTTAACGACATTCCTCTGGTAGTTTTCCACGGAGCCGCTAAAATTGTAGGGTTGTTGGTAGTAAATGCGGCATCGGGTGTATGTATCACCATGGCAGTACTTAGGTTGTTGTCCATCACATACAACTTTTGGTTTTTGGCTCTGCGTACTTCTCCGTTTTTGCCTGCTGCTACCAAGGTATCGTGCTGGGTATGTATGTTTAGTCGTTTTATGTTTTTACCGTTGTTATTGCCCACAGGTGGGAACACGAGCAGGGTGCTTTGTCTTTCGTAAAAAACAAATTCGGAAGAGGGGCTAAAGTCGAAACTTTGCAGCGTAGAGAGGTTCCCTGTACTAAAGGTATTGTACAGGCTCACTATTTCGTGTGCAGGGTTCAGGTGGTAGGTTCTTATTTCGCCTTGGGTATTCCACCATCCGTAGCTGCTTTTGTGGTTGGCTATGGCTAGTTTAGTAGCATCGGGAGATATTTGTATTTCTCCTGTTCCGTTGGCATCGTAGCTGCTAAAGCTAACGGGTACCATGGGTGTACCTATTCCTCCTGTAGTAATGGCTATGGTAACAATTTCTGCGGTACCGTTGGTGCTGTTGTATCTTCTGAGGTAGAGGGTACTGTTAGCCAATGGGGTATCGTCTATTATTAATGCCATGCCATAGCCATAGTTAGTTCCTACAGTATCGAGCAGTATGTTGTTGCTAGTTACTGTGCCTGTAGTAGTATTAATTACATGGTAATAAGGTTTTTTGTCGGTTCCTACGGTAAAGAGGTAATACTCATCGGTAGTTCCCGGTTTTTTCATGCCCATGGATTTTCCTTTCCAGTTGGCTTTTATAGGATTGTTTAAATTTGGTATAGGCATAAGGTTGTTGTTGGCATCGAGTACTCTGCATACGCTGTTATTAAAACCTATTTGTTTGGCGGTAAAGGCTCTAAAGGCTACATTGTTGTTGCCATCTTCTACCACGCATACGTTGTTACCTTGTACGCCAAAGTTAAAGGTAGCGTTAGCAGCACTTACTGCGGGTGGAGCGTTGGTAAAGTCCACATCCATTTTTCCTCCTGCTTCAGGAGTAATTACGCCTATGTTAAAATTGCCCGGACCAGGATAGTAGGTAACCGTAAGCGGACGTTGAGTACCTATAGAGAGGTGCGTATTTTCTGCACTTCGATTTGCTGGCAGATTGCTAGTCTCTAAGGGACTACCACCTGTTGGATGATAAATGGTTTTTATGAGTTTTTTCTCTGTTCGGGTTCCTAATCGGCTACTACCATACATGGGTTGTTCTATGAGGTGAACAAACTCATTCATTCCGCCTGTAGTACTTTCATAAGTGGATTCGTATATTGCCATGATATTTCCTGAGGCATCTCTGGAGTACCACGTAATGGTATTTTCTACGGGGTCGCTCACATCAGGAATAACAATTTTAGCTATTCTGTTGCCCGAAGCATCGTAAATGAACTTAAGGTTGGGTTTGGTAGATATTGCAGTTCGGATAATTTCGCTTATCTTGCCGTAAACAGTCCATTTTATTTCTTGTATATCTTCTTCGGCATCGCTAATCAGGTTTCCTATTTTATCGTAGGTATAATTGCCTGAGGCTTGGCTTTCTAAATCGTCTGCATAGCTAATAGTTGTATCAGTATCGGTTACGTAAGCGAGTTTGTTACTTGGCAGTGTAGGCACAGAGCTGCTTTCGTCATAAATGGTACTTCCTGATATATCGTAATAATAGTATTTTAGTGAGTCCATATATATTCCGTCTATAGCATTACCGTTTCTGGTAAGGTTATAAAAGTTACCGTTGGCATCGTAATCATAGGTAGATGAATAAGCTGCTAATGCACCACTAAAACCTGATAAGCTAACGTTTTGTTTAAAATCGGCTATTCTGATTCTGTTGAGTTCATCGTAACGGTATTGGTAGCCTGTTAGTCCTGGATAAGGGTCAGTACCACTTTGGTACTGTATATTATTAGATGCCCAAGTGCTAATGTTGCCGTTGTACAGGCTTCTGTTGGCATCAGGATTAAGCGTAGTAGCATGTACTGTTCCTCCTGTATTGGTATTGTAAGGAGAGCCTGAACGGTTAAAATCACCTGTAAAATAACCTAGTTGCATGGCAAATACATCTTTGGCAAAGTTGCTGGTGCCATTGGTACCGTCATTGCTTGGGTCGAGCGATTTGTCTAAGCTGGCATGGTTAAGGGCTTTTAGCCATCCTTGTATGGTATAGATGTAATCTAAACCTTGTATTTTATCTTCGCCTAAAGCGGTTCTTGCCAATGGTCCGTGGATGTAATAATCGTATTGGGCATCTTTTTCCCATGTAATGTCATTTACAGAGGTTTCTGCTTTAATGATTCTGTTATCGGCATCATAGGCATATCGGTGGTAAAATTGGTCGGTTCTGCCTTCGTTGTAACAAACCTTCAACACATTTCCGCTTACTAAATCATACTCGTAACGGAGGTATTGTTTATCTAAGAAACCGGGGATATCCTGTACTAACCATTCTACGTTTCCATGAGGGTCGTAACTGTAATAGGTATAGGTTTGGTCGTCTGTGGTGATAGGGTCTCCATCTGCATCAGTATAGGAATAGCTTACTCTGTTTTGAAGGTAGCGTTGGGTGGTTACGCCATCATTCAGATAGCTTATGCCTGCACTTTGGGTATAAACGGTATAGGTTACTTGGGAGTTTTTAGTAACATCGTTAGGGAAAAGTGTATTGGCTATGTTTGCATCTAAGGTAAAATTGTTGTTACTGATGGCTTGGGTACTTTGTCCTACTTCCAGTATTCTGCCCAGTGCATCGTATTTGGTGTAACTGTAAGTGCTGTCCACTTGTTGTTGGGCGTTTTGAGAAAAGCGTAGCTGCCCTAAGTTGTTGTAATAAAACTCGGTGGTGTCTCCATCAGGCGTATCTTGCTTGATGAGTTGCCCTAAGCTGTTGTATTCGTAATCGGTTATAAAACGATGCTTAGGAGCCGTATTTCTGTTCATGGTATATTCATCAATAGGATCGTTAGGGTTGTTTATATCTAACAAATCGACTCCTTGTGGGGGAACGGTTTGTATAAGGGTTCCTGCTCTGTTGTAATAATAGAGGGTATAGTGATGATAGCCCAGCGGATAGTTGAGAACAAAGTTATCGTTAATGCTATCGGGGTTGACACAGGTATTGCTATAGGCGGTTGCAAAACTGTCTATTTTTTCTTCTATGTATTCATACACCTGATGATTGATGGAATTTTTAAGGTCGTTGGCGGTTACTTCTGCACAGGTTAAAGGTAGAATTACGGGGATAGAATCGGGAATTTGCGGCCAGGGGACGTATCGGAAGCAGAAATCGTTATCGCATAAAGGCAGTAGCTCTCCCCAACATTCTGATTGTAAAACTATTTTTGTACTATCAATTACCCATGGACTAGCAGAATCTTGATTACATTCGTAATATTCAAAATAAATGGAGTCGATTAAGCAATAGGCCGTATCGTCAGTAGGGTAAGCAATGGTAAGGTTTTCTCTATAGGTTGTTCTTCTATAACAATAAAGTGTATCACCACTATCCACTACAGCTGTAGTAAATGAAGTAGTATCACGAACTATACTGGTATCTATCATTGCAGGGTGTATGCCTCCAGAGGTAATGGTTTCCCAGCCTTCTCCGCAAGCTAATACTCCACTTGGATCAACTACAGGCAAGCTTACTTCATAAGCGGACATAAAAGAATTTTGGTAAGCGGCTATTTGGTCTTCGGTACCCATGCTAATGAGGTCGCCTGTTATGCTATCGTACACAGGAGTAATGGTACAGCCTTGTTTACAATAATTCACCAAGGCTTCTGCCATACATTCTATTTCTGTCCAAGGTACATAGGTAGTGTATTGCGAATCTAACGGTATGGTATCGTTAAAGAAGTATTGGTTAAAAGTGGAGTCGTATTCTAAGGTATAAATATCTCCACTGAATAAATAATCAGAAGTACTGCTTGTATCAGGGTTAGCAGCTACGTATTGCTGGTCTTGATGAAAAGCGTTTATAATGGCATCTATGTAGCCTGCTTTTTGTTTTTCGCAGTAGGTTCTACAGGTATCTGTAATGGCTTGAGCGGCAGAATAAGCATTAGTATCTGCTACAGGATTACTTGGATTAGGATCGGCATGAGTTACACACATGTAAAATTCTGTCCAGGTGCTGTCAACAAAGCACGAACCAAATGGTGAAGTACAACTTGTTGGGGCATATTGATCCACAAAATAATCTTCGCAAGTGGTATAGCTTCCAAGCGTATAGCTAAAAATTTTATAAGCTAAAGTTTTATCAAAGGTTGCAGGAGGTTCTATTCCTTCTATGCGTCTTCCTGCACAATCTAAAAATGCATCTACAATGTTAAAGGTAATTCCGGCAGGTAAATTAGGATTACCATATAAGGAATCGTTGAGTTGCTCATAATTCTGAACAATGCTGTACCAACAATCCCACAGGGAATCGCAAGAATAGCCATCACTAATCATATTAGACACCAAGGTATCGAATTCTGCATTGGAATAACCTCCCGAAATGGAGCTAAAGGTATAGTTAGCGGAGGGGTTAACATCCGCCCAATAATCGTTAAAATATTCCGCAAAACTGGTATCGGGTGGGCATATTTTTGGTTCGCAAAGAATAATAGGAATGGCTATGCTATCGCAACCTATGGTTACATAAACTACTGAATCTTCAAAAACAGAAGCGGGTTGGTTGATGTTAATGCCTAAGTAAGTATATAAGCCTTCTATATCGGCAGAATCTAAGTAACCGTTAATTACAGCTAATTGACCTGATGCACCGTAAATTAGGGAATCATAAGCTATTCTTAAGCTGTCCTGATGATTTTCAAAATAAGTGCTTCCGATAGAATCTAAAGTAGTAATGGTTGCTGTATCGGTATTATTGGCTACTACTCGTTTGGTAAAAAAGTAGGTACCGGGAGAAAGTGTTACGGTGGTATCCATTTCATAAGCAGCTAAGTTAGCACTGTCGCATATTCCTGAGGGCAACAACATTTCGTGATAAAACCAAGCTGAATCGGGTTGGTTAATTTCTTGGATGCTGATTTCTATGTAATAATCACAAGTGGCACAGTATTCCAAACAAAGGTCTTGAACGGCTTTTGGGGTTAAATCATAATGAATGTTTACCGTTGTTTCCTCCATAAAAGTTTGGGAGGTGGTAGCTTGATTACCATAATCTCCATAAGGAGTAGTATTGTTAATGGTATCGGATACGGATAAGGAAGCTACATTTTGAGAAGCTAAACCCATTAATGGAGCTGTATTATCTCCTATGGTATTACTGCCATTGATGGCTAAACAGGTTGCTAAGGTTTTTCCATCTTTTCCTATGTAGGTTACAGAGGCAGTATTGTTGCCGTCCACATTAATTACTTTGTGTACACTGCTTGCTATTGGAGCTTCATCTCCAAAAACCCTGATTAATTCTTCATCTGCTACTCCTGAGTAGAAGGTTTTGGTAGTTCTGCTGTCATTAAGGTTAGCGGTAATTTTAAAGGTAGCCCCCACTCCGCTTTGTTCTTTTACTCTGCTGTTACCATCGTTATAGAATAAAGTTCTAGTAAACGGATATTGTTCGGCTCCGGGTATCGTTAAATCGGCATTATTATCTGAATAATAAGCAAAATGTTCACCCGGACCATCTGTAACTCCTCCAGGATTTTGATAATTGGTATCGTCATCAAAATCTTCTGCGGTGTATATTAGCGAACTTAGGTTTTTTAAGAAACTTGGTTTAAAACCTAAGGAAATTTCATCGTCTAATGGTACAGGAATGGTACTTAATGCAGGTCGTCCTGAGAAGTCCATTACGGTTTGAGTGGTTAATATTTTGTTGGTAGTAGATAAATGAGCCTGTGTTTGTCTGGCTTGTTGTAAACCATTGGCAAAGGTCATGTTTTCTGATATACGTACTTGTTCATTTTTATAGTTGTTGCCTTCGGTAAAGGTTCTGCTGTATATCCAGTTAATGGTATCATTAAATTGATTGTAAAAGAATATGTAAGAACTTCCGGTAGTACCTCCAACTCCTGTTGCTCCTTGTGTGTATATACCATGGTCGCTCCATAGGCCTCTGTTTTTATCATTGGCTATGCCACCTGAATAATAATTACCAATAGGACGTACTCGCCATACGTAATAGCCTGTTCCTTCGGCTAAGGTTAGTTTTATGGTAGTATCTGATGAGTAAGTTTCTATACTCAAGGCTTCCTTCCAATCTACATCTGCTGAAATAGTGGTTTGTGCTGATGTATTGGTAGAGTCGCTATTGTAAAGTCTCAACAACTGAATTTCATAATTAGGAAAGGATGCACAACTGTTGCTCCATGTAAATTGGTATTGGTTGCTGGTTGGTTGTAAATTGGTATTTACCAGGTTGGTTACCAAAGGGCTGCTGCTTTGGGCATTGAATTTAAATTCTTCTTCGTAATAAGCAACCAACTGAATGTCGTCTTCTACGGTGGTATGTCCGGTATAGCTGATTATCTCAATATCAAAACTGTGTATTTGGTAATAGTCTGTACTAAAATCTAAGTGATAAAGCTGCTCAGGAGCGTCCTCATTAATGGCTAATGTTACGGTTTTGTTGATGACAACAGGTCCTGTTCCGCCTATTCCTCCATAGCCTGTAATTTCTACTTCTACACTGGTAGTAAAGGCATTACTACCGTAATTATAGTCTTCTCCCGTATTGAATAATAAAAACAACTTGGCCTTGTCTATGATTTTATTGGAGCAATCATCACTACTTGCACAATGGTTAAAAACAAGGTCTGATGAACTTAATGCTGTTAAGGAGGTATGATCAAAAGTAACCGTATCTACTATAGCTACAGCGGTACTTGGGTGAACGGTTACATTTAATGTACTACTGGTTGGGGATGAACCACAAGCATTTACGGGAGTTACCGTAATGGTGCCTATACCTGTAGTGTTCCATGTTACTGATAAGGAAGGACTTGTGGTACTTGAAGATGCAGGAGTTCCTCCTGTTACTACCCAATTGTATGAGGTAGCATTACTTATTGATGCGATGCTATAAGTTGTGGTGGTGGGGTTACATACCGCCACAGCACCTTGAATAGCTGAAGGAGGATATGGAAGTACATTTACGGTTACAGGAGTACTAATACTAGCTCCGGGACCACAGGCATAATTAGAAGTGGCCGTGATATTTCCCGATTGGGCATAAGGATCAAAATCTACAGTAATACTAGCTGTCCCTGCTCCTGTGGCTATATTAACTCCTATAGGAAGTGACCAAGAATAAGATAAAATATCGGGATCAGCCGGAGTTGGTGCTACTGTATAGGTTACCCCTGTTGCTCCACCACAAACAGTTGCTGTACTTTGGGTAAAATTGATAGGTGTAGGTTCTTTAACATTTACATCGAACGTTTCCTGAGTGCCTGTGCATCCATAAGGGTTTATGGGGGTAACTTTTACATCATGGTCGCCATCTTCTAACCATTCTATGATAATATTTTCTGTGCCTTGTCCTGATTGTATTACTCCTGCTGAGGAAGGCACTATTTGCCAATTATAACTGCTGGTATTGGCACCAAAAGTAGAACTATACCCCATGGTTTCTCCTAAGCAAACGGTATCTGTTCCTGATATTGTACCTGCTACGGGTGCTGCACTTTGTATAGTGCCGTTTAGGGTGTTACTATAAGAGTTTCCATTATTACAATACACATCTTCAGCACCTACAGAAAAACCTGTTCCCGGACTACAATTCCATTTTACAGTTATGGCTGCTACTCCGGGGGTTATAACTGTTAAACATGTTGTTCCCCCTACATTGCAGGGGGATGTTATTACACCATTGGTAATTGTCCATGCTAACGCACAGGTTACTCCGCCTGCTCCACCCATCAGATTCACATAATAGGTTTCTGACGACCCCGGTAAAGGATTAGCATTTCCTATTACAGGTGTAGAAGCATCAACAATATTGCTAACCAACAACAATATTATTATCAATATATGTTTAATCTTTTTTTTCATCTGTTCGTTTTTATCGTTTTTGACTCTATTGCAATGACCTTCAGTCATACATTATGTAAATTACACTCCTTCGGAGCTTTTTTAGAACTTACTAATAATCGTACTCTTAAGTGTTTAAAGTCATTTTAATCGGTTATCTATTAATTTATAGCTTTTATATTTTTCTAATAATTCACCTTTACTGTCGAATACATTGGCCAATGCTTTTCTTTTTAACACCAAATTTTTGTATGTTAAGTCTTGTTTTAGGATGTTAATTTTTACTGATTTGAATTGTGAGTGATTCACATAATTCACTTTTACTTCTTTCACTACTCCCAAGGATTCATCCAATAAAAATTCCATAGATGCCATTTTGTACGTTTTTACAGCATACGCATTTGCTTTCAATATTGCTTTTTTATAGGTTTTACCTGAAATAACAACCTCCTCGAATTTTTGAGTTATAAGTGAGTTAAATATAGAATCCTGAAAAATTTCAAAACTTGCTAATTTTTCTTTTTTGTAATTATCTCCTGCGTATTCATTTATAATGATTAATTGTTTATCAGGTAAAATACTTACCGTATGTTTTTTGTCTTGATAAACACTCAACTCTTTAGTTAAAAAAGTAGCATGTTCTTTATCAGAAATTACCTCTATGGTTGTCTTATTAGTTGTTAGCTTATCATCCTCTGCTTTTGTTGTAATTTCTGTTTGGTAATTTAAATAAATGGTGTTTTCATTATGTTGATCTACTTTTTCTTTCCACTCTTTGTAAAATTGTTTTACATAGGCTACCCCATCATTAGTTTGAGCACTAATTGTGTACGTGAACAAAAAAACCATTATTAATCCTGCTATTTTTTTCATTGTTATTAAATTTATTCCAAATTCATTGAGTCTTTTTTACTATCTCGATATTTTAGGAGTGTTGTACTGTGTTTCCTGAACCGTTTGCATTCCTTTTTCTGTTTCAATTAATTTTCTAACCAATTTTCCTTCGGCATTGTATTGGTAAAACAAGCCAAAATGCTGGTCATCAAAAGTGGTAATTACACGATGAGAAACGACATCATAAACATAGGTGGTTACCTGAGCATCCATTGGCTGAATTCTAACATCATCTATCCATATATTTTCTGAACCGTGTGCCGTGAACTCATACTTCACAAATGTTTTTAACACATCTCCTGCCGACATTCCTGAGAAAGATGCCGGTTGTATTTTTGCTTCATATAAATACCATTCGCCTACTTGTGCTACTTTTTTAAATGCTTGTGAAACAGATTGACTATTATTTACATCTAATAACTCTGCTTTAAGATAATTATCTAATACTGTCCTATCGTTAAAATCTGTTTTTATCCAAACTTTCATCAACATTCCTTTAGAGAGAAACTGACTAGTTACTTCCATTTCAGTCATTTCTACTCCATCGTTGGCAGGGAAAGTTAACTTAAAGGATTGCTCTCCAGAATGGCTAACGGTATTGTCTATTGAACCGTCTAAGGCATTTAGTTGTATGCCATCTTCTAAGGTATTTCCACCATTATAAGTGTTTTCAAAACTCTCAAACATCACCGATTTATAATCAGCATTTTGAGCTATTAAATAAGGCAATGTTTTGTGGTAACCAAACTTGGCTGCACTCTTAATGCCTAAGATATTTACTTCTTCCAGTGCATTTCCGTTGGGTGAATATTGGGTTACTTTATTTAACTCCAACCACTTATTACTATTAGCATTTAAAATTTCCCAATTGAATAATTCCAATTCATAAACACCTGAATTATAATTTTTTTCATGACCTGTTGAAAGTCTATCCACTTCTGTTTTAAATGCAAAAGTTCGTTCCATACGCCATTTTCCTTTTTTACCAGCTTCATAATCATTATCTGCTAATGCTCCATTTGCAGGGTAATCATTAGGGTTATAATCCCAGTAATCGCCCAATGTACTAGCTTCTGAAGCAACTACATTGGTAATAGCTGTTGAAGGATACTTGTCTGAACAAAATTTTAAACAAGGAACATCCTGAGCATAACATGGATTGTCTGCTGCAAAATATACTAGGGCTGCTGTTTTTGGGTCAATATCAAAAGAACCAACTCCTTTAGACATTTGTAATGGAGATGAGCATAAAACCACATCATCTGAAATAGGGGTTACATCATAAAAACGAATATCAGTTAGACATGGCTCCGCTCCTTCATAAGGCAAGAAATACAAATAGCCTGAGGCGTCTTCTTTAAACACTCCTACTACGGTTGTATCATTACTGTATAATAGCCCTCCTTGACCATCATTACATGCTGAAAAATAGACAGGAATATTTGTTCCACTTACATTGGGAACACATTGCCATGTAATACCCATTGTTTTTCCTGATGTAATTTCTTCTAAGACCACCCTTTTATTAATCATGCTTACAGGATTGCTTGCTGTGTCTAATACCGGGAAAGCTTTAGTATGTCCTAGACCAACACCATCATCCACCAGTACATCATCAATTGCATATGTTCCTCCATTAACCGAATTAAACACTTTTGATAAAAAGGTATCTTGGAGCACTCTCATAGCTGCTACACTCGTACTCGTATTTAATAAATTGTATAACAAGGTATCTCCAAATGAACATTTTAAGGTATCTGTTGAAGAGGTGTCTAATGCATAATTCCAATATTGACTGATATAACTATTCAGTGAATCCACCATAGGGTGAGGTGTGCTTGGTGTACCTACAATAGTCGTATCGTAAGAGTGAGGTTCTCCAGGACCATAAATATTTACCATATTTCCCATAATAAAAATGAAATTATTACTGTCTAAAGGAGCACATGTTCCATCAGTATTAAAAAACTCAATACCTTCAGGAATATCAGCAGGAAAAATGGTATCTCCGGTTGACATGGAAGAAGTCAATAAATCAGCAAAAGCGTTTCTATCATATAATAAGGCTGAATCTATAGGGGTAACGTTAACAGTACTTTGACCATAAGTAGTTATGCTTCCTACATTTACGTTTAACTGATTGGTTCTACCGCTTCTAATAATGGTTACATCTACACTGCTACCTCCACTTCCTAATGAAGTATAATTGGTTGGTTGAATTTCAATTTTACTACCCACTACTGCCCCGGTGTGGTACAAACCATCACCGGATAGTTTAATTAAATCTCCTCCTACAAAATTTGCCATAGCATCACATACCGTGTTAGGAAGTGTTGCAGCAAAAGATAAGTAAGCTTTTCCATTTTCAACTATTTTTGTAATGGTTACATTTCCGGTAGTACCGTTAACAATTTTTCGTTCATTTTTAGCTTTTTGACTGATGTTTTCATATTCCAATGATCCCGGAAATTTATAATTTGTATAGGTTCCATTATGATTATTAGAAGCTAACAAATTAAGGTCTGCAAATCCGTCCGTTGTTCTGGTCATTATTGGCTGCCCATTTTCCGGATTAAAAGCTACGTTTTCAGAAATGTGATAAATTCCATCTGCATAAGATTTTGTACTTTTTACTATTGCAGGGTAACTCACTATTTTTGTAGTGGTATGTGTATGTAATTTTGTTTCTGTATAAGTCATGGATGGAAATGCAGATAAGAAAGGAAGTACAACTATTCCAAAAATTCCTGCATCAGCATCAAACTCCACATTACCATCGGTATTAATATCTTCTACAACTTTAGCTTCCATTGCCATATCCATTTCTTTACCTAAAGGCATGGTGGTGGAATAAGTTAAATCACTAGGGTCTAATATAGGTAATTCCTCTCCCGGTTGGAAATAAGTTAATACTTCCTGAGAAACTAAAAGAGAAGTATTCGGATTCAATATATCACTATAATCTCCTGCATAGGTAGCACTTGATTTAAGTTGTCCGTGCATGCTGTTTATCTCAAATGAATAACCCTGAGAGACCCACAAATTATTGGTTATTTTATTTACTAATCCGGTTATTATGGGTAGATAATCTTTATGACTTCTATCCATATCTGTCATTTCCATTTTAACAGGATAATCTTTTGCTGTATAAAATTCTTTTATAGCAAAGCCGGGATTTGTTTTTCCACTATGAATACTTGTTGTAATGATTCTTGAGTATCCAACAGATGGACCTGGCAAAACGCCTTCTTCTAAAGGTCCTTCAGATTGTTTTTTATCTTCTCCAGAAATAACTTTATCCGCAAAACTTTGCTTAAATCTAGGTAAAAACCCAACTAATGCATTTTCCTCTCGGATACCTCCGGGTTCATTCGTTGCTACTCCACTACTTCTGTATTCTTTTCTTTGTTCATCATAGGTTTTATAAATGTATTCAGAGCCATACAATACCGGTGCTCCTGAGTCTATCCCCTTATCAAACATCAATAATCTTTTCACACGCACTCCGCCTCCTTTTTTAGCTTCTAATAATGGGATTTTCAAGTAGGAGTATTCATAATTTACTTCTAAACAAGTTGTTCCGGGAGCCAGACTTGCTAACCATGTAGCAGCTTTACCCACAAAACCAAGTACTTTCTTTGTTGCTGTTGGTCCATTTATAGCATCATTTTCAGAAGGGTTACAATTACTGCCTACAGGTGCTAAATTCCCCGCTCGTTGTGTGGTCACATAATCTTCACAAACTTGTTTTGGTAAGGTATATCCTCCACTGTTTTTTAATTGAATTTCAATGTTACCACTTCCATTTACAATTACACTGGTTACATTAGCATACCCTGTAATATATTCTACATTACAATCATTAAGGTTAGGTGTGGAGTTACCTATTAACTTATATAACATTTTAAAATACATTCTTTTATCTCCATTAATGTATTCTTTTTTTATGATAGCGGCTAATTTTTGTTTATCAGCAAGAGATGTGATACCTAAGTCAGCGGCATTAATCGTGAAGTTTCCACTGTTATGATTTCCTCCTGTTAAACTTACCATGGCTTGAGCAGCTTTATCCTGCACATAACAATAATCATCCTGTTCATATTGAACATGAATTTCTCCACCGGAGGGTAGTTTAATCACTTTTAATTGCCAAGCTGCGGGATCAAAACTTGCATCATTTGCTCCACTCTGATCTAACCACGGTTGCATATCAGAAAATCTAGTAACGCCATCGTACTGATAATTCCCCCATGCGTCAATATTAAACGGAGAGTAATTTGGATTTTGTTGTCCTGATGAATAATTCCCATAGTCTTCAAAATCATTATATCTGGCAGGGTAGTCCGCTTCTGTACTTGTTGGGTATTTATATTCAAATTGATACGGAGTAATTTTGGCATCTACCACTCCATTGTATTCAAACCATACTTTTTTTAAGGTGAGTTTTCCGTTTCCATTTGCATTATTTAAAACCCCACTACATAAAGAATAATCATATTTAAAATGAACTGTTTTAATTAATTTATCGGTACCTCCACTAACATTTTTCGCAAATAGTTCAATTCTATCTAATTTTTTCAATCCAAAATTTCCTTTGGCTAGTTTTTTCATCGAGGCTGAATCTTGCTCATGATGGGCATCTAACCCATCTTCTCTATTTGAAACATAAAAAACCGCATAATGCGTTTTGGTTTGTACGGTATCCAAATAATAAATTTCTTTATATCCTTCTGCCACACTACCTAAATCATCTTTTGGATTAGACAATTCATTTCTATTGTACGATAATCCGGCATAAGGCATTCTCCATTTATACCAATCTTCATCCGGATTGCCATTTACATCAAAAACCCCCGCACCATAAGCTTTTTTATAACTAAATTTAGTATAACCTCCAAAATCATCATCTGTAGGTCCATCATTTTTTCTATCAATATAATCAGGACTGGTTATTTCTGTTAATAGATAAGATGTTGCATAAGGTGTTTCTCTTTCTTCTCCTACTCTAGTATCTGTGTTTTCTGTTATGTCACGATAAACTAAAAATTTATTTTCTATGTTGGCTGCAGGTACTCCTTTTAAGTCTACTTGTAAGTTTTTTTCATCCTTAGATAAAACGGGAATTCCATAATTATATCGGTTACCATCTTCATTTACTATAGAAAACTCTCCTATTTGGTTGGTATTTGCTCTGTCTATGGTACCATTACTTAAGTGATTTAATGAATTTTTAGCATACGCCTTGTAGTTCACCCCACCATAAGTAGTTGCCATATCTGCATTGGTATTATACCCGATGTATGAAGAACGTAAAGACCTGTTATATTCACTATCCGTTTTTACTGTTTTAGTAATACCTGATTCATTTGCTGTAGCTTTTTTAGACCCCGGTATATGGCTGGTGAAATTTATATTGGCTCGTTTAGCATTAACATCTCCTCCATCATAAGCAAGTTCTCCTCCTTTATCATTTGTAAAACGAAAAAATACAGCTTCATCTTCAGTATCTTCAGCAAAACCATTGTCTGATAGTGTCCCCCATTCTTTCACTTCTAAGGTTTGATGCCCTACACCTATGTCGCCACCTCCACCATAATTTAAACCTACTTCAACTTCCGGTGTTACATTGAATATAAATGTTTCACTTTTTAACTTATTAGGATGAAAACGACCTATTTTTCTGTGATTTAATTTAAAACCTCCACCTAAGCCTTCTCCTGTTAAAGCATAATTGTCCGCATTATTAAATGGGATTCCTAAAAACTGGTCTTGTTTGGTATAAACGGAACCTTTATCTACAAAATAATCCATCATATCTGATTCTCCTGCATTAGCGGAGTACATATAGCCATAAGTGTTTAACGTATTATGTGGAACATTTTCTTGTGCGGAATAACTTCCAAATGCGCCAAGTGATATTCCTGTCTGTAAAGGAGAAGGTGCTAATAATACACTTAATGCTACGGTTGTTGAAATCCCTTCATAACCTACTATTTGAGTTGGACGACTAGCGCTGGCAAAGTTATGTAATCCATAACCGCTTCCTAATCCTGCTAAAGCACCTCTTGAATTACTTCCTGCTCTCTCCTGTTTCAGCTTGGCATCAGTATCTGAACCGTCTGCTGCTCTATCTTTCTTTCCTTTAAGTTTTTTGTTTGCATTAACCCTTTTATCGTGTGCAGATTTGGCAGCTGCCGCACGAGTTTTACGATCTCCTTTTTCTCCATCGTCTTTATTTTTTTTCAATGCAGCTGCGGGATTTAAACTTAAGGAAAAACTTCCCGTACCATCAGACACATTAAAACCTAAACTCACCACTCCTTTCGCTAGAGATATACCTGCACCAAAACTATATCCGAACCCTTTATAATTATTGTATCGAATACTTGAATTGGCATTTACCGGAGCATTAAAACTAAATACTTCAAAATTACCTAAACTACCACCTACGGCAACCGTTTGGTTTGCGGGAGTTTTGTTCCAGTATTTTACAGGTGCTGCATCCAAATCATCAGCAAATCCTTTCTTTCCTCTGTTAATTGCTCCGGGATTTAATGTCCAACCATAACCTACCCATGAAGCTTCTTCTTCGGGTGTTGTACCACTATGGTAAGACAACGACATGGCATAACCACTTCCGTTTACTCCCGGTATATTTATTACGGGAAGGTTATAGGTTAAATCTCCTGAGAACTCACTCACCATATTAGTGGTAGCAACAGGTTCAAAACTCGAAAATTCAGGCGAAGAAGGTCCTCCTGTTAATGCCCAAGCAACAGTTGGAGCAAATATTTCGACTAAAAAATTTATTGCAACAAAAACGGCAATTTTTCTATAAATACTGTATTTTCTTTCTATACTCATATCTTAATTCCAAAAAATAAATGAAGGGATATTATTAATGTTCTTTCTTTTAAAAACAAAGTGACTGATTCCTGTGTGAAACAATTCATCATTATAAGTGAATGCTATCTCTTTTGCATTATAAAATGATTGCTCATTTTCTGTTTCAGGTACAAATACTACCATGATGTTCCTACTCTCGGTTAACCCATAAACATTTTCTAAATGAGCCAATACAGGAAAATATTCTTTTTCGTTTATGGTTAACGATATATTTTTTTCTATATCAAAATTCATATTGTATAGCTTTTTTTTATACTCCTCATAATTTTTCACATCATGATACATTACATCTCCTTTTTTTGTGTCTCCATCTACACCTATATTCAATAAAAAATTAAGGCTTTTATCATAATTGTTAATTAGGCTGTCTACTATGTCTTTATTTACCTGAGACTGATTAAGTAGGTCTTGATAGGCTAAATAATTAGAGGGTAAATGTTTTACTTTAATGATTATTCCTCCTGCTTTTTTATCCATTGTAAGTCCATTCTCCGAATCATTTAACCATGCTAAATATTCCTCGTAAGTATTAACTGTAGTGGTATTACAAGCAACCAACACTAGTAAAAACAACATCACTATATAGCCTTTTTTACCTACCATTATAATCGTTATTTATTGCTGTAATTATTTCTTGTGTAATATCAATTACTTCATTTCCATATAAAATACTACCTGACATCGTAGTGCCTAAAATCAAGTCATAATTGTTCTTTTGTCCATAGTCTTCTACAAAAGCATTGACTTGATTCAACACCCCCTCTAACATTTCATTTTCTTCCTCTTGGGCTTTTATTTTCATATTTTCAGCATATTGAGCAAGATTGTTTTGTTGCATGTAAAGTAAATTTTCTCTATCAGCTCTTTCTTCAACACTTAATTGGTTTATCTGTTGTTGGTAATCAGTTACCGATTTTTGATACTCCATCTTCAATGTATCTATATTAGCTTCCCATGTTTTTGATTTTTCCTGAAATTTTAACTGCATTTCTTTCATACCATCAAAAGCATATACTAAGTCCTGAGAACGCACATAGGCAATTTTTTTAGTTGATTTTATATTGAAAATATTTAATCCTAAGTTGACAGCTATTCCAATTACTAAAACTGTTATAATAATATTCTTTTTCATTAATAATCTAATAAAATTTGACCTTCAAGCGTATTGCCA
>OJGU01000515.1_pt1 | contig 22204 bp, 22 predicted proteins | sample 1594741 | NCBI WGS metagenome assembly OJGU01 (sample SAMN05416841, study PRJEB24817) | seawater metagenome | isolation source: Sea water | place: Canada:Atlantic | collected 2013-07
ACCGAAAACTGGAAACCAACAAAAACTCAAATCCCCATTCTTTGGTGTAGACCCCCATTCTTTGGTGTAGACCCCTTCAGATGCTTGGTTCTGCAGCCGATGGTTCTTGATCAACGATTGGTGACGATCTGAAAGCAGTCCGATTTTCGTGAGTGCTATAGTTTGGGAGAAAATCGAGAGAGAAAAATGGCGGGAGCGACGGGACTCGAACCCGCAACCTCTGCCGTGACAGGGCAGCGCTCTAACCAATTGAGCTACGCCCCCGTTAAGGGGAGGACGAAGTTACTTCAAAGTGGTTCCGGGAGTCAACGGGGAATTGAAAAAAATAGGAGGAAAATTACGCTTCGTTCTTTCGCTAGCCTTACCAAGTCTATGTCGCCTTAATGGCGGTGGATGTCGGGATAAAATTTAGCGAATATGGTGTGGTGGATTATTGAGGGTAAAAAAAAGGATCCGGGTAACAGACGCCAAGGAGGTGGGGGTGGGGAACCCCGCTGAAGAAACGTACCGTTACCCGAATCAAAAGCCATCGACAACATGGGCTGAGCAGTCATTTTTGTCAACAGAGGAGTCTATGAATCCGTAGGCGATTCTTGGGACACCAGTGTGGCGTTTTCGTAGTTTCCGAGAGACAGAATGCTTGGCAGAACTTTCTCCGTTGCAATTGAATCGTTCCGATTTTAGATAAACACTTTGATTCCCGTCCGATTGTTGGCTTCGGGATAAGCTCAAGGCATGGTGGCTTGGGTTTTGCAGGGGCTCTACTTCAACACGCTGGTTCGGTTTCGTAGCCATTCGAAATCGGTTCTTGGTTCTGCCGCATGCGTGCCTGCGACGACATTTCTGATAGGAGGCTGGATTGTTCCCGTTTCCCCGCCAACGCTCCATTTGTGAAAGGCGGCGTGTCCGTCTGCGTAGGAAAGATTGGCGCCTCCTCCATGATAGGACCCGGGTAGGTTGCCCCACTCATAGTCTCCGAGTCGGTTCATGAAAAAGCCATCATTAATCGTATCCGGATGTTCATCCATGAAGACAAAGATGTTGGAGGGATTCGTCACCGCAGAAGCTTTGGTAAACTGCCGGTAGGTGGGGTTGAATTCATCTAGGAGCGTACCTGGATTACCGACGAGTGAGTTCATTGAGATACTCCGAATGCGTGGGCCATTGTCGGCTCGAGATTTGTCTGAGGGGCACTTGAAGATCTTCTCATTCTTTCCCACGTAGGTGCCCAACTTTGCCTCTGTCACAAGAACGACATTTGTGTTGTCGGGACTTGGCCCCCAATCGAGGACATGGTTGACCCAGTTCGCGCGGCGTTCTCGGGTTTCGCCAATCCCGTGGTTGTTGACGAGCTGATCTTCGTTGTCATCAGCATAGAGCGTTGAGGCCAGGGCGAGTTGCCGAATGTTGCTGATGCAGGCCACTCCTTGTGCCTTAGATTTGGCTTTGCTCAGGGCCGGCAATAGCATGCCTGCTAGGATCGCGATGATCGCGATGACGACTAAGAGCTCGATGAGAGTGAAGGCGCTCGACGGGGCGAGCCGTCCCGTGTTGGAGTGATGAATCGATTTCATTTCGGCGATGGAGAGTCTTGCTTGAACGTTGATGTGGAACAAGCTCCTAGTTTCGAATCCGATCGATTTATTCGCGAAGCCGAACAGGGGTCTGATCTTGTGCCGAAAGGAGTTGTTGAATGACTGTTTCCCGTGGAAATCCTGATTCATCAAAAAACTCGATCGATGGATTGCCTTCGGCCTTGGCGGGGCGTTGTGCCTGCCACTGTTGATTGGCCTGCTGGGCTCGCGCGGCGCGATTCTCGGCTGAGTCGACGAAATCGTAGTCGAATGACTCAAAACCGGGAAATCGGCTCAGCGATTTGCCAGCGATGTAACGAACGGCAGAGTAGGAATCTTTGAGGGCTTCGGAAAGCAGGCCCGCTTGCCACTCAGTGCCTGCCGCTTCTTGGGTGGGTTTCCAACCAAGGGTCCATGCTGCCAGCGCTCGTTGGGCTGCGTTTCCTTTTAAGAGGTGGCGAGGGATCGCAGGGATTTGGCGATCTTGATCCTCAAGTGGAGGGATTGATTGTGCATACCATTGTTGGAGATAGTCTGCCGTCCAAGCCAGGGTCTGGTTGGCATGGCAAAGATTGCAGGCATTGGGGCGCCCGGTTTCTTTCTCGGCAATGACCGTTGGACTATCGATCTCATGGCTTCGTATTGCTTTAAGAATGCCGTAGGTGGTGTGGGGCATGTGGCAGTTGTAGCATTGGCTGCCGGTGGACTCGACTTCGTGATGGGTGTGGGCGCTAAGAGACGCGCCAATCTCGGTGTGGCATTGTGTGCAGGCCTGGTTGCCGGTTCTGTTCCGCGCCAGTTGATCATTGGGATCGCTTGAGTGCAGAGAGTGGCAGGAGAGGCAACTCATTTCGCCTTTTGTGTGGCAGGCTGACTCGACCAGTCCGTTGTATTCGCGTCCCGAGACTCGAATCATCCCGTCGGACCAGAAGAAGCTTTCGAGTAGCCCGGGATTTCGTTCCAAGACGGAATGTAGCCAGGGCTGTTCTTCGGTATTCGAGGCGCGAATAATCGGGGTCGTGTCGTTGAGATCGTCACCGGGGCGGAAGCGAAATCCGTGGGCTTCCCATTGTTCGTTCTTGTCGAACCACTTCATGCTGTGGCACGCGCCGCATACTTGGGCTGAGCGGTCGGCTGGGAGGTTTGCAGGTTGGATGATGGGGTCATCGATTCCTGCGACCGAAGTCGGCTGATCTTTTTCCGCGCTTCGCAGGGCGACGTGTTGTTTGGCAGGGCCGTGACACGCCTCACAAGAAATACCCAGTTCGACAGCTTCAGATTCAAAGATCTCTGCTTGCGCGTTTGGTTTGGGGATGCCGCCGGTGGTGTGACATCGGATGCAGACCTTGTTCCATACTTCAACGACCGGTTCGGCATTGGGATCGCGAATAAAGGTGTCGTGCCGAGGGACCCAGCGTTTGTCCTCGATGAGCCACGTGAAAGGGAAGCCGATTTGCATATTGCCGCGCATTCCAGGAAGCCAGAACACTTGCATATGGTGGGAGCCTGTCATCATGGCGAGTTGCAGTCGGACAGGGTCGAGGGCAGGATCACTTTCTTGTCCTTCGGGAGGCGTGTCGCCGATGGATACCCAGTAGTTGCCGTTGGTTTGGCTTAAGTGAAATCGTTCTCCGTGTGAGTCGAGATTGACGTGATTAAAATCTGCCCGAACGGAATTGGTGTTCAGGGTTTGGGTCATGGTTCGGTGGTAGCTTTGATGCCACGATGCGTGCTGCTTTTCGTGGCAGCTTTGGCAGGCACTCGATCCGATGTATCCTTCTGGCCCCCCAGGGTAGGGAAGGCTGGCAATATGAGCGCTCGTCTCGATGGCTTTGGCAATCTGAGGCGGGCTTGGCGGGGGCGTTGTGTTCGGATCTCGTCTTGTTTCAGGTCGGAGCCAGAGAAAAATAATCCCCCCAAGCAACACGCTTCCTAGGATGATTTTGGTCAGCGGTAGGGTTCCTTGATTGGGGAGCTTCATGAGGGCGAATGCTGGGTAGCGCCGGGATTAGGTGGGTTGGGCGAGGAGATATGTGGTGTGTGACACGCTCAGGCCTTGGCTGTGTCTTTGTTCGCTGAGTTGCTTACATCGGACCGCGAGAATTTCGGAGCATCTCAATGGTGCGTTCCGCCTTCTTATCTCCATCGGCGGCTGCCGAGGCAAGAACGGATTGGACCTCTGACATAAGCGAACTGTATCGCCAGCTGTCTTTACTATTCTGAAGCGCTCCTGAGAGTTGCATCTTGATCAACACTTGAGCCGCCTTTTCATAGTCGCCGTTCTCCAGAGAGTTTTCAGCTGCAGCGAAATTGCCTTCGATGAGGGAGTAGGATTTTTTCTTTTTCTTTTCAGTCGTCGCGAGTGGTGTCGTGTCCGGGCTGATGTCTCCCAGTGCTTTGACTTTTGGCTCTGGTTGGGTGTTCCCACAACCGCTCGCAAGAACAAGGCTGCCTGCGAGAAGCAAGGAAGATGTGAGACGGCGTGTTGGTGTCATCAGATATCCCTCATGGATTGGGTTCTATTCTGGGCCTGCTGAGGCCGGGAATGGTGTGTTGGGATCACTGGCATTAATTGGATGAGAATGGTGCCGAGAGGTCAATTCAATTCTCGGGTTGAGCGAATGACGAGATGTGAAACGTTTTCGTTTCGGTTTTGCAGGGAACCCGCATCCCTCGTTATGCTCTCGCCCATGGACAAAGAGGCCGTAATCGAGGCGTTGGAGGAAATTGCCGTCTTACTGGAGCTAAAGGGAGAGAATCCCTTCAAGACGAGGGCTTATGTTAATGCAGGGCGCACCTTGGAGCGTTGGGAGGGTGACTTGAAGCGTTGGGTCGCAGAGGAGCGGCTCGGCGAAATCAAAGGATTTGGCGAAGCCCTCCAGCAGAAGGTGAGCGAGTTGGTGAGCACCGGGAAACTTGGCTATCTTGAAGATCTGCGGGCTTCGGTCCCAGCGGGTTTGATTGAGATGCTCGATTTGCCTGGACTGGGGCCGAAAAAGATTAAGGCGCTCAATAAGGAACTCGAGATTGTCACGGTCGAGGCCCTGGAGGAAGCCTGTCAGGCAGGAAAGGTCGCATCGCTTTCTGGCTTTGGCGCCAAAACCCAGCAGAAGATCCTTGATGGCATTGAATTTCGTCGCCGCTATGCGTCTCATCATCGAGTTGATAAGGCCCTCGCCTTGGCTGAGACGTTCTTGGATCGCTTACGCAGTCATCCTGATGTGATTCGATGTAGTATCGCCGGAAGCCTCCGGCGGCACAAAGAGGTGATTGGAGATGTGGATTTTCTGGTTTCTGCTAAAGAGTCCGCTGCGATCATTGCGTTCTTTACGGAGCAGGCAGAGGTCGAGTCGATCATCGCCGCGGGCGAAACCAAATCGAGTGTGATCGTTGCCGGGGGGATTCAAGCGGATCTGCGCGTGGTGAGTGATCGGGAATTTCCCTTTGCCTTGGCCTACTTCACCGGGAGTAAGGAGCACAACATCGTGATGCGTCAGCGGGCCATTCAACGGGGGCTACGCTTGAATGAGTACGGATTGTTTCGCTCAACGGAAGAAACGCGCGATGCAGAACTATTGGAGGAGTGTGCGACGGAAGAAGAAATATTCGCCAAGCTTGAGCTTCCCTATATCCCACCAGAGTTGCGTGAGGATCACGGAGAATTCGAATCGGCCGAGGCCAATGATCTTCCTCGTCTGATTGAGTGGACGGAATTACGGGGGTCCTTGCACAACCATTCAAACTGGAGCGACGGGCGCCAAACGCTCGAGGAGATTATCGCCCATTGCCAAGACCTGGGATGTGATTATTGGGCGGTCACTGATCATTCCAAATCTTCGTTTCAAGCCAATGGGCTGGATGCTGTGCGATTAAGGAAACAGATCAAGACCATTGAATCCCTTAACAATGGACTTGAGTCAGAGGGTGCCGCCTTTCGACTCTTCACCGGGTCCGAGGTGGATATTCTCAGTGAGGGGACGCTGGACTTTGATAATGAGCTCTTGAGCGAGCTAGAAGTTGTGGTGGCCAGTGTGCACCAAGGCTTTACTCAGAGCGAAGCGCAGTTGACCAAGCGATTTATCGCGGCGGCAGAGAATCCCTTCGTTCATATGCTAGGGCACTTGAGCGGTCGACTGCTCTTGGAGCGAGAACCTTACGCTGTGAATCAAAAGGCCGTGATCGATGCCTGTGCGGAAACTGGAACCTGGATTGAGCTCAACGCGAGCCCCTATCGATTCGATCTTGATTGGCGCCTATGGAGGTATGCCAAGAAAAAGGGGGTGCGGTGTGTGATCAACTGCGATGCCCATCGTGCCGAACATGCTGGCTTTCTTCGTCTTGGTGCTGGGATCGCTCGAAAGGGTTGGTTGAGCAAGGATGATGTTGTGAACACGCAGAGCCAGGATTCATTGCGTAAAGCGCTCGCCTTGAAACGTGCGAGTCAAGGATCCTAAGGGTTTCTGATGGGCGTTCGAGCGGTGTCTTCTGGTTCTGGAAAGCTTGCGATTCTTGCGTTGCTTGGAGGAGCGATCGCTATTGGGATTGCGCCGATCTGGGTGCGGCTGAGTGAGGTCGGGCCAAGTGCGACTGCTTTCTACCGCTTGCTGTTTGCCTTGCCTGTTTTTTGGCTTTGGCTGCTCTGGCCGAAGAAAGCGGGGCAGGTTGAGCGGCACCCGATGAACTGGTCTCAACGTGGGCACCTCTTTGGGGCCGGCGTGCTCTTTGCGCTCGATATGGCGTTTTGGCATTGGTCCCTTCATCTAACGACGGTTGCCAACTCGACTTTGCTGGCGAATGCTGCGCCCATTTTCGTGACTCTAGGGGCGTGGTGGTGTTTTCGTGAGACCATCACACGGACCTTCCTGGTTGGATTGGGGATCGCGATTCTTGGCGCGGTCATCTTGTCGGGGGCCAGCTTAAAGCTTTCGTCCACTCAACTACAGGGCGATGCGATCGCGGTATTCACCGCTGGCTTCTACGGCGCCTACATGCTCTATGTCAAACAGCTGCGAAAGACCTTTTCACCGGGCGTGATCATGGCTTGGTCCGGGATTGCCAGTACTGTGGTGCTTGCAGTGATCGCCTTGCTTTCTGGGGAGGTCATGCATCCGGATACAAGTCGGGGATGGATGATTCTCTTGGCCCTCGCATTGACGGGGCAGGTAGCCGGGCAGACGCTAATTACCTTTGCCTTTAAGCATTTACCTGCGTCGTTCTCGTCGGTGGGGCTTTTGCTTCAGCCCGCGATTGCTGCCTTCCTCGGTTGGTTAATTCTTAGTGAAGCAATTGGATGGGGACAGGTTCTTGGTGGCGCGATCATTCTTTCAGGCATCTATGTCTGCCGACGAGGCAGTTCCTGAACGGGGCGCAAATGTGCGGGATGTTGACGCTTCGCAAGGTAAGCCGTTTACGAATTCAGGGCTCGGCGTTGGGAGTCGAGTTTATTCAATTTGCGTTGGGTGTCCGAGATCACGCGATCTGCCCTCAAGCGACCTTGACCACGACGATTCGGATCAAAGCCTACCTCGCTCCGCTTCGAAAGATAGCTAGTGAGAGCGTCTTGGTAACCCTGGATCACGGGGCGCAGACTGGGGGCGGCATAGATGTTCAGAACTCGTAGTCGGTTCTGAATCTGCTCAATCGTTGGTTTTTGGTCGGCGTAGTTCCACTGGGCGATGAGCTCTTGCAGCGTGAAGTTTTTCCGTTGGGCAAGTTGATCGCGTTGTTGGCCAACCAGGGCAGCCGGTTTAAGGATGCGTTCCATGTAAGAAAGACTCGCAGCGACTGTCCATGAGCTAATGGGGGTTAGTTGAGTGAGATCGGTTAAGGCGACGGACCACCACTTTTCGAGTTCTAGCATCGTACTGAAGTGTTCTTGAAAACTGGGGAAGAAGGCCTGTTGCCAATTGAGGTGACTGGTCAGGGAGGCGAGAAATTGTTCCATACTAGCCTTCCCTGCCCGGAGGTTGGTCAGTTGTCGAAAGAAGAAATGGGCGGATCTTCGGTAGATCTCTTTCTTCGCGCCATTGACATGCTCATGGGTTGGAAAGAAGAGTTCTGAGACACTGACCGGGACGTTCCGCCCAAGGTAAGTGCGCGTTCCAATGAGAGGGTCTTGGCGTTGTTGGGTGGGGATGATCTGGCCGAGACCTGGGTTTGTGCCGCCAATTTGTACCTGATCGGTAAAGCTAGGGCTGAGATCAACGAGGGCAGATTGGATGAGTTCGGTGGCAATTCCATCGATGAGCCAGACCGGGACTTCTGCGGATCGGTCCGAGGCCATTCGATTGGCGATTTCAAGCAGGTGCAAGGCCACGCAACCTCGGATCCAGACGTCGCGGCGAATCTTCGGGCTGATGGTCACTTGATATCGCCATCCATTCGTGAAGCGACGGGAATCGACGTAGAACTGATTCGGATTCGACTTTCCGGAATCGAAATTAAACCGGATTTTTCCTCGCCAACGGTCAGTCATCCCCAGTTGCTGCAGGACGCCGTGCTTGATTCGCTCCGCGGATACCGTCACCAATTCAGGGCTGAGAACGATGATCCCAGCGTTGACTTCGTCTTGTCTGAGGTAGGGGGGCACCCGAAATTGATCCAACCAACGGACTAGGATCTGCCCGGAAGCGCTCTCAACGGTCTTAAAAGTCTGCGAGATAGCGCCTTGGAGTGAGGCACAGACGAGAAATGAGCCGATGATAATGGTCAAACGCATGCTTATCAGACGATCAGAAGCGGCTCACCTTAGGGGGAAAGAGGGGTTCTACAATCCCAAACTAAGCTCCCTCAGCCGTGATTCGCAAGAGGGCTATTGTCGAATCGAGCCCAGTATTCATGCCCTAGCCTCGTAGATTGAGGCCAGGAACTATTTCTTGGGCTTGGGTTTCGAATCCTTTTTCTTGCTACTGGAATCCGATTTCTTGGCCGGTTTCGAGGATTCTGAATCCTTCTTCGCGGCTGCCTTATAGCCTTCGCTTCGATAGTCGGTGATGTAGAATCCGCTCCCCTTGAAAATAAGACCCGCACCTGAGCCGATGGCTCGCTTTACTTTGCCCTTGGCCCAGCGTTTCTTGGGGCAGACGTCCTTAGGGCACGACTTGAGCGCGTCATCTTTCATCGACTGAAAGACTTCAAACTCGGTACCACATTTTTCGCAGATATATTCGTAAGTCGGCATGATCCTTAGTAGCGACGGGCTCTATATCTTGCTAAGTCCGAGTTGAAATCAAGGATTTTCCTATTCAAACACTGCTAGGGCAGGACGCACAGATTCCCAAGATTACGCTTTTCCTCGCTTGCCTCGTACTCGTAGCTTTTCCAGAACATGGATGCTCCTCGAGGCAAGACCTTGTTCTACAAACGATCGACCTTTGTCACTCATTTGCCAGTAGATGCGGTCTATAGCCCGTCGCACAGCTGGCTTCTACGCGGTGAATCGGGGCGCTGTCGGATCGGACTCACCAAGTTTGCGACCCGTATGTTGGGCGAAATGGTGGATCATAAGTTTGAGCTCTCGGCTGGAGCGGCCGTTGATGTCGGCCAAATCATTGGCTGGGTTGAAGGGTTTAAGGCCATTTCAGATGTCTACTCGGTCGCGAGCGGGCAGTTTCTGCGGAGCAACCCGAAGTTAGTCGAGGATATCTCCCTCGTTTCGAGCCATCCCTACGGGGACGGCTGGCTTTACGAAGTCCAAGGCGAGGCAGATTCGCGATGTTTAGATGTGGATGCCTATTCCGGGGTTTTAGACGCTACGATTGACAAGATTCTAGAAGAGCAGAAGCTTGAGGAAAATAAATAGGCAACCAAGAGGGGGCCGGAGACGTCTTTACTACGAAGAGCATGGTTGAATCCCAAGATATGAACCCGACAATGACCGCTGGAGATCCCGCCCGATACATCATGATTGGCGGGTTTCTGGGTGCAGGGAAAACCACGGCGGTGGGCCAATTGGCCCAGTATATCGACCAAAAAAGCCTTAAAGTTGGGCTAATCACCAACGATCAGGGATCAGGCTTGGTGGATACGGCTTCGCTTCGCGCCAAAGGCTTCGCGACGGAGGAAATCCCTGGGGGCTGTTTCTGTTGTCGCTTTAATTCCCTGATGGATGCCGCCAATCGACTCAATGAGTCGTCTCGGCCGGATGTTTTTGTGGCCGAACCGGTGGGAAGTTGCACGGACCTTGTCGCTACGGTGACCTATCCCCTGAGAAGAATTTATGGTAACGCCTTTCGGATAGCCCCGCTTTCAGTCTTAGTCGATCCGATTCGGGCTCAACGAATTCTGGGACTTGCTGAGGGAGGACGATTCTCGGACAAGGTAGTCTATATTTACCGAAAACAGCTGGAAGAGGCGAATGTGATCGTGATCAACAAGACCGATTTGCTTACGCCTGAAGAGCTTGCCGAATTGGAACGCGCACTGGGAACAGCTTTTCCTAAAGCTCGGGTCTTGAGTGTTTCGGCGAGGACTGGCGAAGGCTTAACCGCTTGGTTTGAGCTGATTTGCGGTGAAACTCAAGTTGAGGAGCCCACGATGCAGATCGACTATGATGTTTATGCGGACGGGGAGGCCTTGCTCGGATGGCTGAATGCCACGATTAGTGTGCGGGCCACGGATCCTATCGACGGCAATGCGCTGGTAAAAGAACTGGCTGAACGACTCCAGAAACGGTTGCTGCAATCGGAATCTGAAATCGCTCATCTGAAAATGACCCTCACGCCCTTGTCCGGTTTGGGGGATCTGGCGGTGGTGAATGTGGTGAGAAATGATTTTGTGCCGGAACTCGGCCAGCGCCTGGAAGACGCACTATCCGAGGGACAGCTTATTTTAAATTTGAGGGCGGAATCGGATCCAGAGTTTCTGGAAACTGTCGTTCGGGAGACCTTGTCCGAACTTGCTTCCGCAAGTCAGGACAAGTTTCGGCTGGATCTTGATGATCTTGAGCGCTTTCGTCCTGGGAGGCCGGAGCCGACTCACCGCGATCTCGTGGCATCGTGAGTGACCGAAGGCGCGAGGACCTTATCAAAGAGTTGGCAGGGCAAGACATTTCCGACAGACTACTCCTTTGCAACAATGGCCAACGACACAAGAGTATTATTCTGTAATTGTACCTACGCCCAGGTGGTGCCTCAGTCCACGAAGGAAGGGGTGCTGCGGAAGCTGTGTGAATCCGAGGTTTCGTTTGATGCCGTCGCTGATCTTTGTGAAATGTCGGCCCGGAACGATCCGGCGCTTAAGCGCTTAGCGGATGAAGGACCGGTAAAAGTAGTGGCTTGTTTTCCGCGGGCGGTGAAGTGGCTTTTTTCAGCGGGGCAAGCGCCGTTAAACCGAGAGCAGACGCAGGTCATTAATATGCGAACCGATTCCGTGGAGGAAGCGAGCGCTGCCTTGTTCGCGGATGAGCTGACACCTAATTTGCCCGAGGACAATCGCCCCCCGTTGGCCGGATCTGAAACGAAGGAGACATCCTAGAATGAGTTTAACTGAAAGCCAATCGCTACGCGTGGTCGTCTATGAGGGTGAGGGTAGCGATGCGATGAACGCTGAAGCCCGTTTTGACACCATGACCTCCTTGCTCGAGGATGGCTTTGCCGTGACGCGAACGAATGGGCGTCAAGCGGTGGCCCCTGCCGATCGCACCTCGCTCCTCGTTCTCGGTAGATTTCCCGATGGGCAGGCTCCGAGCTTCGACTCCGGAAGCGATCAAGCTGAGGTGAGTGTGGCCAATATTGACCAGCAAGAACCTGCGGCGATCACGGACATGGTTCGGGCTAAACGGGAGTCGTTGGCAGCCTTCGATCACGGCGCCTGGAAGCCTTGGTTTCCGGTGATTGATTATGATCGCTGCACGAATTGTATGCAGTGCCTGAGCTTTTGTTTGTTTGGCGTTTACGGCGTTGACGATGACAATAAGCTTCAGGTGCAGAACAACGATAGTTGTAAGACAAATTGTCCTGCTTGTTCGCGAGTCTGTCCCGAGGCGGCGATCATGTTTCCTAAGTATCGGACCGGACCGATCAATGGTGATCGCGTCAATGCGGCGGATTTGAATCGGGAGAAGATGAAAATCGATATCTCCTCACTTCTCGGTGGTGATGTTTACCAGATGCTGCGAGATCGGAGTGAAAAGGCAAAATCCCGCTTCTCTAAGGAACGCAACCCGGACAAAGCGCTCAACGAGCGGAAGAAGTGCCTGACTAAGCTGGCGAAAGCGGGGGATATCCCTGAGGAGGTCTTGATGTCGCTGCCGGAACCGGATGAGATCCAGCGCCGCGCGGAAGAAGCTGCCGCGAAGGCTGAGGCTGCCATCGAGGCTAACGCGAAAAACAATTAATTTTCACCCCGATTCTCATGGAAAAACAACACCTGATCAAGCGAGTGGAAGAACTCCGGCAACAGTGTCGGTTCGGGAAGCTGGCTTGGCAGGGATTGCGTTCGAGTCTTAACGGTATGGACAACGAACGAGCGTTTTTCTACATCCACGCCCTCTTGGACCGGGCGCGAATGGTGTCTCGCTTTTTGTGGAGCGATGGTGACCAGGATGAGGAAGCAAGTGTGGCGACCCGTGAGGCGCTGAAGGTGTGCGATGCGTCGCTGCTCGCTCATGCGGAGCTGAAAACCTTTGCTGATGCGACATCCGTTCAGTTTGATCGATGGTTGGGGGGCTTGGATCAGTTCCACTACGTCGGCATGAATATCATGCCCCAGGGCACGATGTCCGAGTTTCAACAGGATGCCTTCCTGAGAAGTTATGATCCAGAATTGAATCAGTTCCGTTGGTATGATCGCTCGATTGATGTGAGAAAGATTGCCAATGCCTTGCGCGATCTCGAATCCGTGGCAGACTCTTGGCTTAAGCGGCAGTAGATGGGTTTTGAAACGACTGATGATTCAATAAAGAAGAAGCTGCCGCCATGTTACCCCAACTCGCCTACCGAATCCTGCGCACGACGGATCTCCGAGCCCTCTGGAAGTTCTCGTGGAACTTTGGCGTTCGGGGAATGTTATCGGTGGAGCGTTTCAAGCGCCGCTTGAAGAAGGGCGAGTACTTTCCTCCTTTCATTTACGTTTCCATTATCAATAGCTGCAATCTTCGCTGTCAGGGCTGTTGGGTTGATGTCGCAGCCCCGCGAAATAGCATTGATCTTGAATCGATGAATCGTTTGATCACCGATGCTAAAGCCAATGGGAATGTGTTTTTTGGGATCCTCGGTGGCGAGCCCTTCATGCATCCTGAGTTGCTGGATATTCTGGAATCCCATCCGGATTGCTACTTTCAAGTTTTTACCAATGGCCAGTTTATCACCGACAAGATTGCGGCGCGGCTGCGGCGACTTGGCAATGTGACGCCTCTCATCAGCATTGAAGGACGGGAGATGGTCAGTGACGAGCGGCGCGGAAAAAAAGACGTGCTGAACAAAACACTTCGTGGACTGGACAATGCGCTCAAGCACAAAGTGCTCACCGGCGTCGCCACCAGCGTTTGCCAATCCAATATCGACGATCTCCTGAGCGAGAGCTGGTTGAATGAATTGATCAAGCGCGGCGTCCATTATGTTTGGTTCCATACCTATCGGCCGGTGGGGCCGGAGATGAACACACAGTTGGGATTGAGCCAAGAGCAGTTGGTAGCGGTGAGGCGATTCATCGTTAATATGCGGGCCAAGATGCCCATCGGGATCATCGACGCCTACTATGACGACAAAGGACAGGCCCTCTGTCCGATGTCCAACGGTGTGAGTCATCATGTTAGCCCCAAGGGCGATATTGAACCCTGCCCGATCATTCAATTTTCCAAGGATTCGATTCATGATTCGCGGGGAATTTATAAGACGATCCGCGATTCTGAGTTTTTGGCGGACTTCCGCAAGCTATCGGCGGAGTCGACCCGCGGCTGTGTTGTCCTGGAACGACCGGATCTCGTTAAAGACCTCGTTCAGAAACATGGCGCGAAAGACACCACCGTCCGCGGCACCGCGCTTCAGGAACTTGAGGCGATGAAACCCCGCTTTAGCCAGTGGTTACCAGGGGAAGAGATTCCCGAGAAACACTGGATGTACCGAATTGCTAAACGGTTTTGGTTCAACGACTTCAATGCCTACCAAGGTTTGGATGCGGCTGGACCACGGCATCAAACCACCCAAGGTGGGCCGGAATCAAAGCTAGACGCTCCCTCGAGCCCAGCGCATAATGCTGGGCGTAAGCAAGTTGTAACGAAATCGTAAACCCTCTTGTCAGTAGCACAAATGTCTTCCACGGAACTGACCCTACCGCGCCCGGTGCCGCAGCAGCAATTTAGAGCACCTAAGAAAGGGCTGCCTCAGACACCAGAGGAACGGAACGAAGTCCTCCTCACGGTGAGACGTTACGTCGCTGAGTTCAATCCGGTGCCACCGCTACCGGTCGAAGAGCTTAAGATCCATGCGGATCGGATTATTGAGGCCAACCGCTACGAACCCATCTATCGAGATTACATCGGTGTTTTGGTGAATAACGAGATGTGGCGCGAGACCTTGGCCGCCGTGCCCTATGAGCGCCGTTTGTTGCTACTCCCTAAATGTCTCCGCGTGGAAAGCCGTTGTCCGGCGCCGTTTGATGAATTTGGTCTGCTTTGCAAGTCCTGTGGTCTTTGTTCGATTCAAGATCTCCAGGCCGAGGCCGAGCGCTTGGGATATGCCGTCTTGGTGGCGGAGGGCTCAGCGATCGTCATGTCCTTGATTCAGACGGGTAAGATCGAAGCGATTGTTGGCGTCAGTTGTATCAGTGTCTTGGAACGTGCTTTCCCTTATATGGAAGCGGCCGCGATTCCTGGTGTGGCGATTCCACTGCTCCAAGACGATTGCATTGATACCACGGTGGATTTGGATTGGATCTGGGATTACATCAATCTTTCCAGTGACGACAAGACGCGGCGAATGGACCTCGGAGCCTTGCGCGAAGATGTGGATTTTTGGTTTAGCCCTTCCACCCTGAATCTCGCCATGGGAACCGTTGATGGGCAGACGGAAAAAATTTCTCGGGATTGGCTGATGCGAGCCGGAAAACGCTGGCGTCCTTTCTTGACTGCCTCTGCCTTCCAGGCCCTGGCTGAAGAACCCGGTTCCGCTCTTCCTGAAGATGTGCGTAAGGCGGGGATCGCTGTGGAGTGTTTTCATAAAGCTTCATTGATTCACGACGACATTGAAGACAATGACGCTCAGCGCTACGGTGAAAAAACCTTGCACGAAGAACACGGCATTCCCGTCGCGATGAACGTGGGCGATCTGCTTATTGGTGAGGGCTATCGCTTGCTCGCAGGCTGTAAGGTCTCTGCTGAACAGCGGTCTCTGATGGTGCAAGTCGCGGCTGAAGGTCAGCGACGACTGTGTCAGGGCCAAGGTGCGGAATTGTGTTGGGCTCAGGACCCACAACCCCTTTCGACCAAAGAAGTGTTGGATATTTTTCGGCGCAAGACAGCGCCGGCCTTCGAAGTAGCCTTGCAGCTGGGAACGATTTACTCTGGAGTGGAAACCTTTGAGTCCGTCCGCGAGGTGCTTTCCAGTTACAGCGAAGCGCTCGGAATCGCCTATCAGATCCGCGATGATTTGAGCGACCTGGGCGAAGGCGGCGATACCGATGACATTGCCGGGCTGCGACCCAGCGTGCTGCTTGGGATTGCTTACGAGAAAGCCAAGGGCGACGAAAAGGAACTGTTGGCAAAACTTTGGCGACGAGAGGGAGAGATGGCTCCTAAGTCTGCCGAGATCGAAGCGCTCTATCGCAAGTTGGGCGCTGTGGAGCGAGCAGAAGCCTTGCTTGAATCTTACAAGGAAGAAGCCATTCGCTCGCTTCGAGCCCTAGAGAACCCGAGTCTCAAGGGATTGCTCCGTCGGGTCATTGGTAAGATCTTCAATGATACCGAGATCAAAGGGTGGTGTGGCGAGTTTGAGGAGAAGAACCTCAACGCTGAAACTATCGTGGCGAAGTCAGTTCCCAAGCTGGAAGAGCGTCTCGCGGCGACCGCTTCCTAAACGTCCTTAGTGGCTTGAGTCTACGACTCCAAATGCTACAAGTGGCGCGGCTGGCGCCACGAGTTCTGGATGATGCGACTGAGCTGGTCGCGTCTTTTGTCCAAGGGCAACAGAATCCCGATGGCGGCTTTCGCGATAAAACGGGCAAGAGCGATCTCTACTACACCGTCTTCGGTATCGATTCGGCGCTCGCTCTGCAAGTGGATTTAGACAAGGCCCTGCTGCGGCAGTACCTTGCTTCATTCGGGGGAGGGGAAAAACTCGATTTTGTTCATCTCTGTAGCCTCATTCGCTGCCAATCCATTGCGGGTCTTGAAGCGAATCAGTCGAGTGCATTCTGTGCTCGGCTCGATTCATTTCGGGCAAAAGATGGAGGTTTTAACCCCAAAGAAGGATCTGCCTTCAGCACCGTCTACGCGAACTTTCTCGCCTATGCGGCCTATCAGGATCTCGGGAGAACCGTTCCTGAGATGCTCAAACTGGTTCAGTCATTCAAGCACCTTGAAACCGAAGGGAGCTGGGCGAACGAGCGGCACGTGAAGACGGGAGCGACCCCGGCGACGGCGGCTGCGGTGTCTGTCTTGAACGATCAAGCCATGCCCATCAGTGATGACGTGGGACAATGGCTTGTGTCTCGCCTCCATCCCATGGGAGGATTCCTCGCCGCCCCGCAAGCGCCCGTGCCCGACCTCCTTTCGACTGCAACCGCCCTACATGCGTTGGCGGGACTTGAAGTATCCTTTAAACCATTCAAAGAACTCTGCCTCGACTTCATCGATTCCCTCTGGACCAACGAAGGCTCCTTCTACGGTCATTGGCAAGAAGAGACCCTCGATTGCGAATACACTTACTACGCACTCCTAGCTCTCGGGCATTTGAGTGTAGGGTAAGCGGGCTGGCGAAGTCGTTTTTCTTCCGGCTCTGCAAAAGTCTTCTCGTCCAAGTTCGTCCGTTTTCCTCGGAGCCGACGGCCGAAATTATATGAGTGGCCCTGGCTCGATCGTTCGCTTTGAATTTGAAGGTGGCGGGGTTGGATAAACCACGGGTAAAAACCAACCCCGCCCTAGGTCCCAGGTCAGGTCGAAAGGCGGATTCAAGCCTGACCGGAGATTGCGTGTGCCGTATCAAGAGGAAGCATTAGAGCCCCGGTTGTGTGACGACAAGAGGGAATGATCGCGGCTTCGCTTCTAGGTCGATCTTTGCGAGATTCCGAGTGGAATGGCCAATTGTGGATGGGTGACCGAAATTCGGAGATTCCAAGTCCCAATCAAAATCTGTGACAAGGGGTTCATGGCTTTTTGGGGGGCGGAACGACGAGGATGGGGCGGGTCGCGCTCTTGAGGAGGGATTCCGTCACGCTTCCGACCACCCATTTGTGGAGGGTTGAGTGGCCGTGGGATCCAACGACGATCGCGTCGGCCTTGTGTTTGTCAGCCAGTTTGTTGAGGGTTTCTACGGTGTGCCCTTGAACCAGGAGGGGGGTGACCTCGATCCCAGCATCTCGAAGCCAGCGAGCCGATTCTTGTAGGGTCTTGTGTTCACGATGGAGCCGCTCGGCTCGGTCGTCTCGAACGTGCGCAGGGCCGGCGTCGTAGCCGACGAAATCTGGGTCGGGGGCGGCGACGTGTACGAGCCAAAGGTGGGCTCCATCGGTGCGTGCGAGTTCAGCGGCGGCTTTGACGACGGATTGGGCTCGATCGGAAAAATCGATCGCCGTGAGAATATTTTTCATACGGACTGCTCTTTGAGGGTTCTCTTCGTGGAAACTCTAAGCGGTATCGTCGTATGGCGCTTCCTCGATCTAGCTGAGCTGTGCCCCTATTTAGGGTTCTTCCCGATTTGCGGGCGACCGACGTTGCTTTGACCACGGATCTCTCTGATGGGCACGGATGAATCCCCGTGTTTGTATTCCTTCACGCCCCCTGTGCCGTCGGAGATGATCAGCGTTTGGTTGGGATGATTTTTTGATTGGGCCGGGTGGCTTGAGAGGTGAGACTAGGGCGGTTTTAGTATTAGGGAAAGGGTGATTGAAATGAAGCATGCCGTTGTTGATGACGAAAGGCTCGTAGAGCGTGGGCCTGGCATATGGTCTCTCTGTGAACCCTTCAAGCTGTTGGGGGCGAGCTTTGGGCGCCGGATGGTGATCGTGTCTCGCAATGGACTCACGGGAGTTTTTTCACCGAACCAGGATCTGAAGCGCACGATGGATACCGCTTTCGGAGAGTCGTTTCAAGTGGACTGCCTGATTGCTCCCACGGCGTTCCATGATACCTACTTTGCTGAGGCGGTCTCGAGTTACCCTGATGCCAAGCGATTGGTTTCGGCGGCGTTTCCTTCGGGCGTCGATGATACCGCCGAGATCCATCAATCCTGGCCTGATGCTTGGAAGGAAACCCTGATTCCCTTCGCGATCGACGGGATGCCGAAGATTCAAGAAACGGTGTTTTTTGATAAGGAAACGAGCACGCTCGTGGTGAGTGATTTGTTCTTTAACTTTGATGAGAATTGGGATCTGTGGACCAAGACCTTCACTCGGATGGTTGGGGCCTTTGGGGAACCGCGCATGAGTCGCCTCTTTCGTCTGTGCATCAAGGACAAGAAGGCCTTGAAGAAATCAATGGAACCGCTTCTGGAATTGCCGGTAGAGAATATTCTTCCGTCCCACGGGAAGGTCGTGCTGGGGAGTGGGCGTTCCGTCTTGTTCGGTTTATACGAGCGAGTGTAGGACGAGGTGATGTTCGTGAGTTCTTTTTGCGACGAAAGTAAGCTATGAAGTATCGAGAGTTTGGGAAGACGGGCTGGCAGATCTCCGAGGTAGGTCTGGGGTGTTGGCAGCTTGGGGGCGCTGACTGGGGAGACGTGTCGGACGAGCGTGCCTTTGATGTCTTGGCGGCGGCCTTGGATACCGGAGTGAATTTCTTGGATACGGCGGATGTCTATGGTTTGGGACGAAGTGAGTCGCTGATCGGGGCCTTCCTCCGGGAACGCTCTGAATCGGTCTACGTTGCGACTAAGCTTGGGCGATTTCCTGAACCAGGTTGGCCGGAGAATTTTTCGTACAACACTATCAAGGCTCACGTTGAAGCGTCGCTGAAACGATTGGGACGGGAGCAAATTGATTTGATTCAGCTCCATTGCATTCCAAGTGAGGTGCTTCGTGAAGGCGAAGTCTTTGATTCGTTGCGTCGGATCAAGGCAGCGGGATTGGTTCGAGAATTCGGTGTGAGTGTGGAAACAATGGAAGAAGGCGCGCTCTGTCTGGCGCAGGAGGGCTTGGTCTCGCTCCAGATCATCTTCAACCTCTTTCGCCAGAAACCCATTGAAAAGCTCTTCGAGGACGCGGCGGCGAAGCGGATTGGCTTGATTGCCCGCCTGCCTTTGGCGAGCGGATTGTTATCAGGGAAATTCACTCGGGAGACCCAGTTTGAGGCATCAGATCATCGCCATTACAATCGGGATGGGGCGCAATTCAATGTGGGCGAGACATTTGCGGGCATCGAATTCAAGACGGCTGTGGGATTGGTGGAGAAAGTTCGCGAACGGGTGTCAAGCGAGCAAGGTTTGGCGGACACGGCCCTGCGTTGGTGCTTAGATCATCCGGCGATCTCAACGATTATTCCTGGGGCCAAACAAACGGCTCAGGTCCAACAGAACTGTGCTGTCAGTGATCTGCCGCCCTTATCAGCGTCAATTCATCGTTCCTTGGAATCGCTATATCATAGCGAGGTGAGTGGGGTGATTCGTGGTCCCTACTGATCGGGCCTTAGGTCTGGAAGAGGGACTGAAAGGTGGCGTCTAAGTTTGGATAAGCGAAGGAGTAGCCGGCTTGCTCAAGGGCGCTGGGAATGGCTTGGCAACTTCCCAGAAACATCTCCTTCCCCATTTCACCAAAGAGCGCCTTCACAGCGAGCTCAGGAACGGGAATCAGAGCGGGTCGTTTGAGATGTCTCGCTAGCGTCTTGGTGAAGATGGCATTGGTGACGGCTTGGGGGGCGACCATGTTGACCGGGCCGGAGAGATTTGGGTAGTGATGGATGAGGGAATCGATAATGCGGGGGATTTCTGGCGCTGCTATCCAAGGGAAGTACTGCTTTCCTGAACCAATGCGTCCGCCAAGTCCGAGACGGAAGGGCAAGAGCATTTTCTTGAGCGCCCCTCCGGAAGGATCGAGAATCACGCCAAAGCGGAGAAGCACGACGCGGGTGCTGTCGGTCCTTGCTTTTTGAGCTTCCCGTTCCCAATCGACACAGACGGAGGCTAAGAATCCTTTTCCAGCCGTGTGGGTTTCACGGCATTCTACCTCGCCCGTGTTCCCATAAAATCCGGTTGCTGAGGCGCAGAAGAATGTCTTTGGGGGATTCTTGAGTTGAGAGATGGCGGAGACAAGCTGTCCGGTTCCTTGGACCCGACTGGAATGGATTCTCGCCTTTTTTCGCTTGGTCCAAGGTCCGGTCGCGACGTTTTCGCCGGCGAGATGGATGACTGTGTCGGTCCCTTCCATTGCCTGGCAATCGAACCATCCCGTGCTGGGATTCCAGGCGACCCCGTTCGTGATCGAGCCGTTGGCAACAACCCGAGTGATCGGGAAAACCTGGGCGCCGGATTCCTTGAAGAAGCGCTTGAGTTGGGATCCGAGAAGGCCGCTGGCACCACTGATTAAGATCTTCACTTCGTGATGGGCGGAACGTTCTCTTGCAAGCGCTAGGGGGTTTTCAGCCCTAGGTTCTTAATCACCTGAGTGGTTGAGTAGGCCTTATTAAGACAGTAAAAATGAAGGCCCGGAACGCCTGCCTTTAACAGTGCTTGGCATTGTTCGGTGGCATACTCGATGCCGTATTCCACCACGGCTTCATCGTCATCTCCGATTTCCTCTAGACGAGCGGTCATCGCTGCTGGGATCTGAGCGCCACAAAGGGCCGTGAATCGGGTGATCTGTTTCTTGGAGAGAATGGGCAGAATGCCGGGATAGATCGGGATATCAAGCCCTGTTTGTTTCTGGGTGTAGTCGCGAAAATCAAGATAGTCTTGGTTATCGAAGAAAAGCTGAGTGAGGACGAAATCAGCGCCAGCATCCACCTTTGACTTCAGGTGGTCCCAGTCCGCTTGTTTCCCTGCTTTGCAGGCGATATGACCCTCTGGGAATCCGGCCACGCCGATCGAGAAACCGTCGAGTGAGCGAATGAGATCGACGAGCTGGTAGGAGTATTCGAAGCCTCCTTCCGTCGCTTGAAATTCAGTTGTTCCGGCCGGTGGATCCCCGCGAAGTGCGAGAATGTTCTTAATGCCCGCATCTTTAGCTTCGTTGAGATATGCCTTGAGTTCGGCTTCTGTCGCATTCACACAGGTGAGATGAGACATGGCTGTCAGGCCGTGCTTTTCTTGAATCTCACGGACGATGGCCAGCGTTTTCTCACGTGTGCTCCCGCCGGCTCCATAGGTGACCGAGCAGTAGTCCGGCTTGAGATCCATCAGCTTAGGGATCGTCCTATTCAGTAAGGAAGCATCGCCTTTTTCAGTCTTGGGCGGAAAAAACTCGATCGAGAATACGGGCCGATCTTCCCCTTGTGCTGCCCTGTGAATGTCGCGGATGTATTCCATCTTTCGAGAAAATTAGCGGAGCTCTCTCAGAAGGCAAGTTCCGCCTCGCGACAATCTTTGGCGGATACCGGCTTCTTGATCCTGATTGTCTTGCGAAATAGCACAAAAATGGCTTGAAAGATTGGGGGAACCTGGGTCAACTACCGGAAATTATGGCCGAACTCGAAAACAAATATCCTGAGAACGTTGGTGGTAAGTTCTACGTAGACGATCAATGCATTGATTGTGACCTGTGTCGCGAAACCGCTCCTGACAATTTTACCCGCTCTGAAGAAGGGGGCTATTCTTACGTGAAAGCCCAACCTGGCAATGAAGAGCAGGAAGAGTTGTGCAAAGAAGCCATGGAAGGCTGTCCTGTCGAAGCGATTGGCGAAGACGGCGCCTAGGCAACGAGCCTAGCAGATTTCGATGAATGCCCCTTGAGTGATACTCAGGGGGCCTTTTTTTTCGTCTCGCGCGCTTGAATTCGGTAGTTCTCCGCCGATTTCGTGTCCCTAGCGTCGATTGAGGATGGTTTCGCTCTCGTGGGGGAGGAGCGATAGGCGAATCCCTTTGTTCGTCTCAGTAAAGTAATTGATAGTCCAATCGGTAGGAAAGAGCACGACCCCCTGGTCATTAAGATCCCAAGCGATTCGGCTTCCAGTGGGGAGCTGAATCGAACTGACGTCGTCTTCTTTAAGCTCTGGTGGGAGCCAACGAATCGCCTCCCATGGGGTGGACTCGAGCCGCGATTCAGCGTTGTATTCGGTTTCCAAGCGGTATTGTACGACCTCGAATTGTAGTTGCCCGACCGCTGCCAAGAGCGGAATCCGAGTGGCCGTGTCCTTCAATTGCAGAACCTGAATAACGCCTTCTTGGAGCAGCTGGTCGAGTCCTTGCCGGAATTGCTTGAATTTGGCCGTGTTCGCATTGTGGAGGTAGGCAAAGGTTTCTGGTGTGAAGCGAGGGATTTCTGAGAATTTGACGCCCCCGGTGGCTGTCTCTTATACACATCTGACGCTGCCGACGAGCGAGCTAGTG
>OJGU01000516.1_pt1 | contig 22184 bp, 19 predicted proteins | sample 1594741 | NCBI WGS metagenome assembly OJGU01 (sample SAMN05416841, study PRJEB24817) | seawater metagenome | isolation source: Sea water | place: Canada:Atlantic | collected 2013-07
GCCCCAGTTTCGCTAGAAGCGCCATCGCCACTCCTGCCAAAGACTCCACCGCTCCCAGGAAAGGCCAAGGCGGTTATCATGCTTTTTATGGAGGGGGGGCCTGGCCACATGGATACCTTTGATCCCAAACCGACCTTAAGTCGCCTTCACAAGACGGAGTCGAAACTAACTGCTGGTCTGGCGAATGGGTTTAAGTTCTTTGTCGGTAGTCCTTTTTCCTTTCGAAAAGTTGGGCAATCGGGGATGGAAATGTGTGATCAATGGCAGCACTTGGCCGATCCTGATGTTGCCGATGAATTGTGTAACTACCGAGGATGTCAGGCGGAATCGCTGAACCATCCAGAAGCTCTGTTTCATATGAATACCGGAAGTCGGCTTGGTGGCGATCCCGGTTTGGGCGCCTGGGCCACCTATGGATTGGGAACCGTGAATCAGAATCTGCCGGGATATGTTGTCATGACCGAGTTGGCATTGCCACAGGGCGGGCCAGGGAATTGGACGAACGGTTTTCTCCCAGCCTATTACCAGGGAACACGCCTTCGCTCCACGGGATCGCCTATATTGGACTTAAAGTCTCCCAGTTATAAGGATCGGGGTCACCAACGGCGCGCCCTAGACGAGCTGGCGATGTTGAATCGAGAACACGAAGGCAAGCATCCCGATCACAAGGAGCTAGCCGCACGAATGGAATCCTATGAGCTGGCCTACCGGATGCAGATGGAGGTGCCAGATGTGGTGGGGATCGACGAAGAGCCGGAACATATTCGTGAGATGTACGGGCTGAACCAAAGTGAGACTCGATCGTTTGGTAAGCAGTGTTTGCTGGCGCGGAGGCTCGTTGAAAAGGGAACGCGGTTCGTGCAAATCTTTGCTGGTGGCTGGGATAGCCACGATTACTTAGAACGAGGACATACCTCGCGGATCAAGACCGTGGATAAACCGATGGCCGCCCTGATCAAAGACCTGAAGGCTCGGGGAATGTTGGATGAAACTTTGGTGATTTGGACCGGGGAGTTTGGTCGTACGCCGGATAATAACAAGCGGGGAGGGGTTTACTCTCTCGGGCGCGGGCATAATGCGGATGCGATGACGATGCTGCTGGCAGGCGGTGGAGTGAAGAAGGGGGCGATTGTAGGGGCAACGGATGAGCTCGGTGCGAAGGCAGCGGATGTCGTGCATCCTATTCGCGATTTTCATGTGACGTTACTACATTTATTGGGACTCGATGATAACAAGCTGACCTATTTTCACGGTGGTCGCTTTAAGCAACTAAGCCAATTTGGCGGTAAAGTAATTCCCGAGTTGATTGCCTAGTACTGGCCTCGAAGGTCTCATCATTCAGCTGCGATGGGAATCAAACTTGGTTTTGATCCCGTTAGGATGATTTGGCAGGCGCTTCGTTGTCTGCCGTGTTCAGCGACCGCTTTTTTCATGAGCGATTCAACGGAAGAATGGATGGTGCCAATCAGAGAGAGACCTGCGCAACGTTTTACCGGCTTATCATCCTTTTGAAATTGCCAGTGGAACTCGTGTCTTCGGCGCGGTGCTAGCCAAGGATCGATTCTCCTCGAGCAAAACGCAGTGTTCCCACCGCCTTCTGCGACTTTCATGACAAACCCTGTAGCAAATTGATTGCCTGGTTGGCGAGCATCACAATCGGCCAGTGGCTGCGTTGCCCCGCCTGCAAGTCTTGTTGCGACTCTCTGCGGAACCCTATGGATTCGTTGCCGTGCTGGTCTGTTCGGGGCTTGTGATTGCGTGCTTTTTGGTCAAGGAGCGAGCTCTTTGATTGGCGCAATGGCAATCTTTAAAGGAGATGGGGAAGTTCCAGGATCGACGTTTAGTTGTAGCATTCGATTCCAATTGACCGTTTGCTCAATCGATTGGAGCAACTGTCCGTCAGCATCTTGAGTTGTCACGCGGTAAGTCTCCCCCTGATTGTAAATCGCGGGAGTGCGGATTGCGATTGGTATGGGAGTTTCAAGACGCATTCCACTCTTCGAGAGTCCTGTGACTCGGATCCATTGGGATTCAGATCCAGTCCATCTGGGGATAAAGACGTAGCGCATGAAGCGAATCTCGCTTCCCTGATCAAACTGCACCGAGAGACGATCACTGGACAAGGGGTGGGCTTCGAAGGCCGTAGCGATCGCTTCTGCCATTCGCTCAGCACCGCGTTCGTTTGGATGAATGGTGTCTGCGTAGAACTCTTGATCGTGGCCGAGGGCGCGATGGACGTAGGCGATCCGGCATTGATAGCGAGTGGCGATTTCCTGAATCCCGAGATTCGCCCCGCCGATCCACCAATCCCGATTCTCGGGCCAGCGAAAGTCTGCGACGAGCGTTGTGAGGATGAGTGGCATGCTCGGTCTCTTGGCGCGAATCGTTCCCACGAGTTGCTCATAGCGTGCGATAAACTGCGCCAGCGAGTAACCCCAGTAGTGGTCGTTCACGCCCCACTGGATCACGAGCGCATCCGGGGCGTGTTGAAGGATGTCCGCTGCGTAGCTCGGCGCTTGTTGGCAAAGCGCTTGTCCACTGAGCGCGAGATTGACTTCGTAGGCTTCGGGGTTCTTCTGCTGGAGCAAGCGCGTCACGACTGTCGAGTATCTGGAGGTGTTCTGATCGCTGACGCCGACTCCTGCTGTGATGCTGTCCCCGATAAAGACGATCCTAGAGGGCTGCTCCGGCGCCAGCCTTGCCGGCGCATCTTTGGCCCCTAGCAAAGATGCTGAGAGAAGTGTGCTAATAACGACGGCGGCCTTCTTCATCTCTTTGTTCTGCTGGGCTAAGTCAATCTGTTCCTTCGATGTTGGGAGGGGGCGTGGATCCCATTTCAGGGGGTATCTATTTTAGTGAGAGATTTTTTTGGAAATCAATCGGGATGGAAGTTTCAGGGAGATATTTTAGCGACGAATCAAGAATCATGTTGCCCGACAATTGAGCGTTGAATGCTTCGGCTCCAGAAAGGAGTTGAAAGACGGTTTTTCCCAGGGAGAGAAAGTTGAGGTGAACCGGGATGGAAAGTTCTCCTGAACCCTTGCTTGAGAGATCGACCGATTGACCCGTCCTTCCGCTGGCCCATGTCTGTTCGTTGCCGCCGAATGCATACTGGAAATCCTTTAGCAGGAGATCGAATGCGTTTGAGTTTTCAATGCTAACGTTGAGATCAAGATCAGCTCCAGTGAGGTTGATGCCTCGTTTTGAGATCCCAATGTCTTTGATTTTGGGCGGGCGAATTACGGGGAGGGTGCCTGCTTTTGATACGGGGACCTTGACCATCCCAACGATCGGAATGTTGAAGGTGAGGTTGCCCTCGAGGGCGTAGTCGAATGTGTCTTGTTCGAGAATATTCGGAATTGTCGATGCGAGGTCTTGAAAGCTAACACTCATGGGAACTGAAACAACACTGTTTTGTCCCCCTTCGAGACGGACGGCATCGGTCTTGTTTCCGGAGATGAGTGATGTGTCACTTACTTGGAGGTCATAGTCGAAGCTGCTCATCGATAGGCCAAACATGTTTGGGTTCATGATGTCGAGATCGACGACCAGATCGAGGGCGGTAAAACTGGCTGTTTTCAGCCGGACGTCATCGGCTTTGACTGTCGGTAGTTTTGAGCTAACGGCTTTCTCAACGGTTTCGCATCCCGTTCCAAGAATGAGGCTACAAAGGAGAAATAACTGAGCTGCTTGATAGTGTCGGTTGCATTTCATGGGTGTTGTCTCGCAAATATTTCCCTCTTTGAGAAGCACTATTCGCTCGTTGAGGGCACACTTGCGCTTAGCTTCCGGGGGCGATGGCATTGCGCTGGATCTCCTTAGGTGACCTGAGCCGGCAGAGCCAGGTGGGGTGTTGCCGCCTTCGCGGAGCGAGATTACTGCGTACGGGAAAAATCTGATTCCAGCTGCTCGTAGTTATCCATAAGTGCGTTGAGGGCGTTTTGGATTTCGGTCATTCCGAGATCCAATTGCTCGATCTCTTCAACCATGGATTCAAGCGTGCTGGCAAACTGGGCAATCCGTTCTGCGTCTGCGGAAGACCGACTTGAGAACTGGGCAAGCTTTGTTTCGATGACCGCCTCGATCGCGTTGAGTTCGCTGACAATCGTCGCCAGTTGGGCTTGATTGATATCTGCCTTGTTGAGGGAGGTCGTGAGAGGTAGGGAACTGGTAGCTTGTTCCGTTTGTTGGCGGTTATTCGATCTCACCTCGTCGCTCAGCCGGCGGAGTTCCTGCCTTAGCTTATAGTTATCGACGGTGAAGAAGATTACCATCAGGCCGACGATGCTCCATGTGACTGTTGATGGTCTAGGCTTGCTGGAAGGGCTGCTTGATTCAGTCGGCATGTTTGGTGGATCTGCTAAAGATTGTGACTCAAGCGGATGTGCGAGCTTAGAATACCAAATCCGCTCATCGCAATGAGGGCAATCCCCTGCCTTGCCCTCGGCCTCGGGGACGTAGTCGACAGGGCGCTTGCAGCGAGGGCAATCAATCGTTCTACGAGCGTTCATTGGATCGTCGGTTTCTCTAATGGCAGACGTGACGGTCGCTGGAAAGGTTTCAGCAATTTCGAAGAAACTTTTCTGGTCGCGATGCGAATACCAAAGACTCAACAAGCATTCGCGTAATCGGCGAACTGCGGGGCTTGTTGAGGCAGGAGTAAAATCGAACCTACTGTTCTAGAGACGTGGGCGTGGTGGTTTGACGGGACCTTGAGAAGGTAGCAGTCCCGTGGCATTGATGCGCCGCTTGTAGACTTTGTCGTTGCAGGTCGCGTAGAGCGTATCGAGATGTTTTCCTCCAAAAGTGATATTGGCGAGCCAGGCATCTTGGGGCTTCTTTATGATGAGATGGACGCGGCCCGGTTGATCGCAGACTTGGATTCCCAGTTCGGTTGCCACATAGACACGTCCTTCGGTATCGACCGTCATGCCGTCGGCATTGGTTTGTTTTCGTCCGAAACCTCGATGGAGGTGGAAGAATGGTTGTTTGTAGGCGAGAGAACCATCGGCTTGAATTTGGAATGAATAGGAGAATTGCCCTCGCATGTCGGCGACGTATAGGAGCGTTTGATCGGGGGAGAGAGCCAGGCCGTTGGGGAATTCGATACCCGTGTCGACAACTCGCGTATTGAGTGCGGCATCGACGTAGTAGATCCGTTTGTTGTTCGGATCTGTGAAGTATCCGTCGTTGGTCCGGACAACCAGGTCATTGCTGGTGACATCATTGATGATGGCAGATCCTGTCCCGTCAGGAGCGTAGGCGGTGATTTGCCGCTTGCCACTGGCGCAGGCGAAAAGCGTGCCATCAGCACCAAAGACCAGGCCGTTGGCTCGCCCCGTGTTTTCAGCGAAAAGGCTGACCTGATCGTCGAGACCGATTTTGAAGATCTTGCTGTTGGGGATATCTGTGAAAAACACCTCTCCGTGTTCATTGACTGCTGGCCCTTCTGTGAATCCATGACCGTCGCTCACGAGTTCCCATTCTTCCCCGGGAATTAATAGTGGCATTCTTCGAGACGGCGTGATTCCGGGTTTGATTGGGCTTGGGTGATCTCGCCATAACCAGCGAAGGGCTTCCGGCATGATGGCTGCCGCGTGCTTACTATTGTGACCACCCTTACCCCACAGGTGTTTGACATCATAGCCGGCCCATTGGAGAGATGAAAGCATGTCTTGGTTGGCTATCCACCAACTTCCAGGATAGATGTTGAGATCTGAGCTGCCGTCCTGGAGGAAAATTCGTAGCGGTTTGGGTTCTGTCTTACGGATCAAGCTTGGGAATGCGTTCCCTCCGCGCAATCCGACGTACGTTCCGATCGTGCTGAGAACGCGCCGAAAGGCGTCTGGTCGCTCCCAGGCAGCATTGAAAGCGCAAATGGCCCCAGAGCTAGCGCCTCCAATGAGTCGGTCATTGGGATCTTTGCTGAGATTGTAGGATTGACTGACTTCCGGGAGAAGCTCTTCGAGTAAGAATCGAGCATACTGGTCGCCAAGGGCGTCGTACTCGTAGCTTCGGTTGAAGCGCGGCTGAGCCTCCTCTGTGGGAGCGGGAACAACACCTGGGTTGATGAAAACGCCGATCGTGACTGGCATTTCCTTTGAGTGGATGAGGTTGTCGAAAACCGTGGGAAGTTTCCATCCTCGTGCCCGATTGAGCCCATCCTGAATAATGCTGACACAAGCGGGTTTTTGGGGAGTGTATTGGGAGGGAATGTAAAGCCAGTAGTCTCGTTCTGTTCCCGGGAAGACCTGGCTCTTGAAAGGGAATGGGCCTTCAATTTTACCCTGTGGGACGCCGTTCTTGACCTTTGAATCAGGATGGATCGGATAGGACTCTTGGGATTGAGCTCGGAGCGAGGGCTGAATGAGGAGGCCCAAGGTGGCGGCAAGCCCGAGAACGAGGGATCGAAGATTCATACGGCGTAGCGGGTGTTTTGAGAGATGGTTTTTTGGGGCTATTTTTGTGGGTTTTCGTACCAAACGACATTCTTGGACGCTCGACCTCCGATAATGAGATCGAGGTCATTGTCCTGGTCCATATCAAAGGCACGAATGTCGTATGCCTCTTGATCGACGGCTACACGGTGGTTGGTGAAGGCGCCGTGACCATCGTTTTCAAACCACCAAGCTTCCTTGGATCCGAAAGCGCAGGTTGCGGCATCGGTATCCCCATCACCATCGAGGTCGAGGGCAATGAGGGAGTGAGGTTCTTTCAGAGAGGGGTGAATTCCATGTAACTCCCAATTGGGTGCTTCAAACCAAATGACGCCTTTTCCGTGGCCGCGGCTGGCGATGAAATCTGTCTTGCCGTCTCCGTTGACGTCTCTGGGGTGAATGTTGGTGGCCCCTCTCTGACTATCAGCGATGAGATGTTTCTGCCAGGGGGCTCTTGGGTTCTCCGGGGCTTCCCACCAAGCGAAGTAGTTTCCTGTGGGGGAAGGAAGTCCCTTGGCTCCTGTTGCTGCGTCTGGACGCCCATCACCGTTCACGTCGCCCAGGCCGAGGTAGTGGGTGAGGCCTGGGGCATCATTTTCAGCAAAAACATGCACCGGCCAATTCTTGGCAGCACGAGGGTTGCTCGGGATGGCTAACCAGGCGAGGGATTCCGGGTGTTCGGTATTAACTGGTTGCGCGCTGTTGGCGATGAGATCGATTCGTCCATCGTTATCGACATCGCCTCGTAGGACTCCATGAATGCCGTTTAGCTCTGTGCTGATGACCCGAAGTGGCCACTTTTCCGTTAGTGGTTGATCGGGTTGTTCAAGCCAGACGAGGAGTCCGGGTTGGTAGCGGGCTCCGATGTAGTCCAGGTCGCCGTCTCCATCGACATCAAAGGTTTCGCTGTGGATGAAATTGTGCCCTTTGGTTTCGTCGAGGATGACTTCTTGCCAATCGGGCGCAACGAAGAGCCGCGTCTTTTGTCCGCTATTCGAAATGATATCTGGGAGTCCATCCTTGGTATAATCTCCAGCGATGGCAGTGTTGGTATGAAATCCCGTGTGGACTTCGTGTTTCTTCCAATCTGCTTGGAGTCCTTCCGTACTCGAAATCGCTAAGAAGACAGCGATGGATAGTCCGCTTTGCAAGGCTTGAGATTTGATGGGCTTCATGCTCTCTAGGAAGCCCTTTTTCGGTGGGATGGTCAACGGTGAATGTCACATCGTCCCCCTCCGAGGGGGGGGATGTGGCCTGTTGTTCTCTGGGCGAAGTGACGGGGGAATCGGAGGGAGTCCATCGCTCGTTGGATTGGAAACCTCCGCGAGTCTTCAATCGCCCGGGGGGGCGATCCCGCGTCGCCCCTCGTGTCCAAACCAACCGTTTCCCGTAGTGGCGATGGCTGAGGTAGCCCTGCGCTCCTAGCCGTTGGTATTGGGTCTCACCGAAAGGACCGGGCAGCTGGCATGGCGGACGACGTTTTCAGCGGTGCTTCCCATGAGAAGGTGCTCAAGCCCGCTATGCCCGTGGGTGGCGATGACGATCAAGTCTACGTTCGTTTCCTTAGCCACTTCAGTGATGACGTGGTGGGCTCGTCCTGAACGATGGATTCCCGTACTCTTGAATCCACTGTCTCGCAGGGCCTTGGCAAGCTCTTTGATCTTCTTGCTGGATTCGTCACTGTATTGGGCTCTGAGTAACTCGACATCTATGGGGCCGAAGGTAGCGATTTCACCGTAGTTCGTTTCATCGGCATACACCACATCGATTCGGGCATTGAAGGCGGTCGCAATAGGTTGGGCATAGGCGAGGGCCGCTTCAGAGAACGAAGAGAAATCAATCGGAACTAGGATTCGTTTGATCCTTGCCCTGCTCAGTCCGCGTGGAAGTTTTTTTGCTGAGGTGTTCGAGCTCTTCTTTTTTGTGTTTGCTTGCTTGGCTTTCATACAAGGTCACTATTCCTCACGGGGCGATTTGTTGCTTCCCGTATTGTGCTTAGGGGTGCTCGTTAATTGGTTCTTTGTGCCGATGCCGAGGGCTCGTGCGGTTGGGTGCCAAAGGCCCGCAGAACGGCAGCTCTCGAGCGTTGACGTTAGCGAACGACTTCGCCGGAGGAGTTGATTTCTTAGGATCATGGGGCGCGATTCACGTTTTCCGTTTGCTGCGGTTTCCTGAGATTGATTCTTCATCGTTATGATACTAACTCCTGGGTGAAGATGAACCCTTACGATCCTTGCTTTCCATTGGTCGGATCTTGCTCTGATGATGGCTTGCTGGGCTCTTTCTCGCAGAAAACGGAAGAGGTTTGGCAGCAAGGATTGCTTCTTGCTGAGCAAATCAGGGTAAGAATTCCAAGGCTCCTTTGTGGCACCTTATTTCGATGGCCGCTTTGACTGCTCCATTTTCTTTCTCTCAAGGATGTGAAACGATCGGGAGTAGCGTTAGAGTTGTCTTGCCGATGAAAGACTATGGACAGTTTAACAAACAACAACTCGTTTGCGAGCTAGAGCAACTGAGCGCTCTGCTAGAAGAGAATTCTGATGAGGCAAAGGCTCGCTTGCAGAGCATTTTGGATACCGCTGTGGAAGCAATCATTTCAATTGATGAATGCGGCTTGATTGAAGATTTCAATCCGGCGGCCGAAAAGACGTTCGGCTACGACCGTAGCGAGGTTGCAGGAAAGAACGTGAGCATACTCATGCCTGAGCCGTACCATTCTCAGCACGATGGTTACCTGGACTCATTCAAGAAAACGGGGCACGCCAAAATTATTGGCATTGGACGTGAGGTCGTCGGTCGGCGAAAAAATGGGGATGTGTTTCCGATGGAACTGTCGGTGAGCGAGGTGCGCACTGCGGACCGTCGTTTTTTCTGTGGCTTTGTAAGGGATATTTCAGAGCGGAAGGAGCTCGAACGTGAGATTCTCGCCATCAGTGATCGTGAGCGCACGAGGATTGGACAAGATCTTCACGATGACTTAGGGCAGCAACTGACCGGGGTTGAATTTATGTGCCAAACCCTGGAACAAACCTTGAGTGCCAAGGGAATAGGAGAATCAGCGGCCGTCGATGAAATTGGGCGCCTCGTTCGTGCAGCCATCGCCCATACTCGCCGGCTTGCCCGTGGCTTGTCTCCGGTCATTCTTGATCCTGGGGGATTGATTCCAGCCCTCGAAGAACTCGCTGAGATCACGTCAAGGCAATATGGAGTTCAGTGTGTCTTTCATTGTCCCCGAGGGTTTCCCGTTGATGATGAACAGGCTGCAGGGCATTTATATCGTATCGCACAAGAAGCCATTCAGAACGCTATGAAGCACGGCAAGGCAACTGAAATTAAACTATCTCTGACGAAGACCACGGAGCGATTGGCTCTTTGTATTCGGGACAATGGACGGGGAATACCTAAGAGACTCCCAAAGAATCATGGGATGGGACTCCGTGTTATGGGATACCGCGCTGGACTGATTGGAGGATCGCTGGCAGTGCAACGATTGGATGATGGGGGAACGACCGTTCTTTGCACGGTTCACCTAAAGGCACGATCTGCAAGTTATGAAATCTGAAACTCAAGAGGGAGCGGGCTCGGAAACGTATCGGATCCTCGTCGTCGACGATCATCCGATTACTCGTCAGGGCCTGGCACAGCTAATCAACTTTGAATCGGATCTGGAAGTTTGTGGTGAAGCCGATGGTGTGGCTCAGGCTCGAGCCTTGATTGATGAGCTCGGTCCCGATTTGGTGCTGCTTGATATCACGCTTCCTGATGGGAGTGGGCTGGAAGTGATTAAGGACACTCTAGCGATTCATCCGGATTGTCAGATTTTGGTTATTTCGATGCATGAGGAGGCCCTTTATGCCGAGCGCGTTTTGCGTGCCGGAGGGCGGGGGTATATCATGAAACAGGAGGGCGGGAAAAAGATCATGGAAGCAATTCGGCGGGTCCGCTCTGGAAAAGTATACCTGAGCGATGATATGTCTGCTCGTGTGTTAGAATCGCTGTCTGGGGGGAATTCAAATCGAGAGACAGTTCCCCTACAGACGCTAACTGATCGCGAATTTGAGGTTTTCGAGCTCATTGGGCAGGGCAAATCGACCAAGGCGATCGCGGAGCATTTGCACTTGAGTGTGAAGACCGTTGAAGTCCATCGACTAAATATGAAGCGGAAACTCCGCTTGGCTTCGGCATCTGATCTAGTGTCCTTTGCCATTCGTTGGGCGGAAACGGGGCGCGGATAGCTCGGCCCTGTTTTGCGGGGGTGCAGGGCTGCCATTGAAGCAATGGATCTGGGGTTTTCCGCAATATTCGGGAAGCCGCAAAGCATTGGAAAGCGTAGGATTATCTTGGATCGTAACTCGAACAAGAAAGGCCTACGCAATGAAAAAATCAAGTCGCACGATTTCGGCCAAGAAATCAGGATCAACCACTCGGGCAAGCGCTCCCAAACGGACGGCACGAGTCTCGGCAAAGCTTTGGAAATCTATCCTTGTCCCTACGGACTTTTCTCCGGCTTCCTTTAAGTGCTTAGACTACGCTTTTACCTTAAGCGAGATGTTTGGGGCTAAGCTTACGCTAGCCCATATCATCGTTCCGGTTGCCGCTCCTGATCTGGTCTATGGTCCGGTTTCGTGGGATGAGACTACCGCCACGGAAAACGCAATGAAGCGCCTCAACGAAATCAAGAAGGAACGGGCTGGTGACCGTGCCCGCCAAGTCAAAGTGCTCGTTCGACGGGGACATCCCTATTCCGAAATTGATCAAATTGCCAAAGATATTTGCTCTGATCTCATTGTTGTTTCAACCCATGGCCGCTCTGGCTTGCGCCATCTCCTCCTTGGGAGCGTCGCCGAGCGAGTTGTTCGCCATGCTCCGTGCCCCGTCTTAGTCGTTCGGGAGAATGAGCACGAATTCGTTCGCTGAGGCGAGGGGCTAGAGCTCTGTGCGGCGATATTCTGTGGGAGATACGCCCGTGATGTTTCGAAACACGCGATTGAAATGGGTTAGTGATTGGAATCCAACATCGAAAGCGATTTCACTGATTCGAAGGTTTGGATTCTGAAGCAAGGTTTTTGCCTTCTCAACCCGGACCCGCGAAACGTAGTGGGTGAAATTGAGTCCGGTCACTTTCTTAAACATTTTGCAGAAGTAGAACGAGCTGGTGTGGACTGCTTTGGCGACTCGAGAGAGAGGGAGTTCCTCGGTGATATTCTCTTCGATGTATTTTCTCGCTCTTGAAATGAAGACTGGCTCTGCGTTGTTTTGGCGAATGGCGAGTTGGTTGCTGATGCTCGAGAGGTGATCAGCCATGAACTTTAGAAGGCTTATCATGCTTTGATAGCGTTCTGGTTCGACATATCGAGTTTGGAGATAGGCATCTTCAAGGTTGCTGATATCGAGTTGGATTCCTTTTTTGGCCAGAATCTCTTGGGCACGTTTGAGATTCACTTTCTGAACGGGTTTGATGGCGACCTGCCCGGTCTGTAGAAAAGCGATCGTGCGTCCCTCGATCTTAACGGGGACCGCCGAGTCAATAAGTCCGAAAGGACATTCTTTACAGGCAGCCGTGTCCTGGGCTGCACTTTCGAGATCTTCTTGCATTTGAAGGCAGGCAGAGCAGCCATGGGGGCTCTCAGCGACGGCTTTACAGAAGGGACCTTCGTTCTTGACTCGATGAAGTGGGAGATTCCAATAGGTTGCCGGCCGAAGGGTGAGTGGGAGACCGGTGACGGAGCTGAATGAGTTTGAAAACTCTTGAAAGGTCTCAGATTCTCGCAACAGCTCGACAAGGTGTTTCTCCCGTTCTTGGCTTTTCTCGCCCGTCAAGTTGTCGTTGTCGACTCGATTGCTAGTTGATTCGATCGTGCCAAGGGTTGTGTTCGTGTATTTGGTTGCTTTCATCGAGATCAGATTACGACCTCGGGAAGTGCTCGACAATTGGGTGTGGTACTAAGCGTTTCTAAGGGTTGGGGAAAAGAGGGCTAAGGGAATCCCTTAGATTCCCTCGATTTTTCAGGGAATTTGGCTGTTTTTGGCTTCTTCATTGACAATTGAAGGGGAGCAACAGGCCGATGTGCCATTTGAAGAAAACTTAGGGCTCAAAATTGGAATGCCTAGTCCCATGCCCCTAAGGACTAACATCATTCCGGCTAACATCGCCAATCCTGTATGGAGCCATTGCCTGCCGATCGGGGGAAGTCGGGAAAAAAGGTGTTGGATGGCCGTGGTTCCGAGCAGAAGAGGTAGTGTGCCGAGTCCAAATGAAATCATGAGTACCGTTCCCAGGACGGGATGGCTTGTTGCGGCGGCGGCTGCCAGTGCGATGTAAACTAGCCCACAGGGCAAGAGCCCGTGACACATGCCAAGCCCCAGGTGGGCTAAGATGGGGTGATTCTTTAGTCTTACGTTGAGCTGTCGACTTAGAGCTCCGACCCAAACCGTGGTTCGATTGATTACGAACCGCGTGCGGGCGATAAGGGTCGTCGATAGGATGATTACCCCTAGAAGGATTGTAAGGGGTTGCTGCCATCCGATGAGGGAAAGTGTCTGCCCCAAGGAACCGGCGGTCAACCCGAGAAGCCCGTAGCTTGTGATTCGACCGAGGTGATGGAGGGCCATGGATCGGCTCTTGCTTGTTTCACCACCTGAAAGACGGGCAGCCGCGATGAGTAGGGGACCGCACATACCAAGACAATGAAGACTGCCGGCAAGGCCAAGAACGATACCGGATCCAATGTAAGGGAGGAGTTCGTTCATGCGATTGAGGGGGGAACCATGCTCTAGTGAATCGCTATCGTCTGCTCGGAGACGCGGAGTTCTTGAGTGAAGTAGAAGTCCTCTTGTTTGTGGGTCCAGTCGATTTTTACTCTCCAGAATCCTGGTTTGAGATTGGAGAGATCGATTTCTTGAGTCCCTCGCTCACTTATGGATAGTTCCCGGGTAACATCCTCGGCAACGTTGGCTGGATAGTAGAAATGGATTGTCCCTTGGGTCTCTGGATCAGCATGTTCGGAGGGGAGGGATAGGGTTACGCCTTTGGTGTTCAGATGGGGGGCAAGGCTTACCTGCTCTCCCAAGGCATTCGTTCGTGCCATTTTCTCCATTTGTCGCTCATACTCGATTTCCTGTTGATAGTAATCTCTCGCCACGAGCTCCACGTCATTCGAGCAGGCAATACTCACATAGGCAGCGAGTCCCGATGCGAAGACGATAAAGGTGGCGATAATGCCATAGGGCCAGAGGGTAGCCGAACGAGAATTCTGGGATCTAATCGTATTCATGCGTGGTATCTGCTTAGTTGGTTTGTGGGCCAATGAAAACCGTTGAGAGGGTTTCTATCTTCTCGCCGTCGGAATAAACACCGACGAGGAGATTGGTTTGTCCACTGGTGAGCGTCTGCGGCGCGAGTTTCACCAGTACGGAGGTTTTTGCGAGTGCTTCGGGTTCGACAAAAAGCTCCGTGCCGAGAACGCTGATTTCGCCCGGGAGATTCTCAAGTTTCAATTCGATCTGTTTTCGGTCGTGGGTCTTGTTCGCAAGTTTGAGGGTATAGAGATTGCTGAAATCTCCGTTAGGCATTGTTTGGTAGAGAGCTCCGGGGGCTCGGAGGAGACTTGTTTCTACAGGGCTCCGTGTGAAAACCAGTACGAGGAAGGTTGCGATCAGGGCAACGAGAATGGCGGAGTAACCGACGATTCGGGGGGTGAATTGAAGGGACTCACCTCGTTCTAGACCGTTCCTTGATGCATAACGAATGAGCCCAGTGGGCTGTTGGGTTCGGTTCATGACTGCATCGCAGGCATCAATGCAAGCAGTGCAGTTCACGCACTCCATCTGGAGCCCATCTCGGATGTCAATACCGGTGGGGCAGACGGAAACGCATTGGTGGCAATCGATGCAGGATCCGTGACCTGCCTCCTTTCTTTCTGTAGCTGATTGTTGCCGTTGCAGTTTGTGCCGGTCTTCGCCCCGCCTCTCATCGTAGGCCACGATGATTGTATTAGAATCGAGTAGGGTAGATTGAAATCGGCCGTAGGGGCAGATAAACGTACAGGCCTGCTCACGAAACCGGGCGAAGATGGAATAAAAGAGTAGGGTAAACAGGACCATTGCCGTGAGTCCTTTGAGATGGTTGAGCGGGTTGTCGGTGATGATTTGGAAAAGGGCCTCGCTCCCAATGATGTAGGAAAGCAGGGTGTTGCCGATAACGAAGGAGAGGCCAAAGAATATTCCGTGCTTTCCAAGGCGTTTGGTGATTTTCTCAAGCGTCCAGGGCGCCTTGTCTAAGGCTCGTTGCTGATGATCATTCCCGTCGATGAGATACTCAATTTTTCGAAAAACCATTTCCATGAGGAGAGTCTGAGGGCAGGTCCATCCACACCATAGGCGTCCGAAGGCAGCTGTGAATACAATGATCCCGGTGATGAATACCATCATTGCGACGGCAAAAATAATGCTATCTTGGGGCCAGAAAATTTGACCGAGGATGACGAACTTCCTGTCGATGATATTGAACATCAACAGAGGATTACCTTGGATTCGGACGAAGGGTCCGACGAACATGATCAGCAGTAGCAGCCAACTGACGTAGGTGCGAGCTTGATAGAATTTTCCCTTTGGCTTCTTGGGAAAGAGCCATTTGCGGCGTCCCGACGAATCCGCCGTCGAAAGGTGGTCGCGATAGTCGTTCCAGTTGATGTCCTGGGCAACGTCTTGAGGTGGGTGGGGTTTTTTGGTCGCTGAGTTTTTTTCTGTCGTCATGGTGCTGACGGGATGCCAGGCCTTAATCGTTCGTTGGACCTGGCATCCCGTCGTCGGGAGTTTCTAGTGGCTCTATTCGAAATCTGACGGTTCTTCAGGCCCCGTCGATTGTTGATCCTCTCGTGGCTTTGGATTGGGAGGGTTGGTTCCTCGGAGCGTGTAGATATAGCTTGCGACGGCGTAGATCTCCTTAGGTGGTAGCATATCTTTCCAGGCAATCATTCCCTTGACTGGGTTGCCGTCGATAATAATGCGGAGGTTCTCTGAAAAGGAGGCCCCATGAATCCAATAGTCATCGCAGAGATTCGGCCCAACGAGTCCCCCGCCATCATTTCTATGACAAGGAGCACATAGGTTGACAAAGGTTTGACTCCCTTGCGCGATAATGATTTCGTCGCTTGAAGGTTCGAGGGTATCGAGTTCCGCTTGGAATTTCTCAGCCGCCGCCGCCTTGAGCTTTTCTCCCTGCTTCATCTCCTCTTGGTATTCTTCAGCAGAGAGTTTCCCAATTCCTATCACATGATAATAGCAGAGATAGAACGCTGCGAACGCGATGGAAAAGTAGAACAACCATACCCACCATCGTGGTAGGTTGTTATCGAGTTCTTTAATTCCATCGGCTTCGTGTCCAAGGAGTAGCTCTTCCTCTCCTGAGAGAATCGTGACATCAGTGTTTGTTCGATCGTCGTTAGTCATGTTTCGCTAGATTTGACGGTGCGAGGTCGGAGTGATTGTCTAGTGGGAGTTGGCTCATGTTGTCCAAAAAGTCCCGGTTGAGTCGGAATGCCCAGCAGAGCATTCCGGCAAAGAATAGGAAGAATATGAGCAGCGATATGATGCCATAGCTCTCGATATTCATGACTTGTTCCAAAGCGTGCTTGATCATTGGTTGGCCTCTTCTTCGGTTTCGACCGCGATGTCTGTTCCCAGTCGTTGCAGGTAAGCGATTAGTGCGATGATTTCTCGGTCACTCTCGGCCTCGACCATTCCTTCGGTGAGGTTGGCTTGGATTTGAAGCGATTGAGCTTCAAGCTCAGCGAAGGCCTGTTCTTCGTAGCCTTCAGGGTAAGGAACGCCGACTTTTCTCAGGGCTCCGATTCTCGCGGGGAGGGAATCGGTTTTGAGTTCGTCTGTCAGCAACCATGGATAGGCTGGCATGATGGATCCTGGTGATGTTGAGCCGGGGGCATCCATGTGGCGGTAGTGCCAGGCGTCAGGATATTTGCCGCCCACTCGGTGAAGATCGGGACCGGTGCGCTTGGAACCCCAGAGAAAGGGGTGGTCGTAGACAAACTCGCCGGCCTTGGAATACTCGCCGTAGCGTTCGGTTTCCGAACGAAAGGGGCGAATCATTTGCGAATGACATCCCACGCAGCCCTCGCGGATGTAGATATCCCTGCCGAGGAGCTCGAGGCTGGTGTATGGCTTGACGCTCGAGATCGTTGGAACGTTCTCTTTGATAAGGTAGAGCGGGACGATCTCGACAAGGCCACCGATAAGAATCGCCACGAGTGACAGGGCTGTGAAGGTCACTGGTTTCGTTTCGAGCAGTCGGTGCCAGTGTTTCTCTTTTTGATCCGGTTTCTTCGCCAGGGCTGGGGCCTGTGCCTCTTGATCTGCGAGAAAGGTTCCGGCTTTGGCTGTGCGGTAGAGATTGTATGCCATCAGCAGGGTGCCAAAAATATACAGGGTTCCTCCAATCGCGCGGAGCCGATACATCGGGAGTAACTGGGTGACGGTTTCGAGGAAGTTCGGGTAGAGGAGATAGCCGTCTGCTGAGAATTGTTTCCACATGAGGCCTTGGGTGACACCACTCCAATACATCGGGACGACGTAGAACATCATGCCCATCACGCCGATCCAGAAGTGGTAGTTGGCGAGTTTGTTAGACCAGAGACGAGTTTGGTAGAGCCGTGGAAAGATCCAGTAGAGGATACTAAAGGTAAGAAATCCGTTCCATCCCAAGGCACCAGTATGAACGTGAGCAATAGTCCAATCAGTATAGTGAGAGAGAGCGTTGACACTCTTGATGGACATCATTGGCCCTTCCAAGGTTGCCATGCCATAGGCCGTTACGGCGACAACCATGAATTTAAGCATCGGTTCTTCCTGCAATTTATTCCATGCCCCACGCAAGGTGAGTAGTCCGTTGAGCATCCCTCCCCAAGAGGGAGCAATGAGCATGATGGAGAAGACCATGCCGAGGGATTGGGCCCAATCTGGGAGCGCCGTATAGAGAAGGTGATGAGGGCCAGCCCATATATAGATGAAGATCAAGCCCCAGAAATGAATGATGGAAAGTCGGTATGAAAAGACCGGTCGATTGGCCGCCTTAGGAAGGAAGTAGTACATCAGTCCCAGGTAGGGGGTTGTCAGGAAAAACGCCACGGCATTATGAGCATACCACCATTGAACGAGGGCATCCTGTACGCCGGCGTAGATGGGGTAGCTCTTAAAGGCGGTGGCCGGGATGGCGAGTGAATTGAAGATATGCAGAATTGCTATCGTGACCGCTGTGGCGATGTAGAACCATATCGCCACGTACATGTGGCGTTCTCGCCTTTTGATAATGGTGCCAAGCAGGTTGATCGTAAAAATGACCCAAACAATGGCGATAGCGATATCGATTGGCCACTCTAGCTCAGCATATTCTTTGCTCGTTGTGAGGCCGAGTGGCAGGGTGATGGCCGCGGCAACAATGATCCCATTCCATCCCCAGAAATTCAGCCAGCTTAATCGGTCACTGAACATTCGGGCTTTGCAGAGTCGTTGTAGCGAGTAGTAGATCCCTAGGAACATTCCGTTACCGACGAATGCGAAGATGACCGCGTTCGTATGAAGAGGGCGGATTCTTCCGAATGTGACCATTGCAAAGTTGAGGTTTGCCTCAGGAAGGAAGAGCTGGATTGCTGCCAATAGACCTGCGGCCATCCCGATCACGCCCCAGAGGACGGTCGCAATGCCGAAGGCTCTGACAATCCGATTGTCGTATTTGAAGGTATCAATGTTCATCGATTGCAGTTTTTTCTCTATCTAGTCTTTTGGTGTTCTTTCGTTAAAACGCGGTCTTCGTCATGAAGCATTCGAAGGGACGGTGTGTAAGTGTCATCGTACTGTCCGGAGCGCACGGCCCAGAGGAATGCTCCAAGAAACCCCAGCGCAACGAGCAGGCCTAAGCTTATTAGAAGATTGAGGACGCTCATTGTTCTTCTGATTCGAATGCTTGGTTTCTTGTGAGATTGAGTCTCCCTGCCATCCATGCCGTGGCGCTTGTGCTAAATGCAATGATGGTGATGGAACTTAGCGGCATGAGGATCGCGGCCAGGAGTGGAGTGAGTTTTCCGGTCGCTGCGAGTGTTACTCCAATCAGATTGTAGGCGAGCGAGAGAACAAAGCTTATCTTGATGATGGCGACGGTTGCCTTCGAGTATTGGAGCAGTTGCGGTAGGCGTGCGAGGCTCGGGGCGCTCACAATGACGTCGCTTGCGGGAGAAAAGTGAGAGGTGTTTTCGGTGACAGCAATGCCAACGTTGGCCTGCTTGAGGGCTCCAGCGTCGTTGAGTCCATCCCCCACGAACATCACGTGTGCTCGATTCCGTTGTAGTTCCTCAATCAATTGAAGCTTACTATAGGGGTTTTGGTTGAATGATAATTCTGCTTTCTTGCCAAAGAATGCCCGTATTGTGTTTTGATCTCGGTTGGTGTCGCCGCTAGCGAGTCTGAGTTCGAAGTTGTCTTTCAGTTGGGTCATTAGCTCGCGGATACCGCGACGGTATCTCGGGCGAATTCGAAAACAACCCCGGTAGAGTCCGTTGATAGCGAGGTGGATTCCTTGGCTGGACGCGTTCTCCATGCCTGGGATGCCGCGTTCCCTGAGCCAGTCTTGGCTTCCGTAGATGACAGTTGTTGAATCGATTTCTCCGCTGACACCTTTTCCTTCGAGTTCTTGGTATGCCGTCGGTTCTTCGGCCTCCTGGTCGTTGCCAAGAAACTCGTGAAGCGTGATTGAGAGGGGGTGGGCGGAGTGACGGGCGATACTGGTTATGGCGTGGCGTTCGGTCCGACTGAGGGGCGCTCCGCTAAATTCAGTAGAACGGGCTTGGGCGTGCGTTAGGGTGCCAGTTTTGTCGAAAACGATCGTTGAGATCCGGGCTAATTGCTCGACAACTCGGGTGTTTTTGAGGTGGATCGATGCGTTCCCCAGGAAACGAAGCGCCGTGCCGCTTGCGAATGGTGCCGCGAGGGCGAGGGCGCAGGGACAAGCGACGATCAGAACCGAGGCAAAGACTCGGAGGCTTTGGCTTGGATCGCTTAAACCCCAGTAGCAAGCGCTTACTAGTGCGATTCCAAGGATGCTGAGGGTGAAGTATTGGCTGAAACGGTCAGTAAGATTGCGAAACTCGAAGGTTGGATTCTCATGAAAGACATGGTGGTTCCACAGTGAAGTGAGATAGCTTTCCGAGACTGGTTTGGAGGTTTCGAGCTCGATCGTTGGGCCTAGGTTCTTGCCTCCGGCGTAGACCGTCTCATCTGCGCTCAGTTGGACTGGGTCGGCTTCGCCAGTGACGAAACTGTAGTCGATGGCGGCTGATTTGCTCTTGAGGATTGCATCGGCCGGGATGAGTTCCTGGTTGCGAATCTGTAACTGATCTCCTTGCTTGATTTCTGATATAGCGACCGAGGCGAACCCGTTTTCGTGGTGCCGAAGGACCGAGAGGGGAAAGAAAGCGCGGAAGTCTCGGTCGAATGAGAGGTGGTCGAGTGTTCGTTGTTTAAAGGCCTTGCCACAGAGCAAAAAAAAGATCAGGCCTGCTAGGGAATCCCAATAGCCCGGGTTTCCGCTGCCAAATGTGAGGTAGCTGCTCTCTAGAAACAATGCGATGATCCCCATGACGATGGGCACATCAATGCTGATGTGACGTTGCTTGATGTTTCTGAGTGCTGCCGTCCAGTAGTCCAACGCGGAAAATAAGAGAATTGGGAGGGTGAGGAGAGGGGGGAGATAGGAGGCAAGCGTGTCGATTTCTTGGCCGGATGATTCAGTGAGGCCGAGGTAGTGGGGGAAACTCAGTAACATGATATTGCCAAAACAGAAACCAGCGACCCCAATCTGCAGGGTGAGGCGACTGAGGGACGCCGCTGGTTTTGAAGGATTGCTGAGTTGATTGAGCTGGAGATCTGGCGGATAGCCAATGGTGTGGAGTTGTTCAATAAGCGCGGACAGTTTTAGGGTTCGTTCATCGAAAGAAAGGCTGAGTTCTTTCGTGATCAGATTGACCTGGGATTCACCAATGTTTGGATTGAGCTGATAGAGGTGTTCCAGCAGCCAGACACAGGCGGCGCAGTGGATCGACGGGATGTGGAGACGGATCCGAGCTATATGACCGTCAGAGAAATCGATCAGGCGAGAACGAATTTCAAGTTTGTCGAGGTATTCAAATGATCGGTGTTGATCCCTTTTCGGAATGGGTATTTGAGCCTTTTCGTCGATGTGGTAGTAGTTTGAAAGGCCGTTCTCGTGTAAGAGGTGATGGACACTCTGGCAGCCGTGGCAGCAGAAAACATGGGGATGTTCCGAGATGACCGTTGAACTACAGGCCGTTCCGCAGTGACTACATAAGATCGAATCAACCGTGGGATCTTCCACGGTTGATGGACTCTCCGCCTGTGCTGCTGGCGGGGCTGGGAGTGCGCTTTTCAATGAGAGAGCCTAGAATCGGATAACGAGATCGATCGTGTATCGATCGTCAAAAATGTCTTTCGGGTTGGTGATGCCGAATTCGTATGCGAAGCCAAGATCGATGTTATCTCGAAGTCGTGAGCGGAAGCCAAGACCGAGCGCTGCTTGAGTGGTGTTTTTTGCTGCGCTTGAGCCGAAGTTGACGAGGTCGAATCCTTCAGCTGCTAGCGGAAGTCCGGTTCCCTCGCTCAAAACTGTAAAGGCATTTCCGGCGACGAATGGGGTGAAACAGCGATGTACCTCATAGGCCGCCTGGAGCCCGTAGTGAAGTTGGGACGTTTCGTCGTCGCTGTCGTTTGGCACTCGAGCTCCGAAGTGTCCAGCAATTGAGAAGTCGTCCCAGGCCTTGGCAGCTGATAGGAATGGATTCCATTCGCCAGATCCGTTGCCCTGGAGGACCCCTGTGTTGCCTGAGGGGGCTTCAAACTTCAGTCCTCCAGTGAGGATGAACTCGTTCTCGTCGTCATGAATCAGGGCGTATTTGACGCCGAAACCGATGTCTGCGAACCCTTCGTCCTTTGCCAGGGTGGCGTCTGGGTTGAAATCAATGTAGCCATCCTTTGTTGCAATGATTGCTAGCCGGTCATTGACGGCGTAACGCAATTGGATCGCGAAAACCTGAGCATCCCCGTCCAGCGGGAGAGCTCCCAGACCACTATCGATGGTGCTTCGCAAGTTGTGATGAATAAAGATCGGTCGGACGTCACTTCGGATTTGCGCTTCCTCGAAGAACAGTGGGTTGGTGACGGGTGTAGGTATCTTGTTCAACCAATCTGATTCTGCCGCAGAGACAGTCTGTACAGCGCCTGCAACGAGGGTAACAATAGCCAATGTTTGAGAGATAGGATTCAACTTCATTGGTGCTAGGCTAGGGGAGATCGGCTGAAGTGGGCCTGCCTGATTTTGCTCAACAGTTCGTGAATATTGTTGAGTCCGGATTTCGTCGCGACCTTTCTCATAGGATTGTGAGATTGAGATGGCGAAAGATTCCTCTCTGGGCTAGCTTTCGGTTTGAGGAATTGACCATTTATGGCCGTAGAATTTTGTGACTATTACGAGACCTTAGGACTCAAGAAGGGGGCGTCAGCCAGCGATATCAAACGTGCGTTTAGGAAGCTCGCGCGTGAATACCATCCTGATGTTGCCAAAGATAAGAAGGGTGCCGAGGAAAAGTTTAAGACCATCAATGAGGCCTATGAGGTTCCTGTCTCTTATACACATCTCCGAGCCCACGAGACCTCTCTACATCTCGT
>OJGU01000517.1_pt1 | contig 22176 bp, 8 predicted proteins | sample 1594741 | NCBI WGS metagenome assembly OJGU01 (sample SAMN05416841, study PRJEB24817) | seawater metagenome | isolation source: Sea water | place: Canada:Atlantic | collected 2013-07
GGCATACGAGATGTAGAGAGTTCTCGTGGGCTCGGAGATGTGTATAAGAGACAGGCCATAGAATTCAAATCCATCGGTCGTTATCAAGGGATTCTCAATGTCTTCGCTACGATTGAACATGTCTCGGAATAGTCTAAGCGTGTTCTGATAGCTTCGCCTGCCAACCACAGTCGATGGCCATAACCGAGTGCCAACTTCTATTCCTGCGAAAATCCAGACCCGTAGTGTAGAAAAACTCGATTCGTTCGCAATCCCTTGATTCATAGCGACTTCGGATTCTCCCTTCCTCCCCCATTTGCCTTCGATTCCCTTCTCCAAACTCGTAGAATTCGCCCCAGTGAATCCATTATCGTTCATTCTCCTCTGTCTTGCCGGATGGATTAATCGAGAGCAGCAAGACACAATCGACTATTTGCAGGAGGAAATCAAAGTTCTGAAAGAGATCCTCGGCAGGAAACCCAGATTCACCGACCGGCAACGTCGGCGCCTGGCTGTCAAAGCCAAGAAGATCCGGTTCAGCTGTCTCAAAAAAATTGCGAATCTTGCTACCCCACACACTCTCCGAGCTTGGTTTCGTAAACTTGCAGGCAGCAAATACGATTCTACCAATCGTCGGTCTACCGGAAGGCCCTCAACAAAAGAAGAGATTGCTGAACTCGCTGTAATCATGGCCAAGGAGAATGAGACTTGGGGCTACACGCGCATCCGTGATGCAATCAACAATCTCGGCCACGAAATTAGTCGAGATACGGTCTCCAACATTCTCAAAGACCACGGAATCGAGCCAGCGCCGGAACGTGGAGAACGAACCACGTGGGCTTCATTCCTCAAACAGCATTGGAACGTCCTCGCCGCGACAGACTTCTTCACAGTCGAAGCATTTACTCCTCACGGAATCATCCGTTACCAGATCCTCTTTGTCATTCACCTGGCTACCCGAGAAGTTCACGTCGCAGGTATATGCGAGAAAGGAAAAGGCCCTTGGATGGAACAGATCGGTCGCAATCTCACGGATGCATGTGATGGATTCCTGAAGGGTTGCCGATTCCTCATCCACGACCGTGATCCCCTCTTCACTCAAGAATTCCGAGCCATTCTCTCAGCGAGCGGAGTTGAATCAGTACGCCTACCACGGCGCTCTCCCAACCTTAACGCATTCGCTGAAAGATTCGTCAAATCAATCAAACACGAATGCCTCAATCGACTTGTGATTTTCTCCGAGAATATGCTCCGGTTCGTCCTCAACGAGTATCTTGAGCACTATCACTCGGAACGAAATCACCAAGGGATTCAGAACAAGATCATCAGGACCAATTTCGACAACCCCAGTGACACCGCCTCCTTACCACAAACTAGGCTTGGCGGGCTCCTCAACTATTACGGCTCGAAAGCCGCGTAGATGCCTGCGATTCCAATTTCAAAGAACATCAAGATGAACTGTGCCAATCCAGGCACGCCTCATCGTCGAACCGATCCATGGATCCCCCACATCTAGCTCGAAAACTCTTTAGAACAACGCGAATCCAGTTTTTCGACACCACCGGTTCAATGAACGTTCGTAGCAGAGAAGCCAATCTTTGCTTCATCTGTCAGAATTGTGCTATCGACACTGATATTGGTTGGCGTGTACTGATCTAACTTCCCCAAAGACGCGGTCCTTTTAGTTGCCTTCGTAATCGTTGATGATGCGGAAGAACTTAATTGGATGGTCGGAGACTGGAAACGGAATCACACCAGGTTGGATCACGGAGTCTTGCCACGGTCCGTCAATTTGCCCAGCCTCCTGAAGTCGACCGATACCGTTCCATTCGATTCGAGAATAACCACCGTCAGAAATGATCGCTAGAGATGGCTCTGTTTGTTTGGGGACCACTGTGATCTCAAATATTTCAGATGCGACGTCTATCGAGAAGTTCCACATGAAGCAATCTGGATCAGCCGTCGAATCCCAGTAACTGATGTAGTATTCCCCAGAGTCAAATGGAGTGACGTTCTCCAAGACAAAGCTTTGATGATCAACGGAGTCGACGACTCGCTCTGAGAATCCGTCTTGAGCTAGCTTGTGGAGACTAAAGGTGATGTATTCATCAAACATAGCCCTGATTCCAGCATGTGCATCAAGGTCGCAGACTCCTGTCGGAATGACGATATCAGCGCCTTCGATTGCTTGTAAATCGGAAGGATCTTGATCGAAGTCGATTTCAATGGGACAGGGAGGCGCAAGATGTTGTGGCTCAGGGAGGTTGTTAGGGTGGGTTAGTTGCTTTGGCTCGACTCCAGATAAGACCACTGGCGGATGCAGTTCGCCTGGCTTGTTGATGATTGTAGCGTTGACCTCCAATGAAGTGTGTGTGATCGAGAGAGTATTGTCTCCAACTAGTGTGAATGTCGTTCCTCTACTGACGTCGAGATATCCGGCTTGGGGCGCGGTGTTGATCACGGGAATCTCATGCTCGAGCCATTTACCTTTTAAGCTCACGACCGGCGGGAAACTATTTTCTATTGATTCAGCGCTGCAAAAGCCCGTCGGGAAACGTTCCGGGTGAAGTCGCCAGTCGCTATCGAATCCAGGGAGATAGTTATTTACATAGACGTGACTACCGGTGGTGCGATCTGTGTCTGTCTTTGCCCCCCATTCCGGAGATTGGAACAGAATAACTCGCTGATGATCTCCTTCGGAGATTGGGCTGAAATCAGGCGCCCAAATACCGAAAAAGACACTAATGTTTGAAGTGTCATAGCGGTCGGCGAACTGCATGGAAGCGGGAGACTCTAAGGGAGTGAAGTCCGTGACGCTGGCACCGAAGGAGGCCGACTCAAAAATCTCTTTGGAGATGGGAGTCGCTCCTGACAGATATCCAGTGAACGCATCGATCGATTTGGGAATGCCTTCCCAAGATAGCAGCCAGGGTTCGCCCGGATTAAATAGGACCCCGGAGTCGCCTGCTAGGATCGTCTGATCTGCAAAATTCCAACGACCCCACTGGAATTGATTAACATCCCAAGTACCCGCACTTGTTAACTTAAAAAAGAGTGTTCCTTCAGGTGGTTCCGGCATCAACGAAACGATGCGGCTATCGGCGGTCTCCAAATTAGAATTGATCGCCGACCAACCGTTCGGGACGATTTGTTCATGCTTAATGATACCGCCGGCTGACTGGTCACTTTGCCCCTCTAGACGCGAGCAAGGGCTCGCGCCTACCATCCAGATGACAGCAAGACAACCGACTCTGATGGCCTTCGTCCGATGTAGCCAATTCATTGGAATGAAGATTAAGACTCTAAGCATAAAATTAAAACACGGTTTCCCGACGACGTCAGCTCGACTTCAACGAGCTATACAAGCCAACCATTAGCACCAGCAATACCAAACAATCCGAGATGAAGCCTATGCTTACTTCTCGAGCATGAACCCTCTGCATCGGACGATTTCAATCTGCCCATCTTCAAAAAGCCCGATCCAAACTCACAGGAGAAACTTTGATCTACATAGCCGACTAAGTCCCGCTTTTGACTCGTTTCGAAAGAGAGCCCGCCACTCCAGAAAAGGAATCCCTCGGTCCGTTCTTCACTGCAGGGCTGCCAAGGATGAATTGGCGTAGGACAGCACTGGATATACGTAGCCCATTTGTTTAAGCATCCGGTAGATAAAAACAACGCACAGTCATTGTTCCGGGCCAAGTTCAACGAGTTTGATTCGGGGAAAATCGCTGGTTAGTCACGCTGGCATGCCCCCTGCGATTGGTCGTCGCAAACTAAGGACGACATTGCCAGGCCGCCCCCCAACACTACACCGATGATTTAGCCTCACGCCTCGAGGCCCCATCACAACATCAATTAACCCTTAAATAGCGATAAACCGCTACATTGGTGGGGCGAGTTTCCGGGGCAGTTCCTTCTGCATACGATTCCCCTCTATGCGCCCCCCAAGCCGTCTGACCGTGAGTCATACTCCACCCAGCTCCACCGGTGTTTTCAAAATAGTCAATTGGAATTCGATGGGTGTGAGATTCAAAAGCGTGCTTCTGCAAAGCCCCCACTTCACGTGCCGCGTCGGGGTCGGCAAACTCGTCTTCTCTTCCTTGGTTAAGCCCACGCAAGAATACACCACGTAAGTCAGGCGTCGTGCTTTGCCCGGTCAATTGCCCATAAGCCGTGCTGCTAATATCATGAGCACCATCTGCCGCCACCCATTTGCTCGCTGCCGCATCAAAGGCTTCAGGGTCTCCAACAACTGATGCATAGGCTGCCGGCGCTAACAAGGATTGAACAATCGTTCCAATCGGCAATCGACTATCGGCGGCCAGCTTACTGGCTGGAATAGATTCATCGGCAATCTTATCGATTCTCAAAGTAGAGGCAGCAGGATCGTTTCCGGTCATGATCGAGGACCACGTTTTGCCATTGAGCGTGCGGCTATCATCGGCTCCCTCGCTCCGGGTCGCCACATCTGCCCGCGCAGCCTTCACAGCAAAGGGAGCCGGCAGAATCATTTGTCGCGGCAACAAAGGAGGATCCACAGGAGAGATCGATCCATCGGCATTCGCATCTACCGTTACCTCAAGATACAGCGTACCACTAAAATTCACACCGCCTAACGACGACTTTGAACCCAGGATCGTGTTCACCATACCGCCATTCACGCTCAACTGATGCACCTCACCATTCCACACCGCTCTTCCGCCGACCGGTGCATCATACATCTTAAACTGCACCACGCGCGCCCCGTCAGCCAAGCTATCCCCATTCGGCGCGGACAAACGCCCCTGAAAAGGCATAAGCTGAGCCTCCACATCACAAAATGATGCCATCAATCCAAACGCGCAAAGCGCACACAATACTCTATCTTTCATAAGTTGTTTTCGCAGCTAAAAGTCTCCATCGCTACTGTTTTGTTGATCAAGAGCCTACCTCTCCACGCAGCGCCGCAAGGGAGAATGACTGTCATTGTTGCGGGGTCTCGCAGGAACATGATTGACTCCTATTTCATCAAACTCCGCACTCGCCATTTCCGCTCTATCCAAATTCTTGAGACCTGGCTCAATTTGGTTACTTCTTCTCCCGGATATCTCCATCATTGCGAGAAACTCGTCACAGTTCCTCTAAATCTTCGCTAAGCTCAGAAATAGCCTCGTCTCTCTCTGCATGTCCCTTACTGTCTACTTCCTCCTTGAAGCTTCTCGCATTGTACATTTTCCTACCCAAATTCTTTGTTTTCATATTGTCGATACCAGTAGATGTTCCTTTTATGCCCAATTCTATCACTTCATCAGCTCCGTCGTTGCCAGAAGATTTGCTGCTCGTTTTGCTTCTCTCCAGACTTGTCTCTATCTGTTTCTTTATCCGCTCAGAATTCACTAATCCAGCTCCGGCTCCAATTACCGCACCCGCTACTCCATTTAAAAACTTTCCAACTCCGTGTTCCCGATTCTGGTATCCAGCTTTGGCGCCCTTCCAACCATACTCGATAGTTTCAGATCCGGCTCTCCCAATGGCACTCAGGGCCTTGGCAACAGGTTCATAGGCAAGAACACCAATTCCAATTCCGATAATTGTAGGAATTAGAGGAACTAAAAACTCCCCTGATGGATCGATGTTTGCGATGGGATTGCCACCAGCATATCCATAGATGTTCGCATTTCTTCGCAGGGCATCAGGGACGTTTGCAAAATCCCCGTCCCGCCAGATCCTCCTACCCCAATGAGGATCGACCGAAGTAAACCTACCGGTGACAGAACAAAAGTACCTTGCCTCAAAGTAATGCAACCCAGATTCCCCGTCGTTTTCTTTCTGAGAGAATCCATACGTCTCTTCTCGTAAGTTGAATTCTTTTGGATTGCGCGATTTCCCAAAAGGATAGTCCAGCATTTCCTCTCTGAGCTCGCCTGATTGGTCAGTGATTGCACAAGTCGAACCCAAGTGATTCTGATGGTAGTAACTGATCCGCATATCCGAGCCAAGTTCGAAGAAAATCGTCCCATCGGATGAATTGTAAACATAGTAAACAACTCCTAACCCACGGTGCATTTCACCATCAGACCGTGACTTTTCTAATCCTTCAGTCCATATCTTCCACTCGGGAACCGATGCATCCCAGCCCCAAAATCTCACCCTTTTTAAAAGCCCTAAGAAATCGCTCTTCAAGTCCTCACCAATTGCAATCCACCCGGCCTCCCCTGCTTTCAACTCTATCGGCTTCTGGTTCACCGAATCGCCTATGACCCCGATCACTCGATCTTCTATAGTCTCCAACCACAACGGATTATTACCGATTTGAATTCGCTCCCCTAAGGTCTCCCACAATTCTCCATCCACGTTCCATATCGCTGCGTAATTGACGGCCCCATCTCTAGTATGGCCTAGAATTGAGTTGGTCCCATCGAGATTCAGCGACACAAGATTCCACCCTTTCCATAAACGCAAACGTTGAATCTTTGGCCCCTCCTCGTCCAAGCTGCCTGTAATACGTGCCACTCGGGTATCACCTGCCCAAACGTACTTGACGGGAGGATCTTTCGGGCGCAATTCGAAGTATCTGTTAATATACTGTGTCGTCTCTCCCCCCAGACTTGCGGACTTTCCATGAGGTCCCACTTGCCCGACCTTTTTAATAATTCTCCTATCAGTGTAATCGTAGCGATATTGAGCGGACATTCCGCTGTTCTCCGCCCCAACCATTCGGTCCTTAAAGTCCCAAGAACAGTGTAGTCCATCGATCTCCACCATGTTTCCGTTTGCATCGTAAGGGTATATCCTTCCACCATCAGCCGACACACCACTGAGGGCATGCGGCCCCGCCGGACTATTCCCTCTGCCATCCCTTCCAGATGCACCGAGGTCTCCTCCATAGCTCATTTCTCCCAGATGCGTTACTGACAGACCATTTTCCCGATGTTCGATGTTTGAAGTTTTTCGAAGCATGTTGCCGATACGATCGTATCGGTAGTCTATTCCCGGAGTGCTGACATTCATCTCAGCCGCTCGTTCGCCTACAGACGGATACTTAACCTGAGTTAGACGGTAGAGATCATCGTATCGGAAAACCTGTGTATTGCGCCGTTGAGCAGCATCCGGTTGCCCCTCCAAATCTCTCGCATCATCAATCCGAGTAATATTGTTGGCACGGTCGAAAGTATAAGCGTAGTCGATCAGTTTACCGGCAATGGGTGATTCCGTATCCAGGTCCCGCAATCGTAGTCTCGGGTCATATTGGTAGTGAGTGACCACGCCGTTCCCATAAGTGATTTCGGATAATTGGGCAGAAGGAAGATAGTCAATGTTTTGGATAATGAATCCGCTAGGGCCGCCGGTCACATGTTCGAGCAATGTTCGGGCATTATAGACATTGCGAATGCGATCACCATCGGGATAGGTCAACCGAGCGACACGATCCAAAGAATCGTACGCATATCGAGTTTGCCATGACACCAGTACGTTCTTCAACTTGATGTCAGGAATGCGTTTCACTTGCCATTCTATTCTCCCTCGATCGTCATAGGAGAAGTGCTCTTCTCCAGTCAAATCCCAGACATAACAGAGTTGGGCCGAAGAATTGCTACCCTCGTCGAGTGTGCCATCACCGATTTCCAAATCCGGAATCGAAAAATCGTAGAAATAGACCACATCAGCGCGGTTCTCATTCGAAATCGGCAGATTCGGATCGAAGGCGTAATTCGCCGAATAGGGAGCGCCTTCATCGAGATAGTCCTCCGTACGAATCCGATTCACACCGTCATAGGTATTCCGAATAATCTGAGCCTTGGCGTCAGTGGTTTCAATCAGGTTGGAGGCGGCATCATAAACATAGTGCATTACACCTCGATCCGGATCATCCATATACGTCAACCTCCCCAAACCATCATGGGCCAGGACTTTGAGGTTGTCCTGACTATCAAGAATTCGTTCCAGTTTATCATTCAGATCGTAGGCATAGCTTGTTTCCCACGCACTCAACGCACCGGGCTCTCCTGCATCCGTCAATCGGACCACTTCATGCACTCTCACCAGGCGACTCAAGCCATCCTCAAAATGAACGAGAGGAGTGTCGACAAACGGCGAGTCCGGATCAGTGTCATTCTCATCAAAATTCCGAATCTCAAACGGGTACATCTGCTTCGCCGAATACACTCGCTCACCGCCCCACTGTTCGGTTGGCTGCACTGTTTTGATGCCCCTTCCTAAGGGGTCGCTAAATTGATCGCTCTTAACAATTGATGGATTGATTCCGTCCGTGAGGGGAGGACGACCCGTAGGCCAAATCTCGTTCAGCGAAGGATCCCCATCTGCTCTCACCTGGAATGGTAACCAACCGGACGCGTTTCCGCCCCGTAGGTTGTAGGAAGAAGCGCTGGAAACAACCCACCTACCGGAATCCACATCTTCTCCATAGCTCGCGATCGATTTGCCAGCGCCATCTGTGAGAGTGCCCGATGTGTAAACATCCCCCCCAGCCTCTTCTCTGGCATGGGTCAAAACGCGATTTGCCGCGATACCTCCTTGCTGCAGAGAGAGCCTTCCCTGCCGACCATAGGTGTAAGCCATCGACCGTTCGATGTCGTAAGGGCGGTATTCGTAGAGAGTCGTCGGAAAGGCCTCTGAATCGTATGGTTTCACGATCCCGACCAACCGTGCGAATGAATCGTATTGGTATATTGTGGCGTTCTCATTGAAGTCTGATGACTTCTGGACGATACCAAACCCAAGGTTATATTCGGCCCCGGTCACCAGGTCAGGCTTATCATGGGCGACACCGATGATCTCTGCCACAGGATACGTTTGAAGCGTAGCGTCGTATTCGAACTTCCGGTAATGCCCACCGCTCAAACCAAACTCCGTGCCATAGTTGGGATCACGCAACTCGATCGGGTTTCCGTACGGATCATACTGACTCCGCTCGGCGTCGATGGATTCCGTTTCATTGATGAATTTCTCTACCCGGTGCAGCAAGGCACGATCACTGATGGCTCCGTTCAATCCAACGAACGGCATGCCGTCGTAATGATGCACGGTCTTGTTGACGAAGGCGCCGTCTTCATCGGTGGTCAGCACGGTGTCCGGCTTGTCGAGGATCCAACGGGTGAGCGCATTGCCGCTGTGAGCGTAGCTGGTCACGACTCGACGTTCGTCGTCATAGTCCTCGTCGACGATGCCGTGGTTGAAGGAGAGAATTTGGTTACCGTAATTGTCGTAATCGAAATCCTGCCTGGTGTGTTTCGGTGCTCGCTCTTGGTAATCCAGCGCCTCATGCAGTAAGGCGTTGGCTTCGATGACGTCGGTCTCGATCTTCTCTACAAAGGCAAATGAAACATCCTTGCCGGTTCCGTTCCTGACGCTGCTATTGGCAAACCGTGCTGCCGGCACCTGAAAGAGAGCGCCTAAATGTAAAGGGACCTCCCCGCCCCGCTCCGCCCACAATTCGACTTCTTCAGCCGGTCGATACAGCCGACGCACGCCCCAATGTTGTCTCGCTCGGCTGTAAACATAATCGTTCGCAGTGAGCGAAGCATAAAGGTTTCCGCTCAACGCCGCGTGGGAACAAACAGCATCAAAACCGTTCAGAACATCTCCGTTGTGAAGAATCCAAGGATCGATCTTTTCCTCCAGTAACTGTTTTCCTTTTAACGGCTCTTCTTCCCGTCCCCCTACGCTGGTATATTCATCAATCAGCTCACTCCCAAACGCTGATTCATCGTTGTCTACCCCATCAGCGGATCCGGTATGAAAGCGATAGCGGGTTACTAAGGTGGGCCCATGGACTTGCCCCGTCGGCGTTTTTCCACGATTCCAACCTTCACTCACTTGAATGACACCCGAAGCAGGATCCCAAATGAAGTCGTCGCCGTAGTCAATCCGCTCCGCAAAGGCAAACCCTCGAAACTCTTTTTCAAAGCCATCGTAATAGCCATCCCGGTATTTGAACTCGGAAACGTAGACATCCTTCAGCTGATCCCCATTCAGGTCATAACCATTTTGGGTGCGTATCTGGCGCACAACTTGAACGGAAAAAGGAATAGTAGTCGTCCATGGATGCCCCGCATCCTGAGCCCGGATGTAATCTTCGTGGGCGTTCCCGTAGACGATATCCGTGATCTTTCCGATCGAGTTATCAATGCGGGTCATTAGGTTCGGCTTGCCGGCTTGCGGCATCAGATCCAACCACTCCCAGGTGTCTCCACCAAAGCCGGTGTTGCGCCAAATCAGATCGGTGGAACCATTGCCGTTCAAGTCCGCGGTACGAAAGACGGTCGGAGCTGTGGTATCGCGAGGCCGATATACCGGCAACCCACTCTTCTTCAATGGCGCCGCCCAGGCATGCCCCGCCACATTGGCTCTCAGGGTTAGGGACGAAGCGAAGCCCGATCCATCTAAGATAAGAAGGTCGGCTAATCCATCTCCAGTAAAGTCTTGAACCAGGACATCCCGCATGTCCCCGCCCCCAAACTCGATCGGATGTTCAATCGCCGTTTCTATCGACCTCGACTCAGCCCATTCCCCCAAAGCGCAATACGGCCAGTAGGTGACCTTCAAGGTCGCAGAAATTCCGCCCAAGCGTTCAACAGCGACGTAGTCCTGCATCCGGTCTCCGTTCATGTCCGCCAGGGTGACCAACAAATTGTCATCACCCGACACAGGGCGATCCAAGGTGTGGGTTGAAGGAATCCCATTGAGACTATTGACGAACTCCTTCCAATCGCCCGCCGGATTTCGGTAGAAGCCTCGAAGGGTTAAGCCAACGAAGTCACTTGAGGTATGGAGGTAATCGGACGCTTTATCGAAGTTGAGATCCATGCGCCGGGTGTTCACGGCGCCAGCTCCAACATAAGACGGAGCCCCAGCAATGAATTCGCTTCGGCTAGCCAACAAAGGAGCAAAGCCCAATCGAGACGCGTTCACGCGGTCAAATCGGCTCCGATTTGAATAGATATCGATCCGTTTCCCCGTGAATTCATCGGTGACCACTTCATAATCGACGATTCCATCTCCGTCCCGATCGGAGAGAGCACTTTGAGGTAAGCTCAAATTAAGGGTCGAACTTTCAGATGCGAGAATCGGATCGCTAAAGCGAAGACGGCCATCGGCACCGACGCCTTGATTCAACATCACCTGCTGCAATCCAACTAAGCCTTGGGGTTTCGTAGAGAAAAGGTCGGGCAAACCATCGGCATTCACATCCGCCAGTTGTACATGACCACTGGTATCCGCCAAATCCAGCAAAGGAACGGCACCAAGAGAGGTTTGAACGGACTGCGTCTGAGTCCTCTCCAAATTACCATCGAGAAAAGAATAGTAAAAGCGGAGCGGCGGCAGATAGTTGTCGTAAGTTCCACTATTGTCGAACTGCGTAAATCGCTTCAATACGGAAACGCCCAATTCATAGGCACTCGTTCGGGCTTGCTGTTCATCAATCGTATAAGGAATAAGATCCTCAGGTTGATGCCGGTAGTCCAACTCGTAGCGTCTAACGAGATCACCCAGAGACCGAACGACCACCTCCTTCAAGCGGCGATCGATTCGACAAGAGAAGGTCGGCCGGTAATCATCAAAAACGTCTGGTCGCTCTTCGTATTCAAAAAGAACTTCCTGCGAACCAGCGTCACTATGGCTATAGGTAATCCGAATCGGGTAAAGCTTCCCCACCCCGAGTTCGTATTCATACTCGATCCGATTTCCATGCAGATCAGTGGAGGTATCCAGCATCCAACAATAAGTCGTGTCCATGGGGCGGCCCACAACAGCTGGCGGCGGTTTCGGATGCTCGACAGCGCTCCAACGGTTGCTCTCTCCCCTAAATCGCCCGAACCTATGTCTAACGCCATTGCGTTCGACCATTTCCCAGGCCTCCAGCTGGCCATCGTTGTCTGAATCTATCGGCTGAAACCGCTGAAACCCCGTTTCGTTTTCGCATCGATAGAAACCATCCGTTAGTGGCACTAACTCCTCTCCTTGAAACAGGAACGTATCGATCCGGCTATCGTAAGCCGGAAACCCTTTATCCGTTTGGCGCTTGATCTCCGGGATGCCCAGAGTCCAGCCGACGCCGACAAAGGAATTTCCCAATCCTGAGTTATAAGAAAGCGTGAGCCCTGGTTGAAAGCCAACGCGCCCCGGAGCGACTTCAATGCCAACCGAATACGTTGAACTCCCGCTATTGAGCTGCGGTTCAAACGATTCGCCCAATCCCTCGATCGAACCAGGCCCGGAAGGCAGCGAAATCGCTGTCGGCCCAACACCGGATTTATCAGGGGCTTCAGCATTGAGAGAAATAGCAAGAACGGAAGGAAGGAGTAATACAAGAGCCAACCTGAATAGAGAGACTCTGGAATCGTTTGAGCAGGGCCAATCGAAGAAAGATTGGCTATTGACACATCTGCTTAGCATGGCTGCCTACGAAGAAAACGCCCACTCAGTACTTGATAATGAAATTCACCGAGACATTCTTGGGCCGGGTTTCAGAAGCTCCTTCATGGTTAGGGCTCACCTCATTCACTATTCCTGGCCCCCGTTGATTGCCCGCCGTATTAATCAGGAAGTAACCAGCCCCATCACCATCATCTCTGTGAGACGAACCTAATTCGAAGGGGTGCTGATGTTCCTCAATCGCATCTTCCTGAAGATCTCCAACTTGACGCCCAGCCTGCGGATCCACATTACCGGATGTGTCTAAACCTCGAAGAAACTGCCCCCTCAGATCAGGGGTGTTGTTACCAACCAGCTTCCTCAAGACATCAAACTTCGAATCATCGTCAAGCGAGCGCCCGTCACATAGCACCCAACCAGCAGGAGCGTCGTCACCCCAATACGCCACAATACTCCCAACCGGGACTAGCATCTCAGCAACCTGCTGGGCCAAACGGGAGAGATCAACGGCACCGGGGCGAATCTGATCCGAATCAATCCCGGAAGAAGCACCATCTGAAGGTTCCAATGCACGACTGGGAATCACTCCATTACCGAATAAACTCCGATTAAACGTCATCGCCCCCTGAGCATCCGACTGAAAAATGTCAAAACCCCGAACCGTCTCCGCATCCTTCGCCTTTTCAGCCGCGAACGCATGAACGGCCGAGACAATCAATTGCCGAGGCAGCAAGGGCGGGTCAAGCGGCGAAATACTGTCATCCCCATTGGCATCCACCGTAATTTCCAAATAAACGTTGCTTGAGAAATCGACACCGTCCAGGCTCGATTTACTACCCAGAACAGTGTTCACAAGGCCAGCATTTACCGACAGTTTATGCACTTCGCCATTCCACAAAGCTCTTCCGCCCACCGGGGCATCATAAAGCTTGAATTGCACGACCTGAACACCCTCCTCAACAGCGGCCCCTTCCGCGTACACTAATTTACCCTGAAAAGGTAACAATGGACCGGCAAGGCTACTCAACTGCATAGCAAGAAGCATTAGACTCCAAATCGCGATCCGAGTGATTGACATACTTGCTTGCGAAAACATGATAGGACTTATTGATCTCCAGCTGTTTCTATTGCTCTAACTCGATCCTCACCCGGTAGAACCCGGTCGCTCCCGAGCCATCCGAATCTACCGTATTCCGTTCTGACGCATCCGGAACGCCTGGAAGGGGTTGTTCGTCGGACGGCAGGTTCGAAGGCAACGCTAACCACGCTCCTCCTGAAAGGTCGGAACGCTTCTCAATCGTGTAAGTGCGTCCTTCAACCGCAGGCCGGAAGGTAATGCGTTTCTGCTGGTCTTGGCCGGCAACTGAATGAATCTCAATCACAAGCTTGTTGAGCGGACTGTCCGGGTCCAGGTTCTGAGGATCGAGACCGGCGATCCATTCGAACTCATTGCTGAGACCGTCGCCGTCTGGGTCCGCCGTTTTGGCGCCCGCGCCACTGGCAGCACCGAATATACCTTCCGCCCACAACTCATAGGGGGAGCGGTTGGAGATATCAAAGATGGTCTTGATATCCATTCGCACCATCAACCCTCTCAGCTCCTTTGCCCCAAAACTAAAGGAAGAAACGCTTCCATTGCCATCTAACGGGGCCACATTGGAGGTCTGGCCATCAAAACCAACCGTGTTGTTGGGGGTATTAGGAAAAAAAAGACCGTAGGTATCATCCTCAGTCTGATCCTGATTAAAATTCTGCACAGGCGTATCCGCCAATCCGGGGAGAACGGTTTCGAAAGGAATTCGAGCGACATAACGCCAGCGGCCATCGTCTCCAGCAAAGACTTCACCCGTTGTTGGGATAGGCGCCCCACCTTCCTTGGCGATACGCAAGGATACGGCTTGTGCCGGCACCGTTGTCACTTCGTCGGCTGCGAGAATCAGACCATAGAGAACAATTCCCGGTTCCGGAATTCCAGGAGGCGGTGACTGTGCCTGTCCGAGGCTCAGCCCGGTGATAAGGCTGAATCCGCCTAGCAATAACTTCTTCATCATATCGATCAATCGAGGACTAATGTCTAGAGCTCAGGTTCCTAGTTGGGCCAGGCGTAGTTGGTCGCCAAGGTCACTGGAGGACCAGCCTCCCAGTAGACATACAATTTGATGTCGTCCAGGTTCTCCCAATTAAAGTTGGCAACGCCCGACCGAACCAGCATCACCCAGTTATCGCAACCCAAGGGCCATTCGATATTGGGGAATTGCTGCGGACTCAATGGGTTTGGCTGGAGGTTATTCGCGGTCGCCCGTAGATCTTCCACCGAAAACAGGGAGTCCGTTCCCAGCACAGTAAGATCGTAGGGATCATTCTGAAACAGCCGCAAATCCGTCACGACCTTTCGATTCTGCTGCGTAAAGAGACTATCCAGAAACTTACTTTCCCGCGTCACGTTGCCATGCAGATAGAAGGAAACCGGGACTTGGTTCGCGCTGCCAAATGTACCTTGCGTCACATTATTCCCGATTAATTCCACGCCCACGCCTAGAATCCTACGGTTCCAGATATTCGGATTAGCGACTCCTAGAGAACTGAAAAGGAAGACCGGATCCTGCAAGCCTTCGCTTTCTACTACCTGCTCAAGGTTGAAAGGAAACTCCAAGCGCATCTCGAATCCCTCCTCTTGCGCCTGCGATCGCTGCCTCTGAACAAAAGCCCGGAAGCGCCTCACGTTTTCATGTCGGAGAACCGGATCAATGACATAACGATTCTCTTCAAACTTCAAATCGCTCAATCCGAGCAAATGTTCCCGAACGGAGATGGTGATGGAGTCAGCCAACAAGGTCGACCGCCCCCCAGTCGAACCGCCCCGGCGTCCATTCGCCAAGTAGTTATTCCAGGACTTTAAGGCGTCGAAGAAATCGCTGGCTTGATTGTGATTTCCCGATGAGAAAATGGCTTCCGAATCCGGGAACAGATCGAAGCGAGGATCCGCAGCAAACTGCTCATAAGCCCCACCCGCATTCAGAACCGGATTTTCATAGGGCTCAACCCACGCCTTCTCCAACATTTTCGAAAGCAGGTATAACTCAACCCGATAGGTTTGCAGAAGGTCCTTGTAGCGCTGCTCCGCCGCGGTTTGTTCAAACAGAATTTCAGGATCGTTATACCAGAAGGACTCCGTGGTATCGACGTGGTATGCGTAGTCCTCAACCAGCCGTTCCACTTCTCCAAAGAGTCGTTTGACTTCATTGATCGCAAGCTCAGCACTAATAACAATGTTCGGCAACTCACCAGCAAGGAGACTCTGTTCAATCAAGAGATTTTGAACGGTGGCATCTTTGTTGACCCCACTAATTTTGGTCTGATTCTTTGCCTGAAACAGCCTTTTGGCCAGCGAGTTGATCGCCCTGAGATTATCTCCAGCGTTGAATTCTACCAGAACCCCTGAAGCAAGACCGCAGGCGCAAGCTGTTACCCTGGTAGCACTCGCGACGAGTTCAGCCGCCTCCATGACTCCCATTACCTTCGCTTCATTCTCAACAATGTCTGAGATAGACTCTGTTCTCCACTCCTCTATTCGGATCCGCTGCGCGTATGAATCAATTCGACTCTGCACTGATTTGACTTCATTCAACGCCTGCACCATTCGCAGCGAAGCGAACCCGATGTCAGAGACTTGAGAAACCGGAGAAGCATCTCCAGTCGCTGGATCAACAAAGCCCGTCAAAGGATTTGTAAACCACGGATCGGACGGATCAAAATTTGCCGTCTTTTCGAAGATCCAATCCTCTATCAGCCGCAGATAGGCCGTTCGTCCCAATTCCGTATTCAAACTCTCAAATTCCGGCTCCGAATCCGGATGGATTCCAGTCAATTGCCAGAGTCTGAATTTGTAACGATCTCGCCGCTGTAATCGGCCGTTGGCATCACGAACCGAAGATTCGTTCGCCTGGTTTATGGCGACCTCCGCTTCGTTCCAAGCCGTCACAAGTGTGTTCCTCAAGCTGGCAATCTTGGCGATCTGCGTGTTCACCGTGGCTCGGTCCCACTTAGGAACAAGGTCCGGCTGTTTCGGACGTTCGCGCTTGGAGATTCTCTCAGCAAGGATCTGCGCCGCGGTCACGTTGACTCTTACGGCATCGGCTCCCACTTCCTGATACTCATTGCGACTCGGTGCCGGCAATCCCGCGGCATCGGTATCCGGACTGACACCATCATTGAGTTTTGCAGCGATCGGGAGTGAGGCAAGAAACTGCGCATGCATGTTGGCCTTCAAGAATTCCCCGGCTTCATCCAGCACCTCCTCACGATTGCCTGAGGCATTTGGATGGAAAAAGGCCGCTTTCCAAAGGCGATCCGCTAAAGTCGTCACCGTGGCTCCATAGCGCCGGACCGATTTCCCCAATAAGGCGGCAGCCGTTAGACTGGCATTGATCTCGTTCGATCTGAAATCCTCATCCACCCAAGGAAGATCATTCTCTTCATTATTCCATCGGGTATAAAACGGGACTTGAGGAAGTGCATTCTCAGATAGGTCAGTTGCTCTCAACTTGGCATCCGCATCTCTTTGCAGGTAGTCCACTGCGGACTTGATACCTTCAAGGAAATAGAGATGAGCATAGTAGAGGGATTTCACCGATTCGGACTGATAACTCTCGAACAAGCCGATAGGCGCCTCCCTAGCTTCATCACTTCCCGGTGATCCCGGGAAAGAAATTCGCGTTCCATCCAATAGATCCTTGTTACCCGCCGCATTGTAACCAAACAGAAGGGCCTCCAGCGATTCGTTGATAATGATATAGGCGCGTCGGCGTTCATCCTCCGGCGCGCCCGGATCATTTCGAACCGCCAACGCTTGACTGAGAGCCTGCCTTAATTCGTTTGGATTCGAGTTCGCCGATTCGGGATTGGATAGGAACGCGTTGATCAACCCCTTCTGTGTTAGGGTGAGTCGATCCCGAAGGTAGGAGCGTCCTTCAACGAGTGAATCAAAAGCAGGCCGAAGTTCACTCGCCGACAGGCTAATGAACGTAGTCACTACGGCCGCACAAACACACATCCACCGGTTTGAATGGGACATTACTTTATTTTGCTCGTTCGTCATCATTCCTACTAAACACATCTGGTTCTTACTCGAGCGATCGTTCAAGGTGCCGCATAGAAGGCGAACGGATTGGTTTGAAGTTGATAGTGCAAGTTGCGAGCAACGCCACCCTTGGGATTACCCGCTTCAAGCGTGGGCGCCTTCACCGGATCAACATCCGCCGGATGAACGGAAGCCCCGTTGACACCCGGTGCCACGACAAAACTGCCGATATAGCAAGCGATCCTAAAATGCTCGATCTGACTGTTGGGCAATCCGGTCGGTCTCGGCCCCTCGAATTGGGTATCGTTATCGCCAGGACCGTTGTAGAGATACCCAGTGACACCGGCTAAGTCGTCCTCACCCGGATCCAATCGTCCATTCAGATTCCGATCATCAAACCATTTACCGGGCCCCAAAACATAGTTGTGATCTTCATAGGTCCAACCAGGATCATTGGTCGGCGCCAGCGTCCCGTCAGCCGCTCCCTCTGACGGGATCCCGCTCAAGCCTGGGCCGGGTATCGGTTGCTCGTTCCGATTAGACCGCCACAGGTTTATGGGGCCTGTCGTAAAACCATCCGTTGAGAAGCTGTTGTCTGCCCCTACCTTCGGCGCCAGATCGATATCGGCACTAGCCGTATAAGCCTGTTGAACCATGACCAGCTCAACGGGAGCAGCGGGCGCATCCGCTTCAAAGCTCTGAACCTGCGTCTCCCAATCCGCAGGCAAGGCACCCCCTCCAGCAAAGGCGGTATTCACAATATAGGCGTCATAATCCAGCATCTGACTGTCCAGTCCCGGATCGATCTCCCGAGCATGGATAGTTGCAAGACCAGGCACTTGGTCCACGATCACACTGGTGGTCAACGTGGTCGATCCGGCCACGAGCATCACCGTATGCTGACCGGGTACATTGTAGGAATGCACCACACTTCGGCCGGAATCTATATCGCGAGCGTCACCGAAATCCCAAACATAGGAACCTGAGTCAAAATCACCAATGGCATGGAACTCGATCGGTTGACCAGGTGTTGCCCGAGGAGGAAAGACAAATATGCGGGGTTCGCCGCCTTTTGCTTGAATCGACAGATCAAACGGATTGGCGAGTGAGCTCCCAGCAACGCTAAAGCCTCCAACTCCTAAAGCGCCTGGCGGCGCGGCCGGCAGGGGCCTCGAAGCAAAAGCATTCCGCAAACGCAACTCTTCCGAATTCTCAATCGATTGATCGTAATCGGGAATAAGCTGCCGCATGTCCAAGGAAGCCCCACCTTCGTAGGCGGGATGAAAGGCTGAGATATTCAGTGGCATCGCCGGAATACCCTCGATGACGAAGCCCCCGTCAGCGTTCGAAGCAGAAGGAAGCGTCAAGCTATAGGGCAACCCGGAAACGGAAACATCAACTCCGGGAACGCCGGCCCCATCCGAATTCTGAACCCGACCATAAACATCAATGAGCGGTTGTCCCACCAACTGAATGCGAACATTGCTCACGTCGATCGTTGATCCGGAATTATTGACAATGATCAACCGCCATTCTCCGGACGTTCTCTCGATGGAAGCCACATACTCACGCCAAGTCGGATCGGTCCCCAATGGCGTCATCGTACTCGGGTAAGAAGCGTCGACGAACAGGGAAGGCTCGACCCGTGACCCGTCATGAAGCGTCATTCGTTTTCCTCCGGGAGATTCCAACTGAATTGTCAGATTGGAGCTGGGAAGAATAGGGTCCGAACTACCTCTAATCGAGAACGCGACCTCAATATCTTCCAGAACCAAGTCGGCGGAAATGACTACAGGCGGAACGGAGGGAGTCGAACCACCGTTGGCGATCAGGCGCCGCCCGGGACTTGGCCCAGTCGCTACAGGACTAAATACACTTTGTCCGGCCGGCCTTACCTCTTGGGATCTTAATCCGTTGAAGGGGATCGGACTTTCCCTGTGCAAAGTAAAGGTGCCCAGCAGCTCGATGGGATCTTCCAACATACCGTAGACGACTTCCCGATACCTGCCGGCAATCTCATAACCCTCACCGTCGATCGGCGAAGCTTTAACCAAGATTCCTTCCAAACTGACCGAACGGTAAACGGGGAATGGAAAAGGGTTTTTTCTGTCCTGGACGTTAAAACCGTCATCGTTCCAATCCACATCGTTGCCGGACGGAGATGCGTCAAACTCATTGTAAGGCTCATTGTTCTGATCACCAGGGGGAAGAACCAGTGCCCCACCCAATTGCAAGGCATTCCCATCGGCGCTTGTGATATAGCCAAGAAGCTGCACATCCGAGGGCCAAACAACGGTTTGACTACTGTCAATAGCGCCTCTCAATAGACCTGGCGTTTCTCGGTCTTCAAAGAAGCTGAGAGCCAAATCAATATCGGGAACTCGGTTTCTCTTACCGTTGACCGTCTGCACTTCGGCAAAGCCTTTCCACTCGCCCTTCAAGCCACCGACATCGGCTCTCACCGTAAATACCCGATCGCCGCCACTCGTTCGTAGTGTCAGTTTTCCTGAATAGGATCCCCGTGTCAGATTCGCTCGATCCAGTCGTAAGTAAAAAGTCTCCTGCTCGGTCGTCGTGACACCGGCTAGCCGTGTCTCATTCCCAGGGCTGCTTCGCTCTTGGGAAAGGGAAATCCACCCCGGTGACGCGAGATCATCCCGCTCCCAGATCGCTTCCCAGAGCATCACGCCGCCGCCTTGATTGGAAAACGAGACTCGCTGCACATCCTGATCTTCGAAAAAGACGATGTTTCTTTGTTCGGCCGCTCGAACCGGAATGGGTTCTCCGCTAATGACAAGGTCTTCCGGCCCCTTAGGAAAGTTGCCCAGCGGCGGCAAGTCCGCATCCCCCCTTACCGTCGTCAGCAACTCCGGTTGAATCGTCTTTGGTGCTGTCACCCTTACCCAGTAACCGCGATCCGGATTAAACAGATTGAACTGTTCCTCATTGATCGTGCCCTCCTCTACCGTACCGAATCGGGAAATGTTATAGGCAATACTGGCCGCATCCACTCCGGGCGGCAAAGACGCCCCTTCCTGCCACTTGAGAAGGACATCGAAATCCAAGCCGTTCAGCGCCAATACCGAAACCATGGGAATTTCCTCCTCCAACAAATGATTCCCTTCCGGGCCCGTTACCGGCACCCCGATCAAATTCCACCCCTCAGTCAAGCTTACCGGCGGTGAAATCAACGGTTTCAGGCCAGATAAGGTCAAAGTCCCCGAGACATTCATCTCAATCCAGAGCGCTTGCCCGAGTGAGACAGATTCGATTGCTACCCCCTTCAGGGCGTTTTTCTCAATGGCTTCGGCATCAAAATTGGGACTCCGGTAACCATTCCATTGCTTGGAAACATTGTTAAATGACCACACAGACACCAAACCAGGGACCGCCCCAAACAATTGAGCTGGGTCGGGAGTCTGGGGTTCCACTTGAACAGCGACAAGGTTCCACCCTCTTTCCAACGGTAAGGTCTGTTGAACAACCTGCGCCCACCCCACCATGAGTTGGGTGGATACCAAGCTGGCGATAAAAAAGCATCGGATCGAATTCCACCTACAGGTTAGAATAAACGGAACACCAGAGCCCAGACCGCGGAGACATCGAAACATTCGATCTAGAATTACTAAAACCATAACAGAATCATCAAATTCGCCTCAAACTTCGGCTTCAAGCAGGTTCAACTGTAGACCGTTGGGAGTACGCGAAGGATTTTAGTTGAGAGGCGTAAGGTGGAATAGCGGATTGAGCTGCCAGTGAACTCATTGGCATACTCAGCAGACACAGAACGGCCGACAAAGCTCGACTAGTCTGAATTCGTTTCATTCCTTCTAATGCTTGATTCAAGTAATCCCTAATCCCTGAGCCGGTCTTTAGACATGCCCTGCTCTTACCTATACGGTTTTAACCAGACTATCTTGCCGAGACTCTCAGCTTTTTTCGCATACCTCAAAGAAAAGCCCCCTTATTCATGAGGAGAAAATGGTTTAAGGATGACTGAGCAACGGGCTGGGCCGCGTATACCCCAAAAGTCAAATCGCTGGGGTTAAGCCTGTGAGTCGCGAATTACCATTCGCTTGATTTTGCAGCCCCTATCCGAACCGCAAAAATTCCACGGCATAAATCTGTCGTTCCGCCTTCATGCACAGTTCCTCCGCTAACTTGCCCCCCCCCTGAAGGAGGCACGGATTGAAGGAAGTCGTAGCCCTGAACTGTGGACACCGCCCCACTCTACCGTTTCGATCGTTGGCCACTGAAACAACAGGCTGTGATGATAAGCCCGATCCATTCGATTCCATTGACGACCATTTCGCATCCATTGGTGGATCGTCTAACCGGAAACACACGTCACGAATATCCTGATCAACTCTGCTTCTGAAACAAAGGATTCCTCCAGCACAAGCTTGATGAATTCCGGGACTACATCAATGAACATCGAGTCCATGCCGGCATCAATGGCGAGCTTCCGAACTAGCGAGGTGACGAGATCGAACCTAGAATTGCCAGCCTTGAAAACTACTCCTGGGATTCACACTGCAACGCACTTGAGGTAAACCCCGTTGTTCGGTCACTACCGGGGGCAAGTCAAGCTATCGCGGCCTCGTAGATCTTTGTTTCAAGATGATCACTTTTTCGAGATCAAGGTTTGCCCTCTCAGGGTATGGACCGGGTACATGGGTAACAAATAAACCGGGAACATAGGTAACAGTTAGACTGGGCGCATGCCCTGGAAAGCTGAG
>OJGU01000519.1_pt1 | contig 21849 bp, 21 predicted proteins | sample 1594741 | NCBI WGS metagenome assembly OJGU01 (sample SAMN05416841, study PRJEB24817) | seawater metagenome | isolation source: Sea water | place: Canada:Atlantic | collected 2013-07
TCCTTGTGGCGGGCTCTTCTTTCTTGCAGCCGCCCGCCACAAGGAGGGGGAGGGCACACAGGGCGATCAGTCGAGGGCGGCAGAGCATGCGGAGCGCAGAGTACCGACGAACGCTCCAGGAAAGTCCGCCCACCATGCCGGCCCGCTCTCCGAGGTGATCGGCCCGGGTGACGCGCGCACTGCGGGGGCTGCGCAATTCCACGATTTCGGGGCTCTACAACGGGTCTGCTGGCTTCCGAGGCAAGCTTGGCCCGGTTTTTTGGGCGCACACCGACCCCGTAGTACATCAACCTACATGCCCGTGCTCGATCGTCGTGGTCCCTCCCGCCAGCGTGGCTGGTTTGCTGTTCGTGTTGCCAACAAGGGCGACGATGCCACGACTGTGGCTCAGAACGTCAGTGAGAGCGGAGTGCTCCTCGTGTCGCGCAACGCGATGTCTGTTGGGGACACTGTGATGCTGAGCATGCACGTCGACCCCGCCAACGAGCCCCCATGGATGCTCGGAGGCCGCGTTGTTCGGAGCCTAGACAACAAGGCCGACCCCGGTGGTCTGTGGCCCCACAAGGTCGCGATCGCCTTCGATGCACCGGTCCCCGCGCTCGTCGAGTCCGTTCTCGCTGCGTCCTAGAGAGACCCGACGGGCTGCTCGCGCGACCACGTCTTTCCTGCGGTAGGGTTGCGCCATGCGCTGGCCCATCCCGTTGCTCGTCTCGTGTCTTGTCGGCTTGCCGGCTTGTGAACTTCTGGAGACGAAGATCGATCCGGACCTCGCGGGAGGGTTGGTGGAGTCCCTGCTGACGAGTGAGGGGCTGAAGGTCAGCTCCGTCGAGTGCCCCAAGGGGATCAAGGCCGTGGCAGACGCCACGTTCGAGTGCACGGCGAAGGTCGATGAGACCGAGGTGCACTTCGACATGAAGGTGATCGACAACAAGGGCACCGTGGTCGCCACCCCTCGTGACCACACACTCGTGGTCAAGAAGGTCGAGCCGGAGATCGCCGCGGACCTGAAGTCCAAGGGTCACGACGTCGACAAGATCGACTGCCACGGCGATGTGTGGGTCGCCGTCAAAGGTGCGAAGGTGTCCTGCGACGTCACGGACGAAGCCGGTGCCGAGTACCTGTGGAGCGCCGAGTTCACAGACGACGACGGCACGCACTCGCACTCGATTGCAGCGAAGTAGCGCGCGCGTCGTGTGCAACGCGGTTGCCCTTGATGAGCAATCGTGTGCGCAGGGTCGTGGCGTGACCCGATGAGTATCCGGGAATCGCGTCCTTCGAGGTTGGGCCCGGGTCTTGCTACATGCCCGGCATGACTCTGAGGATCGGTTCGGTAGCCTTCGTGGCCCTCGTGCTCGCAGGATGTTTCTCCTCGCCACCGTCGGTGGAAGACACCTCGGCCGGGACTGACTCATCCGGAACCACGGGCTCGGGCCCAAGTGGAACGAGCGTTGCTGGCAGCACCGGTTCGGACTCCGAAAGCGCCACTGGGACAACGACGCCGTCGTCCGCGACGGAAGGATCCTCGTCAACGGGGCCGGGAGCAGACTCGGGGAGCGACTCGTCAACATCCGAGGACACCGACGCCGAGACGACCTCGAGCGTCGAGCCGGCGATCGTCTGCCCTTCGTTTACCGACAACTTCGACGAGGGGGACGCTTTCAACCCCGTGTGGATCCCGATCGACGGCGAGTCGATCACGGTGGGGGATGGTGAAGCGGTCATCAACGTGACGGCCGACTTCAACGACGAGTTCGCACGCCTGCAACTCCTCCCGGAGCCCAATGGCCTCGTGGGAGCAACGGCCCGCATCGAGATTGGCACGCCGCCGCCGGTCGAGCACGTGGTCACCATCTTGTGGGTTCAACCGAGCACGAGCGAGGATCGGATCACGTACACGCTGGCCAACCGCGGCACCGAGATGCGCCTCGAGGCACGCCTCGTCCCCGATGTGGGGAGCCCGGTCATCCTGAACACAGCGGTCTGGAATCCCAAGATGACGTGGATGCAGATTCGCGAGGAATCCGGAACCCTCTACTTCGAGGCGTCCGCGGACGGTGAGACGTTCGAGACGATCTACGACGTGGAGAACTCGATCGATGTCAGCAGCGCCTTCGTCGGATTCGTTGGCAACAACGGCGCCCCGCTGGACGCCGATGTTGAGGTCTCCGTTCGGACGTTTGAGATCATTTGCGGCTAGAATCCGAACTTGCCGTTCGTGTTCTTCCAGCTCTCCCGCGGGGGAACGCTTTCCACGACGTCCCAGTGCTCGACGATCTTGCCGTCTTGCACACGAAAGAGGTCGTAGTAGGTCGTGGGCTTGCCCCCGAAGCTGCCTTCAGAAACCGAGAGCACGAAGTTGCCCTCGCCCAGCACGACATGGACCTTGTCGTAGACCATCTGAATCCCCGCGGCGGCCATGGCCTCGACACCCTTCTGTAGGCCGTCGAGGCCATCGGCGATCTGTGCGTTGTGCTGGATGTACGTTTGGGTGGAGATGTAGTCGGTCATCTTGTCGAAGCCGCCCCCGACGAGGACCGTGTCGAGGAAGCCGGCAACCAGGGCCTTGTTGGCGTCGGTCTTGTCGAGGTCAGTGGACTCGGTCGGGCCGTCGATCATCGTGTGACCGCTCGGGGTCTGGGCCACGGTCTCTTGCAGGTTGTCCCAGTGCTCCACGATCTTGCCGTTGTCGAACCGGAAGATGTCGAAGCCGATCTTCGGGCCAAAGAAGTCGTAGTCGGTGTGGGCGAACACGAAGTCGCCGTCTTGGAAGACCCGCTTGGTGTCGACTCGGGCCGAGCCTTCGGGAAGCGCGGCGAGGGCTTCTCCAAAGCCTGCCAACCCGTCGGCGACCGCGAGGTTGTGCTGGGTGTACTCGTCAGCGTTGATGATCGCGGCGGGCTCTTGGGCCCCGGTCTCGATGGACTTGAGGAGGTCGCGGACGGCTTGTTTTCGGTCGGTCATGAGAGCTTCGTTTTCGGTGGTTGTGGTTGCGTGCGCGTTGGTGGGGGCCGTCACGTCGGCCTGGGTGCTGGCGGAGCAGCCCGTGATGGCGGTCAGTGCGGCGAGGACGAACGTGAATCGCTTCATCTCGCAGCCAACGTACGAGCGCACCGTAATGTCGTCACGCTCATAGAGCTCATGTAAACTTGAGCACCGCTCATGATCGATCCTCGGAATCCACTCGCAGGCGTCAACCTCAACGCGTTCCCAGTGTTCGACGCGCTGATTCGCCACCAGAGCGGGGCCGCAGCGGCAGGGGAGCTTGGCGTCACACCGTCGGCGGTCAGCCACACCCTGCGGGAGCTTCGCAGCGTGTTCGCCGACCCGCTGTTCGTGCGCACCGGGACGGGGCTGTCCCCCACCGCCTTCGCACGTTCGATTGCGCCGGCCATCCGTGCGGCGCTCCTGGGCCTGGGCGGAACGATGCAAGCACAGGCCGCGTTCGAGCCCTCTCAGGCCGTTGGACGCTACGTCGTCGCCACCACCGACGAGATTGCACCCACCGTCCTACCGGCGTTCATCCACGCGCTCGAACAAGAAGCGCCCGGGATTGTGGTGGAGGTTCGTCCGCGGGTTGAGGCCGCGGTGCGGCTGCTCGATGGCGGGGACGCCGATCTGGTGCTTCGGCTTCAGGAGGACGCTCCAGCGCGGATCGGGCGGATGCCGCTGTACGAGGACGCCTTCGTATGTGTGACCCGGGATGGCCATCCTCGAGTCCGCAAGCGCATGACCACGCGAGTCTTTTGCGAGGCCTCCCACATCCGCGTGTCTCCGGAGGGCTTCGGCAGCAGTGATGTCGACGACTTCCTCGACGGCGAAGGCATCGAGCGTCACGTGGCGGTCTACGTCGGGTCGTTCCTCTCTGCGATCGAGCTGGTCGCGGCGACGGACTACGTTTGCACGGTTCCTGCGGTCCTGGCGGCGGCGGCGGCGAAACGAGCAGGCATTCGTGTGCTCGCGCCACCGCTTCCGTTTCCGCCGTATTCAATCGAGCTGGTGTGGCATGTCGCGCGTGATGAACCCGCGCTCGCCTACCTCCGCTCCGTGTTTCAGCGCGCTGCACAGGAGTCGTTCGCAGAGCGCTCGATCGGGGCCGGATGAACTCGGGTATCTTCCCGCGACGGCGGTGCTCCGACCGCCGATGCACCTCATGAAGACTCCACCCAGGGTTGTGATGATCGGTTCCAGCGGAGCCGTCGGTGGGCATGCCGCGGCCACGCTTGCGAGTTTGCCCGAACTCGGCGGCCTCACTCTGCTGGGTCGGCGGCCCACCGAGGGGCTTCCCGAATCCAAGGTCACCCAGTACACGGTCGATGTCCTCGAGCCGGGGACATATCGAGAGCTCGTCGACGAGCACGATGTGGCGATCTGTACGCTCGGCGTGGGTGAGCCCTCGAAGGTCAGCAAGGAGGACTTCGTGCGCATCGACAAGGACGCCGTGCTTGCGTTCGCGACCGCATGCCGCGAGGCTGGCGTTGAGCATTTCGAGCTGCTCTCTTCGGTGGGTGTTGGCGCGCAGTCGCGATCGTTCTACTTGAGGACCAAAGGCGAGCTCGAGGACGGGCTACGAGCGCTGGCGTTCCCGCGGCTGAGCTTGTTCCACCCTTCGATGATCCTGACGCCGAGCAACCGCTACGGGGTGGGCCAGGCGATCACTCTGGCGGTGTGGCCGAAGTTGCGGCCGCTGCTGCTGGGCCCGATGCGGCGGCTTCGCGGCGTTCGAGTGGAGGACCTGGGGCAGGCCATCGCACTCAACGTGTTCACTCAGGGGCAGGGGGAGGAGGTCCTGGAGTGGGATGACTTTGCCGCCCTGACGGCGACACCTCGTAGCGGCCGCTGACCACGAGGCATCCGCGAGCCACTACTCCTGCGGCTGCATGATGGCAGCGAACGCGGCGAAGGCGTCTGTCGCGTCGCTGTTCGGGTCGATGAGCGCGCAGGCACCTGCGGGTTGCAGGCAGTAGTTGACCTCGATGCCGAAGACCCATGGCCGGTCGGCGAGCTCTGGGTCCAGCATCTTGTTGCTGGCAGAGATCGGTTGCACGAGCGTGCCGACTCCGCCCTCGTCCTCGATCTCAGCGCCGAGTACGACCGTCCCCGGGTCGAATCCTCCAGGCGACACAGTGAAGGCGAAGGAGAAGCTGCAGTCGTCGCCGGGACAGTCTTGGGCCGGGCGGACTCGCAGGGTCGGATCAGAGTCGAGCGCGACGGCGCCGGCAGGGTCGAACGTCTGCGCGACGACGGGGCCTGGAGTGGCCTCGACGGTGTATCCGGCAAATGAGGTCTCCTGGACGGCGCAGAACGGCACCATCAGCGTCTGGCCGTCGCGTTCCACATCGACGATTTGGGCCCATCCGCCGATGCGGTCCTCTCCAACGGTGCCTTCGAAGGAGCAGTCGGCGCCAACGCTGAGAGCGTCGGGCAGGAAACCGTCAGCCGGCTCCGTTCGTGGGGTGCACGTCACGGGGCCGCAGTCCTCTACGAAGTCGGCGATCTGGTGCACGCCGAATCGCACGCACGGCTCGTCACCCAGCTCGACCGTGAACGTCTCGCACAGGTCGGGTCCGCTCGAGCTCGTATCTGCGCTGGTGGTGCTGCTGCTCGAGCTCGCGTCCGTGGTCGAACTGGAGGTCCCGTCCGTGTCACCGGAAGTGTCCGAGGAACAGCCGAGGAGGGCGAGCGCAAGAGCGGCACAGAGACTGAGCGACAGACGGCGCATGACGGGGGCTACGATGGCAGATCTGCCGGCCGTCGTCGTCCTCTGATGAGGCCGAACAGCACGAGCAGCCAAGCGCCACCCAGCCATCGCCCCGAGTCGTCGGCCTGCGTGCTGCTGCAGCTACACCCGTCGAGGCCGACAGTGTCGAGTTCGACCTCACCGGTTGAGCCCTCCGGCTCACTTCCAGCGCCCGACGGAGCCGTTGTCCCGCTCGTCGTGTTGGGGTTGGGGGGCGCCGAGGTGCTCCCGCCGGAGCTATCCGCTGGGCTTCCCGTCGTCGCAGGTGCAAGACCCGTGGTCCCGAACGTCCCGGTCGAGCTCGAGCCGGTGGATGCGTCGGTCGTGCTGCCATCTCCGGTGTCGCCTCCAGACTCACTCGACGTTGAGCCGCCGGTTTCCGAGGGGATGGCAGGGCAGCCGAACGGTTGGCAACAGGTGTCGAACGCGAGGGTCTCCGAGATCTGTTCCAGTGCGTCTCGGAGCGCGCTCTCGTCCGCCGCGATCAACGGGGCGATCGAGCCACCGGTACACGGGATTCCGGTGCCGCCGGACCCCCAGCACGCCATGTTGGCGAGCTCCGCTGATGCGAGCTCTTCTCCGAAGCCGACGACGAACGTGGTCGTGTTGTCGTTGCCATACATGTCCTGCAACTCGGCGGAGACTTGTTCGTCGGTGGACCAGCCTTGGTCCCCGTAGGACCCATCGGTGATCAAGATGTTGATGAAGACGGTGGACGCGGAGACGGTCGTCGTCCCCGGGGGATCGAGTCGGTACTGCTCGGCGTTGGCATTGGCGAGCGCCAACCCCGTGTGCGTGGCGGTTGCCGATCCTGTGCACGGGCCGGGGCCCAACCCGACTCCCAGTTGGCACTGCGGCATCGTGCTGAACGTGTCCTGGTCGAAGCCCGGGTAGGCCGCTGACCCTGGCCCTTGCGGGGACCAAATGATTGGGGGTCCGTCCCACGGATCGTCGCACCCCGCCCCGCACGAGGTGTTTGGGTCGAGCGCCCAGTCCACGTTCGTCCTCGTGCAGGGCCCGTAGTTGCTCAACACCTGTTGCTCGCCTTCGCTCCCAAACGCCATCACACCGATGTGGGCGAGTTCTTGAAGCGAGGCGCCGTCCAGTCCGGCCGGTTGGATCCCGAAGAACGACGGGGAGTCCACGAGCACCCGCCGGGCGATGTCCCAACCAGTCGTTCCCATCGCCCCGGGAAGGGTTGCGCCGGGCACCAGGGGGTCGCCGACGTTGAGCATCGAACTCGAGGCGTCGAGGATGACCATGATGCGAGGCGCCTCCTCGCCGCACAGGGGGCCAATCATGGACTGGGCGATGTCCTCGCCCACGGCAGCGAGTGCGGTCTCGATCTCCCCTCCATCCGAGGCCCCGAGTGCGGCGGTTGTTCCTCCCGCGTTGGCCATGTCATCCGCAAACGCTGCTCCCAACGCGTCACCGAATGCAATGACGTAGATCGGCACGTCGTCGGAACCGAGGAGGTCCCCGGCGAGGGGGACCGGGTCATGCAGGTTGTCCACGGGAGACTGCCCTTGTGGCGTCGTCCACATCCCGTCGGTCATCAGCACGACGAAGGTGTCCCGTTCGTCGCCCGGGGTCGTGTCCTGCGGATGGTCGAGGCGCGTCTGTGCAATGTAGTCGCGGGCTGCCTCGAGCGCCCCCTCGGTCCAGCTCTCGATGCCCTCGCACGAGGGACCGACACACAGTGGGGGGCCGGCGGCGGCCAACGCAGCGACGACCTGAGTGCCCGAACACTCGAAGTATCCCGAGGGGTCGTTGACCGGGTCGTACCAGCCCGCGTCGATGGCATGCCCATCGATGATTCCCGACGACTCCACCTGCCCGCCTTCAATGATCACGGTGCCGTCGGTGCCTGGATCGGGATCATGTCCGAAGCGCAGGAGTCCAATGTGCATCTGCTCGTCGAAGAAGCCGTTGTCGGCCACGACAAGGCTCTCGATCGCTTGCACGGTCGCCTCCCACCTGGTCTGGGTCGGTGTGAGGGCTTCGTTCATCGACGACGAGTAGTCGACGACGAGCAAGACGTTGGGCTTCTTGAGCCCGCACGCCTGCGTCGCGGAGCAGTCGCTTCCCGCGTGGGCGGGGGCCCCGGGGGTGCCCACGAGAGCGAAACCGAATCCCAGGAGCAGACCACCTTGCACACCGAGGTGCCCCCAAGATCCAAACGGTGTTGCTCGCTTCATCGGTACGTCTCGCCGCGACAGGTGCCGCTCGCTTCATGGTGGGCGCGCGAGGAGTCGTGGGTCCAACGAACCCTTCGCCCAAAAGTCTTCACGGTGGTTTTGTTAGTTTAACTTGTCTTAAATATTAGTTTTGCTATTTTCAGATCGTTCCGCGATAGCGAGCCCCGAATGATGAACAAAGCGAGTGTTTTCAAGGTTTTGGCAGTTCTTTCCCTCTTGGCGCCTGGATGCGACGCGAAGGATGGCGAGTCTGAAGGCCTCATCGCCGCGACCAGCGGTCCACAACCAACGACCGGCGAGCCGGTGCAGGACACCGAGGATCCTCCATCGACTCTAGACCCCGACGACGACGACGGAGGCGAGGAGGGCTCCACCACCAGCCTACCTCCAGACCCCGAAACCGACAGCGACACCGAACCTGGGTGTGCGTTCTTGTGCCCTGATACGGACGACAACCCTGATGTGTTCGGATGCGACCTTTGGGCTCAGGACTGCCCTGCCGACGAGAAGTGCATGCCGTGGGCGAACGACGGCGGACCATCGTGGAACGGTTCGCGATGTTCACCTGTCGACGGCAACCCCGGGCAGCCGGGGGACACCTGCACCGTCCAGGGGAGCGGGGTGAGCGGGGTCGACAGCTGCGACACCGGGTCGATGTGTTGGAACGTCGACGAAGAGAACACGGGCACGTGCGTCTCGTTGTGCCAGGGATCCCCAGAGGCCTCGCTGTGCGACAACCCGGCCGACGCATGCATCGTGGCCAACGACGGCGCGCTTCCGCTGTGCCTGCCGCAGTGTGATCCGCTGCTGGGGTGCGCCGATGGTGAGGGGTGTTATCCCGGCGCCGGCGGGTTCGTGTGCGTCCCGGATGCCTCAGGCCCCGACCTCGGTGCCTACGGTGACGCGTGCGAGTACGCCAACGCCTGCGACCCAGGCCTGTTCTGCGCAGCCCCGACCGTCGTCCCCGGCTGCACCGGGACGGGTTGCTGCACCGACTACTGTGATCTGTCCGACGCCGAACCATCCGCGGGCTGCGGCGGCGTCGCGGGAGGCCAAGAGTGCGTGTCCGCCTTCGACGAAGGCCAGGCCCAGCCTGGGTTGGAAGACGTTGGGATGTGCGCAATCCCGGAGTGATCCCCGGGCTCAGACGGCGGCGAGCAGCGATTCGCTGAGGGTCCACAACCGCTCAGCGGCCTCGTCATCGCACGCATGATCGTTGACGCCCATGAACCGGCCCGCCGGGGAATCGGTGTCGGTCGGGCTGGCGATGTCGCAGTCCTCGCAGTACACGCCGGGTTTGCCGGCCAGCTTCTCCGAGGTCGCTGCCCACAGCGTCGTGGAGCATCCCTGCTCGGGGGTCTTGAAGCTGGCCTTCGCCGTCTCGGAGGGCTCGCCGCTCTCGTCGATCCAACCCAGCGCGACCATCTCTTCTTTGGGGAGGTGGCGCTGCAGCGGCGTGAAGATGCCGCCGGGATGGACGGAGAACGCGAGTCCTCCGGTATCGGCGAGGCGACGGGACAGGGCGTTGGCGAACAGGGCATTGGCGGTCTTGGCCTGCCCGTACGCCTTCCACTTGTTGTACTTCGCGTCGAACTGGATGTCGTCCCAGCGGATGCCGCTGATCTTGTGGCCGGTCGAGGACAGGGCGACGACTCGGGCGCCCTTGGTCTTGGTGAGCAACGGCATCAACCCTTGCGTCAGCGCAAAGTGACCCATGTGGTTCACGCCGAACTGGGACTCCCAACCAGGACCGACGCGGGCCTCGGGGCAGGCCATGATGCCGGCGTTGTTGATCAGCATGTCGAGCCCGTCGAGCTGGCCGAGCATGGCTTCGGCAAAGCTGCGGACGGAGGCGAGGTTCGCGAGGTCGAGGGCGTGGGTCTTGACGTCGCCTTCGATGCCCGCCAACGCCTCGGTCGCCTTCTCCGGCGAGCGCACGGGAACGATGACCGCCACACCCTTGGCCGCAAGGGCGCGGGTGGTCTCGAGTCCGAGGCCGCTGTAGCCCCCGGTGACGATGGCGGTCTTGCCGGAGAGGTCGAGGTCGGCGATGACGACCGATCCGTCGGTCTTCGCAGAGAATCCGGAGTTCGTGGGGGCTTGATCGGAGCGCGCCATGATGCGGCGCAGTGTGTCACGCGGACGGCAGTGTCTGACAGGACTCTGAGCGTCCTCCGGCCGCTTTGGGCGCTGAGGCCGTTTGTCGCGGTAGGCTCTGGGTCTGGTGATCCTGGGGTTTGAAAGCTTCGCGATGAGCATCGTGCTCGCGGTCGCTTCGCAGCCCGTGGCGGCGGCTGAAGCGACCGAGCCGGCGGTGCTCTTCGCCGCGCGCCCGGACACGCCGGCGGCAGACGCTCAGGTCGAGCGACTCACCATGTCGTTCATCGCGACGCATGCCAGCGTGATCGATGCCGCCCTTCCCGAATCCGCGGGCCTGGCTTCGCAGGCGCGATGGGCCTCCGCCCTCGCGCAGGAACAGGGGGCGTTGGGGGTGTTTTGGATCGACCTCGACGATCCGCAGGAGGCGGTGCTGTACCTGGTCACCGCACAAGGGGATCGCGTTCTGGCCCGGACGATTCCTCGTGATGCGAAGAACCCCGCGGCGACGGGCGACGCAATCGGCATCATCGCAGGCTCGATCACTTCGGCGCTCGTGGGGGGAGCGGCGATCGGGATGGTCGAGGTCGTGGCGCCGGAGCCCGAACCCGAACCGGAACCCGAGCCCTTGCCGGCACCGGAACCCATCCCACCAGCGCCGCCTACGGATGTTCTCGAAGCGCCCGAACCCAACGTCGCCGAGCCGCAGTGGGACCGGCTGCGAATCGACGCTCGTTACGGTGGATCGAGCCTTGCCGATCGCGCTCCGTGGAGCAGCGGATTCGAGCTCGGCGTCGCGTGGAGAATCCGCCCGATTCCTTACGTGTCCCTGGGATATCGATGGGGGATCCCGGTTCGCGTCGAAGACTCCGATGTTGCCTTTGCGGTGAACCGGCACGGCATCCGGGGGGCCGTAGGCGCCAGGCTGGGCGTGTCCGATCGCCTCGCGGTCGACCTGGAAGCCCAGGGGTCGCTCGACCTCCAGCGCTCCGCTCCGACCCGGGTGGACGCCGGTATCGAGACCGTTCGGGGGACCCGCAGCGTGGTCGGGACCGGCGCGATGGCCCGGGCGCGAGTCGCCCTGGGCGCCGGGGTGGAAGCCACGTTGGGGGTTGGGATGGAAGTGGCGCTCAATCGGTTCGACTACGCCGTGTTCGGCCCCAATGGGCGCGACGTCCGGCTCGCACCACATCTGATCCGCGGGCAGGCCTCGGTGGGCATTTCGTACAGCCTGTTGCGTCGTTGAGGGCGCCGTTACCCCGTTCGCTGCGTGGGGGCTCTGAGGTCCCGTACCATGCAGGTTCTTGCTGTACCGCTGCACTGGGCCGGGATCCCGGAGCCTCGTATGAGTGACGAGGCGCTGATGCGCGCGCTCGCCAAAGGCGATGCGGACGCAGGACGTGAACTCGCGCGCCGGCTGATGCCGCGGTGCAAGCGCGTGGTGCGGGCCGTGGTGGGTGCGCATCGCGACTTCGACGACATCGTGCAGCAGTGCCTGATCGATGTCCTCCGCGGCGCGGCCAGCTTTCGAGGGGAGGCTTCGCTCGAGACGTGGGCCTCGCGGATCTGTGTTCGGCGCGCGATCAAGGCCGTCAACCGCTCGCGCCGAAACCTGGAGGACGTCGATGCGAAGGTCGACGCCGAGAGCCTCCGAGCTGAGGAAGACGCCGCGAGGTTGCTCTCTGAACGACTGCCGCGTCCTCTGGAGCGCTACCTCGAAGAACTCGGGCCGCTTCATCGAGAGGCCATCGTCCTGCGCTATGGTCTCGGGTATGCCGTCGCCGAGATCGCGGAGATGACCGGCGCCAAGCCCAACACGATCAAGGTGCGGCTGTTTCAAGGTCTCAAGAAGCTGCGTGCCCAGGTCGAACACGACCTCACCGACGATCGGAGCCGACGACGATGAGCCTGCTCGACGAGCTTCGCGACTACAGCGAAGGGGAGGAGCCGGTCGATGCGGCGGATGCGGCCTTGATCGAGGGCGCGCTCGTCGGGGCCGAGTTGGCCCCGCCCCCGGCCGTCCACCCGGCCGTCGTAGTCACCGGTGCGGTCGTGGTCGCCGCCGTGGCCGCGGCGTTGTTGTGGCCCTCGCAAGACGAACCCCGCTCTGCACCCTCAGCGCCGGCCGTGCTCGAGCAGGAGCCCGTCGCACCGCCCCAGACCGCACCTCCGCGTCCGGAATCCCCACAACCCACCAAGCCCGAAGTCGAGCCACCGCCTCCAGACACCTCGAGCGAGGCGCCCCCGCAGCACAGCGACGCGGTCGCGGAGCCTGCTCGTCCGCCGGCCAAACGAGCCAGCCTCAACGAGTTGCTCGAGCGGGCGCAGGCCAGCCGCGCCGCCGGAGAACACTCGGAGGCTGCCCAGATCTACCGACGAGCGGTCCGGTCGTATCCGAAGGTCCCCGCGGCCCGGCGCGCCCTGGTCACGCTGGCCGAGCTCGAGCTGACCCAGCTGGGGCGGCCCGGTGCGGCGCTCAAGACGTTTGACCGCTACCTCGAGCAGGGCAAAGACCCGGTCTTGGTGCAAGAGGCCGGGTACGGTCGCCTCCGCGCGTTGCGGAAGCTGGGTCGCGAGGACGCTGAAGCCAAAGCGATCTCATCGTTCCTGGCCGCGCACCCCAAGAGTCCGTATCGCAAGGCTCTGGAGGAGCGCCAAAAAAAACTCGTTACCCCTTCCGCGCCGGCGGGGCTCAACCCAAGCGATGACTAGTCCTTGGCTTATGCTTCGACCCGAGTTCCGCTCCTTCGCGCTTCGCACCCCCTGGCTTGTGATGGCCGGACTCGCACTCGTCGGGTGTCAGTCCGAGACGCAGGGCATAGCCTTCACCGGGGGCGAATCCGCCGGGACCGAAGGACCGCTGCCGACCTCGTCGAGTTCCTCGGGGTTCGGGACGACGGAGCCGGGGACGACTTCGAGCGGATCCAGCAGTGGTGCCACGGAGGCGGACGATTCGTCGGAGGACACGTCCGGGATCACCTTTGGCACGCCGGACATTCCCGACCCGCCGGGGCAGGTCTGCACCGTGGACCCTGAGGATGGCAACGCACCTGCACCATGCACTGACGAAGCTCCGCCGGATTCGTTCGAACCGGAGGTCCAGTGGTCGTGGTCGGGTCAGGATCAGTTCGTCGAGGTGATGGCCACGCCACTGGTTGCGAACCTCACCGATGACAACGACGACGGGGAGATCGACCTCTGCGACACGCCGGACGTCGTCGTCGTGGCCTTCCCCAGCACGCTGCCCGATCTCGTGCCCGTCGAAGCGAGGTTGTTCGTGCTCGACGGGGAAACCGGGGATGTTCACTTCATGATCGAGGAGAACGTCTATTGGGTCTCCCATCCGGCGTTGGGGGACATCGATGGCGACGGACTCGTGGAGATCATCGCAGCGGCAGGGGAAGACCCGACCGCCCTACGACTCACAGCATTCAACCACGACGGCTCGATCCTTTGGCAGGGCGAGGAACTCGATGGATTGCACTCGCGCACGGTTGCGCTTGCCGACCTCGACAACGACGATGATGTCGAGATCGTCACCGGCCCGTACGTGTTCGATCACGAGGGCACGTTGCTGTGGCAGTCCGATCACCTTGGCCAAGCGCTGACCAACGCCGTCGCGGACCTCGACGGGGACGACGACATGGAGATCATGATGGATGGCATCGCCTACCATCATGACGGAACCGTCTACTACGATCATCCCCGTGAAGGCGTGCTGTCTCACCCGGTGGTCTTCGACATCGACGGGGACATGGAGCCCGAGGTCGTGATCGCTGGCGTCGGACTCTCGATCGTCGAACACGACGGAACCCTCTCGGTCGACGCGATCCTGCCAGAGCTCGTCGACCGGGTGCCCGCGGCGGTCCACGACGTGGATAGTGACGGCCTCCCGGAGATTCTCACCGGCGGAGGAGACTCCTACAGCACCTTCGAGCACGACCTCTCCGTGAAGTGGACGGTCCCGGTTGCCGACACCACGGGCGGCGGAGCAGGAGCAGCCTTCGACTTCTTGGGCGATGGACAAGCCGAGGCGATGTACGCCGACGAGTCCTCACTGTTCGTCTTTGACACCGTTGGAGAGCCGCTCTTGACCACGCCGCGAACGAGCTGGACGCAGTGGGAGTATCCGGTGGTCGTCGACGTCGACAACGATGGCTCCGCCGAGATCATCGTCGTCTCCAATCGTGGACCCAACTACGTCGAGGATGGTCCGCCGGCGGTGCAGGTGATCCGCGACGCCGACGACCGCTGGATTCCCGCCCGGCGGATCTGGAACCAGAACGCCTACCACGTGACCAACGTGCGCGAGGACGGGACCATTCCGCGGGTCGAGCCCAAGCACTGGTTGGGCTTGAACACCTACCGGACCCAGGCGCAGATCAGTGACGCTGGCCAGGTGTGTCGCCCGGCAGGCTGAGCGGCGTTCACCGTTCGGAGGGCTAGCCGGTTTCGTGGGCGTCGATGACTCGGAAGAGCATCTCGTGCAGTCGTGCAGTGGAGCCTCCATCGAGGTCAGCCTCAGACACGACGTTGAGTCGGTGTCGATATCGCTGCTCGGCGTCGTCATCCTCGGTTCCCAGTCCGGGCACCGAGGGGCCGCGCTGCGCGGCCGGAAATGTGTCTCGCAATCCGGAGCACTGGTAGCAGACGCCCTGTTTGGCGACGATGGCACACAGCCCATCGAAGGAGCGTTGCATGTGCTTGCGGGCGTCGGACAACCGGTGCCGCAGGACGGACTGGCTCACGCCCGCATGGGTCGCCGCCTCGGCGTTGGACAGACCGAGCACATCTCGCAGGACGAGCGCGAGCTGTTGTTCGGGCTCGAGCGATCGACCCACGCACGTGAATCAGAACGCGATGTGTTGGTGGGCGTCGAAGACAAAGTCCGGGTCGAACGCCGGCGAGTACCAAGGCCTGCAACATGTGCTGCATTCGCTTTGACGTGTTGGATGCCGTGCGCGAGGCGAAGATCCCAATCCTGGGGGAGGGCCGCGAGCACGTGGATATCGCTCGGTACGTGCTCGAGGGGTACCAGGTGATCAACCATTGATCTGACGCATGGGCGGACGGTGCCTACCGATCGACGCCACCGATCGGATCGAGTTCGATCGCGACATGAAGAGTTTCGATTCCAGGCGGTCGACAAGGGAGCGCGACCGATTCGAACGCTCGCACCAAGCACTGTGCGAGGTCGACCGTTTCGGTCGTCGAGATCTCACCGAACATCTCCAGGGCTTGGACCTCTCCGGAAGGGGAGAGCTCCAACACGGCTCTCCCGTGCCAGGGCGTCTGGACCCGATGGGCCGAGTGCAGGCACGCACGAGCCTCGGGGGATTCGCCCAATCGCTGAATCCAGGCTTGCGTGCGCGGCTGGACTGGTTCGAGCCGCCGCCAGCTCATCGAACTCAGCCCCGGATCCCGCACGTAGGCGCGGAGCCGTCGGCCGGGTTTCCCTCGACCCAGGCTCACAGTCTCGAGCTGTTGGCACAGGCAGTCTCCGTCCTGCGCGCGCGCGGGCAGGTCCGCGCTGCTTGCCGCACATCGCTCCACCGTGCCTGTGCGATCGACGGCCACGGACAACTCCCAGTGCGCAGATACCCGGGGATCTGGATGCACGCACCGGAAGCGATCCCTGATGAGCGCATCCGCGATCGCTTCCCGAGGCGACTGCTTCCATGGCCCCACCTCGCTGATTCCGTCGAACCTCAGGCCGATATCCGTGCCGCCTTCGACCCCACCGATGATGCCCCCGGGCACACTCTCTCCGTTCCTTTGGAGCGAGACCCGGGCCCACGCCGACGGGTCGTGGGCATCGCGGATCGGCGGGCTCACGAACCGAGGCACGACCCCTGCGCGCCCGACCAGAACCGACAAGCGACAGTCCGAGGGCCCGGGTTTCGCATCGGACCCTGGCGTGCACGTCGTGTCGATGTGGGCTTGGGGATACGAGGTGAAATACCGCGCACCGACCTCGGACGGCGTAAGCGGAACCTGACACTGGAGATCGCCTTCGAGGGGCAGCCGTCCCTGGGCGGCTGACGACTCGATTTGTTCCAAGTCTTCGATCGGCACGACCTCGTAGCCCAACGCCACGAGTTGGTCTGCAACCCGGCGACGCAGGGCGGCCGCTTCGTCCGCGAACAAGACCACCGGGGAGATGTCCGGCACGCGTCGCACCACGATAGCCTCGGGCGGGTACGGCAGCGGGACGTCCGCCCATTCCATCGGGTCGGCAGGTCGGCGCTCGGGGGCGGCGACGGCAGCGGGCGGCAGAGGTGGGTCCGACTGTGGCGAGCGATGCTCTGAAGGAGCTTCGAGACCAGCGGTCCGACAGCTCCCCATCATGAGCAGCGCGGTGGTGATCAATCGCCGAGTCCAAAGGCCGTTTGTGGTGGGGCCTGTTGGAGGTCCCACCTTCAAGCCTGCCTCGTCCGGTGTACGCATCGGAGTCCCTCGGACCACCGTCGCACGAGGTCTCGGGTCTGGCTCTTCTTTTGTGACCGGAGCTCAGCCTTCGGGAATGCTCACACCTTCGCCACGGACGCGGAGGTCATCGCTCTGAGGAGCGCGCTGTAGTTGACCCCCAAGCAGACCTCGGACCCGACCGGAAGGCAGGGCGGCCGCGAGTTCAGGATGAGGTGGTCGCTACTGGCACCGAGGACGGTGAACCCTTCGGGTGGCTCGAGGCCGCTCGGGTCTGTGTCTTGGTGGCCAAGGGCGAGGATCGTCCGCACGGTGAACCCGGCGGGAGCGACCGCCGGCTGGTCCCCAAATGCCGACTGTGCCGTGTTTCCCCAAGGGCGCCGGGGCTTGACCTTCGACTCGATGACCTCCGCGATGAGGGTGACGGCATCGGTGTGGAGTCCATCAATCCGCTGGCGGTGAAGCGGTTCGCGCCCGAGCAGGAGCGACTCGCCCAGACGCAGGTTGTTCACGCGTCCGGTGTCGTGAGTTCCCAGAGCCCAGTCGAGATTGGCCGAATTTCCACCGGACACCACATCGAGATGCACGCCGAACTCCGACTCGATGGAATCCGCAAGCTTCGAGAGTTCCGACATCTTCTCGGCATCTGGGACGACGCCGCCGTGACAGGCAAGGTTGGTGCCGATCCCTCGCAGCGTGATGTACGGCAATCGGAGCGCCTCTCGAACAGCGTGCGAGAGGTCGCCGGGCATGAGCCCCTCTCGCAGATCGCCAAGCTCGACCATGAGCACCACCGCATGGACGCGCTCGGATTGAGATGCGTGGTGGGAAAGGGTGTCGATGACCTCCAGTTCGGTGTTGAGGCTCGTGTTGGCGCTCTCGACGATCCTTCGCGCCTGGCTCAGCATCGGCGAGCGAAGCAGCGTCATCGGGCAGGTCATACCCAAACGCCGCATCGCCTCGATGTTCTCGATGCGGGAATCTCCGAGCCCCGTCGCGCCGGCGCTGAGCATCGCGGCGCCGGCTCTTGCTGAACCGACCGTGGCCTTGGTGACGCCGGTGACGTCGATACCGCGCTTTGCGAGACGTTCGACCAGAGTGCGCGTGTTGTGGCGAATCTTCTCGAGGTCGATCCGGATGCGAGGGGCGCTCACGCGTACTCGAACGTTTTCTTCCGCAGTTTCGGGAACGCCGAGAGGACGATCTGGGCCAGGTGCTCGGGCGGCTTGGTCAGGGCGTCCGTGACCGGGATGCCGAGCTCGGACTCGTACATCGCAATCGTTCCGTCGACCGCAGCCGGCTCCATATTCTCGTGGTTGATGGTCAACCCGATCACCTTCGTATCCGAGAAGGTTTGGATCAGATTGATCTCCGTTCCCGGATTCGGCATCGGCATATTCTCGAAGTCGCACCGATGACGTCTGCGTGGTGCGTGCTGCAGAATCACCGCGTTCGGGCAGCTGCCTCGGAGAATGAAGCTCGACGTCGAGAATGCGGGGTGGCTGAGCGCTCCCTGTCCCTCGATGACGATCACGTCAGGGTCCTCGGCTTCGAACGCATCGACGATTGTTCGTTCGAGTTCACCCGCGCAGAATTGTGATGGGATCGCGTCCAACGCGACGCCGTATCGAGCCCCCTGCATCAGCCCCGTTTGCCCGGTGCCGACCAAGACCGCCTTGAGCCCTTGGTCGATGAGCGCCTGCGTCAGCACCGTGGCTGTTGTACGTTTACCGATCGCGCAGTCGGTCCCAAGCACTGCGATTCGAGGGCACGTGACCTCCTGAACCCGCCCGCTGAACATTCTCAGCTCGGTCTTGGGACGAGGCTTCCGAACATCGCGAATCTCGACGTCGCGCTCCAGGGCCTTTGCGGCGAACTCCGGGTCGTCACCCAGAAACTCGTGGAGACCGCTGACGATGCTCATCCCGTGGTCCATGCACTGGAGCAGGAGCACGCGCTCGCGGGCGGTGAGCATTCCGCTTGCGGGCGCCATCCCGAAGATGAGGTAGTCGGGAACAACCTCTCCCGCCTCGACGAAGGCGGCGGCCAGGTCCCGACAGATCGGAATCCCTGAGGTCGGCTCGCCGAGCACCTCGCCGGCGTCGAGGCCGGCCTTCGTACTGTCGATCACCGATAGTATTTTGTAGCGTTCCGAGTGGCGCACCAATCCGTTGGCGGTCTTTCCATCCAGCTCGCCGAAGTTGGCTTCGCAATACACGACCGCTGTCGCTGCTTGCGACATGCGATGCTGAGCACCGAGCTTGGCGTTGGCCAGCCGCCGAAGCTCCGGACCCCGAGCAGGACCCGTCGACCCCTTTGGCTGTCGGGATTTTGGGGCTGTCTGCGTGGTCGGCTGCGCTTTGCTCACCCGTTGGTACGTGTGCAATTCGCTGCCCGTCCATATTGACCAACACAATCATTCGGTTGCACCGTGATCCTAGAGCTGCTCATTGCTCGTCCATCAGAAAGGGGCTATGAGTCCATCGATTTGATGGACCCCCTTGATGCGGCTCGATGAGCTCACCCACCACGAGTTGCTCGAGCTCGACTCGCAGCGTGGGGTGATTCGCTTTTCGGGGCAAAGAACGCTCCTCCTCGACGCGGTGGCCATGGGGCTGCTGAGACAATATTTAGTTGAGAATTTCGGGCTGATCGCAGCGCGAGCCGTGCTCACGCAATTTGGCTTCGCGCATGGGTGGCGGATGGCTGCGGCGGCACGCAAGACCTATGACTGGACCGGCGATGAGGACTTGCGCCGGGGTGCTGCCCGGATCTGTACTTTACAAGGGCTGTTCGTGGCGGAGTCGGGCGCGGACGACCCTCAGGGCCCCGCCGGCCTCGCGTTGCAGGCGTCCTACGAGGCGGAGCAGCATCTCCTTCATTTTGGGCAGTCCGATTCGGCGGTCTGCTGGACGCTGTGCGGCCTCCTGAGCGGGTATTGCAGCCAGGCGACTGGCACAGAGGTCTACGTGCTCGAAGGTCGTTGCCTTGGGCAGGGGCACGCAGCCTGCCACCTCGTCGGGCACACCCGGGACGAATGGGGCGACGAGCACAGCCAGGAACTGGCGTTCTTCGACTCGCAGAGGCTCAAGGAGTGTCTCGACGTTTCGCTCAGCCGAGTCACCGACACACTCAAGTCTGCAGAGGCCAAGCTCCGCGCGCATCGTCGCAAGCTGGTCCGCGTAGCGCCGGGAGTGGAGGAGCCCCTGGGCGTCGTCGCAAAAAGTCCTCAGATGGCGCGCGTGGTGGACCTCGCGCTGCGCGTCGCGAAAGTCGATGCGACCGTGCTCATCTCAGGCGAAACAGGGGTCGGCAAAGAACGGATCGCAAGGATGGTTCACGACGGTTCAGCTCGCGCGGGAGGCCCGTTCATTGCCGTGAACTGCGGTGCGATGACGGAGAGCCTGCTGCAAAGCGAGCTGTTCGGCCACGCCCGCGGTGCATTCACCGGGGCGGCGGCCGACCGCCCCGGAATCTTCGAAGCCGCCAACCATGGAACGCTGTTTCTCGATGAGATCGGAGAGGTCTCCGCCAGTATGCAGGTTCAGTTGCTGCGCGTGCTTCAGGAGCGAGAGGTACGGCGCATTGGGGAGAACCGGGTGCGTCCCGTCAACGTCCGCATCCTGGCCGCTACCAACCGAGACCTCAAACAAGAGATCGTGGACGGAGGCTTTCGGAATGACCTCTACTACCGTCTCAAGGTGGTCGAACTCGTGATTCCGCCGCTACGGGCGCGCAAGGACGACATCCTTCCACTCGCTCGGGTTCTGCTGGGGGAGGCGGCGGTACGGATGTCGACGCAGTGTTCGAGGTTGACCCCCAAGGTGGCGGACCTCCTGCTGCGCTACGATTGGCCCGGCAACGTTCGGGAGCTGCAAAACGCGATGGAGCGGGCAGCGGCCCTGGCGGTCGGCGAGGCGGTGACGCTGGAGGACTTGCCCGAGGAAGTGCGCCGCGGTGCTCGTGAGCCGCTCCTGCCGGGCGGAGTGACGCTTCCCCTGAGGGAGATCGAGAAGAACCACATTCTCGCGACACTCGATCGTTTCGAGGGCAACCAGGCGCTCACCGCCCGCGAGCTCGGGATCGGTTCCGCGACGTTGTATCGGAAGCTCAAGCAATACGGCCGCCTCCGCAAGCACCGAAAGCAGACGCCGAGCATGTGAAAACGGCCGGACGGAGGCGGTCATATTGATTGAATACGGTCGTTTTGAACGACTTCTCGGAGGAACGTCGTTGGAGGCGGATTCAAGTCGCTGTTTGCAGGCGATTGTGGGTTCGGACCGAAGAATGCAGGTTGTCAGGGTCGGCCGGGAGAATCGGCCGGTTTGATCGACACAAATGGACAATGTCTTTCTGGTGCGTAGGGCGAACAGCCGTCTCTACGAGAGGACCCAAAATCGGGAGCGATGGCTGACCTTCGATCCCGAGGCACCGGACCGAGTCGCCGGTTTTGGAGGGCTACAGAGTCTCGACGAGGTGCGATGGGGCCCGCAAGCCAGCACCCGTTTCTCGGCTCCACGCCTCCCGGCGGAGGTCATCACGTACGTCCGCGCGGGGCGGCTCGTCCGGCGCGATGTCGACGAGCGTTCCTCGATTCTCGACGCTGGTTCGTTCGAGCGGGTTCGCCCGGGACCCGATCTCGTGTGTCGCGAGCTCAACCCGTCGAACACGCACTTCGTGCACGTCTTTCGGATTTCGCTCGGTTGTTCTCTGGACGTGGCCGCAGACGAATCGGAGTGCCTGAGGTTTAGCGAGGGGGAGCGCAAGCAACGAATGCTCCTCGTTGCGTCGCAAGGCGGCGGACCGGGAACGCTGAGTCTTGCGCAGGATGCGTCCGTGTTCTCGATGCTGCTCTATCCGGGACAGCGGACAGCCCGAACGCTTCAGCCGGGACGGTGCGCCTGGTTGCATGTGGTCCACGGATCCGTGTCCTTGGGCGAGCTCATTCTCGACCGCGGAGACGGTGTTGGGATCGGGCACGGTGTGATGTCCGTGGCCGCGCGAGAGCATTCCGAGCTCCTCCTCGTCGAGGTGCCACATCTCGTCGAGCCAGGGCTCTGCCCCAACGAGGCCTGACGCAGCTACCTCGTGGCGAGCGTGGGTACCGGGTCGGGAACGGTCTGCGCGCCGGAGATGTCTCGTCGCTCGGTGGCGCGATCGCACCGCGCACACCGCACGTCTTCATCAGGTGTCCCGGCAAGCCTCTCGCCGGAGGCACTTCCCATCGACGACCGGCCGCACCGAAACGTGGTCGCGCGCCGCGTGAGTGCGTGCCACAGCCGTGCTTGTGGAACGAGCACCCAATCGAAGGCGGGCTGTGGGCTGGAGGGGGGCGGTGTTGCTTCTGTCTCTTATACACATCTGACGCTGCCGACGAGCGATCTAGTGTAG
>OJGU01000521.1_pt1 | contig 21796 bp, 18 predicted proteins | sample 1594741 | NCBI WGS metagenome assembly OJGU01 (sample SAMN05416841, study PRJEB24817) | seawater metagenome | isolation source: Sea water | place: Canada:Atlantic | collected 2013-07
AGCCAGGCGATGCCCACCGCAAAAATGCCAAGGCTGGCGGCCAGGCCGACGGTGTAGATGCGGGAGGTGGCGGAGCGCTGTTGGGCCACGAACAGGTCAATGGTGCGCTGGGCGATATCTTCAGCGGTTTCCCGGGAGATTTCATGGGCCTGTTGGATAGCCTCAGACTGCAAGGTCTGCCAGAACTCGGTATCGATGGTTTGTACGCTGGTAATGTGATCCTTGAGCTCCGCCATGTGGTCACTGGTGAAGCCGGTATTGCGAGAAAGGTCTTTACGCAGATCCGCCAGTTCCCGGCCCAGGTTCAGGTTGACTTCCGCAGCCACGTCGTCACGCAGGTTGCGAGTGCGCTCTTCGATCATCTCTGTCACCGCGTTCAGACGTTCCTCAATCGCGGCTTCCTGTTTTTTGCCGGACTCGTCCAACACGCGCTTTAGATGGTCGAATTGCTCGTCGAACAGAGAGCTGAGCAGTTCGTGCAGGCGGTTGTTAATGTGGGTTTTTACCGCTGAGCGGGCAATCTGTTCGATCAGGTCGCTAGTCAGGGGCACAACCTGAGGGCCGCCGTTGTTACTTGGTTTTAGCCCATCGGCGGGTTCTGGTGATATTTCCAGGGAAGCATCGGAGGGAAGATCCAGGATGTCGTCGTCCAATTCATTTGAGTCAGCATCCAGTTCCGGCGGTTCGGGCAGGTTGCCTTCGGTCACATCACTGTTGAGCTGCTCGAGAACGAGGCTAAGCCCTTCGGTATGTGGTGGTTTGGTCAGAACGTTGTAAACCCCGAAGTTGCGAGCTTCCTCCATGAACGACGATGATTTCTTGGAGGTGCACATGATGATGGGGATGGCTGCGGTGTCCGGGTTGCCCTTAATGGCCTTGGCGGCCTCCACACCGTTCATGCCCGGCATAAGGTGATCCATAAAAATCACGTCTGGACGCTGATGGGAGCTCAAAAAGTCCAATGCCTCCTCTGCCGAACCCGCCATGTTCACTTCCATGTCCCGGCCTTCCAGCAGTTTGCTCAGGGCAAATCGAGCCACTTTAGAGTCGTCTACCAAGAGTGCATTCTTGATCGCCATGTCACAACCTCAACCTTTACAGCGTGTGTGTTCATTATCGGGCGGGCGTTTACCAGCCTTCAAGTGTCGGGCATTGGGTGGCCCGGTAGCTTTTCTCCCGATAACAAACACCGGGCTCCTTGGTGCGGGCGGTAAAGACCTCCCCGGCCGCCGTTGTCAGGCGTACCTGTCCGTAGGGTTCGCCGTAACGGAAAGTCGCTTCAATCGAACTGCCATTGGGGTTCAGCAGTAGCCCCTTGCCGTGGAACGAGCCTTCAATATACTGACCTTCGTATTTTTTCCCATCGGCGAAGACTTCATTACCGTTTCCGTGGAACTCGCCGTTGGAGAATTCCCCTTCGTAGTGGCGCCCGTCGGGGTAGGTAAGAGTGCCTTGACCATGGAACTCGTTATCCTTGAAGCCGCCGACATAGAGCATGCCGTCCGATGTGGTCAGCGAGCCATGACCGTTAAGCTTGCCCCCTGACCATTGTCCGGTGAGAATGTCGCCATTGGCCATGGTGAGCGTGCCCTTGCCATCAAATGCGCCGTCCACGAAATGCCCCTCATACCTGAGGCCTTCGGCGTTTTCATAGGTGCCATCGCCGGTTTTAACACCGCCAACCCAGGTGCCGTTCCGGAACTTCACCCTCGTATAGGCCTCCAGCTTGCCCATCAGGGTTTTTTCATTGCCGGCGGCGATTGCCACGGACTGTTGCCAGGGCTTGTAGCCTTCCTTGCGGATGGTGACGTCGTATTTGCCCGGGTTCAGCTCCAGGTCCAGCCGTGTGGCGCCATGGTCCTTACCATTGATGGTGACGTTATCGCCGACGACATTCGAGCGCAGTATCAGCCGCCCGGTGGTAGGAGGCTCCGGTGAATCGCTTAGAGTCTTGGTTTCCGGTATGTCAGACACGGGTTCCGCCATCGCCAGCATCGTGGTGTCTTCCGGCAGGTCGGGAACGGAAAAAGGTTCTGCTTTAATACGGCTGGAAGCGGAAGTGGCCCCGGAGTCTTCGCCTGATGGTTCTCCAGATGCCGCCAGGGCATCGCTCTCCAAAGGCAGTTCGGGGGCGTCTTCCGCTATGTCTTCCCTGGTATCCTGTTGGTACAGTTCGTCCGAACGCCGCGCTTTTACTGGGGTGTCCGTGGCCGCACGGGCAATGGCCTCTTCGGTGTCCGGGGCGGTGGCTACCAGTTTCATATCCCTGGACAAGTTATCGCGGACAGACGCAAAGCCTGCGGTCACCAGAAGCATCAGTGCCAGAGCGTTGACAAACAGGAGGGGCCTGAAATCGACCATGGACAACCTCTCAATTCTGCATTCGTGTGACTGCCAGTGTCCCGCCCGTTTCATTGTCGTTGTTCAACGGGGTTCAGGACTGACACCGCCCCATCTTACCCAGTCGGGGCAATGTCATGTAACACAAAGTCACGGAAGTTCACGAGAATGCAGGACAAATCACACTTTGTCCGGAAGCTGGTCATGGTTGAGCTGTTCCCAGGAGCGCATGTAGACGTCTGCTTCGTATTCGTAAGGGGATTTGAACGGCGTCAACACGAAATCGAACACCAGAAAAAAGAATCCGATTGATGCCCAGGCGATGACCAGCGTGCTCAGGGTATTGGCCTGAATTTCCGGGTTGGCGTCAACGAACCCTTCAAGTAAGGGGATCAGGTCGGATGCCATGACCACCGGATTGAAGCTGGAAAGCACAAACGGCACCCAGAACGCGATAAAAACCGGAAAGAAACCGAAGGACCAGAGCACCCGGCGAATCAGATACATGCTGATGGCGCGCCAGTAACGCTGCCTTATTTCCGGAACGCGGCGCATGCGTTCCAGGTAGCGTCGACGCTCGGCCCAATAGGCGGCCACTTCCGGAGCGTGGATGGCGCGGCGATTGCCGGCGGGCTGTGGGGCGGATCTGGCCGCCTTGGGCGCGGTGTCGGGTGTCTGGATGCCATGGGGGTCATTGGTCATGGAGTCGGGTGCTGCCTTGTGGCTTCGGGTTAGTGCATGATAATAGAAAGTACGTGTTACCCTACAATCCCCATTTAGTTAAAGACAGGACAGTTTGAATGGCTGCAGTGATCGAAAACACCGTCCATCCGGCCTTTGAAAAGCTTCGCAGTCACCGGATCAGCACGCTGAACGTGACGGTCGAGGAATACCGTCACCGCAAAACGGGTGCCCGACACTTGCACTTGGCGGCGGATAACGACGAAAACGTGTTCTTTGTGGCCCTGCGAACCTTCCCCATGGACTCCACCGGTGTTGCTCATATCCTGGAGCATACGGCGCTGTGTGGCAGCGAGCGTTTTCCGGTGCGCGATCCGTTTTTCATGATGATTCGCCGGTCCCTGAATACCTTTATGAATGCCTTTACCAGCAGTGACTGGACGGCATACCCCTTCGCCAGCATGAACCGCAAGGATTTCGACAATCTGTTGACGGTTTATCTGGACTCGGTGTTCTTCTCATCCCTGGATCCGCTGGATTTCGCGCAGGAAGGTCACCGCCTCGAATTCGATACGCCAGACGATCCGTCCACCGACCTGGTCTACCGTGGTGTGGTCTACAACGAAATGAAGGGCGCCATGAGCGCGCCCACTTCACAGTTGTGGCAGAACCTTTCCAGCCACCTGTTCCCGACCACCACCTATCACTACAACAGCGGCGGTGAGCCGGACCATATTGTGGACCTGAGCTACGACGATTTGCTGCGCTTCTACCGCCATCACTACCATCCCAGCAATGCGATCTTTGCAACCTATGGGGATATTCCGGCCCACGAACATCATGAACGCTTTGAAGAACTGGCCCTCAAGCGATTTGATCAGCTGGACGTAGAGTTGCCGGTGCGGGATGAGAAGCGGATGTTCTCACCGGTCCGGGTGGATCAGAGCTACGCCGTCAGTGAAGGTGAGGATACCGGCCAGAAGACTCACATCGTGATGGGCTGGCTGTTGGGTCACAGTTTTGACCTGCAGGAGAACCTTGAAGGCCAGTTGTTGGCCAGCGTGTTACTGGAAAACAGTGCGTCGCCCTTGATGCGGGCACTGGAGACGACCGACATCGGGCAATCGCCATCCCCCATGTGTGGCCTCGAGGACTCCAACCGTGAAATGACCTTTGTGTGTGGCATTGAGGGCAGTGACCCGGACAAGCAGGACGACCTTGAAGCGTTGATCGAACAGACGTTGGCCAAGGTGGTGGAAGAGGGCGTCAGCGAGGATCGCCTGGAAGCCATTCTGCACCAGTTGGAGTTGCACCAGCGCGAGATTGCCGGCGACAGCTTCCCGTACGGTCTGCAGCTGATCATGACCGCAATTTCGCCAATGGTTCATGGCGGCGACCCGGTTGAGTTACTGGATCTGGAGCCGGTGCTGGCGGATATGCGCGAAAAAATCGGGGATCCTCAGTATGTGCCCGGCTTGATCCGCCGCAAACTGCTGGAAAACCCGCACCGGGTCACCCTCACACTGCGCCCGGATGACAAGCTGGAGAGTCGTCGTCAGGCGGCAATTCGCGATGCCCTTGCCCGCCGCAAGGCCTCGTTGACCGATGAAGAGGTTCGCCAGATTATCGAGCGCGCCCAGGCCCTGGAAGAGCGGCAGACACGGAAAGACGACGATTCCATCCTGCCGAAGGTTGACCTGACCGATGTTCCCCTTCAGCTGCCGGAACCGGAGTCGCGGTTCGCCGGCGACATGCCTGCGACCATTTATGCCCGCGGTACCAATGGTCTGGTGTACGAGCAGGTGATCCTTCCGGTACCGAACCTGACTGAGGAAGAACTGTTGTTGCTGCCGTACTACACCACGCTGATTCCGGAAGTGGGGTGCGGCGAACTGGATTACCTGCAGATGCAGGACCGTATCTCGGCGGAATCTGGTGGCATCAGTGCGTCTTTCTCCGCCAAGGGGCGGATCGACGATGTCCAGGATCTTGCGGGTTACATCATTTTCAATGGCAAGGCGCTGGCTCGAAATCGCGAGGCGTTGACTCGCCTGCTGAACGACGTCTTTAATGGCGCCCGATTTGATGAGAAGGAACGGGTGCGCGAGCTGATTGCCCAGATTCGTTCCCGCCGCGAGCAGGCGGTTACAGGCAGTGGCCATGCACTGGCCATGGGGGCGGCATCTCAGGGAATCAGTCCTGGTGCGTGGCTGTCGTTCCGGCTCGGTGGCCTGGAGGCTATCCGTGGCGTTAAAGCGCTCGATAAGTCCCTCAGCGATCCTGCTGAGCTCGACAGGATATGTGAACGGCTTGCAGCACTGCACGAACGTATTCGGAACCAGTCCCGTCAATTCCTGCTGATCGGTGAGGAAGAGCAACTGGACCCAATGCTAACGGAACTGAAGACCGTTTGGGGAGACTCCGGTGCGGGAGAGAGGGCCGCCTGGAAGATTGAGCCCGTGAGTTACCAAACGCGCCAGGCGTGGCTAACGTCAACCCAGGTGAACTTCTGTGCCAAAGCCTACAGTACGGTTGCTATCGACCACCCTGACGCAGCGGCACTGACAGTGTTGGGCGGTTTCCTGCGCAACGGCTACCTGCACCGGGCCATTCGTGAAAAGGGCGGTGCCTACGGTGGTGGTGCTGGTCAGGACAGCGTGAATGGCACGTTCCGTTTCTTTTCCTACCGCGATCCCCGGTTAGGCGACACGCTGGAGGATTTCGACAACGCCCTGGACTGGCTTCAGACGGAGCAGCACGACCCGCAAGAACTGGAAGAGTCCATTCTCGGCGTGATCGGGCAACTGGATCGCCCACGGTCGCCGGCCGGTGCAGCCCGCCATGCCTTCCACAACCGCCTGTTCGGTCGCACGCCGGAGCAACGTGCGCGTTTCCGGGAGCGCGTGCTGGCGGTGACTCTGGATGATATGAAGCGGGTCGCCCGTGAGTGGCTGAAGCCGGACAGCGCCAGTGTGGCGGTTGTCACCAGCTTCGAAAATCGTGACACCGCTGAAAAACTGGGGCTGGAAATCCAGGAGCTATAAAGCGACTGAAAGCACCTGAAAACGGAAGGCCGACGCTCTTTATGGGAGAGGGCGCCGGCCTTTTTGTTATCTGCTCTATCGGTTCCGTTTAAGCCCGGTGCTGACCATGATGCGCGTAGAGATTTCCTCCACGGAGTACGCTGTCGTGTTGAGGTAAGGAATTCGTTCCCGGCGGTACATCAGCTCAATTTCCTCAATTTCATGCATGCACTGCTTCATAGATGAATAGCGGGAGTTCGGTCTGCGTTCGTTACGGATGGTGGCCAGCCGCTCCGGTTCGATGGTCAGCCCAAAAATTTTTTCCTTGTGGGGGCGCAGCGCGGCCGGCATCTGCTGGTCGTCCAGATCTTCTTCGGTGATGGGATAGTTGGCCGCCTTTACACCGTATTGCAGGGCCAGATACAGGCAGGTGGGTGTCTTGCCGCTACGAGAGGCACCGACGAGAATCAGGTCTGCCTCGTCGTAATGACGCGTACGGGCGCCGTCATCGTTATCCAGCGCGAAATTGACGGCATGGATGCGCCGTTCGTAGCTGCCTTCATTGTTGATGGCGTGCGACTTGCCTACGGTATAGGATGATGACGACCGCAACTCCTGTTCCAATGGATTCAGGAAAGTACCGAAGATATCCACCATGAAACCATTTGCGCCGGCGATGACATCACGAATATCGCTATTGACGATGGTGTCGAAAACCAACGGCCGCATGCCATCGGTGTCCTCCGCTTTATTGATACGCTTGACCATCTCCCGGGCTTTGTCAGCGTCATCAATATATGGCACCGTAATGCGTTCAAACTCGATTTTTTCGAATTGTGCCAGAAGGCTGTGCCCCAAGGCTTCGGCGGTCAGGCCGGTGCCATCGGATATAAAGAAAGCGGTTCGTTTCATGGTGTGCGGTCCGGCTCCGTATTTGGCGGCTACCCTAGGTAAATTCCACAGGTTACAGTATCATACACGCCAAGTTCGAGAGCCCGCAGTGGAGAATGCAGTAATTACAGGGTTGAAATCAGCTCCACCTGTCCGGTTTGGCTCTTTGCTACAATGAATCAAGGGAGACACGCTTTGGAAGATTACATTATCTGGTTTGATCACCTGGGAATGTCAGACGTTGACCGGGTCGGGGGAAAGAATGCCTCCCTCGGTGAAATGATCAGTAATCTTGCCAACGCAGGTGTTACCGTTCCGGGTGGCTTCGCTACAACCGCCCATGCCTACCGTGAATTCCTGGCGAAAGACGGTCTTCGTGAGAAGATCGACAACGCTCTGGACGCCCTGGACATCAATGACGTGAACGAGTTGGCGCGAGTCGGCTCCGAAATTCGCCAGTGGATTCTTGATACCCCATTTCCGGACGCGCTGGAGCAGCCGCTTGCAGACGCCTACGCAAAGCTACGCGACGGCAACGACAACCTAGCAGTGGCGGTACGCTCGTCAGCCACTGCGGAAGATCTTCCGGATGCATCATTCGCTGGTCAGCAGGAGACGTTCCTTAACGTTGTGGGTCTGGAGCAGGTACGGACGTCAGTAAAGGAGGTCTTCGCCTCTCTGTTCAATGACCGCGCCATTTCCTATCGCGTCCATCACGGTTTTGACCACAAACAGGTAGCCTTGTCTGCTGGCATCCAGAAGATGGTGCGCAGTGAGACCGCTGCCAGTGGCGTTATGTTCACCCTGGATACGGAATCCGGTTTCCGGGATGTCGTGTTTATCACCGGCTCCTACGGCCTGGGCGAAACGGTGGTGCAGGGTGCTGTGAACCCCGATGAATTTTACGTTCACAAGCCCACCCTCACAGCGGGTAAGCCTGCCGTTCTGCGCCGCAACCTGGGTAGCAAGGCCATCAAGATGGTTTACCACACTGACCCCGCCGCAGAGCAGTTTGTGGAAACGGTCAAGGTCGAACAGGACGAACGTAATCGCTTCTGCATCACTGACGCGGAAGTGGAAGAATTGGCCAAGCAGGCCATGATCATCGAAAAGCATTACCAGCGCCCGATGGACATCGAGTGGGCGAAAGATGGTGACGACGGCCGTATCTACATTGTGCAGGCCCGTCCGGAAACCGTTAAGAGCCGCGCTTCGGCCAACGTGATGGAGCGCTACCTGCTCAATGAGACCGGTACTATCCTGGTGGAAGGTCGCAGTATCGGCCACAAGATTGGCAGTGGCCCGGTCAAGATCATCACCAGTATCAAGGAGATGGACCGCGTTCAGGCGGGCGATGTTCTTGTTACGGACATGACCGACCCGGACTGGGAACCGGTGATGAAGCGGGCGTCCGCCATTGTCACTGATCGAGGTGGGCGTACCTGCCATGCTGCCATTATCGCGCGGGAGCTTGGTATTCCGGCCGTGGTTGGTTGCGGCGATGCCACGGAAATTCTGAAAGACGGCCAGGAAGTGACGGTGTCCTGCGCCGAAGGCGACACCGGGATGATCTACGAGGGCAGCCTGGATTTCGAGCTGAAGGAGAACACAGTCGACTCCATGCCTGCTATTCCGTTCAAAATCATGATGAACGTGGGTAATCCGGACCGGGCCTTCGACTTCCAGGCACTGCCCAATGAAGGTGTCGGCCTGGCGAGACTCGAGTTCATCATCAACCGCATGATTGGCGTTCACCCGAAGGCGTTGCTGAATTTTGATGGCCTGCCGCGGGATATTCGCCAGACGGTGGAGAAACGGATCTCCGGGTACAGCTCGCCGGTGGACTTCTACGTCGACAAGCTGGTCGAAGGAATATCCACCCTTGCCGCTGCCTTTGCGCCCAAAAAGGTGATTGTGCGGTTGTCCGACTTCAAATCCAATGAATACGCCAACCTGATCGGCGGTACCCTTTACGAGCCCGACGAAGAAAACCCGATGCTGGGCTTCCGTGGCGCTTCCCGGTATATCTCTGAAACCTTCCGCGACTGTTTTGAGCTTGAATGCCGGGCGCTGAAGAAAGTCCGAAATGAAATGGGGCTGACCAACGTTGAGATCATGGTGCCGTTTGTCCGCACTGTGGGGGAAGCTGAGCAGGTAGTGAATCTGTTGGCGGAGAATGGTCTCAAGCGTGGTGATAACGGATTGCGTGTGATCATGATGTGCGAGCTACCCGCCAACGCCCTGTTGGCCGAACAGTTCCTGGAGCACTTTGATGGCTTCTCGATTGGCTCTAATGACCTGACTCAGCTAACCCTGGGCCTGGATAGAGACTCCGGCATCATCGCCCACCTGTTCGACGAGCGGAATGACGCCGTCAAGGCGTTATTGGCCAGTGCCATCCAGGCCTGCAAGAAGGCCAATAAATACATTGGTATCTGCGGCCAGGGGCCGTCAGATCATCCGGATCTGGCCAAATGGCTGATGGATCAGGGCATTGATTCGGTGTCGCTGAACCCCGACTCGGTACTGGATACCTGGTTCTTCCTTGCTGACGAGAAAATCGACTGACCATTTCGACAAAAGGAGCGTACGCGTGCCTATCGTAACCCCTGATCTGTGTGACGATTACCCCGAAATCCTGGTGGTAGAGCCGGGTTTCCGCAACTTTGGTGGCGTGGACGCCTTCGGGGGCGAGATCGTGACGGTGAAATGCTTTGAGGACAATTCCATCGTTAAGGAACAGGTTGCCCTGCCGGGTAACGGTCGTGTGATGGTTGTCGATGGTGGCGGATCAAAGCGGGCTGCTTTGCTGGGTGACATGCTGGCCGAGAAAGCGGCGGATAATGGCTGGGCAGGCCTGGTGATCTATGGCTGCATTCGCGATGTGGATGTCATCGGAACGACGGCTCTGGGGGTGCAGGCGCTGGGAACGCATCCACGCAAAACCGAGAAGCGTGGAGTGGGTGATCTGGACGTGCCGGTCACCTTCGGAGGCGTGACCTTCCATCCTGGCCATTACATCTATGCCGATAACAACGGCATTGTGGTTTCCGAAAAGCCACTGAAGATCGACTGATGCAGCCGCTTGCCCGGTAGTCTCTCCAAGCACTGCCGGGCTACATTCCGCCTGACCGTTCCGGTCAGCGTTTTACCTTTACAATCTCCATGCCCAGCAGAAATCCATCCCCGTCCGGAACACAGCGCAACACTCGGCAAACCGTTTCGAATGGCGGAAACTGCTCGCTGGTGGAGGGTAGAAGGGTGTGGATTTCATCCCCTTCGGCGAACGCCATTTCCGTATAGAGTTGCATGCCAGTGCCGCTGAGATCCCGACAAATGCCAGGAATCGCGACGCCGTTGCTGTCTGTGAGTTCGATTTCCGAGTTCATCGTCATGCGGTGGAAATCGCGTTTTTCTGAATAGTCCTTCATGGTTTCAGACATCCCGGCACCTCGCGGTCGTTGTTTTGTTAGTTATAAATGCTGAGGGTAGGAGCGTCAAAGAATTCATGGGAATAAAAATTTGAGAAACTCTTATATTTAGTAGTTAGGTATAAAAAATAACACTATATATAGTTTTTGGCGGAGAACCCTGTCCAACACCTCCCCATGTGGGGAGGTGTTTTACGCCCAGTTGTCCGTTTTCCTTGAAGGCTTGAGCAGCGGGATAACAAGGGCCAGAATCACGCCGAGCAGCACAAGTGCTGCACCCAATAGCATGAAATCGGATTCCTTCTTGGCTTCCAGGCGTTCCTTCTCAGCGGTGAGAACTTCCAGGTCGTTGCGCAGCTTCTGGTTTTCTTCGCGAAGCTCACTATTCCGCCGGTTCAGGTTAATGGAGTCCGACGCGACTTCCTTGATATTGCGAAGCTCTTCACTGAGCCTTCCTGAGCGAGCCTCCAGGGACTCTTCTGAGCTCCTGAGTTCGTTCCGCTCAGTGGTGACTTCCTCAAGCTGCGTCCTGAGATTGCTCAGTTCATTGCGGGCCTGCTCCAGTTGCCGGTTGGTGGCTTCCAGGCGTTGGCGTGCAATAGGGCTGTCTGTGAGATAGCGTGACACCATCCAGCCTTCGATTCCGTCCGGTGTGCGTACCCGGCTGTACCCTGATTCCGAGGTTTCCAGCAGTTCAAGTGAGGTCCCGCTTCGGACTCCCGAGTGAAGGATGCGGTATTGTGTTCCTTCGCCACTTCGGATCGGTGCGTAGAGCGTATCATCGACATAAACGGTTTTGGCGTACGCTGACGTTGCAGCCACCATCAAAACGATAATGCAGGTAATCAGACGTAATGGCGTCACTGGTTTTATTCCCTGGAACAGCGATTTAAGGCGCAATTTTGTCATAGATGCCGGGCCATACAAGGTGGAGTTCATTACAAAAAACTCATGGTGCCAGGTGCAGACCACCGCGCGGCTTCACGGCAGCACTGCCTTGAAGGGTTTGACGGTGAATTTCTGGTACACGCCAGCATCCACATAGGGGTCAGCATCAGCCCACTCCTGGGCCGATGCCAGTGAATCGAACTCGGCTACAACCAGACTGCCGGTGAATCCCGCATCACCGGGTTCCGGTGTGTCCAGGGCCGGGTGGGGGCCCGCGACAAGAAGGCGACCCTGGTCTCTGAGCTGTTTCAGTCGTTCAATGTGGGCAGGACGGGCAGCGGCTCTGAGTGGCAAGCTACCTTCGACATCCTCGCTGATGATGGCGTAGTACATGATAATCTCCGGATATTTACTGACACAGTGTAATAGCTGGCTGGTACACTGCCATGAATGGTATTTACTCTGAATTCGGAAATGATGTGACTATAACTCAAGAAGCTGACTTCTGCATTGATCTGCATTGCCACACGACGGCGTCAGACGGCGCGTTGCCGCCAAGGGAATTGGTCGCACGCGCGCACGCGAGAGGCGTTACCCACCTCGCCGTGACAGATCACGACACCATTGCCGGGCTTGAAGAAGCATCGGAGGCCGCGAGGGAAACGGGCGTTACTCTGATTGCTGGCACCGAGTTGTCCTGCCTGTGGAAAAGCAACACCATACACATAGTCGGGCTTGATTTTGACATTGACGACGACCGTCTGAAGCAGGCCTTGGAGCGGCAGAATACGAATCGTTGGTCCCGAGCTCGTACCATTACCGACAAGCTTTCGAAGCTGAAAATTGAAAACCTGCTCGAGAAGGCGACGGACAGGGCGGGCGGCGATGTGCCTGGCCGCCCTCATTTTGCCAGGGTGCTGGTCGAAGAGGGGGTGGTAAAGGATATCGCGCAGGCGTTCAAGCGCTACCTTGGTGCCGGCAAGGCGGGCGACGTAAAGGGCTTCTGGCCTGAATTGCCGGAGGTTGTCCGCTGGATTACCGAGGCTGGAGGTGTGGCCGTGCTGGCCCATCCCAGGAAGTACAAACTTACGGCGACAAAATTGCGAGCGCTCGTTGCTGACTTCCGTCAGGCGGGTGGTCGGAGTATCGAGGTATCAACGTCGGGGCAGTCCAGTGGCGATCTGGGCTTTTTGGCGGAATTGTGTCGCCGGGAAAACCTGCTTGCCTCCCAGGGCAGCGATTTCCATTTTCCCGGTGCGCCTTGGTGTGAGCTTGGGGTCATCATGAAGATGCCAGACGGGCTTGAGCCTGTCTGGCATCATTTCAAAGAACCGGCAGGGGTTTTCGCAGCGGTTTAATCCGGTGCGTGGAACAGCAGGTATAGGTCGGTCAGCGAGTCGGGGATGGCGTCCGCCATTTGCCGGGACAGCTTCTCGCTGTTGCGGACATTCTGGAAGTCTTCATCCTCGAACAGCCCGGACAGCGTAAGCATCGGCACCAGCAGGTCTGCGGTTTCTTCCTCTCCGGCCTCCAGCCAGGCTTCCTCATTCTCAAGGAAGGTGTCCACGAACCCGGCACACCAGTTTTCCAGTGCGTTCATCGGATCGCCATCTTCAGGTTCCGGCAACTCAAGAGACTGGCCCATGTCCAGTGCGTGTGCCATATCCCTGCCGAGCTGTTCAATGGCTTGTCGGAACGCATCCGGAACCTGGCCGCTGGGCGCCTGTTCAGCGCCCGTGGCCAGTCTGAAGATGTCCTCAGTGCTCAAGGATGTCGGGCCCACCACGCTGGCGCAGACAACCCCGTGCAAACCGAAGAAATCCAGGGCTTCGTCGCCCCAGGGTTCGGCGAAAAGGATGTCTTCCAGCGCTTCGATGTCCGAATCTGATAGCATTCGTCAGTTACTCCCGGCCTTTTTGGCCTCTTCGGCAGCCCGCTGACGCTTACGGACTTCCCTCGGATCATTGTAGGCGCGGCCCGGTGTGACCGGTACATCCACCTGTCCACTCGGCGTTTCTTGCTCGGCAGCGGGCGCGGGCTCAATTGCCTTCTCGTTGGGCTTTTGCTTGCCCTCTGCTTGGGACGTCTCAGCCTTCGGCTCCGCAGGTGGTTTGCTGATGGCTTCCTGCGATTCTTCAGCCTTACCTGCTGCTACCGGCTCGCTAGCCGGCGGAGCGGTTTCGGGTTGTTCCGCTTTCTCGGCTTGGGGCGTAGACGGCTCGGCGTCAGCAGTACTGTCGGCTTTGGGTTTCGCCTTGGGTTTGGTGTCGGCTTCTGTTGGTTGTGGCTTGGCTTCCGCTTTCTGCTCGGGTGTCTCAACCTCGGCTTCAGCCACGGGCTTCAGGGCTTCTCTTTCCGGAGCCGCCTTTTCAACATTGTCGACCGTCGCATCTGCTTGGGCGGTTTCGGCCTTCTTTTCAGCTGGCTTCCTGGGCGACCGGCGTGGTCGGGCAGGGCGTTTTGGCTTCTCCTCAACACTGGTGTCGGCTTCAGATTTCGCCGTCTCATTGCCAGCGGTGTCTGCCTGATCGGTCTTCGCGGTGCCAGACGTTGCCGGCTGCGGCTGCTTTTCAGGCGCTTCACCTTGTTCTGCGCTATCGGCCGCTGGTTCAGCGGGTTTCTCCGCCGATTTTTCCATCGGTGTTTCCGTCGCGCTTTCCGCGGACGTCGCTTCGACAGGTTTTTCAGCCACGTTTTTCGCCGGCTTCGGCTCTGCCGTATTGGCCGCCGCTACGTCCGGTTTTCCTGCTGGTTGAGTGGCAGATTGCTTATCGGTCTGCTCTTCTGGCTGAGTATCCTTCTGATGCTTTTCGCTGCGGGCGGACTTCCGGTCTGCCGGTGTGGACGCCGGGTTATCAGTGGGGGAGCCGTCGCGACTACGATTGCGTCTTGGTTTACGGCGTTTTTCGTCGGAGCCGGACTTTTCGGCGGCAGCACTTTTCTGGGTGCCGGAGTCCTGTTGTTCCTGACGGTCCTTCGGGTCCTTGGCCTGAGACTTGTTGCGCCCCTGTCCGCGTCCCTGGCCCTGGGGTTGGCCGTCTTTGCGGTTGCCATCCCTGCGGTTATCGGCTGTCTTGTCGGCGCTCTTGTCAGCACTTCCTTGCTGGCCCTGACCACTGCGGCCCTGGTCGTCTCCGCGATTGCGGTTTGCACCTCGGTTACGTCCACGGTTGTCATCGCTGCGGCTGCTGTCGCCGCGATTAGCGCCGGCCTGACGGCGATCAGCACCGCTACGATTGCCGGAACGGTTGTCGTCACGGGCTACCCTGGATTTGCGACGGTCCTGGCGGTCCTGGGTGCGACGGTCGTCACGGTTCGAGCCGGCGGGCTGTTCCCGTTTCACTGGTGGTTCACCGATGACTTCCTCACCGCTGAAGAAATCCGCTATCTTGCGGCCAAGTTTGCTGAACAGGCCATCACTCTGTTCGGCCGGTGTCTCTTGTGCTGCCTTTTCCGGAGCCGGAGCGGGCGCAACCGGTCGAATGGCTTTCACCGCAGCCTGTTCGCGAACCGGTGGTTGGGCAGCAGGGGCCTCGAAGATTTCCTCTTCCCTTTCACTGTACTCCTGAGCCACCTGGTAGCTCGATACATGCTCCACGCCACTCTCATCATCACGCATGCGCAGGATTTCGAAGTGCGGTGTTTCCATGTGAGGAGCGGGTACGACCACTACTTCGACTTCCTGCCGAGCCTCGATATCGGCCAACTGTTTGCGCTTCTCGTTCAGCAGGAAAGTGGCGACGGCGACCGGCACCACGGCGCGAACCTGACCGGTCTTTTCCTTGGATGATTCCTCGTAGATCAGACGCATGATGCTCAGGGCAAGAGACTCGATGCCCCGGATGGTGCCCTGGCCTTCACAGCGAGGGCAGACTTCGCTGCGGGTCTCGCCCAGGGATGGGCGCAAACGTTGGCGCGACATTTCGAGCAGACCAAAGCGGGAAATCTTGCCCACCTGGACCCGGGCGCGGTCGATTTCCAGTGCCTCGCGCATCTTCTGCTCGACTTCGCGCTGGTGCTTGGCCGGGGTCATGTCGATGAAGTCGATCACGATCAATCCGCCCATGTCCCGGAGGCGCAGTTGGCGAGCAATCTCTTCTGCCGCTTCCAGGTTGGTCTGAAGCGCGGTTTCCTCAATGTCGTGGCCTTTGGTGGCACGGGAGGAGTTGATGTCGATAGATACCAGTGCTTCGGTGGGATCGATCACGATGGAGCCACCGGAGGGCAGCTTCACTTCACGCTGGAAGGCGGTCTCGATCTGGCCTTCAATCTGGTAGCGGCTGAACAGGGGGATTTCGTCCTTGTACAGCTTGATCTTGTTTTCGAACGAGGGCATAACCGCACGAACGAAGTTCAATACGTCCTCGTAAACCGTTCCGGAGTCAATCAGCACCTCGCCAATGTCCTGACGAAGATAGTCGCGTACAGCGCGGATAATGACGTTGCTTTCCTGGTGAATCAGGAACGGCGCTTTGCGCTCGCCGGCGGCCTGGGAAATGGCTTCCCAGAACTGGACGAGGTAGTCCAGATCCCATTGCAACTCTTCGGTGGTGCGGCCAATGCCGGCAGTGCGAACAATGATGCCCATGGATTTGGGCACCTGTACATCGTTCATGGCCTCTTTCAGCTGCGCCCGCTCTTCACCTTCGATACGACGGGAAATGCCGCCGGCGCGAGGATTGTTGGGCATGAGCACGAGGTATCGGCCCGCAAGGGAGATGAAGGTGGTGAGGGCGGCACCCTTGTTACCACGCTCTTCCTTGTCCACCTGGATAATGACTTCCTGACCTTCGGCAACCACATCCTTGATGTTGATCTTGCCTTCAATCTGGCCGGGTGATTTCTTGAAATACTCCTTGGAGATTTCTTTGAGAGGAAGGAATCCGTGGCGTTCCGCGCCGAAGTCCACAAAAGCGGCTTCCAGGCTGGGCTCTACACGGGTTATGCGACCCTTGTAGATATTGGCTTTTTTCTGCTCGCGGGAGCTGGACTCGATGTCGAGGTCAAACAGACGCTGGCCGTCAACCAGGGCTACGCGCAACTCTTCGGGATGAGTCGCATTGATCAGCATTCTTTTCATGGAAAGAAATGGTTCCTGTCGTTTGGTTTGGACAGAAAACCTGGGGAATAGCATCAGCGAAGCAGAACTTGCGTGCCGCGGGCCCCTTGTAACAGGGGCAACCCGACGGCCAGACGAATCAGATCCCTGCGGGGAATTTTCCCGGAGTTCCGAGGCCACCGCCGACGGTTCGCCTGCTTGTAGGCAGGAAAGAGTCGCTTTGGGTCAGAGTCTGTTGGCGCATGTTATCCGTTTTCAGGTTCACGCGGGTGCCTGGGTCTCACGTCGTATTCGTATGCTGGACGGCCCGGCCCTGCGTGCTGGTAATGATTCTTCGCGATGTCGCCCGACGGTTTTCCGTACGGTTTCTTGTTCCCCCGGCTTTCGGGCAGTCGCTGTAATCAGCGCCTTCCGTATGGATCCGGGAGGATTTCAATCGCCGAGCCCGGTAATGATTGGGCTTCCGGCGTTCAAACTCTCAAATAGTGTCGGTATACTCCTGCCGCTCCGGCTTCTGGCATACTGGCCAGGCCGTAGACAAACGGCAGAGCACGCCGGAATATAACAGTATTCGCCGGCTCCTTCAATCCCGCAGGGTTTCCAGCGGTAAGGTATCCATGTCCAGATCGACCAGGCAAAAACGTTCCCCTTCCTCACCACGGTCTGTTGGTGATGGCAAGAGTGGCCCTGCGCCCGGCTCCAGAGGCGGTGAGGTCAAGCAGGGTGTGCAAAAGGTGGTTGTTGATGAGGATAATCACGGCCAGCGCGTGGACAATTACCTGATGGCGCAGATCCGAGACGTGCCGCGCAGCATTATTTATCGCATTATCCGCAAGGGTGAGGTGCGGGTGAACAAGGGAAGGGTTAAGCCCGACACCCGTCTGAACACGGGTGATGAGGTGCGCATTCCACCTGTCACCCGCAAGGAAAAGCCGGCGCAGGTTGTTCCGGGGTCCCGGGTTCAGGGAGTCATGCAGGACGCAGTGGTGTTTGAGAATGATCAGATGCTGGTGGTCAATAAGCCATCCGGCATAGCGGTTCACGGCGGTAGCGGGCTGGATTTCGGACTGATCGAAGTCTTGCGGGCAGCGCGGCCGGAAGCCCGGTTTCTGGAGCTTGTACATCGGCTTGACCGGGATACCTCAGGGTTGGTGATGATCGCGAAGAAGCGTTCCGCGTTGCGTTACTTGCAGGACGAATTGCGTCACAAGCGAATTCGCAAGCGTTACCATGCCCTGGTGGCGGGTGACTGGTCTGGATCTGTCAGGAAGGTCAGCCAGCCGCTGTTGCGGTTTGAGCTGGGCTCCGGTGAGCGCCGTGTTCGCGTGGATGAGTCGGGAAAGGACTCTCTCACCCGATTTCGGGTGTTGGCGACCTTTTCAGGGTATACGCTGGTTGAGGCTTCACCGGTAACCGGTCGTACCCATCAGATTCGCGTTCACAGTGCCTGGGCCGGTCATCCGATTGCCGGGGATGACAAGTATATGGATGATGTAAGCCTCCGGGCGTTTCGTTCCGCCGGCGGTCAGCGTTTAATGCTCCACGCCCGTGCCCTGGATTTCACGCTGCCCTCCACAGGAGAGCCTGTTCATCTTGAGGCTCCCTATGATGAGGCTTTCAGCGAACTCATGGCCAAACTGGCGGCGCGCCGGAAGGCATCCGAATAATCCGTTGTTCTGTGGCAGGCAAGCAGGATAACCGCATTAAGGTAGTATCAATGGACGTAAAGGTCGTGATTTTTGACTGGGACGGAACGCTGGTGGATTCCGTCGATCATATTGCAGACAGCCTTCACCAGGCAGCCACCGAATTAGGGTATCCGGAACTGGAGCGCGAAGCCTATCGCGATATCATTGGTTTGGGCATGATTGAAGCTCTGGAAAAGCTGTATCCCGGTATAACGCGGGAGGAAATGACCACCATCCGTGAGGGCTATGCCCGTTACTTTTTCGCCAAGGTGACCACGCCCCAGAATGTATTCGAGGGCATGGCGGACGTACTGGCCGATCTGCGCCTGGCTGGGCGCGGCTGTTCGGTGGCCACCGGCAAGAGTCGTCGTGGCCTGGAGGGGGCGCTGGTGTCCAGCGGCCTTGGCCCGAATTTCGATATCACCCGCTGCGCGGATGAAACCCGCTCCAAGCCCGATCCGGCGATGCTCGGAGAGATCATCCGCTTTTACGGCATTGAGCCGGCGGAAGCGGTTATGATTGGCGATACCCGTTACGATCTGGAGATGGCTCAGCGTATCGGTATGCCGTCCATTGGTGTGGAGTGGGGTGTGCATAAACGGGATGTACTGGGGCACTATGCGCCACACGCAATCGTCGATTCGGTCAAAGACCTGCGCGACGTACTTGGCCTCTGAACCGTAACCGCAACAGGAAGTAGCAATGAGCGATTGGGAATCAGACAGGCATCCCGGCTGGGGGAGCGAACCAGAAAACCCGGAGAGCGGGGCGAGCAGATCCGCGGGAAGTCGCCGCAAACCGGCGATGCCACCGGAGTCAGCTCGTGATTGGAAACTGATCGAAAAGCTGGTGATGTCGCTGCAGTCAGAGCAGAGAAAAAGCCGCCGCTGGGGGATATTTTTCAAGCTGCTGACGTTCGGGTATCTCTTTGCCTTGCTGTTGATGATCCAGTTCCCGTTGGGCGGTGCGCTGGAATCCGCTGCCAAGGGAAAGCATACGGCGCTTGTGGAGATCGAGGGCACCATTGCGGCGGATGAGCTCGCCAGTGCCGACAACATCGTGGGTTCCCTGCGCGAAGCGTTCGAGGCGGAAAGCTCAGTGGGTGTGATTTTGCGGATCAACAGTCCGGGCGGCAGTCCGGTCCAGTCTGGTTACGTCTATGACGAAATCGTTCGGTTGAGGAGTGAGTATCCGGATAAGAAAGTGTACGCGGTGATTTCCGATATTGGTGCCTCTGGCGCCTACTATATTGCTGCGGCTGCTGATGAAATATACGCCGACAAGGCGAGCCTGGTGGGTTCCATCGGTGTGGTGGCTGGAGGTTTCGGTTTTACCGAGATTATGGATAAGTTGGGGGTCGACCGGCGCCTGTATACCGCTGGCGAGAACAAGGCTTTTCTGGATCCGTTCTCACCGGAGGAAGAGAAAGAGGTGCAGTTCTGGCAAGACGTTTTGGAAACCACCCACAGCCAGTTTATCGAAAGTGTGCGTAAAGGGCGGGGTGATCGGCTTGCGGATGACGAGCAACTGTTCTCAGGACTGGTCTGGAGTGGCGAGCAAGCACTCGAGCTTGGTCTGATCGATGGCCTTGGCAGCTCCTCCCATGTGGCACGGCAGGTCATCGGCCAGGAGGATCTTGTGGACTATAGTCGCCGTGAATCGCCACTCCAGAATATCGTTGACCAGTTCGGCGTTTCCGTGGGCAGTGGTATTGCCCGCTACTTCGCTGAATCGCGGTTGGAGCTTCGGTGAGAGGCGGGCAGCGGATGCAGCGGGTTGAGCCCCCAGTTTCGAAGCATTTCGGTGAGCGCGATCAATGGCAGGCCGATCAGGCTGTTAGGGTCGCGTCCGTCCAGGCGGCTGAATAAGGCGATGCCCAGGCCTTCCATTTTAAAGCTGCCGGCACAGTCGTAGGGTTTCTCGGTGTGCAGGTAGTTGTTGATTTCGTCCGCGTCGAGTTGGCGGAAGTGGGCGTGAAAGTGTTCGCAGTGGCTCTGTCGCTGCCCAGTACTGGCGTCCACCAGCACCAGACCGGTCAGGAATGAGACGCGCTGACCACTGCTGCGTTCCAGCTGTTGCGCTGCGCGCTCATGAGTTCCCGGTTTGTTCAGTATGGTGCCATCCTCCAGGCATGCGATCTGGTCAGAGCCGATGATCCAGTGTTCCGGGTAGTCACCACAAAGGGCTTCCGCTTTTTTAAGCGCAAGCCGCACGACCAGATGCTCTGCACTCTCATTCATACGCTGCGATTCATCCACGTTCGGCGATGCGGTATGGAATGGCAGTCTTAGCTTCTCCATCAGTTGTCGCCGATAAGGTGAGGATGAGGCAAGCAGAAGCGGGTGTTGTTTCATTGGGGGTCCTTTTATCAGCGCTTGGAGTTGTCCGAGTGGTCCCGGTTGCACTGTTAATATCGTAGAATACACCTATCAGCAGCGTAACCCCTGCCCAAAAGCGCATGAAGTCTTTGACAGCGGGCGGCCAGGTCCCTAAAATTGCGCGCCTATGTCAAAAGCCTCAAGCACCGAGCTGCCCAAAACTGTCGATCCTTACCGGTTGGCAGAGCAAGAAATAGTGTTGGAGGGAGAAATCCCTCTGCAGGCATTGTCTCGTTTTGGTGATTCTGTATTTGGATTTGAGGATGGCGCTGTGTGCCGGGTAAGCCTGTCATTCTCCATGGACGGTGAGCGCCGGCGCATGGTGACAGGTGAGCTGGAAGTACCGGTTACCCTGGAGTGTCAGCGCTGCATGGGGCCCATGCAAAAGACACTGGTCTCCCGCTTTACGTTGGGGTTGGTGACCAGCGACGAGCAGGCCCAACAGTTGCCAAAAGAACTTGAACCGTTTCTGACGGACGATTTCAGCGCGGATTTGTGGTCCTTGACTGAGGACGAGCTGCTGCTGGTTCTGCCTCCGTTTCCGCTCCACGAGCGTGACGAATGTCCCGCCCGAGAAGAGCTGGAAGCCTTTGAGTCGGATGAATCCGTAGACGAGCCGGTCAGGAAGTCTGAAGACAACCCGTTCAGCGTGCTGGCGGATCTCAAGACTAAGAAACATTAATCAGGCGTCGTTTTCTCTGGAAACCGTCGCGAATTTAACGAACACACGTTTATCAGGTCAGGAGCATAATCATGGCTGTACAGAAAAACCGAAAGACCCGCTCAAAGCGCGGTATGCGCCGTTCACACGATGCTCTGAGCACGGCAGCTCTGTCCACTGACACGACAACTGGTGAAGTGCATCGTCGCCACCATGTGTCTCCGGATGGTTTTTACCGTGGCAAGCAGGTAATTGAGGCTAGCGACGAGTAAGCCGTCGCGAGCAAATCCACCCGCCAGTGCGAGATGGAGGAACGGTGAATCCGGTCACCATCGCAATTGACGCCATGAGTGGTGATCGCGGAGCCGACGTTGTGGCCTCCGCTGCACTGGCCGCGGTGAAAGAAAACGAAGCCTTGAGTCTTGTTCTGGTGGGAATCCGGAGTGAGCTCGAGGCTTTGTTGCATCCTGGGCATTCGCGGATTCGTATCGTCGAAGCTGCCGATGTCGTGCGGATGAATGAGCGGCCCTCCCATGCGCTTCGCCACAAACGTAATTCGTCGATGGCCGTGGCGTTGGGGCTTGTCCGCGACGGTGTTGCTCAAGGTTGCGTCAGTGCTGGCAATACCGGCGCGCTCATGGCGTTCGGCCGTTCTGTTATCCGCATGTACCCGGGCATTGAACGCCCTGCAATCGCCAAACTGATTCCGTCGCTTCGGGGGCGTTGCCACGTGCTCGATCTGGGCGCCAACGTGGA
>OJGU01000522.1_pt1 | contig 21770 bp, 20 predicted proteins | sample 1594741 | NCBI WGS metagenome assembly OJGU01 (sample SAMN05416841, study PRJEB24817) | seawater metagenome | isolation source: Sea water | place: Canada:Atlantic | collected 2013-07
GTGGTGTCAGGATAGAGGTTTCGCGGGGTCGACATTGCACCGTAGCGGTCGACCGTGCGCCGCGATCGTTGCACGAAGCACATCTTCCAGGCTGGTCTCTTCCCCACACGAAGCACATCTTCCAGGCTGGTCTCTTCTTGCACGAAGCACATCTTCCAGGCTGGTCTCTTCCGGCTGGTCTCTTTCCTCCAGGCTGGTCTCTTTCCCCCCACCAAACCCCACGGCGTGGACGGTTCAGGTGCTGCGGGCGTCGATATCGGGACGCATGCTAACCTCGGCTCAACGCCGACGATGGGACAGCGCGCAAATCTGGTCGTAGTTCGCGACGACCAGTGGCAGCTTTACTACGACCATTGGTGTGCGAATCGCTTGGACCGAGAGCTCTTTTGGGGTCCGCAGCTCGCGACTGAGTTCGTGCAGAGTCGTGGTCCCGTCGATCGTGTCTCGGGCTGGCTCGACAACGTGTGGTGCGAAGGCGGGGCGGTGATTGACCACGACCGACGGGTGCTTTTGTGGTTCGGCGGCGAAGACATCATGTGGGACCCTGTTGAACGATCCATACACGCGCGGGCCATGGCACACGTGTGGGCAGGATGGGAAATCCGCTGGGCGCGGGGAGGCGTCGTGGACCTCGCAAGCTATGTCGGTGTATCGACCGGGAGCCTCCGGAGCGATCGCAGCACGGGCGAGTATCCCGGGCTGCGGGTCGACGTCGAGAACCCAAGCTACAACGATGTCGCTGTATCGATCACCGATACCTCGGGGATCGGTGCGTTGCGGGCGGGCGGCGACGTCGAAGATCTCGAACTCGGAGCCGGGCAGCTCCCGGAACTACTCGGGCACCAACGCTCAAACAACATCACCTTCGACGACTTGCCGAGATTCGGCGTCCACATCGAACTCGAGCCCAAGCGTCTGGCCTTGTGGACCTGCAACAATACGGAGGCGGACTTCGGAACCCTGGCGACGGTCTGGCCGGGCTGGGAAATCGTGGACCTTGACGATGACTTCCAGCAGCACCTCCGGCTGGCCAAAGGGACTCTGAGTTGGCCCACCCCTGACCGCGCCAAAGCCTGGTCCGAGCTCCTCTCGAGCCTACGTGCCGCGCACCAGGCCCCAAGCAACCCCGCGCTCGAGATCGCCGCTCAGATGGGTGGAACGCTAAACCCTGCGACACGTGAGTCGCGCGGTTCGGTCGGCGACCCCGAAGCCAAACGTGCTCTCGTTGATCAGCTGGAGCGCGAGCTCGTCGGGCTGGACGACGGCAGTCTCTAGCCGAAACGCGGGCTCCGGTGGAGCCGTGGGGGTCTCCACAGCCCCGGCAGTCTCAGGGAAGTTCACATGCGGACCCGACGCGTGCGATGTTCTGAATCGCATCATCGACGTCGAGTCCCGAACCATGTGCCGCCTCGATGCCTCCCCCGTGACAGGCTCAGCCCCAAAAGGAGACGCGGCTGCTCGACGTCGCGAACGCACTGTCGCCGAAACCCGGGGATGACAAGCGCGCCGAGCTATCGGGATGAACAACGCGGGGGGGGCGGGGGTGGGTTCGACGGGCTTCTCAAGGCACCCGTTCACACCTGTACTTCGCTGGCAACAGAGACTGGTCGCACGACACCCCGTGGCGTAGCCTGATCGGCACCCTGACGGCTGCCGGCAACCGCCTCGAGACCGAAGCGGCCACCGGAGACCCGTAGCTGCCGCCCCACCCGCCCCCTCATGAAGGTCGTCCTCACCGAGAAGCCATCCGTGGCTCGCGAACTCGCAGCCCACCTCGGTGCTCGCGCTCGCCGGGACGGCTACTTTGAAGGTGGCGGCTATCAGGTCACCTGGGCGCTGGGGCACCTCGTCGGTCTGTGTGAACCGCACGAGTACGACGCGGCGCTGCGGCGTTGGGACCTGCAGACACTGCCCATCCTCCCCAAGCCCTTCAAGCTCGCGCTCACCGGCGACGCCCGGTCGAAGGCTCAATACAAGATCGTGGCCGCGCTCCTGCGCAAAGCCACGACTGTGATCTGCGCGACGGATGCGGGACGCGAGGGCGAGCTGATCTTTCGCAACATTGCGCAGCTCAGCCGCACCAAAGGCAAGCCGACGCAGCGCCTGTGGCTGAGCTCACTGACGCCCTCGGCGATCGCCGCGGCGTTCTCCAAACTCAAGCCAGCCAAGGCCTACGATCGACTCGCCGCGGCGGCGCAGTGTCGCAGCCAGGCGGATTGGCTGGTGGGACTCAACGCGACGCGCAACTACACGGTGCGGCACGGCGAGGGCGGAGTGCTGTGGAGCGTTGGGCGGGTGCAGACCCCCGTGCTCGCGCTCATCGCCGAGCGAGATGACGAGATCGTCGAGTTTGTCTCCGTCCCGTGGTTCGAGCTGCGCACGAAATACCGCGACGCACTTTTCATCAGCACGGGCAAGCGATTCGAGACCCAGGCCGCCGCGGACGAGGTCGCGAAGTCGATCGCCGCCGCGCCCCTCGTCGTAGGCGACGTCAAGACGCGAACGCAGCACGTCAAGCCACCGCAGCTCTACGACCTCACCACTCTGCAGCGCGACATGAACGTTCGCTATGGAATGTCGGCGGCGCAGACCTTGAGCGAGGTGCAGAAACTCTACGAGAACAAGTCGGTCACGTATCCGCGCACGGACTCGCGGCATCTCCCCGTCAGCATGAAGGCGGAAATGCCTGGTCTGCTCGGGGCGCTGGGCAAGCAGTATTCCGAGGCCGTCGGTGGCCTGGATCTCTCCCGCCTTCGGATGACGTCGCGCGGGTTCGACGACGCGAAGATCACCGACCACCACGCGATCATCCCCACCACCCGGTCGGGGCCGAGCGGCAACCGGGTCTACGACGCGATCGCGTTGCGAACCATCGCGTCGTTCTATCCGGACTGCGAAAAGGCGCTGACCACCGTGGAGGCCAGCACGGCGGATGTTCGGCTGCGCGCCAAGGGCGTTCGTATCGTCAAGCCGGGTTTCACTTCGGTGCTGCCCGGCCCCAAGTCCAAGACGGAGCAGATCCTCCCGGCTTTCGTGCGCGGCGAACAGGGACCCCACAAGCCACAGGTGCACGCCGGCGCGACCCAACCGCCCAACCACTTCACCGACAACTCCCTCCTGGGCGCCATGGAGACCGCGGGTCGGCTGGTCGACGACGAGCAGCTCAAAGAAGCACTCAAGGCCCGGGGCCTCGGAACTCCGGCCACCCGAGCGTCGATCATCGAGACGTTGCTGCGCCGCGACTACATCCGGCGCGAGGACAAAGCACTGCGCGCGACCGACCTCGGCCGCTACCTCATCGCGTTGTTGCGGAACCCGATCCTCAAGTCCGCTGAACTCACGGGCGACTGGGAAGCCAAGCTTGCGGAGATCGAACAGGGGCGGCTGCAACCCGATGCGTTCATGGGCGAGGTCGAGGCCTTCACGCGAACGCTCGTCAGCGCGAGCGAGTCCCGGGCGCTCGACCCCAACCAGCTCGGCCCGTGCCCGACATGCGGAGCACCGGTCATCGAAGGCAAGCGGGGCTTCGGTTGCAGCCGGTGGCAGGCCGGCTGTCGCTATGTATTGTGGAAGACGTTCGAGGGCACGGAGATCACAACCGAGACCGCCCGCGAGCTGCTGCAGCACCGCCTGCTCGCCGCACCGCTCGAGATTGGCGGCACACCCAAGCAGCTTTGCCTAACACGCGCCGGCACCCTCAGGGCATTGGCTCTGCCCACCGCCGGGTCCCAGAGCGGCGGAGGGCAGCGCGGGAGTACAGCCCCGCGTCGCGGGAACGGCAAACGCGGGAAACCAGCCGACGGCGGCAAGTCGCTCGGCGCCTGCCCCAGCTGCGGAAAACCGGTGATCGACAAGCCCAAGTCCTACTCTTGCAGCGGTTGGCGCGAGGGCTGCTCGTTCGTGATCTGGAAGACCATGTCCGGCAAGAAGATCTCGGTCTCCATGGCAACGAAGCTTCTCAAGAGCGGTCGCACGCAGGTGCTCAAGGGCTTCGTCTCCAAAGCGAAGAAGAAGTTCGATGCGCGTCTGAAAGTGGACGACGGCAAGGTGGGCTTCGAGTTCTGACGTGCCGTGCCTCGACCGTGACCGGGACCACGTGCGAGCCAGACCGGGCCGGCCTAGGCTGCTGTCATGAGCGCGCAAGTCCCCAGATCGACCCGTGCGGTCGGGGTGCTCGGCGGCGTCTGGGGGGCTCTCGTCACTGGGGCAAGTGGCCTCGCCATCATCAGCTGGTTGGTCCGGCCGCTGACCGACGCCGACGCGCTGATCGTCGTGTTGAGCTTCGGGATGGTTCTGGCGTTCGCTTGGGCCGGCACTCTCCTGTCCCTGATCATGTTCGCCATCAGTGTGCACGCCGTGGTTGACGCCCTGGGTAAGGCAAGAGGAAACAGCGCCAGACGTCTGGCGATCGCCTCGACTCTGCTCCTGGCGCTGGTACTCGCCGCGGCGATCTCGGACGGGAAGGCGACGCCTATGGTGGTGGCGTTGCTTGTTCTCGGGCCGATCGCCGGGCTCAACATCGCAGCGCCAGTGCTCTACGGTCGCGCCTCGCGAGACAGCGCGGACAAGACGTCGTGAACCGCACACCGGCCTCCTCCGTTCGTCGAGACGAAAAAAGTGACACGTCGGCGTGATCCATTTCCCGCGGCGGGACTCTACCGGCCGGCGTGAGACTCAGAACCGACCCCCTCGCCCCCGTTCATCCTTCCGTCCCCTTCACCGGTGTGACGCGAACGCTTGCTCTCGCCGGTCTGCTGCTCGGCGTCGCTTCGGCTGCAGGTTGCGACGATGTGAGTGCGGAGCCCGTGGATATCGACCACCGCCACGACGGAGAGTCGATCGGGTTCACCGAGCTCGAAGACTGCGAGGGCGACTACGAGAACTGCTGGCCGGCGGGACAGCAAGCCTGGCTCGATGGGTGGACCGACGCCAATCTTCCCGAGGTCAAGAACGGGACGCTGTATCGGGTACGTCACTGCCTGGAGGAGAACCTCTCCCAACTCAACGGTGAGCCCATCTACGACTGCTACTACGACTTCGAGAGCCAGCTATCCCACTCCATGTTCCAGCACTGGCCCGACGAGGGCGTGACGCGGGACAAGCAGAACGACACGTACATCGCCACCGCCGGCCAGATGGATCCAGCCCAGGTTCGTCACCTCGTGTTCATGGCGGCGGGTCAACAGGCAGGAAACGCACCCACCCAGGGCCAAACGGCCTGCGGTCAGACCGGGCAGGACGCTCACTACAAGGAGCCGTTCAGAGCCGACGTCACGTTGGGGTCGACGCCGTACGATCTGCCGGTGGGCTCGCTCGCGTACCAGGTGTTCAACACCAACGTGCCGGGCACCTCCGACAGATTCCGCGATCCCGCCGACACCTTCATGGGTCTCGCCTTCGACCACCGCCTCAACTACAACGTCGTCTCGGGCAACGAAGACGTCGTCGACGCGTTCTACGAGTGGTTGCAGTCCCGTGCCGACCTCTCTCAGCTCGAGTCGGTCACGTTCGCGGGCCATAGCCGCGGCGGCAACTTGGTCACGAAGCTCGCCCAGCGCTTCGCCCACGACATGCCCGACATCAAGATCGTCGTGCAGCTCTACGAGGCGGTCAGCGAGAGGAACGAGCTGTACGCCGACCCTGTCACTGGCCAGGAGGCGGGGCGGTTCACCAGAAACGTCGACAACCCACGCGTCCCTGGCCAGAGGGGAAAGCTCGTGCACTGGGAACGCGCCTTCAACCGCCCCACCGCGCCCAGCGACATTCGGGTCCTCAACCTCACGGGTGGGCACTGCGTGATCCCAGGCCTGTGTGTGCGGCCCGTGTCCGGCGACCCACCGGCCCCGACCACCACCGCGTGGATGATGACGCACGAGGGCGAGGACTTCTACGAGCAGTGCTGGTTGCTTACCGACCACATGCAGACGTCCTTCGACTTCGTCGGCTCCAACCCGAGCTCCTCGAGCAACGGCGCCCGCGGGATCCGTCACCTGCTGGCGGCCTGCGACGACCTCGGCTGTCTGTAGGCGCACCATGGCCCGGAGGTGACACCGTCGACCCCGTGATACCGTGGCTCCTGTGACAGTGGAGGAACCAGCATTCGGACGGTATGTCGTCCGAGGCCTCCTCGGTTCCGGGGGCATGGGGCAGGTTCTGCGAGCCTACGATCCTCGTCTCGATCGCGAGGTGGCGATCAAAGTGGTCCGAGAGCCGTCTCGGACCGCGGCCGCTCGGTTGCTCCGCGAGGCCAAGACGATGGCCGCGATCCGACACCGCAACGTGGTGCCCGTCTACGACGTGGGTACGGAGGGGGAAGACGTCTTCGTCGCCATGGAGCTCATCCATGGCCAGACGCTTCGTGACTGGTTCGACACGGCGAAGCCCTGGCGCGAGGTTCTGGACGTCTTCAAACAAGCGGCGGCCGGCCTCGATGCGGCGCACCGACTTGGCGTGGTGCACCGCGACTTCAAGCCCGCCAACGTGATGGTCGACTTGGACGACGCGGGACTCGTCAAATACGTTCGCGTGATGGACTTCGGACTCGCCGTGTCCTCAGAGGACACCACGGACCATCCCACGCCAACGGGTTCTTCCGAAGACGTCTATCTGCAGTCCGACCGACTCACCCAGACAGGCACGATCGTGGGAACGCCCTACTACCTGGCGCCCGAGCAGGAGGCGGGAGCCCCGGGGACCCCCGGCACGGACCAGTACGCGTTCTGCGTGGCGCTCTTTGAAGCGCTCTATGGCAAGCGCCCCTTCGAAGCAGACGGGCATCAGGAGCTGTCGCGCAAGAAGTGGGGCGGCAAGATCGAGGACCGTCCGGTGGGCACAGCGGTCCCCCAGGCAGTGCACGAGGTTGTCGTGCGGGGACTGTGTGCCAACCCCACAGCACGATGGCCTTCGGTTCCCGCGCTCGTCGAGGCTCTCGAGCTCGCCGCGCAGCCACGCCGGGTTCCGCGTTGGCAACTGGTCGGCCTCACCGCCCTGGCCGGCGCGGGGACTGCCGCGTTCATGCTCGCCCCCGACAGCCCTGCGTGCGATGCACCCGAAGGTGTGCTCGCCGAGGTTTGGGCCGAGCCCCAACGCGACGCGGTGCGGGATGCGTTTGCCGCAACCGACCTTCCGTTTGCAGCAACCTCGTCCGCTCATGTCTTGGCCGAGCTCGATGACTATGCGCTCCGGTGGGTCGAAGCATGGCCGACCGGTTGCGAAGTCGAGCAGGTGCAGGCGCAGCAGGACTGTCTTCGTGGCCGACTGCTCGAACTGTCGGCCGTAGCAGGGGAACTCGCGACCTCCGACCCCAATACCGTTCGGCTCGGGTTGGAGATGGCCGGCGGCCTCAGCTCCCCTGCGTCGTGCGCACAGGAAACCGAACGTGCGGTCCTCGATCCCGCGCAGCGCGATGCGGTCGCGAAGGCGGAGCAACTTCGCCAGCAGGCGTCGGCTGCCCACTCGGTGGGAGACTACGACCGAGCCGAGGGCCTCTTGTCCGATGCCGGTCGCGCTGCGGCGAAAGCTGAGCACTGCCCTACCGCTGCGGCCGTGTCATTCCTGCGCGCTCAGCTCGAGAACGGGCGAGGCCGGTACGAGGAGGCCCTGGAGGACACACAGGCCGCGTACTTCGAGGCGATGCGCTGCGATGCAACAATCGTCGCCATGGACGCGGCGCGCTACGCCATGTCCGTGCACACGTTTGCAACGGGCGACCTCGACGCCGCCCAGACCTGGTACGGCCACGCGGTTGCCCAGTTGGAAAAGCTGGAGGCACGGCCGTCCAAGGAACGCGATGCCGATCGCGGCGTGCTCTTGTACACGCACGCCCAGATGCTCGACCGGCTCGGTCAGGGGAAGGCGGCGCTTGCCGAGCTCGAGCGCGCTGACGACCTGTTGCGGCCGCTCGCTGACGAGTACCCCGAAGTCTTCTCCGAGTTTCTGGCGACCCATGGCTCGGTCGTCCTGAACTACGAGGGCCCCGAGGCCGCCCTGCCCCACTACGAAGAAGGGCTCGAGATTGCCGAGGCCCACTTCGGAGAACAGCATCCGATGGTCGCGATCGGCCACGGAAACCTCGGCAACAACTACCAGGCGCTCAGCCGGCTCGACGACGCAGAGCGGATGCTCCGAAGGACCGCGGAGCTGATGCCGCAAGCGTTCGGCACCGAGCACCCCTACGTCGCGCGAGCCAAGAATGCACTGTCCCAGACGCTCACCCTGCGAGGAAACTGGGAGGAGGCGCGCGCGACGATTGCAGAAGGCATGGCCCTCGCTCTGATCCTCGAACCCGACGGCGGCCCAGAGACGAGGCGCTTGCTTGGAACGCGGGCTGCCATCTCTGCGCACGAGGGAGACCTCGACGCGGCGCGCGTCGACATGCAGCGCCTGGTTGACGTTGCGGAGCAGGCCGGTGCGATCGACGGCTCTCTGGTCTGGAACATCAAGAAGCTGGCGGAGTACCAGATCGGGCTTGGCCGGTTCGACGAGGCCACGTGGCGCCTCGAACAAGCCGACGAATACCTCGCGACGCGGCTTCCGGACGAGCACGTACTCACCGCCCAAGTGCACGCGACGTACGCCTACCTGCACCACGAAAAACGCGAATACCCAGCCGCACGCAAGCGGTTCAAGCTGGCCGAGTCTGCGCTCGCCTCGGCGTTGGGCAAGCAAAGCCTCGAGTGGGCGGAGGTCCGGGAGGCACACGCCGACCTGATCGCCGACATGGGGCTGACCGATGACGCTCGGCAGATGTACATCGAGCTCGGGCAGACCTACGAAGAGATCGAGATGCCCGAGGACGCCGCACGCGTCCGCTCCCGCATCACGACGGTCGATGCACTCTAAGAACGCGGTCTACGAGACCCCGAACCAGTGCGTCGCGAGCTGCTCCAGCGACCCGGCCGGAGGCGACAGCACGTCGAGATACCACGCCAGAGTGCCGTAGCGGTGCAGCAGGGCATGACGAAGGAGACGTGCAGGACGGGCCGGATCGGCGAGCGCTGCGGCGTCGATTCCGTACGCCGCGCAGAACGACCCGAACGCGACCGGGTCCCCGCGCGTGACGAACATGCCGACCGGTGCCAGGTCGTACTCGGGGTCGCCGACCCGGGCATCCCCGAAGTCGATCAGTCCCGTGACCCGGCCTTCATCGACGAGGACGTGGCTGGGACCGATCTCTGTATGCAGCAGGGACGAAACCTTCGTCGGCTCGTCGCCTCCCTCGAAGCGTCGCAGAAAGTCCGTCACTTCGGCACTGCGCTCGGGCGAGAGTCCCCTCTGACGTTTTGCATCGAGGCCGCGCTCTTGTTGGCCCTTCCGAAACTCCTGCCAGGGCTCGCAGACCGCGGCGAGGCCCTCGGCGCTCAGCTGATGGAGCTCCCGGATGGCGTGCCCAAGCTGCGTCGCGAGGGCTACGCGGGTGTTGGTATCGAGCTCGTCCCACACCGCGTCGATCGAGCGACCGCGGAGTCGTGTCGAGACGAGGTAGGTCCACTCACCCAGCGCGTCCTCGATCAGCAACTGCGGAGTGGGGATACGGAGCCCGTCACCGATGCAGCGCAGCGCCGCGGCCTCGCAGTGGTGACTCTCGAGAAACCCGGGCAGAGGCGGGTGCAGCTTGATGCAGTGATCCTCGGACAGGAACACGACACTGGAGCCATTCTCGCTCTGGGCGAAGGGACCGCTGAGGCCGTGCTTCTCGCAGATCGTCGCGATCGCACCAACCCACTGCCCTGGACGCCGCAACAGACTGTTGAACGCCTGTACGTCACGAATGAGTGGCAGAGGCTGCACGAGACCCAGCCTACGCCCGCTGCTGCGGCCGCGCGAGGGAGGGGACAGCGGCACGCGCCAGGGGCCGCTGCGGGAACGCACAGCACGGCCAGCACCATGCGTGTAGGTTCCACCCCATGAAGTCTTGGCTGGTTCTTGCTTCCGCTTGTGTGCTTGCGGCATGTACGGCGGACACCTCGGCGGATACGGACACCGATAGTGAAGCCGGAAGCTCCGGTGACGCGAGTACCACCGACCCCACGGCCACCACGCCGAGCACCACCGGCTCGGGGTCTTCGGGCAGCGACTCGACGCCCACCACCGCCACCACCACCACAGCGACCACCACCACAGCGACCACCTCCACCACCTCCGACGACGACAGCTCGAGCTCGGACACCACCGCCACCACCGGCGGGGACAGCGAGGTGACCGGGTGCCCCGCAGATGCGCCGGGCAGCTGGGTCCTTTGCGAGGACTTCGATGCGATCGAAGATCCTGCCACCGAACTCTCCCAGTGGAACGTCAACGGCGATGGCTTCGGCATCGAAGCCGATGAGAGCGGCGATGGTGATGGCGACCAAGTGTTGCGGCTGACGCTGACCCCGGGCATGCAGTTTGGCGGCTGGGTCACGCTTCGCTACGGCGACGGTCCGGACGCGCCCGCGGTGCGCTCGCCCGAGGGTCGATACGACGAAGTTTGGGCGCGCTGGCGGATTCGCCTCAACGACGAGTGGCCCGGAACCGCGGCCGGAGATATCGGTGAGCTCATCTCGATGAATGCCACGAACTGGGGCATCGCCGCCGACCTCAACATCCAAGTCGACGGGCAGACCCGCATTCACCCGTACGCATGGACATGCATCTTCAACGGCGAGCAGGCATGCGACGGTCAGAACGACTGGGGCGGTGCGCTCGATTTGCTGTGGAACTCGGCCGGCGACAACCAGCTGTTCGGTTCGGATGCGGCCGGCGAGTGGATCTGTGTCGAGGCCCACATGCGCCTGAACGACGTGGGCGAAGCCAACGGTGAGACCACGCTGTGGGTCGACGGCGGCCAAGAGTTCACCCGCGACGGCATCGACTGGCGGGGGACCTGGGACGACTTCGGACTCAACGCCATCCGCTTCACGAACTTCGCCTCACCACCGCCCGGGCCCCAGAGTTTCTTCATCGACGACGTTGTTGTCGGCACTGAGCGCGTCGGCTGTCCGGACTGATACCGCGAGCCGACGCCCTCCAGGCGGACTCACTCCCCCATCTCTGTTCTGTTTGCTCTCATCTTCCATCGCCTCCACCTAGCGAAGTTGCCGATGCGAGCAATCGGTTGCGTCCAGGTGCGATGGAAAGCTGATTTGGCGGGGCGTCATCCGCGCTACGCGGAATGACGTACTGGCCGGCCCGAGCTGGCCTCAAAATACAGCGTCCTTCCAATTGTCCCGCGCGGTAGGCCACGGGATACTGACTTCAGGGCTTGGTTGTGCGGTTGAAAAGGAACAGGTGTCTTCTAGCGGCGAGCGCTCTCGGGTTGCTCTCCACCTCCCAGGCTCAGGCCCAACCGCATGCACCGGCGCTGGTCTGCGACACGTATCCGACGATGCCGGCCTGCGCGGGCGCGGTCCCGGATTGCACGCTCTGTCACCAGAGCGCCGGCGAGGCTCCGCGCAACGTCTTCGGCGACCAGATCGAAGCCGCGGGCTGGCCCGGCAACGGCACCGTCTCGATGCAGGAGTTCACCGACGGACTCGCAGATGCTTTGATCGCAGTCGAAGATCTCGACGCCGACGAAGACACCTACGCCAACTACGAGGAGCTACTCGCCGGCTCGGATCCCGCAAACGCGGACGACATCCCCGGCGGCGCGACCTGCGAGGACACCACGGGCAGCGAGGAGTGGCAGTACGACGTGTGCAACCCCGACGCCGCCTACACGCTGCGCAAAGTGATGCTCGATGTTTGCGGCCACAGCCCGACGCTGGCCGAACTCGAGGCCGTCGCGATGGACGGGGACCCAAGCGCCCGCATTCACGACGCGCTCGACACCTGCCTCGACAGCGAGTTCTGGCGCGGCGAGGGCGGGGTGCTGTGGCAGCTCGCCCACCGCAAGATCACCCCACTGCCCGCGATCAAGAGCGGAGCGAGCCCCGGCGGCGTGCCGCTGGCCGACTACGACGACGACTACAACCTGTTCGTGTGGGCCCAGACCGACGGACGCGATGCTCGGGACCTCCTGCTCGCCCAGTACGTCGTGGGCCGCAACGACGGGGACACGACCGAGTACTACGTGATGAGCGAGGCCGAGCAGAGCAGCCGGGGCGGTGACGTCCAGGTCTTCACGCCGGTCGAGCTCCGCGCAGGCATGGTCACCTCGCGATGGTTCTTCGTGATCAACACGATGTTCACCGCCATCCCACGGACGACGGCCGCTCAAGCGTATCGGTCCTACCTCGGCACCGACATCGCCAAGCTCGAGGGACTGGTCGAGCCGCCGGGCTCCGAGACCTTGGTCGACTACGACGACAAAGGCGTCACCGACGAGACGTGCGCAGGATGCCACCGTACGCTCGACCCGCTGTCGTATCCCTTCTCCCGCTACAACGGCATCGGAGGGTCCGGAGGCTCGGGCGACTACGACGCAAACCGCCTGCTGGCCTTTGCGGACAGCACCCAACCCAACGTCAACAACACACCCGAGGCGGGCTGGGTTCTGGGCGAGCCGGTTGCGAACCTCGTCGAGTGGGCCCAGGTCGCGGCCAACAGCGATGAGTTCGCCAGCGCAACCGTGATGGACTACTGGGTCCTCCTCGTGGGTGAGCGACCCCGCGCTCTGGAGACCGAGGCGTTCGTCGCCTTGGGATCCGACCTCGCCACCGTGCACGACTACGACGTCGAAGCCATGTTGCATGACCTCATCGATACGGAGGCCTACAGTGTTCCTTGATCATCGCGCCCTTCTCTTGAGTCTGTGTACTGCCAGCCTCTTCGCGTGCGGCGGTGGGGGGACAAGCTCGGGCGGAGACTCCGGATCCACCGGCGGCACCGACACCCAAACCTCCGCGCCGACCAGCGGCCCCTCCGGCACCGAGAGCGAGAGCGAGACCGAGGACTCCGCCGACGAGACCGGCGACGACAGCGGACCGCAGCCTGGCGAGCAGGCGCCGTCCGCTCGCCCGCGAGTCAAGTTCAAGACCGCCGAGCGCTACGCCACCGACCTTTCGAACGCACTGTCCCTGCCACGCGAAGCCCTGTGCTCCGAGCTCGATGCGTTCGACTGTGTCAACGTCCACCGGATCGCTCTGGGCGAGGTCGATGCCTTCGGCCTACGCCTGTTCGAGCCGCTGGAGAACACTCCGATCACCGCGCCCATCGCCGTCGACCGCATCGCGTTGTCCGCATGCGGGGAACGGGCAGCCCAGGACTTTGCGGACTCGGGCAACGCCGCTTCGTTCCAGGATGTCGCGGGCGGGGACGCCTCGAACGCCTCCGACCGCGAAGCCGTCGTCGCGCGTCTGTACCGACAACTGCTGCTACGCGAGGCGACCGAGGCCGAGCTCGAGGCGGTGAGTTCCATGCATGACGACCTCCCACCGACCGATCGTGCCCAAACCTGGGCTCAGATGGCGTGCTTCGTCATCGCAACTTCCACCGAGGCGCTGTTTTACTAATGTCACACTCCAAGATCACAAGGCGCCGTGCATTGCAGGGTCTCACCGCGGCTGCTGCCGGTGGGTTTGCGGGACTGTCCGGCATTCGGCCCGGCCGTGCGGGAGGTTCCGAAGACCCCCGGTTCTTGATCGTGCTGTGTGCCTCCGGAGGCGCGTCGATCATCGATGGCCCGCTCGCCATCAGCACCTCCGAGGCCGGCGTTGCCGCACCCACGCTCAACTGCTTTCCGGACGTCGTCATGGGGGATTTCGATCCTTCCATTCCGTTCTCAGCCGTCGATGCGTCGCTGGGCGCCGTGGGGCCGATCCCGGTCCCCTTCACGACCGGCCAGGCGCAGTTCATCAACGCGCACCACGACGACATGCTCGTCTCGACGCTGACCACGACCAGCGTCAACCACCAGGTTGCGCAGGCGCGCGCTGTGACCGGCAACGGCGCGTGGCGAGGCCGCACGATTCAGGAAGCCGTCGCCAACCAGTACGGTGCCGCGTTCCCCTTGCCCAACGTCCACCTCACCACGGGGACCGACTTCACCCAACGTGGCGGCGATGATTCACTGCCAGCGTGGGCCTACGGTGAGCAGGTCGCCAACCCCGCGCTGTGGCCCCTCGCGCTAGACGGATCGCGCGGGACCTCGCACCCCGTCGACGCGGGCGTTCTGGCAACCGCACGGGCGCTCCGCAACGACGTCCTCGATGTGAACTCCCGCTTCAACCAGGCGTTTGCTGGAAGCGATGGCGTCCGTAGCTGGACCGGGCTTCGTGGTTCCAACCAGGCCGCGATCGAGCAGGCGTCTCTCATCGACCAGCTCTTGTTCGTCCCCGACGAGGCGCCCTACAACCTCAGTGCCCGCGGACTGCAGCCCTCACCCGACGCCGCCCTCGTGCGCAGCGTCTTCCCCAACTACGACTGGGACCCACTGCACGCCCAGGCCGCGCTCGCCTTCCTGCTGATCAAGAACCGCGTCAGCGTCACCGTCACCATCGGACCGAGCTTCGACCTCGTGCTCGAAGACGGCACCTCCCTTGGCGGTGGCGGCTTGCCCGAAGGTTCCATGGCCAACCCGCCCATCGCCTTCGACTTCTCGCACCAGGGACACCGCAGCACGCAAGCGTTCATGTGGAGCCGCCTGTACGAGGTCGCCAACGGCTTGATCACCTTGCTGCAAGGCGAGGAGTGGAGCGGCGGTCAGAGCTTGTGGGATCGGACGATGATTCACGTCGCCACCGACTTCGGGCGATCCAAGAACCGGGTCGCGAATGCCGGCGAGTTCGGCACCGGACACGACCTCAACAACGGGTTGCTGACGATCTCCCCGCTGGTCGCTGGCAACACGGTTCTGGGCGGCCGCGATCCGTCCACGGGGATGACGTATGGGTTTGACCCTGGAACCGGCGCGCCGGATACCGGACGGAACATGACCGAAGAGGAGATCTTCGGCGGGCTGCTCGGCGTATTGGGCGTGGATACCGGCGGGGAGACGGACTCCGTGCCGGCGATGGAAGCCTGAGGGCCCCAGGTTCGCCGAGCGCCCCAGTTGATCCGATCCGGCGTCCGCCGACTCTTCGGGGGCAGATGGTTGGTCTCAAGCTGCAGAAACTCGGCTCCCGCATCTTCCGGGCGCTCACCCCGATCGCGCTTTCGGTATCGCTCGTCGCCGCTGGCTGCGAAACGCTTCCAGAGCCGCAGGTGGCGGAGGCTCCGACCGAGCTCCGTGCCAGCGACCCCGGGCCTTCGGACGCGATCCTCGAGAGCGGGAAGAAGATCGCCGGCGCGATCGTGGAGGACGAGGCCTTCGTGGAGCTCGTCGAGGTTGCCGCCGAGGTCATGGGTGACCTTCAGCAAGCGCAACTGAAGCGCTCCGACGAGGAACTCGATGCCATTGCGACCACGACGAGCGAGCCCGGTTTCGCGGAGGTCATGGGGCCCGGCAAGCTCTTGGGGCACCTCGGCGGAACTCCGAAACACCTCGAGCACATCCAGTCCCTGGTCAACGAGCTCCGGGAGAATCACGGTCTCGCGGAGGCCTCCCCGCAGGATGTCCGCTACGTGTTCGAGCTGGCGCTCGAGACCGACCAAGGCAACGACATCCTAGAGGCGGCGGCCGAAGACGAACTCGTCCTCGCCCTGTACAACCCGTGCGAGCAGGCCTGCACCAACGCCTACATTCTGGCGATGGTCTTGCCGCTGGCGTTCTTCGTGCTCGAGATGGCGCTCGCGGTAGCGTTCTTTCCGTTTGGCATCCTGATCGCGATGTTTGCGATCGCGCAGCTCAACTGGGCTCTGACCGTTGCAGGCGCCGCACTCAATAGCTGTCTCGCTGCCTGTGACGGCTTCGTTCCCCCGGACAACGGCGGTGGAACCCTGTGCGGAGGCGACGACCTCTGCGACCAGGACGAGTACTGCTGGAAGGGTGTCTTGGGCTTCGGCAAGGACGAGTGCCGCGCGAAGAAGAAACAGGGCAGCGTCTGCTCCAACCATGACCACTGCCAGAGCGACTGCTGCAAGCTACACACCTGGTCCAATCCCGTGAGCAAGACCTGCCGCCCTGCCAGCGCCTGCAACTGAGCGGCCCGGGGCTCGCCGACCATCGTTGTGCGGTACACTGGTCGGCGGTGCAACGGCTCGCCAAGCGCTTCAGCATGCTCACCCTCGGGGTGGTCGCGCTGATCCCCGGCTGCAAGCAGGATGACTTCCGCTGCGGCGACGACAGCGAGTGCAAGATCGAGACGATCCAAGGGTTCTGCGAGTTCAACAGCTACTGCTCTTTCCCCGCCGCGGACTGCGAGTCCGAGCGGCGCTATGGAGCCCAGGCCGGGGATGGGCTGGCCGGTGTCTGTGTTCCCGTCGGGGATGCTGGCTCGACGACCGACGTGAGCACCGCGGGTTCGACCTCCTCCACGACGGAACCCGACCCCCCGGCGTCCTCGAGTACGACAGGTCAAGGCGGTACCGACGACACCACCGGTTCCAACACAACCAGCGGCACCACCGAAGAGGCCACCAGCAGCAGCAGCGGCGGCAGCGAGAGCACCACTGGCACGCCGGTCGACATGTGGACCGACGACTTCGAGCGACCCGACTCCCCCGACTTGGGCAACGGATGGGTCGAACGCTCGCCCGGTACGTTCGCCTTGGCACAAGGCCGGGTCGTATTCGAGGGGCAGCCCATGGCCTATCAGGACTCGGTCTTCTACCGCCCGTTCGACGAGGCGCTGCTCGACCTCGAAGTGTCGATCGAGTTCACGCACGTCGGGCCGTTCGACTTCTCGACGCCCCAGCTGCACACCCGGATTCAGGAAGACAGCCTGGTTCCGGATGAACAGTCGATCAACGCGTACATCGTGTACCTCTCGCAGCCGGACCGGATCGACATCTCCCGGGTCGAGGGCGACACCTTCGCGCGCAACGAGAGCGAGCCCATCGACCCCCCGCTGCCCAAGGGCGTGACGTACCGGCTGAGTCTTCGGGTGACCGGGACCGACCCGGTTGAACTCGTCGGCCGCGTGGAGAACCTCGTCGGCGGAGTGTGGACGCCGATTCAAACGGTCACGCTGACCGACGAAGACCCGACCCGCATCGTCCAGGCGGGCTCGTTCGGGGCCTCGGGCAGCAACAACGTCACGTTCGAGTATGACAACTTCGCCGTCGTCGCGGACCCGATGTAGCGCTGCCGTAGTCCTCGGCGCGCACGCCTACTATCCGCCGTACGGTTGGAAGCTGCACTCCTGGAAGCAGTACCCGTTGATTTCCAACGAGTAGGTGTCGAAGAACTCGCGACCGCCCGGAACCTCAATCCGCACGAGGTACTCGGTGTTGGAGCTCGCACCTTCGAGCAGGATCTGCTGCTCGTCGTCGCCGCATACGACCGTGTCGAGCAAGGTCCCGTCCTCGTGGAAGAGGTGGGCCCGCACCGAGTCGGATCCGAGTCCGGGCTGACCGCAGTCCAGAAGCATGTGGATGTAGGGGTCGACTTGGCCCGGGACGATGTTGAACATCACGAAGTCGTGCTGGTCGCCGGGGTTGGAGACCTCGCCTTGGTACTGCAAACCCCGGGTGTCGATCGCCTCGTCATTGAAGATCGGAGCGTCAAGAGAGACCGGGCCGGGCGAGGTCGCGCGAAACTGTGCACGCACCGCGGGGCTCACTTCGCTGTCGCCGTCGAGCTCGGCCATCGGGGGCTCGTCACCGGTCGTCTCCCCATCGGTTTCGCCATCGGTCTCGTCACCTTCATCACCGGTCTCTCCTCCCTCAGTCCCAGTCTCGCCGCCGACACCGCCGGTCTCGCCGCCGTCAGTCTCGGAATCATCGTCTTGTGGGTCCGGGCTGGGTTCCGCATCGGTGTCGTCCTGATCGACGGGGACATCATCGTCTTCTTGCTCGTCGCCCTCTCCCTCCGTGTCGGCCAGGTTGCCGGCTGGTCTCGAGTCCGAATCGGAGCCAGCGCAGCCCGAAAGCAGTCCAAGGCAGCAGGCAGTGGTGATCGCAGCGAATAGTCCAGAAACGTTCTTAGTGTTCATGTCCTGGCTGTTGCGCGACCGTCCAACCCGCTCCCCGATTTCTCAGAAAACATGCGCGAGCAGACTGAGGACGTTTCGCGGGCTCAGGCTGCGATGCCTGTGACCAGCAGCTTCAGCCCTGCCCGCACCGTCCGTTGTGCCGCCGACACCTCACTCGTGGTGGGCTCTCGGTCCGAGGGCAGGTGGGAAAACCCGAGTCCATCCACCAATGACACGACCGACGCGGCCGCGAGGCCAACATCCAACTCCTGCGGGACCGCCCCGCTGCCCTTCGCAAGTTCGAGCGCCGCCGCGATGGGAGCGAGCACGGCGTCGTGGAGTTGCTCGACCAGAGCGCTGGCGTCACCACGGTCGAGGTGCGGAAGGTCAACCCGAAGCACCCGGGGTAGGTCTACGGGGGGGTGCACGACCATCCAGTCCGCCATTCGCAGCAGCGCATTCGGGAAACCTGCCCGCCCGGCCGCGGAACGAAGCCCAGCCCGATACTCCTCCAAAAACACTCCCAGCGAGCGAACGTAGAGCTCCGCCTTTCCGCCAGGACAGTGGTGGTACAGCGACGCCGCTTTGATGCCCATGCTCTCGGCAAGCTTGCGTACGCTGACCGCCGCGTACCCTTGCGACAGAAAGATGGGGGCCGCGGTGAGGGCGATCCGGGTGAAGGATGCCGTTTCGGTCATGCGCAGCGAGCTTACCCTCACCCGGTCTGGACGCTCAGTGCTCGATCCCCGGAATTCGACCGCTGACGGGGACGAGGTCGTACATCTCGAACGTCGCGATGCCGCTCATGTCGTCCCCCTCTCCGTGGTCCTGCTTGCCCTGCTCCGAGGCGAGGTGGTCGTAGAGCGTCTCCTTGCTGTCGAAGGTGACCCAGACGACCACGGTGTTTCGCTCCCGATCCACGCCAATCTGCCTCGCAAGGAGGCCCGGTACCTTCCCGTCCATCTTCGTTGACGGTGCCGCAGCAAGCGCTGCGACCTCATCCAACCGGTCAGCGTGGGCAGTTGTGACGCTGACAAACGTGTATCCAGCTCGTTGTGTTGGTGCTGTGCTCACCCACCAACCCTAACGATCGTTAGGGCTGCGCGCAAGAACCAAGCGTGAAAAAGGTGAGCGTAAGACCGCCGCGCGGGTCCTGCTCCCGGCCGGGCCCTACGACCCGCCGGCCCCGGCAAAATACTGTCCGGGCGTCTCGCCCATCGCGCGCTTGAACATGGTGATGAACGCGCTCGTACTGTCATAGCCAGACCGCAGCGCCACGCTGGTCACGGGCTCGCCTTCCGCCAAGAGACAAAGCGCGTGCGCAAGCCGAGCATGTTGCCGCCACCGTCCGAACGTCATCGCGGTCTCTCGCAGGAAGAGGCGTTCGATAGTCCGCGCGCCCGCGCCACTTCCCGCGGCCAATGTGTCCAAGGAGTCGCGTCCGCCCGGATCGGCGCGGACCTTGTCCGCCACAACGCGCGCCCTTGGATCGTTGGGCAGCTTGAGATCGGCAGGAACGTCCGCTGCACCGCTGAGCTGGTCGAGCAACACCGCGCGCAGGTTTGCGTGCTCCGGAACACGCGCGTCGAGATGCCCGAGCCGGATCACCTCCACGATGACCTCGCGCAGGAGTGCGGTCACATGCAACACACCACAGGCCTCTCGCCGCGACGGTTTGCTTTCGGGGTGAAGGTAGAGGGTCCGCATGGACACCGCACCCACCGTCTCGATCTCGTGCTTCGTGTTCGGTGGAACCCAAACGGCGCGCAGCGGCGGAACCACCCACGTACTGACCCCGACGCGAACTGCTAGGACCCCCCGCGTGGCGTACACGAGTTGGGGCCAGGTGTGGTCGTGCGAGCCAATCTGGGTCCCGCCCTCGAGGCCCAGCGACAAACACCGGACGATCAGGTTCGACTCCAGCCCCGGGTCAGGTTGTCGCTGCACCGACACTTCATGTCGTTATATCGCAAGCCCTCGGGCGAGCCTCCCGCTACCGTGCTGGCCATGCCCAACCACGTCGTTCACTTCGCCGTCCACGCCGACGACTGCCAACGCGCGAAGACCTTCTATGAGGCGGTCTTCGGCTGGACCCACGAGCCGTGGGGACCACCCGACTTCTGGCGGATCCACACCGGTGAGGGCGGGATCATGGGCGCGCTGCAGAAGCGACGGACGCCACTGTCCGGTGCGGGTGTGCGAGCCTTCGAGTGCACGATCAGCGTGGACGACGTCGAGGCGACCGCCAAGGCGGTCGAGCAGCACGGTGGAACGATCACCATGAAGCCGTTCCTTCTCGAGGGCATCGGCACCCTCGTTCACTTTGAGGACCCGGAAGGCAACGTCGTGGGCGCGATGCAGTACCTTCCCGGCGTCTTGACGTCGTAGCGACCGGACGGCGCGCAGCACTGCGAACGATCAGGTCTCGGGCTCGGAAGCGACAGGGTTCCCGAGTACCCTTGGGTTCGCGATGGCTCGAATCCCTCTGCTCCTCGGAATTGCCGTCGCAACCGCGGCGTGTACTTCGCCTCCCGACCAGCGCAACCGCGACGCCACGCCAGCCAGCAGCCCCGAGCCGCAGGCCATCGCGGTGGATCTCCACTTCGCGAGGGTCGTCGAGCGAGACGCGTCAGTGGACAGCCTGTTGGACTTCATCGCCGGCGACGACGGCCCACAGAAGGGCGACGGCATCGAGGTCACCCAACAACCAGGCTCCACCGACGAGCAACGCGTGCTCCGTGGCCCGGACCAGGATTCGCTGTCTGAATACCTGGCGTCCGTGTTCTCGCGACGGCCGGAACTCGAGCCGCCCGCGGAGCTGCAGCTCGCGTTTGGGCCGGCACCAACGCCTGCGGCCGGCGGAGTCTCCACTGCGGTCCGGGCCTATTGGCTGAGACGTGCGTCGCGACTCGAGGTCTCGCAAGTGCGGGATGCGACGATCAAGCAGGACGAGTACACGGGGCAGGACGCGTTCGTCCTGACGTTGGAAGACCGGGACAAGGACGCGTTTGGCCGTCTGACGGCGGACGCAGTCGATCACATGATCGCGATCATCGTCGGGGGAGACGTGGTCTCCGCACCGGTCGTCCGCGAACCGATCACCGGGGGTGTCGTGCAAGTCAGCATGGGCGCAGTGGCCTCCTCCCGAGGTCCCGGCTCGGCCGAAGCCCTCGGGCGTAGCCTCTTCGGCGAGGAGTGGGTGCGCATCGAGGGTGCCAAGCGCGAGGACAGCATCGGAGGCCTGCGCTGGGTCTGGGATCGATTGGACTCGCCCTAGCAGCCGTCCCGAAGAAGAGATGCTCAGCGGCTCTCGAGCGCCTTGCGGATGTCGTCCTCGAGCTTGCCCATGCAGTCTTCTTTGTAGCCGTGGTACGAGCCGACGATCGTCCCTTTGGTGTCGACCACGTAGGTGAACGGGAAGTTGGGCGCCCCGTACTGACCGGCGTAGGCCTCACCACCAAGCAGGACCTTCGCCTTGAGCTTGCGCTTGGCGACCAGCTTCTTGACCGGCTCGGCCTCCTCGTCCGTCGCGATCGCGACCAGCGTCATCCCGGCCTTGCGGTAGCGCCGGTACAGGCGGTCGAACTCGGGGAGCTCCTTGAGGCACGGTGCGCACCAGGTCCCCCAGAAGTTCACCAACATCACCCGCTTGCGATAGCGACCGTTGGTCACCTCCTTGCCCTCGAGGTCTTTGAGGCGAAACGACTTGAGCTTGGTACCCACGCCCGCATCGCGACCACAGCTGGACTTCACGTTCTTGAACAGCGGCTTGGGAAGCGCGCTCGCGGTCTTCGTGGGGCCGGACGCGGCGGGTGCTGTCTCTTATACACATCTCCC
>OJGU01000523.1_pt1 | contig 21750 bp, 17 predicted proteins | sample 1594741 | NCBI WGS metagenome assembly OJGU01 (sample SAMN05416841, study PRJEB24817) | seawater metagenome | isolation source: Sea water | place: Canada:Atlantic | collected 2013-07
CCTCTTTCAGATTGTTGATCTGTGTGACGAGGGCGCCGACGGCTCTAAAGGCTGCATAGGGATAGCTGGTCTGCTCCTCGCCGTCCAAGACTTGCTGAATCGCTCTGCCCGTTCCGAAGGGGACACGCTGGGATGGTCTTGGGGATGGGTAGACGGTGGTGGTGTTGAGTTCGGAAATGGTCGCGCTGATCATTAGCTTCTGGAGAAAGTAGAAATCTTCTCCCGCCTTCTTTCGATTCATTCCTCCCTGTTGCAGATAATTCCGTGCTCGAACGCTCATCGACGAACCGATCGAGTGGTAGGCATAGGGAAAGCCAACGGTGCGCAGCGCTTCAACGTAGTATCTCAGGTGTAGTTCGTAGGCAGCGGCTGCTTGGTAGAGCTCCTTGCGGAGGGGTCCGGACAAAGGGTGTTCAAAATAGGTGCTACAGGCCGAACTTGTAGGGTTTTCCGCGAAGTGCCGAGCGTTCTCGGTCAGGAAATTTGGCTGGCACGAGCAGTCGGCATCGAAGCAGACGATGATGCCGTCGTCCAAGTGGCCTGCTGCGTAGAGGCGGTAGGCTGCTTCGTCCATGCCGATCTTTCGAGCAAGGCCTACTCCGGCATGTTTTTTTGGGAGATCGGGGAAGTGCTGCAAATGAAAGCTCAAGTGTGGCGTATTGTGTTGGCGAATCCACGCTGAGGCCTCGTCGATACATTCTTGGTTTTGGGCGTGAATGTTTGGTGCGTCTTTGGCGGACGCATTGACGATAATGAGGATTTCGACGGCCTGAGTTGGTCGCTCGCATCGATAGAGGCTTTCGAGCGTTCCGATGAGATCGGGTTCGTTGTGAGCGGGAATCACCACCACTAGGCTGAGATCTGGGGACGGGGTATCCCTCGGTATCGGGTCGGAAAACCCAAATCGGCGTTGATAGTTTGTGATGAGCGTTGTACTTGAAGGAATGGGCACAATAGGGCTGAGTAGGAGAATTAGTCGAAATATATGACCGCACAGGCGCCGTGAACGGGGATTGGTCTCGAACATGTGGGGGTAAAAAAGTCGATTTCGAGACTTGCTCGTGATTGATTGATAATTAAAGTTCCTCCCATGTTAGGAAAGTTCTTAGCGGCCTGCGGCGTTTACTTGGCTTTGGGAGCAGTGATTGGATGGTGCATTCTCTTTGTGATGCGCCCGGAAGGGGCAAAGATTTGGCCCTTGTGCCTTGTGGGGCTTGGTTATCTTGTTGCTGTCACCAGAATCGGCTGCGCCGATCACTAGGTTTTAGCGATTCAACGATTTTTCATACCGGCTCCTCGTAATTGAGGGCCGGTTTTTTTGTTCTCAGCTTAGGTAAGGATTGGGTGTGCTACCTTGCCTGCAACGTCAGTAAGTCTGAAATCCCGTCCTTGGAAGCGATAGGTTAGCTTTTCGTGATCGATACCCAGGCAATGGAGAATGGTTGCGTGGAGATCGTTGATGTGAAGGCCATCTTTGACAATATTGTAGGCAAAGTCATCTGTTTCGCCATAGGTCATCCCGCCTTTGATTCCTCCACCGGCCATCCAGAGGCTATAGCATCGAGGATGATGGTCTCGGCCGAAGCTGTTCTTGGTGATATCTCCTTGGCTGTAGGCTGTTCGCCCGAATTCACCTCCCCAAATGACGAGTGTCTCGTCGAGGAGCCCGCGCTGCTTGAGATCAGCGATGAGGGCGGCTGACGCTTGGTCGGTATTCTTTGCCTGAGTTCGAATTCCATTGGGGAGGCCCCCGTGGTGATCCCAATCTCGGTGAAGTAGCTTGATGAACCGGACGCCTCGTTCCGCTAGACGGCGAGCGAGGAGGCAATTGTTGGCGAACGAGGGCTTGTTCGGATCGGAACCGTATTGGTCGAGGACGGCTTGTGGTTCCGTTTTGAGATCCATTAACTCAGGAACACTTGTTTGCATCCGATAGGCCAGTTCGTACTGTTCGATGCGGGTGAGAATCTCTGGATCTCCGATGCTGGCATATTGACGCTGATTGAGTGACTGGAGGCGATCGAGCATGCGCCTACGTGTGCTCGAGTCGAGACCCTTTGGATTCGAAACGAAAAGAACGGGATCTCCCTGCGAGCGAAACTGAACTCCCTGATGATTGCTTGGAAGAAAGCCATTACCCCAGTAGCGCGATTGCAGTGATTGTCCTCCTCCGCCAGAAATCATGACGACAAAGGCTGGAAGGTTGCTATTCTCAGACCCGAGGCCGTATGAGGTCCAAGCACCGAGTGTCGGTCGTCCGGGTTGTTGATGCCCGGTGTAAAGATACGTGACGGCCGGATCGTGATTGATTGGGTCGGTATGGACGCCGCGAAGAAGGCAGATATCATCAGCGACCTTGCCTAAATGGGGGAGAACCTCTGAGAGTTCCATTCCAGAAGCCCCATGCTTATTGAACTTGAAGGGGCTTCCGGCGCAAAGATGATATTTTTGTCCACTGGTCATGCCAGTAATTCGCTGTCCCCGACGTACGGAATCGGGGAGCGGTTCACCGGTCATCTCGACTAGCTTGGGCTTTGGGTCGAAGAGATCGATGTGGGATGGGGCTCCGGATTGGAAAAGGTAAATAACCCTTTTTGCCCGTGGAGCAAAGTGTAAGGGATCGATGACGCCGAGTGACTTTGCACCGTCGGTTGCCGCTGCATTAGCTGCTGACGCGGTTCCGTCATTGAGAAGCGACGAAAGTGCGAGCGTGCCGAGGCTTGCTCCAGACCGCTTTAGGAAGGCGCGTCGTGCCAGTGCTGTTTGGAAGAAATTTTCTAGATCCATAGCCTTAACCCTTCGTGATGGTTTCGTCTAGGTTGAGTAAAATATTAGCGATGATTGTCCAGGCGGCGAGCTCACAGATGTCGGCATCGAGCGGTGGTGTTGAAACCCCAACGTGGACCAATTGATTTGCGGCGGGGCGATCCGATTCGAAGTGCTCCAATTCGATCGCATATGCCTTTGACATTTCGGCTAGCTCACGGTCGTCAGGCCTTCTTCCTAGGGCCACACGAAACGCGAAGGTAAGCTTTTCTTCCAACGTCGCTCCTCCCTCAGTCATCACCCGAAGTCCAAAGGCCCGAGCGGCTTCCACATAAACCGGATCATTCATGAGAACGAGGGCTTGTAGCGGCGTGTTGGTTTGGGGGCGTTTCACGGTGCACGTTTCTCTGCTGGGAGCATCGAAGGTGACAAAAGACGCGTAGGGAACGGAGCGTCGCCAATACACGTAGAGACCGCGACGGTAGTTACTATCTCCCTTGCTCTGAACCCATTTGCGGGTGCCTTGAAAAGCGACTTGCTCCCAGAGTCCGGGTGGCTGGTAAGGATAAACGCTTTCTCCCCCAATCTCTGGATTGAGAAGACCACTGGTCGACATGGCAAGATCCCGAATCGCTTCTGCTTCCAAGCGTAATCGGGGATAGCGAGCGAGGAAGCGGTTGGCAGGGTCTTGCGCTAGATGCTGAGGACTTACGATCGACTCCTGGCGGTAGGTTGCCGAGGTGACGATCAGCTTGTGCATGTGTTTGATATTCCAGCCGCTGTCGACAAATTCTCGGGCGAGCCAATCAAGCAACTCGGGGTGGCTGGGCCATTCGCCCTGGGATCCGAAATCCTCAGCCGTTTTGACGATGCCGGTGCCAAAGAATTGTTGCCAATAATGGTTGATGATCACTCGACTAGTAAGTGGATGGGTAGGGTCGACCAGCCATTTGGCGAGGTCAAGGCGGCTATCGCTCGTGTTTGGATTGGCAGGGAAGAGCGCCGATGGGACCCCGGGTTCCACTTTGTCTGCAGGATTGTTGTATTCCCCTCTGACCAGGACGAAGGTTTCCTTTCGTTTTTCACGGGAACCCATCACCATGGCGACGGGGAGTGAATTCTTGAAATTGTCGCGTTCCTTCCTTTTTTCATCGAGGAGTTTCTTCAACTGCTTGGCATCTTCAATGTATTGTTCGCGGTAATAGATTTGAACGGCTTCCGAGAGTTGATCTTTCCGTTGATCTGAGACGGCGACCAGTTCGGTGCGGATATTCTGAGGGAGGTTGACAAACTGCTCGACATCTCCGTCAGTGCTAAGGGCGAGCCGGAATTTTCCCAGCAGTCGTTTCTTAAGCGGTGAGTTGAAGGAAAGTGTTACTCTAATCGTGGTTCCCCCGGTCTCTCCAAAGGGCTTCTCCGCCTTAAACCAGGCGTACTCTCGGCGCGTCCCAATTTCGCCATCACCCCAAACGGACCAGCCCGTTTCAATCTTGTCATCGAGTGCTCCGCTGATCCCATATCGGGATCGATCGCGGCTTGACGCAGCCTTTGATAGTTTGACGGGTTTGATCTCAAGACTTGGATCGATCAAGTTGGCGCTGAGTTTGAGGGGGGCTTCGGTGGCATGAAGTTTGATGAGCAGGCGATTCGTTCCTGGTTCGAGGGGGACGAGATAGGTTTTCTTCGATTCCTGAGTCTCTTCTGCCGAGAGAAGCTTCCAGTTTGACCAGAGATGATGGTCTGCGTCTGTTTGTAGGGTGAGCTTAGCCTTCGTTGACTGGGCTACTGTTACCTCGCCGGAGAGGTAGTAGTAGCCCGTTCTCATTCGTTCTTCAGGGATCTGTTTGCTTAGCTGATCTGAGGCTTCCGACCAACGAAGATTATTCGGCGGATAGCTTGCAGAGAAATCAAGATTGCTCTCGGGTGTGAATGGCGTCTCGAGTTTGTTTTCCTGGTCATCGCTCGCGGTGTTCTCAAAAGGCCCAATACGGCGCCAAGATGTGATTTCTGGGTGTTGAGCCAAGTGCCCAAGCTCCGATTTGGATTGGGAGCGCGAGGAAAGTTCGAATCGGGTCAACACAAAGTCTCCAGAATCGGATCGGCCGGCTTTTCCGTGTTCCGTATTCTCTTGTGGCAAGGCTTCGAGGCGGACGGCCGTGATGTCGGTTTCTTCTGTGTGAAACTCGATTGTGTACTCGTCTTTGTCTGGGATTGAACCTGTCACATGAATGGTTCCTGTTGAATCCCAGAGGAGCTCTGAGGACTGTGATGAAGTGGCTGTCATCGGGACTTGAGTCTTCCAGTTATGAATTCCAAGTCGTTCTAAGTTCATCGACCATTTTTGTTGGGCCTCGTCATAGTCCTTGTTGCTCGGTTTTACGATGCCGGTATGGGCGAGCTTGAGTGCACTATGTTCTTGATTGAGTTCCTCGAGTTTCTTCTGTTGCTCGTCTGTGCTGAGCGATACTTGGGGTCTGGGGTTCTTCCCTCGATCAAGGCCGTCTTCGGGAACATTATTGAAGTAGGCGAAGAAACGGTAATAGTCCTTTTGCGAGATCGGATCGTATTTATGGTCGTGGCACTCAGCGCAGGCGAGTGAGGTGCCGAGCCAGACACGAGCGGTTGTATCCACCCTCCCGACCACATACTTGACGGAGTATTCCTCGGGAAGAGCGCCGCCTTCTGATGTTGTCATTTCGTTCCTGTGAAACCCCGTTGCGACGAGCTGATCCTTACTTGGGTTGGGGAGTAAATCTCCGGCGAGCTGCTCGATGGTAAACTCATCAAAAGGTTTGTTCTCGTTGTAGGCGTCGATGACCCAATCCCGCCAATGCCACATATCGCGATGCGAATCGTGGTGGAAACCTTGGGTCTCTCCATAGCGTGCAAGATCGAGCCAGTACATGGCTTGCCTCTCACCGTAGTGATCTGAATCGAGTAGTCGGTCGACAAGCGCCTCGTAGGCATCTTCGGAGTCATCCTCTAGAAACGCATCAATTTCTTCCACGCTCGGGGGAAGCCCGGTGAGATCGAGGGACACGCGGCGGATCAGTTTCGTTTTCGGGGCTTCAGCGGAGCTTGGTAGGTCTAAGGACTCCTGTTTGGCCTTGATGAAATGATCGATGGGGTTTTTTGCCCAGTTTGGTTCCTTCACCTCTGGAACAGAGGGCCGTTTGGGACTGATATAGGCCCAATGACCTTCCCAAGCGGCTCCTGATTCAATCCATGTTTTTAAGGTCGATTTTTGCTCAGTGCTCAGTGGTTTTCCGAAATCTGGTGGTGGCATCAGATCATCGGGGTCGGTTGCGTGGATCCGAATGACGAGCTGACTTTCCGAGGGGTGGTGAGGGACGATAGCTCGATCCCCCGACTTGAGAACCGCGAGCGCTTCTTTTTCGATGTCGAGTCGGAGACCTGCCTTGCGCTGGCCAGTATCCGGTCCATGACAGGCATAGCAATGCTCGGAAAGAATTGGACGGATATCTCGATTAAACGAAATTGTGCTCGGAGCATCGGCGGCGAGAACGGGAGACCATTGCATTGCAATGACGCAGACGAGGGCTGCGAGAACGGGGTTGATCCTAGAGCATGGTGTCGTCTTCATAGCCAAGGGGTTATCATCTCGAGATATGGTTATCGGGTCAAACAAACAGTCGTGATAGGTTGATTGGTATTAGATTGAATACGCTGTGAGAACCCATTCGGGAATCCGCGTTGGGCGTCGGGTGATGAGGTTGATGAGGACGTATCTAGATTCGCCTTCGCAGCAAAGCTCCGTGTTGGGAGCCGTTCGAGTGATTTCAAATCGCACGACCACGGTAGCGGCTTTGATTGCTTGGATCCATGTGGTGACCTTGAATTTCTCGCCAAGGCCAAGTTGCGCTTTGTATTGGATGCTGAAATCGCTAACAAACCATCCCAAGTCGTTGGACATAAACTCGTTCATGGAAACCCCGTAGCATCGTTCCATTTGATCGAAACGAGCAGCGAGGAGGTAATCTTGATAGCGGCTAGCATGAACGTGTTGAAAGAGATCCAAATCATCTGGGCGGACCGAGAAATGCGAGACGAACTTAGATCCGATGACTGGTTTTTGAGCTTTGGTGGAACGAGACACGGTAAGAGCGGATTGTGAATGGTAGTTCGAAGACGGGCTCTAGCGAGCGTCTGATTCGGGTGCAGGAACGGAGGAAATCATTTTCAATGCTTCCGCAATAAATATTTCGCCCGTCTGTTCTCCCAGGCTGGTGCGAGAAATGTAATCGTAGCGCTTGAAGCTATTCCAGTCGACTTTGGTCAGAATGTAGCCAAAGGCATCATTGGTTAGCCCAAAGAGCAAGTTGTGATCACCCCGCATATTTCGCTTAAGGTAGTAGCCAATGTTTGGGAGAGCCTCTCCGGGAATAGTTAGAATCTGGGCTGTCCCAAGGTTGATCAGGTTGACGGTCGTCGCAATGGACCGTTCCTCGCTTTGTGAATAGTTGAGGGGGGAGAGCTTCATTACTTGCCAAAGGAGATCGGACTCTACGGGAAAGCTCACTCGTTCCGCATGGACTGAGAGTGAGGGTGCATTCTGAATTGGGGCGCTGGAAACAATTCGCAAGGCTTCGTTCGCCAAGAGGGAACCGATCCGAACACATTCGTTCCAGGTTCGACTGTCTGAACCGTCGTCGTTGCGATTGTCTGCGGTAACCATGCCCCCTTGAGCGCCGTTCATAAAGATTCCGGTGCCACCGCCTTTGGCTTTGATTTGATCGTAGAGAGGTCCAACAAGGTCAGGACTGATGATGCCGGCGCTGGGACCCAGGACTTCGGGGTGGACGGCGTAATTCACCAAGGTGGCGAAGGGGATGTTTTGATCAGAAAGGAATTGGATGACGTCGCAACGAGGATCATAGAGATGTTCGGCGTAATAATTGAAGGCGATTTTTCCTTTTGCTTCTCCGGTGGCTATTTTGATCTTTGAAGGTTCCAAGGACTGGACGGCCTCATCAATCGCGTCCACGGTTTGATTAACAACTTCATCAAGATACTTGAGATCGGCTGAAAAGCCGCCTTTTCCGTCCGGAAAACCGTAAGCGTCGGGAGCGCTGTGCGTATGGGTGGCTCCGATGAGAATGCTGTTCTTCGGAATTGTCGTGGTGGCGTTCCGGATGCGGTCTCCCAGGACGGCCGGAAATCCGAGAAAATCGGTGCTGATAATGGCCGCTCTCGTCTCTCCTGATTCCATAACAAGAGCTCGGACGGTTAGCTCGCCTTTCTTGGTAGAGACGGCGTGGCTTGGACCGACGCCTCCAGATACCGGCAGGAGCGGATTCGGAGTGACGACTCGGGTCGCAATGCTCGCTTTGAAAATGGCAGCGGAGAGATCTCCCTGTGCGAGACCGACGAAGCAAGCGGCGACAAGCGTGAGTGAGCGTTTCCAGGTTGAAGGCGTCATGACAAGGAGTCTCAGCTAACTCCATGGACAAATTCAAGCCTCGAGAGAGACTTCGGAAATGTTCGGGGTCGTGTTGGCTGGGGGCAACTATTGGGCCGGAGTGATCGTGATATCGAATGACCGAGTTACAATCGTTCCGCTGTGCTTCACCTGGACCCAGAGACGATAATCGCCCGGCCTTGGGAAAGCGTAGGGAAAAGAAAGGTCTGCTTCCGGTGAACGATTTTCCAACTGCCACCACCTCTGAGTCGATTGCTCGACAGAGGGGAGTTCGCAAAAAGGATCAATCTGTCCACGGGCAACTTTCTGAGGGCGACCACTCGTTATCCGTGTTTCGAAGGCTTGGAGGGACGCCATGGAGACGTTGCCGCTAGGATGAAGATGACTAAAGACGGTACCGTCTCGCTTTTGAATCACCAGGTGGCTTTTCATTCCCATATAGGGCTCAAGATTGACGGGGGCTCCAGCGATGGTTCTTACTGAAAATTGAAGGGCAATTTCTTCATTCACAGACACCGTGGTTTTGTCCTGAAGTCGGTGGATTTCGATCAACGGTGGTGAGGCGATTTGATCGGAGGCCTCGATCATCCAAGAGTCGTCGATATCACTGCTAGTAAAGCTGCTGGACTGAGGTGCGGGAGGTGGGAGAGTGATCAAGTTGGTCAAAGTATGGCTGAAGCCAGTTTCGTGAGTTATGTCGGCAAAGATTCGATATTGGCCGGCGGGAAGATCAGGGATTGCAGTCTTAAAAATTTCCCATTCCGAGCGTGTCGGGTGAAGGTGGGCAAACGCCCGCGATTCTGTCTCGATCATGAACAGGTGCATGAGTTTTCCGTGATCGGGTAGCAGCGGCGATCCTTGGCGAAAACGCGGGTCGGAGATGGTTACGGTGAGTTCTTTGGGTGCTTCGCTACTGTCGCTACTGAGTGTCGCTTCAGCCGTCATCGGGCGGTAGAGGCGATTGTTCTGGTATTCCAGTTCCTCTGCGTCCCACCAGTTCTTCCCGGTGTAGATCAAAGCGAGAATCAGTATAAGCTGAATGCCGTAGGCGAGTCTGGCCCCCCAAAGACGTCGATTGCTGGCTTTGCTCCCTGCAGGGACAACAGCATCGCGCACTGCTCCTCCGACAATGCTGGCTGCGAGCAGAACTAGGAGCGTTGCCATTGCGGTGAGGATGAACGTCAGAATGCGAGGTAAGGGAAGGGTTCGAGTTGCTATCGCATCAAAGGGGACCATGGCCTCACCTTCTCCGTCGGGACCGGAGAGATTGATGACGACCGAATGGGCGCCGGACCGCATGAACCAGAGTTCTGCTTGAAACAATCCAGGCGAGCCTGGAACGGCAGTCGCTCTATCGGGAGGTGGAGCGCCTTCTCTTCCGCTATCATAGCGAACGGGCAAGGCTGTGACCTCGGTAACATTCCCGTCATGAACCCGAATATAAATCTCTGCCAATCCAGGGACGACCTCAGGTGGTTTGATAGTAACCCGAATGGGGTAGGGGCCGGCACGGGTTTCTAAGAAGACATTCTGAACGCCGATGTGGGCATGACTCTTTGTCTCAGAAAGGAAGAATCCGAGGGCGACCAGAAAGAACAAGCGAGGGAGTTGATGGATCGTCCGCATGATGTTTTTAATGGAAAACCTGATCGCCATCATTGTTCTAGCGTTGAACTTTGCGGAGCCATGAACCAATAAAAAGTCCGATGCGGCTGAAGCCAATCGAGAGCAGGAGTGCGACGCCGAATCCATGACGAATGTCCGGGTCGGAAAGATCGAAGGGGACGGCGTCCCAGAATCGGCTCCGGCTGGATTCGGAGGCTTCGGAATACCCCCAATGTTGATTGGCACCGAAAAAATGGTTCTCGGCCGCTGGGCTCAGCATGAATTCTGAGAACGGCCATTGGACGGCTATAAGGATGCTGAGGAAAACCAGTCCATAGAGCACGGAACGAAGCCAGTCTTTCCATGGGGCGTTTTCGTCACTGAAAAATCGTCTCAGCATATCGATGGCGATTGCGGGTGCGATCAAAAGTAAGGGGAAAGGCAAGGGGACAAAGTGATCGATGTGATTGTTGATCGGTCCCAGGAGAGGTTCGCCGGGAAAAAGAGGTAAAATCCAAACCATTCCCGCATAGATCAGCATGTAGACGCCGGCAATGGTGGTTGCTGCCCAGCGGTAGCCTGAAGCCCTCGAGAAAGCGAGGAGATAGAGAGGGAACCCGGTTGAGGAGACTTGATAGAAGAGCAGAGAATGTTGTTGGTTTGGGAAGCTCATCTCGATCTTAACCGTCGCATCCATAGCCACGAGAATCCCGGCCGCATAGAGGAAGAATCCCTTTCCAAGATGACTCGTCTCTGATCCGCCCGCATTCTGATATCTTAAAACCATGACGAGAGCGCCCATGACAATGGCCCACATTCCCAAGGCGAGAACAATGTGGGGAGGGCTCAAGATCTCAACGTCCAAACCATAGGCATTGTGCCACCAGTCATCAAAGGGAGCAGACGTGAGCATCGCCAGGGCGCCCCAGATGGAGATCCATGCTCCGAGCGGCCCCTTGAATCCCCACAATTTGACTTCAGTATCGTTGCCGTTGGCGGACTGAAAAAAGGTATGCTTTAGGACCAGCCATCCACAAGTCGCTCCCCCAAGTATTCCGCCGAGATAGATTGCCATGTGTGCGGGCGTCCAGAAGGTGTCTCGCCCGATTGTTCGGTGCCAGGAGATATCCCAAAGAACTCCGAGAATGATGCTGGTGGCCCCGGCGATAACCACATAGCAATGCCACGGGAGGGAACGGTTTTCCTGGACGTCACCGTGGGGAATGGATCCCATGGATTGCTCGCTAATCATTTCAGTGCTAGATCCTTAACATCGGATTTTGCGCTCGTAAAGCCGTAGTGTCAGTCGCATCGTATCAGGACGTGGCATTATCTTAGATGGATCCTGAAATCTACCAAGAGTATCGAGCCGTGGTGCTTGCCGGAGGGGGAAGCCGACGGATGGGGGAGGATAAGAGCGGCGTGACGCTTCGCGGAAAGCCCCTGCTCGTTTGGGTTGAGCAGGCGCTTGAATCGACTGGCATGGAGTGGAGCGTTCTACGTCACGATCTTATTCCGGGGTTGGGACCTTTGGGAGGCGTGTTGACGGCGTTTCACCAAGATGCTGAGAAGCCGATTCTTTTTCTGTCGTGTGATATGCCATTTCTGAATCGAGCCCTTCTTTATTCCCTAGTAGAAGCATCGAACGAAGCGAAGTCCTCAGCGTTTAGTGTTGTTTCAGAGCGAATCGGATTTCCCTTTCTCGTGCTTCCTGATCAAGCAGCAGTGGTTTCAGACAGACTCGATGCCGGGCGCCGGTCCTTGTCGGGGCTTGGAAAGGCAATTCCTTCTGCCTTTGTCGCTCCGAAAGAAAGAGATGTTTGGCGATTCCACAACATCAATTCGCCTCATGATCTTGAAATGGCCAAGGCCTATCTCAATCGTTTGGAGACGGACGATTTCCGGGAGTTTCCCGAATGCGTTGAGTGATCTTGGACAAATGGACGAAGGGGTATCATTCGGCAACTGTCCCCTTGTTTTTTGTTTGAAATGCGGATTATCGTCACGCCCATGAAGAATCTTGGAATTCTGTGGCTCATTGTCACGTTCGTGTCAGCGAATTGCGCCAGGGGCGAAACGTCGACACTGATTCTTCAGGGAGGCAATGCGATCAAAGGCGAACTGATTGCAGAGCGTCATTCCCAGGTGGTGATCGACGTCGGATATGATATTATTGTGGTTCCTAAATCCGCTATCTCAATGATCGAGTATGCGCAGGTTGAAGACCCTGGATCGAAGCCTCTCATTGAACCGGATGCGGTTCGCAGTCATGGGCTCTTTTATGAGCCTCTCCCTGATGGACAAACCGAATCCATCGCAGCGCTTGCCGGACGACTTGGAGAGTCAGTCGTGCAGATTCGAACTCCGAGCGGACTGGGTTCTGGTTTTATTGTCAATGAAGACGGTTTTCTTATTACAAATTTTCATGTGATTGAAAGTGAAACAGAAATCTCGGTTGATGTGTATCATCTGGTGAATGGACGCTTAGAGCGCGAAAACTACCACGAAGTCAGAATTGTTGCCCTCAACCGCTTTGCGGATCTCGCGTTGCTACAGATCATTGATGAAAAAGCGCCTGATTTTCGCTATGTCCCCTTGGGAGACGTCACTCGCTTGGAGGTTGGGGAAAGCGTTTTTGCTATTGGCAGCCCGCTTGGGCTTGAAAGAACTGTGACGGAAGGAATTCTCAGTACGAAAACAAGGGAATATCAGGGATGGTTATATCTTCAAACAACGACGCAGATCAATCCCGGGAATAGTGGAGGCCCATTGTTTAATCGGCGAGGTGAAGTTGTGGGGGTGACGAATATGAAGTTGCCCTTGGGAGAAGGCCTAGGATTTGCCATCCCGATTGATACCGTGAAGTATTTCCTACAGTATCGAGAAGCCTTTGCCTACGATAACGATAATCCGAACAATCCTTACCGGTATTTGCCGCCACCGACGATTCCTTCGAAAGAGGAATGAGTCAGGTTCCGGAGGATGAAAATGAAATGTTTTATATGAAAAAGACAAGTAACTGGCGGTACGCCGCTGCAATCTACGTGGGAGTGGCCAGTCTGATGACCGGACTCGATGCGGCTCCTCGAGATCCGGGCAGTATGTTGCCCAACGACACGGTAGCGGTTCTAACGATCCCCCATTTTCCAGATGCAAAGGAGGCTTTCCTCAATGATCCTCTTGTCCAGTTGTTCGATGATCCCGCAATGAAGGCCTATACTGAAGGGGTAGGTAAATCGTTTGAGGAGAATGTTGTTGGTGGTCTCGAAAAACAGTTTGGGATCAAGCTGAGTGAATATATGGATCTGATTAACGGTCAGCTGACGCTTGGTCTCTTCGTCGATCCAGCCGGAGCGAGACGCTTGCCTGAGTGGGATCTCTTACTGGTACTGGATTCGGGCGATCGTGGAGAGCAGCTGAAGGTGAAGATTGACGATTTGAAGAAGCGAGTTGCTGCTGCTGGGCAAGCCCTAAAACCCTTGACCATTCGGAACCAGTCTTTCTTACATTTCAAACCTGGAGCCGGTTCCAGTGGGGCGAAACGAGGCGGCGGACAGTCGAATCCAGATGAATTGTACCTCGGTCAGGTCGATTCGGCACTGGTGATCTCGACCAGTGCCACGGTTATCGAACGTTCGTTAGCAGCATCGACCGGTAGCGCTGTGAAGTCTCTGGCTACGGAGCCTTCCTTTGAGCGGATTTTTTCCAATCGCCTGAAAGATTCCTACGCCTACGGATGGATTAATTTCTCTCAAGTCTATCAGATGATTGAAACCCAGGTGAAGGGAATGGATCGTCAGTTTGCCGGGAATGCCAATGCCTTAATTCCAAAACCGACAGCCATTCTGAAGGCGCTTGGATTGGATGGATTGCAAGGCTTGGCTTTCAATCTCAAAGATCTGTCACAAGGGTCAATGATTGAATTCAGCCTTGCGATTCCAGAACGGGATCGTCGTGGTGTTTTTAGCCTGATTGCGATGGAGAAAAAAGAGAGTCTGCCTCTACCTTGGGTTCCCGATGATGTGGTCAGTTTCAATCGGACGAGGGTCAATCTTGCAAAAGTGTGGAGCGAGCTAAAAGGAATGGTCGGTGAGCTTGCTCCCCCGGTGATGGGCTTGGTTGAACTCTATTTGGGAGGGCTAGGAAAAGATCGCGATGCGAAGTTTGATTTTCAGGAGAGCTTTTTCGAGAACCTTGGTGACGACGTGATCATTGTCGGTTTGCCGCCGCGTTCGGAAAAACTCGAGGACATTGCGAATCCTCCGACGCTCACGCTACTGGGGAGTCCGGATTCAAAACGTTTGGCAGACGCGTTTGTTGTTGCGACAGGACTGATTCCTTCCGGTGGAAATGTGCTTTCGGAGCGCGAGTTTCTTGGACAGACGATCTACTCATTCAAGATTCCTGGTTTGGCGATTCCGGGGATGGGGGCTCCTGGACAGGATGCTGCAGCGGGGGCTGGATTCTACTTGGCACCGGTCAAGGGCTACTTGGCTTTTTCCATGGATGAGAAAACGATTGAGAACTATTTACGGGGACCAAGCGCTTCTCAGAAATCATTGCGGCGAGTCGCTGGACTGACACAAGCGACTCAATTGCTCGGTCAAGGGCCTCTGACTTCATTTCGCTATGACAATGCAGCTGATCTGGTGAATAATCTTTGGGAGCTGGGACGGGAGAATCCCGACATGGTTGCCGGTGATCTGACTGGAGTTACTAGCCTGGCCCCGCAACCTTTTGGTGGACTCGAACAATTGGCAGACTTCTCGAAGCTTCCTCCCTTTGAGAGGGTGGCAAAATACTTCCACTACAGCGTTGGTGGGAGTAGTAGTGATTCGCAGTATTTGAACTACCGTTGGTTTCGACCAACGCCTCCGGCGCTCAAATAAATGCGTTCGTTAGCGGTTTGACGGAAAACTGATGAGTCGTTTGAATCAATCAGAACGGTGGAGCGTGAGTTCTCGCTCTACCGTTTTTTCTATTCCAACGCTGCGAGCTTCAGTTGGGGGTATACTAATCATTTGGTCGCTGATGCGTGTGGTTGGCGTGACGGAGGCCGCGTCAGCAGCACCGCCGGGCTTGCTCGCGAGGTTTGGAGAGAGTCTTCAAGAATTCGACGTGCGTGATATTGAAGTGTTTGATCGGCTGGCGCTTTATGTTCCGGCTAATGAGCCGGTCACGCCTTTCTTTGATGCCGAGGCCTTCGAAGTGGAGTGGGGTGGCCAGTTGTCTGTGCCTCTGAGAGACGATTACCGTTTTCGAGCATACGTTGAGGGGAGTTTCGAACTAGAGATTAATGGAGAATCGGTTCTCAGTATCGATCAGGGAATGGGATGGTCCGAAGCCTTCGGGGAGGTGCGGCTGGAAAAGGGGACAAACTCGGTCGTTGCTCGATTTCGAAATTTGCCAGGCAGTGATGCATCATTGCGAGTTGAGTGGTCGTCCCCAGATTTTTTGTTTGAACCGATTAATGATCGACACTGGTCTTATCAACCAATTGAAGGACAATCACGTTACGCCGAACTTCGAGCGGGCCGGTCATTGTTCATCGAGCTTCGCTGTGGTGCCTGCCATGTTGATGATGCAGGTGAGTCTTTGGGGGCTTCCTTGTTGCCAGGGGTAGACTTGAGTCAGATCGGGGCGCGGCGGCGGTCAGCATGGATTCACGACTGGATTCTTGACCCTAAGCAGCGACGCTCTCGGTCCAAGATGCCCGTGGTTTTTCGAGGAGCGAGGGCTTCGGACGAGGTTTCAGCGGTGCTTGCCTATCTGCTAGAGACTAGCGGAGATCGCGTGAGTCTCGAGATTGATGGGAATGCTTCCGCCGGAAAGCTACTTTACTCCGAGCTAAACTGTTCGGGCTGCCACTATCAGGGACAGGAGTCTGTGGCGCATGAAGAGCGACTTTGGCTAGGGAATGTGTCTCGAAAGTTCTTTCCCGGTGCCTTGGTTTCTTTTCTTCAGAAACCCAATCAGCATTTCCCTGCGATTCAGATGCCTCAGTTTGGACTCACCGATCGGGAAGCGAGTGATTTGGCCGCTTTCCTGATGGGGGAGTCGAGCGCGGTTCCAGGAGCTATTCCGCGGCGCGATCAAGAATTGCTTATGCGTGGAAAGGAACTGGTGGTTGAACGTGGGTGTGTGAACTGCCATTCGGGATTGCTTGGGCTGAGCAATTCATCAAAGCCAGTCTTGGGGGTGAAACTCCAGAATCTAGACAGAGGATGCCTCAGTGAGACCTTGGGAGCAGGGGACATGGTTCCTGATTTCAGGTTGAGTGACCAACAGAGGCGATGGCTTCGATCCGTGCTCGCCGCAAAGCAAGATTCTTTCACTCGGAAGGTGCCTCGAGTCGAGGCTCGCCGTCATCAGACGCGATTGAATTGCGCTGCGTGTCATGGAGAAATTGATGGGGTGCCGGGCTTGGATCATGTGGGAGCGAAACTGAAAGCTCATTGGATGACTGACTTGTTTCAGGGAGAATTGAAATCCAAATCACGTCCTTGGTTGAAGGCTCGAATGCCAGCGTTTCCTGCGTATGGAGAGGAGTTGGCCGTCGGTTTGAGTCATCTTCATGGTTACTCTGGAGTAGATGAGGCGGTTGGACCGATTGACTCCAAGCTTGCAGGGATCGGAAGGCAACTGGTGTCGCCGGTTGAAGGGTTTTCCTGTGTGTCTTGTCACGGGGTCGCTTCGCTTAAGCCGACTCAGGTTTTTGAGAGCGAAGGGATCAATTTTTCCCTTTCGGCCAATCGTCTGCGGAAGGACTATTATCGTCGCTGGTTGCTGAACCCTTTGCGTATCGATCCGGCATCGAAGATGCCTGTTTATTTTGATGAAGAGGGAACAAGTCCCCTCTACGATGTTCTTGATGGCGATACGGATCGTCAGCTCGAGGCAATATGGCATTATTTTCTCAAAGGCGATGCAATGGTGCCTCCCCTCCTCGAATGAATGGCGAGTTCGATTTCTTTGTGCGGCGATGCCCTTAGGCAAGGGGCTCTTGCTGCGTGATGCAATGGAAGGAGCCCAATCCCCAGATAAGTGTTGTCGAATCGATGCCTATCACTCGGCGTTGAGGCATGACAGATTGTAAGATTTCCAATGCTACTGAGTCGTTGGGGTCGTTGAAGGTAGGAACGATTACGATCTGATTAGCGATGTAAAAATTTGCATAGCTAGCGGGGAGCCGAAGGCCTTCCTGGATGACTGGTCTAGGCATCGGAAGTTCGACGATTCTAAAGGGGGTCTCTTGCTGTGAGTTGAACGCTTCGAGGCGCTGTCGGTTTTCTTGGAGCGGTTTGAAATTGGCATCTGCTGGATCCGATTCCATCGCAGTAACGATGGTTGTCTCGTTCACGAATCGGGTCATATCATCGATATGGCCGTCGGTGTCGTCGCCAACGATCCCGTTTCCAAGCCAAAGGATTTCATCGACACCGAGATACGATCGGAGTCGGGACTCAATCTCTTTTTTCGAGAGATTAGGATTGCGATTCGGATTGAGGAGACAGCTCTCCGTTGTCATAAGGAGGCCTGCTCCATTGACCTCGACCGAGCCGCCCTCGAGAACCATTTGGGGTTCGAATCGTTTGATATTCCTAAGGGACGCAATGTGGCCTGGGACAGCGTTGTCCAGGTCGAATGGGGGATACTTTCCCCCCCACGCATTGTATCCCCAATCTACGACTGCCTTCTTGGGGGCTATTTCTCGAGTAAGGAAGATCGGGCCATGGTCGCGACACCATGGTTCATAAGCAGGATGTTGATGAAAGGATACTCTTTTCGAGAGTTCTTCAGAAAGTTGTAGATAGTGCTGGGCCTCAGCCGTCATCTCCTCATTCCAAATGTTGATGAATACTTGTTCTACAGAGGCGAGGTGAACGACGAGCTGGCGGTAGGTCTCGGCAACTTGAGGTCCCCGGTTCGGGAAGCTATCTCCGCCTTCCCAGGGCCAGGTCAGCCAGGTGCCGACATGCGGTGCCCATTCGGGAGGCATGGAGTATCCCTGTGCTTTGGGCGACTCTGACGGGTGTGAGGGATCGTGGTGGTTGCTCATCAAGTTGGTGCCTCGAATGGCATAGTCTTCGGCTCTGCTCTGGGTTCTTCAATTGGATCGGTTGGACAACGCGGAGAGTGATTGGAACAAGTCGCCCGGGCTTGCCGCGCAGCGAAACCCAACATTTGAGAGAGCTTCCCCGTAGGCGCTCATGATCCGTTGATCCCGTCGTGAACATCGCAGGTCAAAGGCTGATCCGGACCAGCTCCCTCCTCGAATCGCCCGCCGATCGATGGTGAGGGGGCCCACTGGATTGTTTCCCAGGGAGTCATCATATCGACGGCAGTCATCATAGCACCATTCCCAAACGTTGCCAGCCATGTCGTAGAGTCCATATTCGTTGGGCGGATACGATCCGACGGGCGCTGTGAAAGGGAATCCATCGTCAATGGAATCATCTTTCCAGGGGCAAGGGCTTTGTTTGTCAGCTGCGTTGCACTCTTTTCCCGAGTTTGGTTGATTGCCCCAGGGATAGGTTTGCTGCTCTAGATCTCCGCGAGCCGCTTTTTCCCACTCGGCTTCTGTTGGTAGTCGTTTTCCCGCCCAGGCAGCATAGGCGGCGGCGTCATACCAACTAATTCCGACGACTGGATGCGATGGAAGGGATAGGAGGGGGTTCAACGAAAAAGAAGGGGACTCATGTCCAGTTTCGGATACGAAGGTCTGGTAGCGTTCATTGCTGACTTGGTAGGCGTCAATATAGAATGCCGCTAGCCAGATGCGATGTGCCGGTGATTCGCGTAGGCGAGTTTCCAAGTCGTCAGAGAAGTCGGTTGCCAGCTTAACGGGGGGAGGTGCGCCCATCAGAAATTCTCCCGACGGAATCAACTGCATGGGGGCCTGATCCCGTCCGAGAATTGAGTCTGGAAAACTTGATTGGTTGATGGAACTAAGTGTCGAAATGGCTTCGTATCCTCCAGACTAAGCTACATTGGTTGGCAAGACGTCGGAGCGACCAGAGAGAATTGCAGGCTTCGGTGTGATTGTTCAAACCAATTCATCAGATGGTAGTGCGGAATGTTGTTTTGATGATATCGAATTGCCTCGTTGCCATGTGAGGAATATTTCCTATTGCCTGGGCTCCTAGACTATTGTCAGTTGGTAGGAGATTGACTTTGATAGGGCAAGGCGTTCTATGGCGCACAGAAAGTGAGTATCGAAATGACTGAAGAAACCGACGAGCCGTCTGAGGAAAAGAGACCAGACTTACCACCGATCTTTGGAATGTCGGGTTTGGGGCTGGCGTTCGCTGCCTCTGGCTTGGCTGCCTTGGTTATCTGGGGGCTCCCTTGGATCTTTGTGGATCGACCAGGTACGCAACTCGCGTCACTGATTCTTGTTGTGGGGGGCATGTATCTTGGGTTCTTGAAGCGGATTTCGGATCCCGCGAAACGCTTTTGGTGGAGGCGTGGGCTGGGCTTGGTCTACTTGTTGGTAGGATTCCTCATTCCTTGGAGCGAGGGACCAGAAGCGTCGATGCCATGGCAGGCGTTCGACGAGGCATTGTTGCTGGAGGCTAAGGAGCAAGGGAAGCCAGTGATGATTGATTTCACGGCTGCCTGGTGCGGACCCTGTCAGATTATGGAAAACCAGGTGTTTAGTCGGCAAAAAATTGTCGACGCAGCGGAGGCGTTTCTAACTCTGAAAGCCGACATGACGCGGTCCGACGATCCAGAAGTGCAGGCCTTGGCAGCCAGGTTCTCAATAGTGGCGTATCCCACGGTTGTCTTCATAGGCGCCGACGGTGAGGAGCGGACAAAGCTTCGGCTTATTGGCTTGGAATGGGCAGAGCAGTTCGAGCAACGCCTTGCCGCAGTAAAATAGATCCCTAGTCCAGCGGGTATTTGGAAATCGCGTCACTCAAAGAGTGCTTGTCTATTTTGCAACTGATTTGCAAAATAGCGCTTCCAACGATAGATTCTCTTTTAGTGAGAGAAAGCTACTGAAGCTCGTTGGTCGATTGCGATGAGACGTGCTGCTAAATCTTCCGTTTGTGGAAAAGCCTTTTGCTTTGTCCTGTTTCTCAGTGTGGGTTTGGTCGGGTGTGGTGCTCAGGCTGGGGATTCTGGGGGCTCTGACACACTTGGGTTCGCATTTGTGGTTGCCTTGATTACATTTCTGGCAGCTTTTCTGGGGGGCGCCTTTCCTCTCTTTGCTCGGCTTCATCATGAGCATGGTCTTTTAGGCGCTTTGACGAGTGTTTCCGCAGGCTTTCTGATCGCCGCTGCTTGTTTGATTGTCATACCTGAAGGGTTTGAACGTTTTTCTGGTCATCCCGCCCCCTCAGGTCCCGATTCAGTGTCGGAGGGAGAGGCGGCGGATGACCATGATCATTCTGGTCATGATCATGCCGCTCACAATCATGCTCATGCGTCTTCCCATGGCCTCGGAGCATGGGGGCTTGAACCCTCTGTGATGGCTGGCTTGGCAATCTTGATGGGCTTTCTTTTGATGTTGGTAACCGAGAGCCTTGGCTTTGGGCATGATATTCATGAAGAGCACCATCATCATGCTGGGGGGCACGTCCACCATCCCGTGAGCAAACCCGATGGTAAGCAATTGGCTGCGGTTGTAGTTATCGGTCTGACGATTCATACAATCGCTGATGGGATGGCGATTGGGGCCGGCTTAGCGACTGGTTCTCATGCTTTGACTGGATCCTTGGTTGCCACCTTGCTAACCCACAAGGTACCAGCAGCCTTTAGTCTGACAATGTTCAGCCAGCATGCCCATGGGAGTCGGCGGCGAGCTTGGACGGATCTCTTGGTCTTCAGCCTCGCGACGCCAATCGCAATTATGGGTACGTGGGTCGTTTTGGGCTCTCTCTCTGATCAGGTGGTGGGACTCGTGCTGCTGTTTTCAGCGGGGACATTTATTTATGTGGCGACGATCGATGTGCTACCGAATGTCCTGCAATCTAATCGGCGACGGGTTGCCGCATTTCATGTGATCATTGGTTGTGTTTCGCTGCTTCTCTTGATTCTGCTACTCGATGCGGTCGGGTTTTCGCTTCACGATCACGGTTGATCTGCATCGCTCGGTAAGGGGAAGAGGGTGTTGAAATCGAAGGCTGCGGATGTCGCCTTGCCGGTCGAGAGCATTGAAAGTTTTTCCGCCGCGATCTTGACTGAGAGGGTCTGTTTGAGGGGGTGCCACCAAAGGACGTACGAGGGCCTGTCTTGGGGCTGGATCCAATCGGCTTTTCTTGAAATGAGCGATCGATGGATCGTTTCGTAGGTGAAAGAGCGTAGCGATTCCAAGTCTCTCCAGATCGACATATTGAAGAATATTCGATCGCGCTCATCTTCCTGGAGGTAGTCGGCGATGGCGCGTAGTTCTCCAAACTCCAAAGGGGAATAGCGGTCAATAAAGCCGGGATGCGCGGCTGCTAGTTGATTGATTTCCTTAATCTGTACAGCCATTCCCGCCATCTTTGGATCTGAAAGAGAACCATTCATGATTGCGGCATTCGCTTGGGCTAGGGCGTATTCCATAAAAAAAAGTGCGCTTGAGGGGCACTCAAGCGCACTATGTCTAAGGTTTAATTAACTGGTTTTTCTCTAGCGTCGCTTGGCAGCTTTTTTAGTAGCTTTCTTGGCTTTTTTCTTTGCCTTTTTTGCCGGTGCTACGGCCACTGAGCCATCTTCGATCGCTGCTTGAGCCGCTGCTAGCCGTGCCACGGGAACGCGGAATGGGGAGCAACTGACGTAGTTTAAGCCGATCTTGTGACAGAACGTGACACTACTTGGATCTCCGCCGTGCTCGCCGCAGATGCCCAATTTGATTCCAGGTCGAGCGCTTTGGCCTCGAGCGACGGCGATTTCCATCAATCTGTCTCTTATACACATCTCCGAGCCCACGAGACCTCTCTACATCTCGT
>OJGU01000525.1_pt1 | contig 21531 bp, 22 predicted proteins | sample 1594741 | NCBI WGS metagenome assembly OJGU01 (sample SAMN05416841, study PRJEB24817) | seawater metagenome | isolation source: Sea water | place: Canada:Atlantic | collected 2013-07
CGCGCTGGCCTGCTTGGCTCGGGCCTTGGCGGCCTTCGACTTGCGCCACTTCACCGTCTTGACGATGAGCCCGTCGAAGTAGCCGCTGAAGATCTTCGGAGCCATCCACCACTCGGCTGGGTCGGCGTCGCGTCGCTCGATCATCTCGGCGAGGCACCAGATCGTGTCGAGCACCTCGGTCGCCGTGTAGCCGCGCGAGAGCAGTTCGTGGATCTTGCTGGCGGGAGGCGGCCGCAGCATCGGCATCCCCTGGGGTCGGGGCGGCTTGTCCTGCGTGCCGTCGGGGCGCGTGCGACCGTAGATGAGGGCCTCCTTGATCATCTCTGTGGCCGTTCCGACGGACTCCGCGACGGGCACCGACGGGGGCGGGAGCACACGCACAGGCGGCGGCACCGGCAGATACCCGGGAGTGACCTTCGGCTTTGGAGGCGCGGCCTCTCTTGGTGGCGCAGCCGGCTCGGCCTCGGCCTGGGGTTTGGGTCTGGCGCGAGCCACCTTCTTGGTCCTCTCGCCTCCCCCTTCGGCCCGCCAGCGGCGCTGACGGAGCGCCCCCGCGGTGAGCCCCTGCAGCAGCGCCCAGGCCTCCCAGGTCCAGCCGAGCGCCCCGCCCTCGCGTTCCTCGAGCAAGCCTGCGAAGAGAAGCTCCTCGAGCACGTGAATCGGGCAGGGAAGGCCCTCGTTGAGGTCGAGTGGCGCTCCGTCGGCCTGCAGCAGCCAGCGCTCCTCGGGACTCTTGCTCGCGGCACAGACGAGCCATGGCGCCAGGCTCCGCGCTTCCCAGCTCAGGTCGAGCCTGGCGGAGTACCACCCGGGGCTGAGACGGACGTGGGTCACGCACTGGCCGCCCCCGAAAGTCGCATGGGCATCACAAGCCCGCGGTACGGGCCTTCGTGCACGACCATTGGGTCAAGCGCGTCCTGGAACCAGACTTCGGCGTCCTCGTCCTCCGCAGCCTCCAGAGCCTCGGAGAGGTATCGAAGGCTCGTCGCGATCAGGCTCGGAGGCTTCCCCTCCACGCTGACGTCTGCCTCGGTGATGGCCTGGCCGTTCTCGTTTCTCGCCTGGATCGTGAGTGAGTCGTCGAGGTGGAGCTCGCCGTAGTTCGTCTCGGGCGCGGAAGGGAGGACCTCCCGGATCGCGGCGAGCGCATCGGCACGCTTGAACCTGAGGGCCCCCTTCTTCGTCTTCGGGACCAGCTGGCTCCACGGCGGAAACTTCGCGGGACTGGTCCGCAGTGCGATCCACGTGGAGTCCGAGAGGGTGGCCACGATGTATCGGTCGTCTGGGGTCGTCCGGAGCGATACGGAGTCCTCAACCTCCCGGTGAAGCCGCTGGGCGCTTGAGAGCGTGAGGAGGGTGGTGTCGAGCGGCCAGGCCTTCGTCGTGGTTTGATACGTCGCGAGTCGGTGACCGTCCGTTGTGACGACATGGACGTCCTCGCCGCGGACCTCGAAGAACACGCCGTGGAGGTTGGTCTGGTTCTCCTTGGTCGATGCTGCGTACAGCACCCGGCCGAGAGCGGTCACCAGCGCCTCGGCGTCAGCCTCGTGCGCCTCAGCGTCCGCGGGGAACTCAACGACGTCGGGGTAGTCGGTCGCAGGAGAGGCTGCGAGTTGCACCTTGGAGCGACCTGTCTTGATTGTTGCCCAGAAGCTCGTCTCGTCGACCGTAAGCCGGACAGACTTCCCACGCGCGACGTTGAGGATTGAGAGCAGCCCCTTGCCGGAGATCGCGATCGCCCCCTCGCTGTGCACGTCGCACTTGAGTCGTTCGAGTCGGGCTGATGTTCCGCGGCTCGCCATGATGGAGAGCGAGCCGTCCTTGACGGTCAGGAGAAGCCGGCTCAGCGCGGGGAGATGCGTCTCAGTGGTGAGGTGGGGGATCGACGCCTTGACGGCAGCGGTCAGAACAGTCGTCGGGATTTCGATGTCGATCATGCGTGCTCCAAGGGGCGGTAGGTGAGGTCGGCCCGCGGAAGGCGGGGAAGGTTGTAGGTGCGCCAGCTCGAACCGGTGGCCTGCTTGCGCCACACCCAGAACGAGTGCTTTCGGTTGTCCGCTCCGTACGGCTTACCGTTGTTGGGGTTGATGCCGGTTCGGTGCCGAACTCGACCCATCACCCGGAGCTGAACCAGTGGTGGGTGGAAGTCGAAGATGTCGCCGCGCTCGGCCGGCTCGTCCGAGTGCCCCATCGTGCTGGGGAGGTAGAGGACCAACACGCCGTTGGGAGCCAGCAACCGAATGCTTGTTTCCCAGATCTGCGCCCACAGGGAGAACGCGGGGTTGGTGACGATGAGGTCGAAGCTCCCGGCCTTCAGCGGAGCGCTGTCGAACATGGACACGTGCACCCGGTCGTAGACGTCGTGGAGCTTTGCTTGCTCTTCCTCTCGCGGTTCGACCGCGACGAGCTCCGCGTCCGGCCACCGCTCACGAGCGGCAACACCGAACACGCCACATCCGGCGGAGGGGTCGAGCACTCGCGCAGGACGGTGAACCCACCCGAGCTGCTCGGACAGGCATGCCAGCGGCTGGCGAGCGACGGGTAATGGCGTCCTCCAGACCTCGTACTCGTCGAGCCGTGCGGCGTCTTCCGCCTCCGGGATGAGCGTCGTTTGGAGCGCGGCTACCATTCGACATCCTCCTTGCAGGTCGGGCACGTGCTCACGCCGCTGAGCGGCCGGACGTCCCGGAGTGCGAGGTTCGACTCAAGCAGCGGGATCAGCAGGTCGAGCACCTGGTCGATGCCGTCATCCGGAACGACGGGCTCTCGCGACGTCGCTGCCTCGTAGTCGACCGGGTGCTCCAGCTCGAGGTCGAGCGCCATCTTCATCGCCCGTGCGTACTTCCGCGCGGTCGTGATCATGACGCCCCCCCCCGTCGGAAAGGTGCGAGCGCGCGGCCCGAGCGGCAGCTTGACGAGCTGGCACAGGATTGTGGCCACAGGGGCCGCGGCTCGCGAAAAGGTGTCGCGTGGCAGGGTGTTTCTGACGGGACCAACGAGAACCCCTGTCCTGGGGTCTCCCCAGGCACCATGCCCCGCACGCGACGAACGCCCCCGGCTGGACTTGAACCAGCGACCACTAGGCACCGCGTCCGGTGCCCCGCTCTAACCAACTGAGCTACGGGAGCGTAAGGCTGGCCTTCCACCAGCGTGGGCTGAGTCGCCACCTCGGCGCCCGAGGGCTCCACGCCCCCTGAGACAATGAATGTGCGGCCATTGATACGCCCGCCGCAAGCGAACAGCTGTTTAGGCACTTCCCACCTCCGCCTCGTACTGGTCGAGCGCTTGCCGGGCGAGGCCTCTATTGTTGTACGCAGCGGCGATGACTTCGAGCGCCTCCACGAGGCAGCGAGCCCGGCCGCGTTCGCACTCCGCGAGCTTCATCGCGTCCACTGCGTCGAAGACATGAATGTCGTCGGCCGCCACCTCACCCGTGTGGATGTCGACGATGTCTCGACAGCGAGCGTCCCCGACGACTCGGTACCCCAAGACGTCGAATCCCTCGAGAACGGTCATCTGGTCGAGTTCGCTGGTGAGCGATAGCTCGACCATCCCGGGGGGTGCGTCGCCCCCGTCTCGTTCCAGCTGCTTGAGGCAACTGTCGGCTGTTTCAAACAGCATCGGCCACCTCCCCGTCTTCGATGACGACCCCGACCGCTTCACCGTTGCCGACTCGTTCGACCCACAGCTGGAGGCCGTCTCGGTCTGCGGCCGTGAGAATCTCTGCCAGGGCCTCGTCGTCGAGCAGCGACCCGTCACGCACCAGGAGCACCCGGAGCTCCGGGTTCATCGCAAGGCCGACCGCCGTGGAGACGCGAATCTTCTCCGCCATGCTGGCCTGCTCGAAGATGACGCCGTTGTAGGTCACTCCGTCTTCGGTGACGGCGAGGCCTTCGACCGGGAACTCCGCAGCAGCGATCGCCTCCTGTCGTTCGCTGCGAAGCTCAGCGACCTTGTCCTCCGCAGCCTCTACGACGTCTTCGAGCTTGGAGACGGCCTCCCTGGCCTTGCGGGCCTCATCGTTGAGTCGGACTCGGCGGTTGGTCTCCTCCGCGGCGTCGACCTCAGCCTTGAGGGCATCGAGGTCGAGCGGGGAGGGCAGCCCCCGAAGCACCTCCTCGCGGGCACGAATACGCTTCTGCAACTCGGCGGCCTCGTCCCGTAGGTCGCTGAGCCTGTCCTCATCTTCGGAGAGTCGTCGTGTCGCCTCGCGGCGGTCGTCCTCGACTTTGACCGCGTCCTGGAACACCGTCAGCAAGCTGCCAACGTCGATCGGTGCCTCAGGAGCATCTTCGAGCTTGTGGGTTGCGGCGGAAGCCTTGGCTTGGGCTAGCGCCTGTTTTTGGACGCGCCGGTTGCCGACTGCATCCTCAAGGGCTTCGTCGATCGGGGTGAGGTCCAGCCCTGCGAGCGCTCGCAACGTCTCGGCTTGGTCCTTCGAGGGCTGCCGAGAGAACGCAAGCGGGTCGAAGGTGAGCGAGCCGGTGAGTCGGTCGAGGACCGACTGCGGAGAGCTGAGTTTCTCCCCTTCGGACCCGCGCACCTCAAGCTGTGAACCCTTCGGCGTGAAGCGGCGCGTGACCGTGAGTCCGTCGAGCTCGACGACGATTCGCGCCTTGGTTTCACCGTGACGCACGGGATCGACAGGGGCAGCGCGCCCGCCGGCGAGGGCAGCCTCCAGAGCGTCCAGCACCGAAGTCTTCCCTTGGGCGTTGCGTCCTCCGATGACAACGCTCTTGCCGTTCGGTCGAATCTCGACTGCGCGCAGCCGCTTGAAGTTGCTGACCTTGAGTCCGATGATCTTGTTCACGTGTCGCTCGCTCTCGTTGTGTGGGTTCGTCTCAGGCATCGAAGTCCTCCTCGTCCAAGCTGGAGCGTCGGAGTCGCTTGTGCTTCGGTTCCTCTGGCGGGGGCGGCGTTGGGCGCTCGTCTCCCGTGTCTGTTGCGTCCTCGAAGGGGACGTCGATGGCGTCGCTTGAGTCCGGAAAGAACTCGTCGCTGACGTCACCCTGCTCCTCGTCCGACTCCTCGTCGGACGCCGGCGCTTGAATCGACAGCCGGACGGGCGAAACCATCTGGCTGACGCGGTCCCGTGCGGTGTAGAGACGGATCAGCCGGTTCTGCGCCTCAAGTACAGACTCTCGCAGCTCGACGTGGCAGCAGTAGACCGTGCCTGTGTCGACGACGATGGGCTCGATGCAGAGCAGGAGCGGGAGGCCCGTCAGCGAGCCGGTGAGTGCCTTGATCTGCTGCAGCGAGGCGACCATCCGATTGAGGCTGATCTCGCTGGTGGTGCGCCACTTGTAGACGCTGCCGGCGACGCCTCGGCCCGGCGCCAAGATGGAGCAGTTGAGTACTCCGTGCGCCTTGCACTTCGGGTCCGACTCAGCACCGAAGTAGTCGCAGGGGCACTCCATCTGCTTGGATTTGCCTGTCCGCTTGTTGTTGCGGATCTGGTAGCGGGTCGCCTCCTCCCCGTCTCCTCGACACGCGAGCTTCCGCCCGGTGTAGAGGGCCAACGTCGTTGGGAACACCTCGTCGATGTCGTCGCTGTGCACGACAATGGGGAGCCGTCGCAGCTTCCCATCCTCGTCGGCGAACCCGCTGGCCAGGGCTCCCATGAGTCCCTCGTCTTGCTCGAGATCGCCGCTGGGGTCGCGCCGCGTCGTCGTGATGACGAAGTGGTCGAGCTTCTCCGGCATCCGGTAGGCGTTGCCCTTCCGAGATGTACGCTCGGCACCGAGTCGACCGATCTTGATCTTCCCTGCCTCCGCGAGGCTCGGGTTGATGAGCTTCAACATCCCGCACCTCCCGTTCGGTTCATCAACGCCAGGTCGCACAAACGGTCCACCTCGGCCTCTACGTCGGCGACGTGGTCGAGCACGGTTTTTGGTCCGTCGTTGGTAGCGTTGGACAAAGACCGGAGTCGCTGTGCCGCCTCTCGACACATTTGGTGCTGTCGTTCCAGCTTCGCGCGGAGGCGCACGATTTCATCGTGCTGGTCGAGCAGAGTTCGGGTGCGTGGCCAGAATCGCGGTGCCACCGCTCGGGCCCTCGAGTGTGCAGACGTCAACCCGCTGCGTTCGTCGGGCGGCGCATCAAACTCCGCTAGCGCAGACCGAAGCTGTTCCGCTTGCCGTTCGGTCAACATCACGCACCTCCCGTTCGGTCGGAGACGAAGCTCTCGAACCACGGTGGCGGGACGAGCATCGTCGGGCGTCCGTTCCACTCTGAGACCCACGTGCCGGCCTCCTGCTCCCGCGCGAGTTGCTCGAGTGTCCATCGCACGGCGTCGACCCCGGGCATCCACCACTCTGGACCGAGCTCGTAGATGGCGACTCGGTGCGGCTCCGTCTTCTCGACCGCGAGCGCAACGAAGGTCAGCTCCTCCACATCCATGTCGGACGCGGCGGCCTCGGCCATGAGGTACCAGGCGGCCTGGTACCAGTATCCGTAGCTGGTGATCGATTTCCCGAACGACTCTGGAGTGGGTTCGGCGGTCGACTTGAGGTCGATGACAGCGCCCCTCCGGCGGATGTCCAGTCGGGCCTTGACGCCGATGACTTGGCCGGCGACGTTCGCCTCAGCGACGATGGTCTTCTCGATAGCGTCCGCAGTTTCGAGCCAGTGCTGCGCGCGCTTGCATCGCCGAAAGGCGTTGGTCACGGCCGCGACCTGATCGTGCTCGCTCTGGAGGAGCGCGATCTTGCCCGCGGCCTTGCACTCTTCCTCGTGCTCAGACCACGACTTGCTCCGCTTGGTCGGAAGCTTCACCGGCCGGGCGAGGTCTTCCCAGACGTCCGGCTCGAGCACGCCGTAGTGAATCCACGTACCCATCCGAAGGGCCTGCGTCTCCTCGCTCGGGATTGTCCCGGTGACGTGTGTCGCTTCGTAGATCTCGGGCCCCTTGTCGAACCGAGTCCACGCCGCAGATCGGCGGAGCTGTGGCGCCGCGTTGTACTCCTCGACGGTCATCTCGACCGCTTTGGCGTTGGTGAAGACGTTACCCATGCCGCACGACCTTCGTGAGCAGCACCTCAACCCGCGCGCGCATGCAGTCGGCGACGGCCTTCAGGGCTGTATCCCCACGGCCAGTGGCGGGCCCCTTCGGAGTCTCGACAACGACTCTCCATCGACCTCCCTCGGGCGGCATCACGGTGGCGCTGAAACTCTCCACGAACTTCATCGCGGCGGAGTAGGAGACAGGGGACGCTTTGGTGCCCCACGCCTTCTCATGCAAACCGAACAGTTCAACGGTGTCCCTGGTCGAGACGTCAGGGTCGTAGGTCGCAGCATGTCCCAGTGCGAGGGACGCCTCGGCGTTTGGCGCCGACTTCATCGCTTCCGCGAAGACGCGGTAGCGCTCGGTGTTGCGTGCCGGGGCGTTCATCGAACCACCTCCCGCCACCAGTCGCTGTCCACGATGTACGCGACGCGCAGTTCTTTCTGCTGACGCTGGGCCAGCGCGTGAAGCTCGGACTGCACGTTGCGCAGCGAGACCTCGTTCGAGTCGATGTCCGGCGAACTCGATCGGTAGAACTCGTCGACTGCATCGCAAACCGCGACATAGGACTCCTCGAGTCGCCCGGCCTCACCGACGAACCTGTCTGTGTGCCGGTGGAGCTCGCGCTGGATGGCACCGAGCGACGCCACGCTCATCTCGTGCAGGGCGTCTTCGGCCTCCACAGATCGCTCGCAGGCTTCGGTGATGTCAGCGGGGAGCGAGAGGCCTCCGAAGAGCACTGCGAGGTCGCTGAGCAATGGGACAGGGATGTCCAATGCCTCGGGGTGGTCAAGCTCGCCGCAGAGCGTCTCGACCACGTGGCCGCCCTCGTCGACGCTCTCGCGCCCCCTCACGGATACGACCGGGTGTCCGTCGACATGCGTCGGCTCGACGCGGAACGCCGCGCCACCTTGGGAGATGTAGACCTCACCCATCGGACCCCTCCGTTTCGTCGGCGGGTCGGCCAATCAGCGCGTCAGATGCACGGTCGAGTACCGGCACCAGCAGCTGTTTGGGCGTCCGCGAGGTGTAGCGCTCGGTGGATGCGATGGATCCATGTCCCAGGGCCGACTTGACCGCCCACAGGTCTCCACATTGGGCGTAGACCGTGTCGGCAAACCCGTGGCGAAGGTCGTGGATCCGCGTGCCCTCGGGGAGCTTCGCGGCGGTGCGGAGTGCTTGCCACGCGCGCCATGGGTCCTCGATGTGACCGCGCTTCGACCGAGCGCTCGGGAAGAACTGCCCCGCACAGCGCTCGGGGAGCCATGCGCACCAGTCCTGCTCGATGATGTGATCGAGGACGAAGGAAGCGGCTTGGCCGAGGTTCAGCACCTTGGGCCCGCGGGTCCGGGAGCACTTGTGCTTCGTGATCCGAAGGGTTCGGTTGACGCTGTCCCACTCGTCGAAGCGTGCGTGCGTGCCTTCTGAAGAGCGGAGCCCTGTTCCAGCGATGAGCAGGAAGAACCCCGCGTGAACCTGAGCGATCGGCTTCCGCCTGTGTGGCTCGAGGAGTGCGTCCCAGCAGACCTCGGCCATTCGCTGGGCAGCCTCCGGGGGCAGGGGCTGCCGCACCTCCACCTGCCGTGGCTGCCGAATGCGGACGGCAGGGCAAGGGATGTCGGTCATCTCCTCGTCGACCGCCCACTGCCACATCGCCTTGAGTCGACTCAGTGCCGACCGTGCGCTTGACTTGCCGTGCCCACGCCGGATGTTGTCGATGGCCTCCTGGACCTGTCGACGACCGATCTCGGCCAACTGCACCCCGTCGAAGTGCTCGATCAGGTACCGAGCGACCTGCCAGTAGGCGGTGCTCGTGTGGCGGCTGAGTTCATCGTCCTCGACGCGCGCATCGATGTGGGCAAGCCACTCCGAAGCGACCGCGGCGAACTGCGGGGATTTGAGGTCAAGCGTCATCTGGCCTGCCTCCAGCGCGCTTGCGCCTTCTGCCAGCGTTGCGCTGGCGCCCAGATTTGCTTGCTTGCGGGATGTCTCCCCGCGGTCGAGATCTAGATTTGGATCGGCACTGACGCCTTGTCCAGGGCGATGATCGCGAACGTGCAGGTTGTCGCCGTCATGTGTCCGGTTCTCAGGACACTCCGGCCAAGATGGCCGCGGAGCTCCGAGTTTCGAGAACAGACGTAGTCGAGCCTCCCGGCCTCTCTGGGCCCCGCTTGGAGCGGGGAGCCCAGAGAAGCGGGCGGTTCGGGTGGAGACTTGAGCGTCTCTCGAGTGCGGGACGGACGGGGCTCGAACCCGCGACCTCCGGCGTGACAGGCCGGCGTTATAACCAACTTAACCACCATCCCAGGTAGCAGTCGTTCCCCTCTCGGGGATGCGGTTTGTAGCCGGGTCGACGCGGGGTGTCAACCTTTCATCGAGGGGAAAATTGCATCGCATCTGGCGCGGCCGTTTCTGCGAGCTTGGCAGGCCGATCTGCAGGTTCCGCGGGTCGGCAAAATGGGCCGCAAACGGGATGTTGAGAGCTTGTTGGTGGACCGGCGTTTGCAAGCGCCCTCCCCGCGATGCGGCACGACACCTTGCAACCCCAACGACTTCCTTACCGTCTCCTGCTGCCCGTCCTGGGCATGCTCTCTGTGCCCGCGTGTGGCGATGATGGCGGGTCCGATGCGGCCGATTCCACTGGAGCGGGGTCCACGGGGATGACGTCCACGCCCACGACGGACGATTCGACCACAGTCACGACTACAACGAGCACGACGGGGCAGGGGTCGACCTCGCAGGACACGACCGGCGTCGAGTCGAGCACGGGCGGTGCCGAGAGCAGCGAGGGCGGGGATTCGTCTTCGTCGACCGGCGACGAGGTGGAGGCCTGTGCGCCCGAGCTGGGCCTGTACGCGAACGACGACTGCACGACGCTGGCCGACGGCATCGACGCGTACGAGCCGCAGTACAAGCTGTGGAGCGACGGCCTGGTGAAGTTCCGCTACGTGTCCCTTCCCGATGCCATCGACAGCTCGGATGCGGACTACTGGTCGTTTCCCGTGGGCACGGTGTTGTGGAAACACTTCGAGACGACGGGTGGGCTTCGGGTGGAGACCCGGCGCATCGAGAAGGTGTCGGACGACGTGGGCCCAGACGCCTGGGTGTTTGAGACGTTCGAGTGGAACGAGGCCGGTGATGCGGTGGAGGCCGTCGTCAACGGCTCGGAGAACGTGCTGGGCACGGACCACGACATCCCGGCGGTGGCGGACTGCGCCGAGTGCCACAACGGTGGCGAGGACGGTATGGGAGGCGGTGGAGCCACGCACGATGCTGTGCTGGGATTCAGCGCGTTGCAGCTGAACCATGAGGACACGGACGTGACGTTGGCTTCGCTCTCCGACGACGGCTTGCTCTCGGCTGCGGTTCCCGTTGCAGCTGCGGTGATCCCTGGCGACGCGACGGCCGAGGCCGCGCTGGGAGTGATGCACGCGAACTGCGGGCACTGCCACGGTGGTGACACCCCCTCGGGCGGGATGCGGTTGTTCGTGACGGTTGGGCACGATGCGGTCACCGAGACCCCGACGTACATCGACACCGTGGGCGTCGAGATCGGCATGTCGCCGGTGGTCGGGATCCCGGACTACCGAATCCTCGGCGGCAGCGTGGCCGACAGCGCGGTGCCGTGGAGGATGGGCCAGCGGGACGGTGATGGGATGGGCGCTGCGCAGATGCCCCCGTTGGCGACCGAAGATGTGGACGACGATGGGGTCGCGGCGGTCGAGGCGTGGATCAACAGCCTGCCCGCTGGCTGAGCGCAAACGGCGCGTGAACGGTGAATCTTGGCGGTCCGCCAGAAGTCGGTAGGATCAGCACCTGCCATGCAACGGTTCGCCGCCATGATCTCCCTGCTGTGCCTTGTCGGCTGCGCCCGAGCGAAGCCAGGCACGGTGTTTGGAAAGCCCACCGTCGCGGATTGGGAGTCGGAGAAGGCCGACCGCCTCAACGACTGTCAGCACGATCCGGACGTGCACTCGGAGCGAGATGCTCGGCGCTGCCTCGGCGCCTACGAGCGCCACCGCGGCACCGACACTTGCGTCGACGCCACCGCATGGGTGTCCCGAGTCCGCTCCGGAAACGACCAGTGATGTGAGCGCGCTGGTCGTCCTCGCGTCGGTGCTGACTGCGGTGGGTGCCGAACCTGCCCTGCCGGACGGCGTGCAGGTGCAGTGGACCGGCGCCCCTGGTTGCCCCGACGCGCCCGCGGTCGAGGCCCGCATCGCCGGCCGGCTCGAGAACCGAGAGGGGCCGGTGCGTGCCTCGGTGGTGATCGCGTTGGTTTCGAATGCCGACGGCGGGTACGGACTCTCGCTGGATGTCGAGGTGGCCAGCGAAACGGTGCACCGCGAGCTCGAGTCCTCGGACTGTGAGGTGCTCGTCGAAGCGACGGCCGTGGTGGTCGGCATCGCGATCGAGCCGGAGGTTCCGGTCGATACCCTTCGAACGGTCGAGCTCGTGAAGACTGCGGACGCTTCTGCGGTCCCCGAGGCGCCGCCGTCGAGTTCGGAGGCGGAGGCGGAGCTGGAGCCCGAGCCCGAGCCAGAACCGAAACCCGAGCCGGAACCACAGCCACGGATCGCGGACGACGACTCCCCCTCCGAGTCGCGCGACCGCGATCCGCTCGGCGGAGTCGTCCGCCTGCATGGCGGCGGCGGGGTTGGGGTACTGCCTGGTGTTTCGGGAAGCGCGGGACTTCGGGTCGGCGTGTTGGGTCCGCGCTGGCGGGCCGAAGTCGGCGCGGACCGAACGTTCCGCACCCAGCAAACGTTTCCGTCGGAACCAGGCGTGGGTGCAGACTTCACGATGTGGTCCGGCACAGTTCGGGGCTGCTACGTCCCGAGCCTCGGGCAGCTCGAGTTCCCTCTGTGCGGGGGCGCCTCGGCCGGGCTCATTCGTGCCGAGGGCTTCGGCGGGGCTCGCAATCGGACGGTCGGCAGTTGGTGGGTGGGGGCCGCAGTCGCACCCAGCTTGGTGTGGTTGCCGCATCCGAACGTGGGCTTGGGGGCATCTATCGATGCTTCTGTGGCCGTTTGGCGCCCGAGCTTCAGCGGCGAGGACCGACCCGATCTCCTCTATACCCCGGCCCCAGTTGCGGCCCAGGCGCTGGGATTCGTCGAATTTCGCTGGGGTTCATGAATCCCGCCGATGGTGGAGACTACCCGGGAGGCATGGTTCGTCACGCCACATCCCGGGTCCTCCCGGAGCCCGAGCGCGGGCAGTTCGAGGCGCTGTATCTGGAGTACTACGCATTCGTGGGCCGCTGTCTGGGGCGGTGGGGCATCGCGTCGGCCAGCCTGGATGATGCGCGGCAGGATGTGTTCCTCACCGCCTATCGCCGGATGCACACCGTCGAAGATCAGGCGTCGATGCGAGCGTGGCTGGCCGGAATCTCCAGGCGCATCGCGTGGCGACACCGACGGACCCGGGAGCGACACGATCGGCGTGTCGATGCTCTGGCCACACTCCGGCCCGAGGTGGTCTCGCTCGACGAGTGGGTGCGCACCCGCGAGGCGAAGGCGGTCCTCGATGCGTTCGTCGACGCGCTCGATCCCCCCAAGCGCGAGGCGTTCGTGCTGTGCGAGCTGGAGGGTCTGAGCGCTCGCGAGGCTGCGGATGCGACCGGGGTCAATCAGGCGACGCTCTACTCGCGGCTTCGGGTCGCCCGCTCGTCGTTCGCCTCGATGTGCGCGTCGTTGGAGCCGGGCGGAATCCATGTGCAGCCCGAGCAGGCGGCCGCGATCCACCGGCGCTCGCACGCGGGCGACTCGAGGGCGGCCATGCGCGGTTGGATGCTCCTGGCCCCGAAGCTGTTGTCCGCGGGAGCCACCACGACACTGCTTGCCAAGCCGATGCTCGTGGCCGCGCTCGTCATTGGCGGCGTGGGGATCTCGTCGGCCGTGGTTCTCACCGGTTCCGACCTCGCGCCTGCGGTCTCCTCGAGTCCCGCCGTCGCGCCTGCAACCGCTGCGCTCGCTCGCCCCGATTCCTCTGCGCCTGCACGTTCGTCCGCGTCGCCCAAGCCGACGGAGTTGGTGGAGCAGGGCGTGCCGCCGGCTCCCAGCGAGCCGCTGCCGAGGCAGGCTCCAAAGCGGGTCCAGACCGCCGAGCCTGGGGATGACTTGCCTGCCCAAGTTGAGCTGCTTGGCCTCGCCGAGGCTCATCTTCGCCGGGGCGAGCCGAAGCCAGCGCTCGTGGCCGCGACCAAGCACCTCGACACCTGGCCGAACGGCCCTCTCGCCCAAGATGCGTTGCGCGTGGCCGTGCGCGTCCACTGTGCCGCCGACGAACTCGACGCGGCGGTTGCCCTGGTCCGCACCCACCTTCCCGGCGTCGATGCCAAGCGTTGGGCGGAGCGCCGCTGCAAAAAAGGCGATGACGGCGTCATGAAACCTCGGCCGGGCGGAGACTGAACCAGTATGGACTGCCGACGTCTTCTACCTTTGTTGCTGCCGCTCGTTGCATGCGTCGCCGACCCGCAGGAGGTCGTCGAAAATGCCGACTCGCAGGGGGATACCCAGAACACCGAGTTCGCGGGCATCTACAACGTGGTCGACGTCAACGACAACACCAACCTGGAGCTCCGCGAAGATGGGACCTTTCGAACCCTCTCCATTGGGTGCGACTTCGAGGGCGGAACCTCTGGGTTGTGGTCCGTCGAAGCGGGCGAAATCGTTCTGCGGGCCGGGCCCGGAACGCCGATGAACTGGCGCGAGGGCGCGTGCCCCAGCGAGTGCTTCTCTTGGTCGTACATCGGGCCCGAAGGCGCGGGTCTTGGCTCGATGAGTGAAGAACTCCGGCTCGTCCCGGAAGGAGACGGCAACTGGAGCGCGGCCTTCTACGACATCACGCAGGAGTGGGAGATCGAAGGCCAGCAGGTCTCAGAAGGCGGCGTGTGTATGACGTGTGGGGTGGGACCGATGCCGTGCGACGATCCGTTCTCCCACGACCCCTACTCAGGCGGCTGAGCAAAAAACTTCGCGTCGTCGTCATGAATCGCGAACCTTCTGGAGACTGCATCGACATGGACTACGCGTTTCTTCATTGTGTGCTTGTCGCCGGACTCTGTGGTGTGTGCGCTTGTGTTGCTGATCCGGAGGAGGTCGTCGGAAACGACGGTGAAGCCGAGCTCGAGCCCCTCGAGGGCGCGCCGAGTGATGGCCCGCCCGTGTTCGAGGTGACGGTGGAAGCGAGCATCAACCCGCCCTACGATCGCGACGTCGAAGGCCACCCCGTCGTCGCCAGCGTGTCGCTCTTCCACTGCGGCGCGGTGGTCTACACGGACGAGGCCGAGGTGCTGGTTCCCGACGGAACCGTCGACGTGCAGGATGTGGGCGCGATCGTTATCGTCGACTACGATTCGTTCGGTGAGCAGGAACTCCGGCTCGGTGGGGCGGGCCCGTACAACCTCTCGCTCGTCTATGACACCGCCGGCGCGGCCGTCTACTCGGAGTCTGGGACGTGGAACGAATCGGGTCCGCAGCTCGGCGTCTTTCCACGCGCCCTCGACCCCGACACGCTGCTGTTCGAACTCGTGCCTGGAGAGCCTCACATGTTGACGTTGCTCGACCCCACGGCGAGCTACGACGAAGCGACACAGACACTGACAACGCAGTACGAGTTTCAGACCGAGAGTGGTCAGCAGCACAGCATCACGGAGACGTACCAGTTCTCGGGGCGTCATCTCCCGGCGGTGCAGACCACTCCGTGGGGATGCGACTGAACTTCGTGCTGCCCGTCACAGCACTCGTGCTTGCCCGAGTCCGATAGGGGCGAACCCCTCTACCGGCTCCGAGCACCGGCTCCTACCCTGGATGCATGCGGCCCAATCGATGGTGGATGGCGTTGCTGCTTTGCAGCGCGTGTAGTGAACCTGTCAGCGGAGCTCTCGAAGTGCGAAACGCATCGGGCGAAGCGTTCAACTTCGAACCTGAGGAGTGTTTCGACGGGGGCGAGCACGGCTACTGGGGCGTGCAGTTTCGCGACGACAAGGGCCGGGTCGTCGACATCTTCAAGCGCGACGACGTCCCCCACGCAATCGTCTACTCCCCCGGTCGTGTCGCGTTCGAGGTTGAGCTCCAAGCGTGCGAGGTGTTTGAGGGGCGGCTCGAGCGTCGCGCGGTCAACGGGTCGGGCACGATGAAGGGCAACCTCATCCTCGAATGTGATGATGGTGAGGGTCGACAGCTCGCGGGGGATCTGGTCTTCAAGGATTGCGGCGTCTACGACGACGGCAGCGACGACTCCAGCTCCAGCTACGTCTCCGACGACGACTGAACGTGTCCCTCAGTGCGCCTCATCCATCACTCGGTGAGCGATCATGACGAGTTTTGCCCCGCGATCAGATGCATCGCTGGCGTGGGACAAGGCCCGCTCGGCGAGCGAAAGCGTGCGCCGTAGGAAGTTCGGGGCCCCCTGGCGAGCTTGCTGCGCTCGGGTCGTGGCGATCGCACGGTCGAGGACGCTCGGTGCGCTCCAGATCGCGAGTGGGTCGAGCCCGACCGCAACGACGGCATCTCGCAAAGAATCTCGGTCGTAGAAGGCGACTTTCCGCCCCAACTCGATGCCGTCGGGGAGGACGGAACGGGCGCGCCAATAATTCCAGTTCGGCACCTCGATGATCACCACGCCGCCGGGCGCGAGGTGGCGAGCGGCGAAGTGTAGGGCGGCCGCGGGTCGCTCGACGAGGTCGAGTTGGTCGATGAGCGAGACGACCTCATAGCGCCGGCCCAGGTCTGCGGCCCCGTCGGCGTCCGTTTCGTGGACGCGATGGGTTGCCGCTGCCAGGCTTGGGTCAACGTCTGTTCCTTCGGTTTGATAACCCCACAGATGTAGCTGGTCGAGCCACGCGCCGCCGCTGCACCCGATATCGAGCGCCGCAGCACCCTGCATCGGGGTACGCAGACGGCCGTGAAGCAGCCGATCGTAGAGATCGAAGGCTTGGCGATGTTGCCGCCGCACCGCGCCACCCCGGGAGAGCGTAGAGGTGACCGGTTGTGTGGCATGACGCCCCGTCGTGTGGACGAGCCCGCATGCAGTGCAACGCGCGACGCCGATTGGATCTTCCCACGTACCGACGATGAAGCGCCGATCCGAGTTGTGGCACAGCGGACAGTCCAGATGCGGGATCACGTCATCGTTTGGTTCGGCCCACATCGTGTCCCTGTACCGTTCCACGTGGTGTCGGCCGGAGAGTTCCGCCAGTTCGGTTGTGGGCCATGGTGGTATCTGCGCAACGTGCCTGGGCCCGACCGCGTTACGTGATCCAGCTTCTGTATCCGTTGTGTTTGCCGTCAGGGGCCGAACTCGAAGACCACGACATGGTTGTCGTGACTGGATCGAGAACGATGGATCTCGACCTTCGATCGCAGGGCATGAATGTCAGGCCGCAGTCGCCTCGGGTGCATGACCGCGCGCCGACGAAAGTTTCGTCGCGTCGAACGGCCTGTTTCGTTCCCACCCCATGGCGAAACCATGACAGGTGCATCACAGTTAATTCATCGGTATGCGATCGAGCTGGTTCCCAGGTTTTGGGGCGGCTCTGTTCGCGGGTGCACTCGTCCATCTTGCGGGGTGCAACGCGGCCGAGTCGCTCGCGTCATCGTCTCGAGAAGTTGCTTCCAACGCAGCTTCTGAGGCCATCTCGCAGCGGACACTCCTCTTTACGGAGTCTGCGCTCGAGATCGGGGAGCGGGGGAAGAACTGGCGTGCGTCCGCCGGCGTCGATGTCGGCAGATTCGTGACCAAGAGCCGCCGCGGCGTGTCGTTCCAGGCAGAAGCTGGGAGCCGGGTCCGAGCTCGCACCGGTGCGTTGCCCGGGACGTTTGGCCGCGCGACCAAGGCCAAGGTGCGTTTGAGTGCGCGAGATGCTTCGCCATCCCACCCGGTCACCGTGCGATTCGAATTCTTCAGCGCGTCCGGGGCTTCGCAGTGGTCGCGGTCGGTCACGTTCGTCGACAACCGCTGGAAGAACGTCTCCCTCCGTCTCCCAGGGCAGGAGAGCCTTTCCATGGCGCTCCTGTCGCCGATGCAAGATGTGTCCTCTTGGGGCATGACGTTCGAGAGTGAGTCGGAGGTTCGGATTCAGAAGTTCGAGCTCTGGCGCCAGGGAGCGCCCAAAGCTCCGCCGCTGGGGCTGGCCATCCTGGACCTCGCCGTGGGAGAGCCCGCTTCGATGCAGGCAAGCCGGACCGTCAGCGAAGCGTGGCTACGAGATGAGCCCGTAGTGCGGCTTGACACGGCCTTCGACGGCCTCGTTTCGCTCCACCGTCAGATGGCGAACACATTCCCGGGTGTGCCCGACCTGGAGGAGCGGGTTCCGCTCACCTCCTCGATCTACGGCGGTCTGCAGACGCTGTGGCAACTCGCGGAGGCCGCGGTGGGAGAACCTCCACGCGCGCAAAAACCGAATCCGGCTCCGAAGCCTCTTGGGTCGTGGTTGGGTTTGTCCGGCTAGTGTGGCGAGGGAAGCGAGCACGAGTTCGATCGGGCGACCGGTTGGGGTGGAGCGAAGGTCGGCTTTACCGGCCGCAGCGCGAGTTTTCGAACTGCCCCTTTTGGACTCGTTGTCGTTGAGGCGCGTGACCCTCGCAGTGTTGTGCGACGGAGTCGCGCGGGGGACAATCGTGGGGTGATGCGGTTGAGTGTGGTGCTCCCCTTCTTCGTTGGGTTGGGTTGTTCGTTTGAGATTGGCAATGGGACTCCGGCCTCGGCGATGACGCTCGGCGATACCGAGACCTCGGGCGCGACCGGGTCCACGGGCGGAACGACGGACCCAACGGACCCAACGGACCCAACGGACCCGACGGACCCGACGGACCCGACGGACCCGACGGACGGTTCAACGACGGACGGTTCAACGACGGACGACTCGGGCACCACCTCGCAGGGGGAGACCACTGCCACCACCGAAGGGGACACGGGGGAGTCTTCGTCGACGGGTGACCCGGGGTTCGAGCTCTGCGATGACACGCTCGCAGAGTTGCGCGCCTGCTACGACTTCGAGAATGCCGATTCGGGGACGCTCTCCGACGGCTCCATGCATGGCAACGATGGCGCAACCACGGGGCTGACGCTCGAAGCGGGTCCGTTCGGCGTTGCGGCTCGTGGCTCCGCCATGGCGGAAGTATCCGTGCCCGACTCGGCGACGCTGGACATCGTCGGGACGCTCACCTTCGAGGCTTGGGTCCGCTTCGATTCGCTTCCGGAGATGGGCCGCGTCGGTATCCTCGACAACGATGGGCAGTACTCGCTCATGCTGTACTCGGAGCAGGGGCTGCGTTGCGCCGGATCCGGGGTCAATCTGTTCTTTCCGGTGGCGACATCCGAGTGGCTTCACGTCGCATGCGTGCACGACGGGGACAACCTCAGCATGTGGGTCGATGGAGCGATGACGGACAGCGGCCCCAGCAACGGCTCTCTGCCCTCGGGGAACATGTTCCCGATGAGCCTGGCCGACACCAGCCCGGGGTTCACCGAGCCCATGGACGGATTGCTCGGCGGGGTTCGGGTATGGAATGTAGCGCGCTCGCCCGCCGAGATCGCCGAAGCTGCTGCGGCCCTCGACTGAGGGTCAGGCCATCATCGCGGCCATCTTGGCGTTGAGCGTGGGGTCCGTCCCCAGCTTGGTGCCCCACGCCTGCGCGACTTGGCCGTAGGTCGTCATGTTGAGCCCATACGCTGCGAGCGCACCGTTCATGTCTCCGGTCTGCATCTTCTTCATCATGCCGACGTAGTCCGAGAGCTTGGCGAGTGGTTGCCCAGGGAACACCACGGGGTCGGGGTCGCCACCTCCGCCCGAGGCAAGCTGCTGAGCAGCGCTTTGGGCCTTCTTGATCTCCTGGTCTTGGTCGAGAGGCTTGCCGGCCATGATGTTGTGGCTGAAGCGGGCCTCCTCGCTGTCGGGGTCGATGCCTTGCAGCGAGAGCTTGAACCGAGACTTGGTCTGTTCGAAGGCGAGCTGTAGGCGAGGGTCTTCGTTGATCGCTTCCGCCCAGGCGCGACTGTAGGTGTGCGTGGGGCTGAGGAGGGGCAGGCCATACTCATCGGCGAGTGCAGCCAAGCCGGTGGTCGCCTTGCCGCTGAGGGCACCCAGGGCGAGTGCACCGAGCCCCGAGGCGGGTTGTTCCGCTTGCAGAAGCTCCTGTCGCACGGAGAACTCGGCGTAGTCCTCCATGTTGATGCCATCGATCAGTCCGATCACTCCGCTGCTGGTCGTCCCTCCGACTTCTCCGCTGACGATCTGCTGCCGCCAATGCTGGAGCTCGCCCCGTCTCGGGTCCTCGGCGGGGACGAGTCGAATCCAGGTACACGCCAAGGGGTAGGCGAAACAGGTGAAGCCCTCCTGCGCCACCTGCCCGCGGAGGTAGGAGAAGAGTGATTCGATCTCACCACGCATCGCAGGGCTCCGCAGAGCCATCTCGCCCATCGCCACGATGGCAGCGTCGACGACCCAGTCCACCGGGCCCAACGCGATGGTGCGCAGCGTCGCGTATCCCTCATCGAGCCAGGCGAGGACGAGCGCGCCGGCCTGTTGCATGCGAGGTACCCAGTCCAGCGGATGAATGTGGTCCGGAGCGCGAGGCGGGTTGAGCATCGCGGCCAGGACTTGCTGGGTCCATCCCTGACCGAAGTGTCGCGCCACCGAGCCGGCGGCCTCGGCCCACATCGGGAGGTGGTAGCGGGTCGCAGCGATGGATGCGATCGCGCGAACGATCCGGTCGTCGGCGGGTCCCAGCGTCGGGCTGGCTCGAGTGCCCTCATAGGACCACAGCGCGAAATCGACCTGAGTCTTCGGCACGCGCGGGTCGGGTGTCTGCACGCCCTCGAAGAATGGTTCCAGTGGCAGGTTGATGCCGATCTCCGCCATCCGCAGGCGCCACGCGATCTGGACGCTGGGCGACTCGATGCTGCTGACGGTTGTCGTGACGCAGTCCCCGTCCGCGACGTGGGGTGAGCCGGCCGCTCGACGCATGGCCTCTTCAGCAAAGTGCGCGGTCGCGTCCCCGGGCCCGGGGTGGAAGTCCACGTACGGTTCACGAGATCGAGCAGCCATCACTTGGGTGGATGCGCGAGCTGGGAAGTGTGACCACCGAAGTCCAGGAATCAACGCCGAAACGAACCACGCCATGGCCCGTTGCACCGCGGGCCGCGCGGAAATCTGCTCGGCCCACCGGGTCACGTGGGCGTGGGGTCCGGTGAACGCATCACTGGTCGTGGCACCCTTTCAGCTCGCCCTCGAGTGTCGGGCGATACTTTTCCTTGGCATGGCCGATGACCGGGGTTCCGTGGCCCGGTAACACATGCTCGAAGTCGAGTTCGAGCACCGAGCGGACGTCGCTGCGGGCCGGCGCGGCAAACTGCAACCAGCCCGCCCCGACAGCGTACGGTTCGAAGAACCCGAACTTTTTCATCATGACGCGCGCCGGGAGGTTGAAGTACTGGTCTGGTTTCGGGGTGTGCTGCAAGGAGTCCCCGGCGATCAAGATGCCCCCATCGCGGTCGAGGAGCACCAGCGCCTCGGGTGGAGTTGACGTCGAAAACACCTTCAGCTGGGCGTTGCATACGGGAAGCGCGGTGTCCTCGGTCAGATAGACGTCGGCGCTCATGTAGTCCTTGCTGGGCGGCTGGTCCACGGACATCGAACGGACGTAGCGCTGTCCTTCGATGGCATAGACCGTGGCGCCGTAGCGCTCCCGGTAGAAGCTGTCGTCTCGGCCGTGAAACCCGGCGATCCGCACCACGTTCTTGACGGTTCCCAGGGTCTCGAGCTCGGCGAGCCCGGCCTCGGACAACCGCATCGAGTTGAACAGCGTCAGTGTCCCCGCGGCGTCGCGGACGATGGTCATTGCCCGCGCCATCTTCATCGGCATCAACATCGGCAGCTTCACGCTGCCGCGCACAAACCAAATCCCCGGAAATATGGACTCGATCGGCCCGTGCCGACCCGCCGGTCTGTGTTTGATCTTTCTGGCTTCGACGCCGCTCTCTCGGTTCATCGATGGGGAGACGAACTCGCAGCCTTGGTCCCGACATGTGCCGTAGAGAATTCCAACGAATCCGTCAGGCGGGCTGAACTGGCTAGCCCACCAGTTCGCTGAGCAGGCCAACCACGCGAAACGGGAAAAGCACCACGTCGGCGACGGCCTCGACCGGGCTGTACACGGCGTCGAACGCAGCGGCGGTGAAGTCCGCGGCGACCTCGAGGTCAGAGGGCTCGGCTCGTGGGCGTCCAGAGGGGGCCGAGTTGTTGAGTTCGGGCCCGGTCGCCTGGGGTGGGCTCGGTTTTGCGCCCGGGGCCTCGACGATCGTGGGTACTGGTTTTCCAAGCGCCTCGGCGACCGCCTGCACGAGCTGCCGAAGGTCCCCCGCATCGAACCACACGCCGTGCACCTTGCAGGTCTCGACTTCGATTTCCTTGGCGACGACCCGGCGCATGCCCTTGCGGCAGACCGGGCATGCGGGGGAGTGGTGACCGACCCGGGGCGGCGGAACGTCGGGAGCGAGCACGGCCAGCAATCGCAGCTGTCTCT
>OJGU01000527.1_pt1 | contig 21471 bp, 16 predicted proteins | sample 1594741 | NCBI WGS metagenome assembly OJGU01 (sample SAMN05416841, study PRJEB24817) | seawater metagenome | isolation source: Sea water | place: Canada:Atlantic | collected 2013-07
CCCCACCAGGCCTGCCGATCCACCGAGAAAGATCTTCGACTCCCGCAAAAAAACGCCGCGCGGGACGTCACCGATGAGCGAAGGGGTCGCCTTGTCACCCCGTGCACCCCACGGCGTGAAGTTGAAGTGGATGAAGCCGCTGCCGACTTCGGAGTGGTCCTTGCGGGACGTGCCCCCGGCCATCAAGCAGTCGCAGAAGTTGATCAGCGAGCCCAGCGTGACGAAGCTGAGCAAGATGGTGTGCTTGAGGCCGACACAATGGGCGGTCGAGGCCTCCTCCTCCAGGATCGTACCTGGACGAACATGCGCCGCCGCCCCCAAGCTGGCGTTGGCAAACAACACCGCCCCTTCCACATACCCAGAGGCCACCGTCGCCCCAGCCCCGAACACCGCATCCCGGAGAGTCGCGGGTCCCTCGGTGCCAACCTCGGCACCCTCCGCCAGGAACGTTCGGGCTCCGTGCAGGCGGGTCCCTGGATGCAGTGTCGCACCCGGTCGCACCCGGTCGGGGATCACATCGGCCCCGATGAAGGTTTGGCGGGGATCGACAATCACGACCCCGCGAGCCGCGAATTCGCGCAAACGCTGCTCCAGAGCCCCGGCGCTCACCGCTCGCAGGCTACCACGGACCTCCGTCTCCATCGTGGGACAGGAACGACCGCGGAGTTTCCCGGCCGGCCACTGGTCGGCCGGCTGAGTCTGTTCTACGATGGCCGTACAGGGTGAACGAGGAACAGACCGTCATCCGACGCCGGCAACCGATTGAGGGCTGGGCGTCTGCCGAAGTCAATGCGTACCTGATCGTCTTGTCGGGTCGGTCCGTGGGCAAGATGTTCAAGGTGCCTGTGGGTCAGGTCGACCTCGGCCGCTCGCTAGAGGCCGACGTGCGGCTCGAGGACGAGGGCGTCTCCCGGATCCACGCCAGCATGCATCGGCGAGACGACGGCACGGTCATGCTCGATGACCGGGGCAGCACCAACGGGACCTACGTCAACGGAACCCGGGTCAACCAGATGGAGCTCAGCGACGGGGACCGGATTCAGGTCGGCTCCGTCACGATCCTCAAGTTCTCCTACCAGGACTCGTTGGAGGAGCAGTTCCAGCAACAGCTCTACGAGAGCGCGACCCGGGACCCGCTGACCCAGGCGTACAACAAGCGCTTCTTCACCGAGCAGATGGAGAAGGACTTCCTGCACGCCGAGCGTCACAAGCTCGACCTCTCGTTGGTGAGCATGGATGTCGATCACTTCAAGATGATCAACGACACCCACGGCCACCCCGCGGGAGACCACGTCCTGCAGCGCTTGGCCGCGGCGGTGATGGGCTCGCTTCGGGCTGAGGACGCATTCTGCCGAGTGGGCGGAGAGGAGTTCGGCATCATCATGCGGGACTGCGACTCCACCGAGGCGATGGTCCTCGCCGACCGACTGCGGGCACTCATCGAGGCCACCCGCTTTGTTTACGGCGGCAAAGAGATCCCGGTGACCATGTCCCTGGGCGTCGCGACCTTCGACGGCGCGCGACACAAGACCGGGCTTCAGCTGATCGAAGAGTCGGATCGGAACCTGTACCAGGCCAAGCGCAATGGCCGGAACAGAGTCGGCGGTCCCGGTACGGTCTGAGACCCCGCCACACTGGGGTAAGCTCCGCAGCGATGGCGAATCTCACCGACGACGAGCTGCGCGATGCTGCAGCCGAGGCTGGGATCTCTCCGCAGGAGCTGCGGATCGCGCTGGCCGAGCGCGCGGGAGACCTTCCGGCAACGCAAGACGCGGGGAGTGCCGTCGGTGCGCTGACCCGCGGCACATCCACCGCCCACGTCGAATCGAGGATCGCAGCGCCACCACCAGAGGCGCTCGCTTCGGTCCGCACCTCCATCGAGCGACAGACAGGACGCGGCGGACACGGCCAGGGCGACGGCTCCGCAGACATCGTCGATGACGACGCCGGACTGACCTACAAGATTCGGAGCACCCCGGACGGAGCCGGTGGTGCGCTCGTCCGGGTCGATATCGATACGTCTGCTGGCAAAGGCGTGCAGAGTTTGGCGGCCACCGGAGTCGCGGGGATCAGCCTCACCATGCTCGCGCTCGGCATGCTGTTCAGCACCACGTTGGTGTTCGGCGGGCTGGGGCTTGGCGCGCTGGGTGCCGTCCTGGTCCTGCGGAACTTCACCAAGCTCCGTGGTGCGGCCGGCCGCGCCCAAGCGCTCGCTTCCCACGCGCTGATGGAAGCCGACGACGCCGCGCAGCGAGCCCTGCCCCCGTCTTCGTAAGGGGACCGCCCACGAAAAAGCCCTCCGGTGAGACCACCAGAGGGCTTTTCGCTGCCGAGTCTTGGGCTAGGCGCTGCGGCGGCGGCGAAGGGCCGCGATGCCGAACAGGAAGGCCATCGACCAGACCGCGCCCGCGGGCGAGGACGTGGTGCACCCGCACCCGTCCCCATCCACACCGGGCTGAGGCGAGTCGTCGAGGTCTCCGCCTTGCTCAGGCGGGACACCGTTGTAGCCGACGTCCGTGTTGTAGCGGCGAAGGGCGACCTCGATCTCCTCGGTGTTGTTCACCAGCATCATCGGCGCGCCGGCGGCAGGCATCTCGTCGACCTCTTCTTCCCAGAAGTCGTCGCCGCCGATGTTGGGCCAGGACTCGCCGGCCGGGACGTACACTTCGCGCCCGTCGGGCAGCGTCCACAGGTTGTCCCCGTTGCACAGCAGCCGGTTCGTGGCAGTGCGGATGTTGTCGACGTCGTCGAGATCCGGGTTCATGTGGAACATCGGATCGGCGGTCATCTCGGACGGCGAGATGGTCGTGTACATGCGGGTCAAGTAGTCGTGGGTCGACAACAAGTCGACGGCGTTCTGACCCGGCTCGATGACGCGCTCCAACAGACGTTGCGAGAACAGATCCCCCTCTGCCCACACCTCGAGATCGATCTGGTCTGCGTACTCCTCGGGGTTGCGATAGAAGTCGCGCGGATCGACCCCTTCGGGGACCAAGAACTCATTCACGAGCGGCTCGATGAGCGGGTGGCGCCCGAAGCAGACATCCTCATCGAGGTTGAAGTCGTACTCGCACGCGAACAGCCCCTGACTCATCAGAGTCCCAACGGCGAGCGTGGGGTCCAGTCCGCGGAACGCCCCCGCGTCCCACTGCGCCTGGAACACCGAGGAGGTCGAGACGACGTCACTGGGTCCAGCGTACTCGGTCACGAACGCCCGGCCATCGGCGCCTTCGGCATCGACCGCCTTGGTGATGACTTCCTTGTAGTTGGATGCTTGGCCCGTCCAGTCGATCTTGAGCGCGTTGACCAGCACGTGCTTGTAGGTGCTGGGGACGACCCGGTTGTCGGACAGGAAGTACGTCCGCACATCCATGTCGTCGACCGCGGCGATGCGAGTGAGCCGCAGGGGCACGCACGGGTTGACGTGGTCGAACTTGAGCGCGATGGGATGCAGCTCGTCCACGTCGGCGCCACCGGTCAGCTTGATCGCGATGAAGTTGTGGTCCTCGGCGAGATACTCCTCGATGATCGGGAGCGCGGACTCGTCTTGCTGGTATTCGTTCTCTTCGAGCCAGTCGAACACTTGCTGGGCGGTGAGGTCCCCGCCTTCGGCCTCGCCGATCACGGTGATCTCGTAGGCACCAACCTGCTCTTGGGCGAGCACAACCGGACCTCCACCACCTGGGCCGGTGGGGTCGCCGGTGCCGCCTGCGGAGTCGCTCGCACCGTCGCCGGAGTCACTTCCGAACCCCTCGGCGTCGTCGAGGCTGCAGTCGTCGGCTGTATTGGTGATCCCGTAGGTCGGAACGCTGGCGGCCTTGACGGCGTCGATCAGCGCCTGCGAACCGACGTTGAAGTCGGTGGGCACCGAGGAGGATGGGATGAGCCAGGCAAAGTTCTCTGCCTCGCCCTCGTACTCGACGCGGATGTGAACCTCGATCTCCTCGCGATCCATGACGAACAGGATGTCCTCGCCCGTCTGGTCGACCGGCATGGGCTGCGGGCCTCCATCACAGAAGAATCCACCGCACGCCTCGGCGGGTTGAGGGGCAGCCACCATCACGGCACCCGTAAGGACAGTCATCAGCGATCCAGCAAAGAGTCGTTTCATCGGTTCTCCAAGTTTTGGCCCCAAAGGCCCCAAGCAAGCCGTCGCACGTTCTCCCCAGGCACTCGCCCACCCCCCGGAGTCCGCCGACTGCCCCACTGTAAGCATGAGGGATGCCAGATCGTAATTCGGGGCCCTCACGGGGCCAAGCGCGCCCAAACGCGACATCCACGGCACGATCTGGGGCACGACCCTGACAGTCATGTCGCGACTGCTATCGTCCGCCCGCAATGGTCTCCGACACCTTCGTTCCGGTGCGCACCGCCATCCTCACCATCTCGGACACGCGTACGGAAGAGACCGACACCTCCGGACGACTGGCCGTCGAGCGTCTGGAAGCCGCTGGTCACCCCATCGCGTGGAAGGAGATCGTGCCCGACGACCTCCACCGGGTCCGCGCCTCCATGCAGAAGGCGATCGACGATGCTGATGTCGACGTGTTGATCACCACCGGTGGCACCGGGCTGACCGACCGAGACATCACCCCCGATGCACTGGAACCGCTGATCACCAAGCCCATCCCAGGGTTCGGCGAGTTGTTCCGGATGCTCAGCTATGAGGAGATCGGGACCTCGACGATCCAGAGCCGGGTCACCGCGGGTCTGTGCAGCGGCACCTTCGTGTTTGTGCTTCCGGGCTCGACCGGTGCGGTTCGAACCGCGATGGACCGCATCCTGATCAATCAGCTGGACGCACGGCACAAGCCCTGCAACTTCCCGATGCTCTTCGACCGCATCCGGGGCCTTGTCCCAGAGCGCACTTCCTAGCCTCGAATCGGCGAGCGGAGCGAGCACGAGCCCCGAGGGCGCCCGTTTGGGGTGGAGCGGAGGCCGGCTTCACCGGCCGCAGAGGGAGGGGCCTTTTCGAAAGGCCCCTCCTGCTGCCTAGTCGGCGAGTGTCGCCAGGCACTGCCCGGTCTGCAGATCGTAGGTCTGACCGGGCAGCGCGACCCGAAACCCGAGGGCATCGGCGCGGTCGCGATGGTCCGCAAGGTCGTCCTCGTGGTGCATGAGAACGATCTTCTTTCGCACCGAGAGCGGAAGCTTCTCCAGCGCGGCGAACGATCCGTGAACCTGACCGGGATATTCCACGAACGTGCAGTCGTGGAAGAAGACGGTCGTCCGGGGCTCGAGGGCGACCAGCGCGGCTGCATCGACGGTGCTGTCCCCACTCCACCACGCGACCTTGCCGTCACCGACCTCGATGGTCAGCGCCGTGCTCGGTTTTCCGGGCACGTGCTCGGTCTCTGTGGTGTGCACGCTGAGCTGGCCCGCCCGAAACGACTCGGCGTGGTGCCAAGGGTTGTCGATGGGAGGCTCGGAGGCGTGCGCTGCAATCGTCTCGAAGTACGTATCGAGCGTTCCGGACTTGGGCGCGAGCGGAGGAGGGACGTAGCGCAACGAGGATGCGAGCGACTCCCAGAGCTCTTCTTGCACGGCGCTGTGGCAGACCAGCTTGGGACGCGGGCCGCCTTCCCGAACCGCGTCCACTCCGTCGCGCGTGAAGAAGAAGCGCGAGAACGCGAAGTCCTCCATGCCAAAGGTGTGGTCGCCGTGCACGTGCGTGACGAGCTGGCCAAAGATCGCGTGCCACTCGATCCCGGCGGCATGGAGCTGATCAGGCGCCTGCCGACCGCAATCGATCAGCCACCGCTCGTCGTTCGCGAGCGTGAGCACCGAGCAGGTCGTCCCGAAGATTCGGGTGAACGCCCCACCGGCGCCCAGCAACTGCAGTGTGATGTTCGAGGCCTCGCCCACGGGTTGGCTCCCTGACCGTAGCCCATTGCCGCGGCCGGGGTCCAAAAGACGCCCAGGAGACCACCGAGCGGGGCTCCTACGCGGAAAGTCCGCTCACACTGCGCGTCGGCGCAGGCTGCCATAGAGGACCACTGCGTTGGTGAACGCCAGCCCCAGGACCAGCAGCCACAGGATTCCCCACTTGAGCTGGGAGCTCGGCTCGACACCCACCTCGATCAGGTAGCCATCGGGGTCCACAAAGACCGGCTTCTCAACCCGTGCGGCATGCACCGCGGTCACGGGGATCCGCATGCGGCCATCATCGAGCTTGGCCTCGACGAGCTTGCCGTCCTCGACCTGGTAGCCCGGCGCCGTGGTGTTGTCGCCGTAGGGGAACACGAGTTCGGCCCCCTCGAGCGAAATCTCGCCCGCCGCGGAGGTATAGGTCGCCGACAGCGGGAAGACCGAGACACCTTCTTTCGGATCGCTGTCGTCCACCGCGCCATCGATCTTGGCGAGCAGTGCCTTGCGAGCATCGTCGCGTGCGGCTTCGGGCACACGAACGACGTAACGACGCAGGTCGGTGCGTCCCCGGCCAAGCGCTGCATACGGATACCCAAGCTCAGCGACGGCGGCTTCCGCCGCTTTGGCACTGGGGAACGACTCCACGCCGAGCAACACGCGGGCATCCTGTGGCCGCGCGACCAACCGAATCGTGTCCGCCGGCTCTGCGACGACGCTCCGGCCGTCCTGGGATTTCATCGTGAGGGACGCGTCTCCGGCCGAGACAGCGTCGGCCACCGTTTGGCCCGAGACGTCGTACAGCTGCGTGACGCCTTCCTGCGCGTACAGCCGCGCGATCCAATCGAACGCGCCCGCATCACCCAGACGCGTGACGCGGCCGGTGAAGCCGCTGGGGTACTCGGGGGTCTTGCCGGCGTCGCCTTCGGGTCGCGGAACTGCGGCGAACAACTGGCCCCCGCCCTCGAGAACCCGAAGGTAGGTGACCTTGGCCCCGCTTTTCTTGGTGAGCACCGTGGCCCACTGCACGTCGGGCGTGCCTTCGACGGACACATAGCGATCGGCGAGGTCGGGTGCAGCCGTGCCGGGCTGGAACAGCGCGGCGGAATCCCCGAGAGGCTCGGCCTCCGAAGACCGCAGCCAGAAGCGGAAGTCTCCCCACATGCTGATGAGCGGATAGAAGCACGCCAGCACCACCACCGCCGACACCCAGACCGGGCGAGAGCGCTTCTTGGGTGCGGCGGGCTCCTCGCCGGTCATTTGGGCGACGACGCCGTCAACGCCAAACGCGTCGAGGTCGTCGAGGTCGTCGTCCTCGAAGTCGTCATGGTCGAGCTCGCCGGCGTGCGGACTCTCTTCGGGCTCTTGGTCTTCGGGGTGCTCGTTGGACTCGCTCACGGGACCTCGCATCGGGATCTTGCACGACCACAGACCGTCCTGCTCGCCAAAGGTTCCCACCGACCGTCACCGGGCCGCGCATCCCCCGCGCCGGACCGTCTTCGGCCGGACCTGGAACCGACCCTCAAGCAGCACGCAACACGCCCGATGCACCGCTCGTGGGTCTCCCTCGTGTCGCAGTGCTCGTTGTCGCCGCAGCGCTCAGCGCAGGCTGGACCACGCCCGCGCATGCAGCCCCGGGCGACACCGTCCGGCACAGCGCGAGCGTCACCGGGCATCTCTCGACGGACTCCAGCCAGGTTCTGCCGGCCTGGACGCCCTCGGCTGGCGTCGCGACGACCTACCTGCGCAGCTTCGAGACGACCGACCGAGGCCCCTCCGTCGATGCGCGCCTGCAGACAGATCTCCTGGTCGCGTTCGGGCTCGCCGACTGGGCTCAACTGGAGATGGACCTCCCGATGGTGCTGCATCAGCGCGGCGTGACGGTCGAGGGCGGGGGCGTCGTCGCGTTGCCAGGGGCTGCGGTCGGCGATGTCCGGCTCGGCGCTCGGGGAACCATCCTCCGAACGCCTCGGCGTGGGTTCGGGCTCGGCGTCGGTTTCGATGCCACGATCCCCTCCGGCCGCGAGGATGCCCTGACGACGTACGGCGGCGGCACCTACACCCCCAGCGTGCTCGGGGAGTACCGAGGACCGCGCGGAGTCGTCGTCGCGACAAACGTCGGCTACTCGGTGCGCCCGGAGGTCAACTACGGCGAAGCGCTCGGCGGGGATGTGATCCCAGTCCGCCTCGCGGTCCGAGTCCCCGTCGCACCGCGCGAGGCGTTCAGCTTGTTCGCCGAACTCGACGGCCAGGCCTCGATGGTTCGCCACGCGGACAGCCCCGTCGCGCTCCGTGGAGGTTTCCGTTGGCAGACCCGCGGTGGCCTGGTCATGCAACTGTGGGGAGGCGGGTCCGTGTTGTCTTCGATCGGCCTGCCGACGATGCAACTCGGCCTCAGTGCTGCCTTCGCTCCGGCGCGTCGGCTTCGAACAGAATCCGCGTTCGAGGGTAGTGAACGCCCAGGGCCCGTCGCCCTGGCTCGGGACCACGACCGGGCGTTGATAGCCTCGATGGACCCCAAGCCGGCCACGCTCCCGCCAAGACCCAGCGACCCCGATGGCGACGGCGTCCTTGCAAGGGCGGACCTGTGCCCCACGGTCGCCGAGGACCTCGACGGCACCCAGGACGGCGACGGCTGCCCCGAGCTCGACGACGACCGCGACGGGATTCCCGACGTCGTCGACCTCTGCCCGTCCGCACCCGAGGTCATCAATGGCTACCGCGATCTCGACGGTTGCCCTGACCGCAGGCTGGCCGGTGGCGCCGGCGAGACCTTCGAAGTCTTCGAGCCGCGCCAGCTCCTTCCAGCCCTTCGCTTCGCCGAGGGTTCCGCCGCCGTGGATGCAACGATGGACGCACAGCTCGACGAAATCGCAGAGCTGCTGCGCCTCAACCCCTGGATCGAGCGACTTCAGCTCGCGGTGTTCGTGCCCAAGACCAAGGACGCCGCCGCCGACGGCCGCCTGGCCCAGGCCCGAACCGAGGCGATCCGCAAGGGACTGGACGCGCGCGGCGTCGATGCCTGGCGGGTCGAGGCCCTGGCCGCAAAAACCGTCGCCCCCGGAGTCCCGCAGCGGGTGCGACTGACGCTGTCGGGTCGGGCTCGAGCCCTCGATCCGATCGCCCCCGCGCCCGCAACGTTCGAGCGCATCATCGCGGAGGCCTACGAGGCAACCGCCGAAGCGCCGGACACGATGGAGGCGCAAGGACCCGAGGCGACTCAGCCTCCGTCGGCCTCGGCCCGGTAGACCCACAGTTCGGCGGAGTTCTGAACGTCACCGTCGCCACGGGCGAGGACGATGATGCGATTGCCCCCCGGCTCGAGCGGAATCTCGGCCTCGAACTCGAGGGTCTTCCCCTGGGGTCCGGCTGCGGCGTACTCGACCTTCTTGTCGATCTGACCGGGACCGGGCGGTCGCACCATCACGACCACGTCGCGGAGGTGTCGCGGATGAGACGCAACGCCTTCGAGCTTGAGTGCCGCGGCCGTAGTTCGGCGCGGGATCGGTTTGACCTCGAGGGTCGGCGGGCGGACCAAGCGTCGCGCCGTGAGCCCTTTGGGCGCGCCTGCGGTCGCGGCGTGGTCGGCGAAGCCACCTTGGTCTTCCGCGACAAACCATCGGCGACTGGGCTCGTCCGGCGCTGCCGTGTACAGCCAGGACCCGACCTTGCCCTCAAACGACAGCACGGAGTCCGTGGCGGCATCGGCGGCGACGGCCGACGTGGCATGCGCTCCGCTGCGCAGCTTCAGTGCCGCGCCTTCAACCTTGACCGCACGCTCGAGCGTCGTGCGCTCGCCCGAGTTGGACAAGACCTTCAGCGTCATCGCGTCGGACACCGTCATCCGAAGCTGAACGTCTCCGACGGTCAGGTCGAGCAAGAACGGCTTCCCGGGGTCCGCATTTTGCTTCACCCAGATCCCAAACGCACCCGAGACGGACTCGCCAACCGGCACGACACCGAGTTGGACGAACCCCTCCTCGAGCAGTCCTTGGTCGCCGCTGAGGTTCCGCAGAAACGCCCGTACGTCCGGGCTGTCGCCGTCACCGTGGTTGTACGCCCGGAAGGCGAGCAGCACCCGCTCGCCCGGTTGAAGCATCCCGTCGCCGTTCCCCTGCACCGAGAACTCCGGCAAGCCGGGCACGGGCTCGGACTCCGGACGACGCGGCGCCTTCGCGGCAAGCTCGGGGTCATCGACGATCCAAGCGTCGTACGACAACGCAGGCCGAGGTTTCGCTTGGGTCTCGAAGATCGCCCGCGATTTCGCATCTGGGGTCTCGTCGGGCTCACCCACGTGCACTTGCACGTCGAGATCGCCCACGAAATCCGCGTACCAGGGCATGACGTGGAGCTCGATGGTCCGGGATTGGGTCTGCCCAGGCTCGATGTCCCCAAAGAGCACCTCGATGCCGTCCAGACGCTCCCGCTCACAGTCCGTGATCGCGTGGACGCGGTGGGCGACGTCTGAGGCTCTGTTCGTCACCGAGACCTCGAGCTCGAAGGTCTTGCCAGCCTCGATCGGAAGCGGGGTGAGGATGCGAGCCGTCGCTTCGAGCGGTGTGTCGGTGGCCCCCTCCTCCCCCCAAGTGACGCCGGCCTTGCTGAGCGCAGCCGCGATGCGCGGCGTCTCTGCTTCGGCCAGCGAGGCCACAACCCGAGCCACGGCTGTGCGGCGGCCTTCTGCGTCAAGACGGGATGGAATCGCCTTCGCGACCTCGGCCGCGAACCGGACCTCGGGATCCCGCATGAGCGGAGGCACGTCCGCTTGTTTCTTCAGTGCCGGGGGCAGCTCCAGCTCCGCCAAGTAACGCAGCCGCGCATTGGGGGTGCGAACCGCTGCGTCCAGGTTCTCGTGCTTCGCCGAGGGATGGTGCGCCATGCGTGCCCGCTCCCGGGCGCGCTCGAACCGTTCGAGGTCGTAGTAGCGGACCACATGGGCGAGCCCGGTCGGCTCCACGGGAAGCAGCTCCAGGTCCGGCACCACACCGCGAGCCTGGATACGCTTGTCGCCCGCGACGAGGTACTCCGCCATCGTCAGCTTGAGCGCAAGCTCGCGGCCGTAGGGGGAGGCGGGACGTACGACCTGGACCGACCCTTTGCCGAAGGTCGAGCGACCCACGATGACCGCTCGCCCCAAGGCCTGGAGTCCACCGCTGACGATCTCCGAGGCGCTTGCCGCCTGTTCGTCCACCAGCACCACCACGGGCACATCGCCCGAAACCGCCGTCGCATCGGTCGCCTCATCGACCTCGCGCCCATAGACGCTCCGCACGATGACGAGCTCGCCGCGAGGGACGAACAGGTCGACGATCTGCGTGGCCTGCACGAGGAGACCTCCGCCGTTGCCACGAAGGTCGAGCACGATTCCGTTGAGCGCTCCGGCTTCACTCGCCGCAGCGAGCGCCTCCCGCAGCTTCTCGGATGTGTCCTCTTGGAAGCTCGAGATCCGGAGGTGACTGATGCCCCCCGGCAGCGTCGTGGCGGTGACCGACGCCAGGCGGATGACAGCGCGCTCGATCGTCACATCGAGCGACTTGGACTTGCGACGCACCTTCACCTCGATCGGCGTGCCCACCGGCCCGCGCAACAACTCCTGAGCTTCGGTCACGCTCATGCTGACCGTCGATCGCCCGCCGATGCGCAGCAAGATGTCGTCTGCCTGCAAGCCAGCGGTCTCGGCCGGCATGTCCGGCAAGACACGAACAACCATGATCGCGCGGTTCTCCACCCGGATTTCCGCGCCGATACCCCCGAAGGATCCGCGCGTTCGCTCGCCGAGATCCGCGTGCTCCTCGGGCGTGAGCAGGATCGTGTGCGGGTCGAGCGGTGCGAGGAGCCCGTTGATCGCGGCGTACTCGAGGGCGTGGAGTGCCTCGGGATCGAGGTCGAGTTCGGTTTGCGCGAAGACCAACATCTCCTCGAGCGCATTGGAGGCGTCATCGATCGTCCGGACATCTGCGATGTCGAACGTCGAACTGGCGGCCCGGACCCGCAGCGCGACCGAGTCACCGCGCACCTCGGCGAAGAACTCAGGCGTGTGCATCCCGACCCCAGTCAGCGCCGAGACGAGTTGAGCTCGCCCATCGAACCGGTCCTGGTCGAAGTACTCGGTCTTCACCATGTGAACCGCCCACGCGAGTAGCGGGAAGGCGCGGTCCGCGAGATCGGGCGGGGGCGTTTCCGCTCCGCCGGACTCCGCCTTGGATTCGCGGGAATCTTGGACCGACGGCGAAGCGTCCGTACTCTTGCAGGCGGCGACCAGCATCACGCCGCAGAAAAAGACGCCAACCGCTCGACGCAGACACGACAGCATGGACCCGCAGCATAACGCGCGGCGTCCCATGTTCGTGTTAGTCACGTTTGCTGTCATGGGCGACGTTTTTTGTGTCTTTTATGGATCAGATCCCGCGGTAACGCGGTGATCGAGCGCATTCGACGTCGTGGCACGGAACATGCTGTATGGCGGCGCGTGCGAGCCCCCGCTCTCTACCCACTCGGCGCCTGCTTCGGGATCTTCGCGGCACTTGCGCTCCCGCTTGCGCTGGGGGCCTGTGTCGATGCGCCGATCACGGCGGATCAGCTCCAAGCGGACGGAACGCTCCGCGGGGGATACGCGGGAGGCGGCGTCCAGCAAGCGGCGTTGTCGGCCGAGCCTCAGAAGATCGCACAGGCCGTCCGAGTCTCGGCGGTTCTCGCCTCGCAGGCCGAAGGCCCGCTCGAGGACCGCGCTGAGTTCAGCGCCGGCGTGGGCACCGTCTATCTTCACGTTCGCGCGGATGGCCTGCTCAGCAGCCGCCGCGTCGTGTACCGATGGCGTCATGGTGACTTCGTCGCCGAGGTGCCCGGCACCCTGCATTCGACCGATGCGCTGATGCTTGGCACCAGTTTCGACATCGCCCCCGAGCAGTCCGGCCACTGGGAGGTCGACGTCCTCGTCGATGCTGTCCAGGGACAAGGGGCCGGCCAAGCCCCCGGTTCCGAGCCTCAGGTGCTGTTCCACCGCGAGTTCGTCGTCGAAGCGCCCGCGCTGTAGGCCTTCGTCGCTCGCACATCATGGCCCGCCTCCCCGGCGGGCTTTTTTGTAGGTGCGCCGGCCACCGTTCATGGCCATGCGCTGCTGGGCGTCGTAGCATCACGCCCGACGATGACGGAACCCAACAGCGGCCTGTCCACAGAAGCTGCCGACTTGTTCGCGCGCGGCCTCTTCTATCTCGCCAATGTCGACGGAATGGAGAAGCGCGAGGAAGACCTCCTCCGTGACTTCATCAACGAGTCGGGCTCCAGCCTGGCATTCGATGAGCTCAAGGAGGACTCGGCCTTCTCGATGCATGAGGCTTCACAAGTGCTCGAGACAAGCTTTCAGCGGCGCATGTTCATCATGGCCGCGATCGCGATGTTCAAGGCCGACGGCGAGTTCAGCTCGCCCGAACGACACGCTTTGGGCGAGATCGCCGACGCCTTCGGCCTCTCCAACGCCGAATTCGGTGACCTCGAACAAGAAGCCTCCCGCGCGTCCCTGGAATAGCAACGAGTGCTAGCCAGTACCGCCCCCGCCCTCACGCCAGCCAAGAAGGAACAATACGCATGGGACTGATGAGCTTCATCAAGAGCCAGGTCATCGAGATCATCGAGTGGCTCGACGACACCAACTACACGCTCGTGTGGCGCTTCCCCGACGAAGACCACGAGATCAAGAACGGAGCCAAGCTCGTCTGCCGCAACGGGCAGGCCGCGATTCTCGTCAACGAGGGCAAGGCCGCCGACGTCTTCGGACCCGGCACGCACACCCTCTCGACCGAGAACGTTCCCGTTCTCTCCCGCCTCAAAGGGTGGAAGTACGGCTTCAGCAGCCCCTACAAGGCCGAGGTCTACTTCATCAACCTCAAGCAGTACCTCGACCAGAAGTGGGGCACGCCCAAGCCGGTCCTGATCCGCGACCCCGAGTTCGCGGTCGGCAACCGACCGGGCCGCGTCCGCATCCGGGCGTTCGGTAGCTACAACTTCAAGATTGTCGACCCGCGCAAGTTCTTCGACGAGGTCGTCGGCACGCAGGGCTTCATGTCCAGCGACGACATCGAAGGCTACGTCCGCAGCCGGCTGTTGCAGGGCTTCACGAAGGCCGCCGCGTCGAGCGAGCTCTCCGTCGCCGACATGGCCGCGCACTACGACGTGCTGGGCAAAGGCGTGCTCGAGGGCATCAACGCCGACATTGCAGAGCTCGGCATCCAGCTCACGTCGTTCGTCGTCGAGAACATCTCGCTGCCGGCGGAGATCGAGAAAGCGCTCGATGCCGCGGCCGCTCAATCAGCGCGTGGTGTCGACAACACCATGGCGTGGGAAGGCATGCAGGCCATGCGCGACGCTGCCAAGCAGCCCGGTCAAGGCTCCGGCGTGATGCAGGCTGGCATGGGCCTGGGCATGGGCGTCGGCATGGGCAACATGATGGCCGGCATGATGGGCCAAGCGATGCCCCATCAAGGTTACCCGCAGCAGGGTTACCCGCAGCAGGGCTACCCCCCGCAGCAAGGCTACCCCCCGCAGGGCCATCACCCGCAGCAGGGCTACCCGCCCCAGCAAGGATACCCGCCCCAGGGTCAGCCTCCACCGCAGGCAGCCCCCGCGGCTGCGCCGGCAGCAGCCGGTCCCGCTCCGGGCTCGCTCGAGGAGAAGCTCACCAAACTCAAGGCCGCCTACGACGCTGAGCTGCTCACCGAAGAAGAGTACAAAGCCAAGCGCGCTCAGTTCTTGGCTGACTTCTAAGCGGCCTGTACGGGTGCAACGCGAAGGCGGGTCCACACCAGGTGGCCCGCCTTTTCTGCGTCTTGGCCCGTGCTCTTTCAGATCTGAGGTAACCGCGGGGCGGTGAGCGCATACTCAGCCCGTGCGCTGCCAACTGCTGCTCGGGCTTGCCATCGTGACCCTGCCCAGCGTCGCGCAGGCCCACTCCAGTTGGCTCGAGCCCCCACCGCGCACCGAAGACTCCGGGCTCATGGAAGGGCCTTGTGGAGGCACGCCGCGTGGAGACGCAACGCAGTACACGGCCGGAGCCGTCGTGCAGACCCGATGGGGCTCGACGCAGAACCACTTCAACCTGTATCGGGTGTCGTTCAGCCCGGCTGCGGACGCCGGGTTTGACGAGAACATCATCGGGTCGCGCCCCGACGAAGAAGACGTCTTCGATTACGTGCAGCCGCTCACGATGCCGATGTGCACCTGTGACGACTGCACGCTGCAGTTGACGCAGTTCACCGAGACCGGAAAGCTCGCGTACTACAGCTGCGCCGACATCGAACTCGTCGCGCCCGAAGGAGGCGATGTGCCGCCGTGCATGACCGCGACTGGCGAGAGCGGCGAGGCTCCAGACAACTCGAGCGGTGAGGCCCCCGGCACAACGTCCGGGGACGCACCGGCGTCGTCCTCCGGGGACGACACGGGCCCCTCCCCCACCTCAGAGTCCGGAGATGGCTCGACAGCCCAGGAGTCGGAGTCCGCCTCGGGCGGTGGCTGTCGTCTGGGGTCGGACGGCTCCGGTGCTCTTGCCCTCGCGCTGGGACTGCTCTGGGGTTTGCCCGGCCGGCGGCGATATCCTCGCTGAGTGGAAGAGTCCCTCGAACACCGAGTCCGACGTCTTGAACGGAGCAACCGACGCCTCAAGCTTCTGGGCGGACTGCTCGCCTTCACGGCCGTGGCGTGCGGTAGTGGCAACACGGCGATCTTCGGCCTCGTGCGCACCGAGAAGCTCGACATCATCGACCGCTCGGAGGCAGCGCGCATCTCCTTGTCGTCCTCCGGCGGCGGACAGGTCGTCTTCCACGATGGTGAGGGGCAAGTGCAACTGGACGCGGCGACGCTGCGTCGCTTGATCGCGTCGGCGCCGTCGTCTCCGGCAGCGCCGTGACTCACCCCTTCGCGCGGGCCTTGGCCCATGCGACGAGGTCATCGATGAACGCCGGGTCCACGTGCCGACCGGGCTCGAGATAGCGCGAGGGTCCCGACTCTCCGGGCTCGGCCTTGAACAAGTGGTCGAGATCTGGGTAGCGGTGCAGGTCGACCCGAACCTTGGCGCGCTTGGCCGCGCGGCGGATCGCAATCGGGTCCTGGTCCGGGTTCACCTCGAAGTCCTTGTCTCCTTGGCCCACGAACAGTGGCGCTTTCAGCCGGGCGAAGAGCTTGTCGGGTCGGACCGCGAACATCTCGCGCAGCCACTGCGCCTCCCGCTCCAGCTCGGGCGGGATCTCGGTGCCACGCTCGACCGCCTCGACCATTTTTCGCTGCTGCGTCGCCGCCCCTGCCCGAAGCTCGGGAGGCAGCTCCGCCAACGCAGCGGCGGACTGCTCGAGGAACACCTCTCGATACGGGCGGCCAGGCGTTGCGAGCAGACCCAGCCCGACGACCCCACGGGGCATGTTGGCGGCGAGCATGAGCTGCCGCAGACCGCCCTCCCCGTGCCCGATCAGCAGCACGCGGTCGGGATCGACCTCGGGCTGAACCAAGAGCATACCGAGCGCTCGCTTGGCGTCGTCGACCTGTCCAATGAAACTCAGCGGCCCCGGGTCCGAGCCGCCATATCCACGCTCGTCGAACCGCAGGACAACGAACCCCGCCTGTGCGAGCGCGTCCGTAATCTCGTGCGCGCCCAGGTCGATCGGGGGTGGGCCCGCAAAGCCGTAGCGGTCCTCACGTCCCGTCGTCCCGACCCACAAGACCGCGGGCCGTGGACCCTCGCCGGGCGGCACCAAGACCTCGCCGGCCAGCGTCGGCGACTCCTTCGTGCCGGGAATCTCGACCTCTCGTCGCTCGAAGCTCGCGCCCGCAGGCTTGCTGTAGGTCAGCCGCAGGGGCCCCGAGATCTCCCATGTCGGCCAGGGCTCCTCGACACTCGAGATCAACAGGTCACTGGCCCCGACCGCGAGCGACTCGATCAACCCGTCGCGCAGCGCAATGCGCTCTCCGAGGTTGGTCTCGACCACGATCGTGTCCTGTGCCTCGCGAACGTTGCCGGTCCACTCGGCCGGGATGCCCCCCGACAAGGAGAGCAGCCGAAGCTCGAGGGTTCCGACGTCCAGCGGCCGCAGCCGAAGCAGCAGCTCCTCGTGCAGGATTGCCGAGTGCGCCATCACGCCGGTCGGTGCGGTCTCTGGCGAGTAGCCGACCTCGCTCTCGGTCTTCCCGTCGGAGATCCGCAACGTGTCGCCCTCACGAACGAACGTCAGCTCCGCCGCACTGCTGCGCTCGAACCCACCAACGAGGGCACCGTTGTCATCGAGGACCAGCTCCCCCGCGGATCGAAGCGGTTCGCGGCCAGGAAGCTCCAGCTCGATCCGGGTCTCGAACCGATGATGATGGGGCGCGCCATCGATGGTGCCCACGTACCGGCCCCAGGAGCGGCCGATGCGTCGGTCCGCCTGCACGAACTCGAAGGCTCGGGTCTGCCCAACCGGATACGCATCCTTGGGGGACACCCCTGGCCACAGCCGCTTGGGCGCCGTGGCATCGTCCGTCGACGCCGCAGCTCCCGCGTCCACCGGCGTGGTCGAGGGCGGAGGCGTGAGGCAAGCGGTCGCTGCGAGGGCCAGACCGGTGAGGAGAATGCGGCGCATGGAGACCGCGGCAGGATTTCAGGGTTCGCAGGTGGGTGCAAGCGAGCGGGGGCACATCCGCGGCCGATTGGCTGAGGCCTGGTGTGGCGTCGAAACGACGAAGCCGCACTGCGGGAGGCAGCGCGGCTTCGGCGGCTCGACGAGCGGCACGCGCTAGTCGGCGAACTGGCAAACCGTCGGCGTGGGGTCGACCTGAATGACCCAGGTCCCGTCGGACTGAAGCACGATCGAGTCCCCGTTGGGCGCATCGCCAACGTCGGGGACAGGTGCAGCGCCCGTCTCGTCGATGAGGTTGTTGTCGTTTGCCCCACCGAACACGACGGCATCGATCGGGGTCGTGTCGGCCGCGATCGAGCCCTCGATGACGTCAAACAGCGCGACCCCGTCGGCCGTGCCACCGGAGTTCTGGATGTTCGGCGAAAAGACGGCCGCCTGGTCATACGCGGCCACGCCCATGAAGCCGTTGTCCATGCTCGCGCTGGGACCACCGACAACGAAGCACGAACCCGCCGCGATCGTTCCTGCGAGCTGATACGTCCCGAAGGTGTAGTCCGTGCCGCCGTGGCCAAGCGAGTACGTGGCGAGATCGATGTCCGCCCCCGTGCCGTTGAACAGCTTGACCCACTCGAATCCACCGTCTGCGCCCGGTTCGTCGTAGTAGACCTCCGTGATGATCAAGCTGTCGGGGACAAAGACGTCTCCGGTGGCGGTCATCTGCCCGGCGTTGGCGACCTGGTATCCATCCGAGTTCCCAGCGTCCTGGCCGTCACAGTAGGTGTACGTGCCTTCGCTGTCGCCGGAGAAACGGTACGCGTAGTCATACTCGCCCGGCACCGGCACGGTGAGCGTCACCATGTACTCGTCGTTGTTCTCCTCGGGAGCGACCGCGGTGTAGCCGGCGTTCGGCATCGCATCGATCCAGGTCCAGCCTGCATCCACGGCGGGGTCGGTTCCGTCGGGGCCGTAGCCAAGCTGGGCGCTGACCTCAGGTGCCAGGTCGTTGCTGGTGCTCATGTCGGTGAGCCCCGCGATGAACAGGCGGCCGAACACATCCACGGTGGTGCCGGCATCCTGGACGATCGTGTCCGGGGACTGCATGCGGCAGAAGTCGATCGTGTAGACGGTCGGGGCGATGCACTCGTCGTTGGCGGCACCGGGAGTTCCGGTATCCGGGTCGAGGTAGACGGTCACGCCGGGGCACCAGTTCTCGGCAGCATCGTTGGCCGTCGCGTCAAAGAAGTCGGGGTCGAGGTTGAGGCTGACACCGGCCTCGGGCGGGAACGTGTCGTAGTCGACGGTGTCGACGACCACGCCGTCGCAGCTCAGCGTGATGATGTCTCCGCCGTTGGCGACGGAGAAGCTCTCGGTGTACGCGTAGTCGCGCGTGAAACCCGGGTCGACCATGCTGTCGGGCGCGAACGCGAGGTACGCGTCAGGGCCGATGACGAAGTCGCCGGCGATCGAGATGACCTCTTCACCGGCTTGCCCGGAGACCTCGCAGCCGCTGAGTTCGTAGGTTTCGGTCGCGCTGAGGTTGTGCAGCTCGAACCACTCGCCGTCGGAATCCAAGACGGCTGTGGGGTTCGGCATGATCTCGCTGATGATCACCTCTCCCGCGGCGGGGAACGGCACGCTGGTGCAGCCGGTCGTGTCGAAGCCACAGCTCGCATCGCAGGCAAGCGTTCCGGCCGTGAACCCCATGTCGATGCTCAGGCACGTGGCGTCGGCGAGGTCGTCGCCTTCGCAGTCTTCGCCGTCGTCGATCACGTCGTTGCCGCAGCTCTCGCACGCGGCGGTGTCGAACGTGCAGTTGTCGGCACACGTGAGGTCGCCGCTGGCGAAGCCGAGGGTTTCGCAGGTCGCCCCATCGAGCTGCGCGCCGTCGCATTCCTCGCGTCCGTCGAGCATGTCGTTGCCGCAGTCGACCGGGTCTCCGGTCGTGCTCGTCGTCTCGTCCCCGGTCGTGGACGTGGTCGAGTCGGTGTCGCTGTCGCTGTCCGTGGTCGGGCCCGTCGTTGTCTCGTCCGTGGTCGATCCGGTGTCCGGGTCGCCGGTCGTGCTCGACGATCCCGATGTGCTTCCGGTCGGATTGATCGTGGTGGTGACGTTCGTCGGGTCGACGGTCTCGCCAGTCGATGTTTCGTCACCGCCGGTGGAACCGTCGGTGGCGCTGGAGACGTCGTCGCCGCAACCGGCAGCGACCAACAGAAGAGCCCAAGAAATGCGCTGGAGGCGTTCCATCTAAGCGCCCGATCTATCCCGAGCATCGTCCCCGCTCAAGGTCGGGGCGGCCACGGAGCGTGACTTGTCACCGGGTCGTCACGAATCCGGCTGTGTGTTGGCGTCGTCCCCGTGCAGAGATTGCGCAAACCCACACCAACGCAGCACCTGCGGTTGTCGCGAACGGAGGCTGCGCGTCCGCCGTCCGGACCGGCCACGCGGATGGAGCGAAGGGTTCCGGTGTTACGATGCGTGCCACATGAAGGTCGTCGTCACAGGGGGAGCCGGCTACATCGGAAGCGTCACCGTCGAGCAGCTCGTGGCGAGCGGATCGGAGGTCGTGGTGTTCGATGACCTCTCTTTGGGACACCGTGAGGCGGTCCACCCCGAAGCCACGCTCGTCGTCGGCGACCTGGCCGATCGTGCCGCCGTGGATGCCCTGATGGCCGAACACCGACCCGACGCGGTGATGCACTTTGCGTCCCGCTCCCAGGTCGGGGAGTCGATGCGCAAGCCCTTCTTGTACGTGGGCGACAACGTACGCAACGGCCTGAACCTGATCGAGAGCATGGTGGAGCACGACGTCAAGCGCTTCATCCTCTCCTCGACCGCGGCCCTGTTCGCCGAGCCTCAGAAGGTCCCCATCGACGAGACCGAGCGCATCGTCCCCGGCAGCCCCTACGGCGAGTCGAAGCACATTCTCGAACGCATCCTCCACTGGGCCGCGCAGGTACACGGCATGCGGTACGCGTTCTTGCGCTACTTCAATGCCGCCGGCGCCAGCGCTGCGCGTGGCGAGCACCACGACCCGGAGACCCACCTCATCCCGCTCGTGCTGCAGGTCGCACAGGGTCGTCGGGACTCGATCACGGTGTTTGGGGACGACTACCCCACCCCGGACGGCACCTGCCTTCGCGACTACATCCACGTGATCGACCTGGCCCAAGCCCACATCCTCGCGCTCGGAGCCCTGCAGGAGCGCAGCCGCATCTACAACCTCGGCAACGGCACCGGATTCTCCGTGATGGAAGTGATCGAAGCCGCCCGCAAGGTCACCGGCTACCCCATCCCCCACGTGATGGGTGAGCGCCGCCCTGGCGACCCCCCAGCCTTGAGCGCAGACTCCACCAAGATCAAGGCGGAGCTGGGCTGGACCCCGCGCTACCCCACGCTCGAGGCGATCGTTCGAACCGCCTGGGCCTGGCACCGCGACCATCCCAACGGCTACGCGAGCTGAGCGATGAAGCACCGCGGGACGAAGGCCTCACAGCCCGGCGCGGTTCATGGCTACGACTGGTACGACCCCGAGTCCGGCACCATCGATCTGTGCCGCCTCGCGTCCCAAGCCACCCGCGTCGATCCTGCGCCCTCGTTCGCACAACCGCCGCACTGGCTCTTGGCCGTCGATGTCCCTGCCTGCGTACCCGATGCGAGTTCCCTGGACCTCGCGCGCCTCGAGGCCCGCGCCCGCCGGGCGTTCGTGCACGCCGCGGCCAAGCCAGAGTCGCCGCAGTAGCCGGGGCCGCGTCACTGCACCGGGCTAAGAGCCCGAGGTCGTCGCAGGCCCAGACGAATCGGCATCGCCGCTGCCTTCTCCGGTCGACGACGAGCTGGAGCTGCTGGATCCGGTGACTTGTTCGCACAGGCGCAACTCGACATCGTCGACGAAGAAACTGGTCAGACCGACCCCGGCGAGCGTGGCCTCGAACGACAACTCGTGTTCGGCTCCGTCCGCGTAGCCCGACGGGATGTCCCTGTCTCTTATACACATCTGACGCTGCCGACG
>OJGU01000529.1_pt1 | contig 21411 bp, 17 predicted proteins | sample 1594741 | NCBI WGS metagenome assembly OJGU01 (sample SAMN05416841, study PRJEB24817) | seawater metagenome | isolation source: Sea water | place: Canada:Atlantic | collected 2013-07
CGCTCGTCGGCAGCGTCAGATGTGTATAAGAGACAGCCCGCGGCCCCCCCGCGCTGCTCCCCCTCTAGCCTGGCGGCGTGACCGTCATCCTCGACACCAACGTCGTCATCGAGGCGCTCTCAGCTGAGTTCCTGAAGTTCACCAAGGGTCCGGTGGACGAGTTGCTTCGGGACCGCACGGTCAGGTACAGGCAGCTTCGCACCCGCTACTCACTGATCACACTCTGGCATCTCGCTGAGTCTGGGGTTCGAGGTCTCTTCCTTCATGAGGAGCTTAGACTCAAGAGTCCGCAGGTTGTGCCGCCCGCACCTGACCCCGGCCCCGTTGAAAGCAACACCGCGCCGGTCGAAGTTGAAGCCAGCACGTACTTCACCCACGTCATCGCCAACCACCTCGTTCGCGGCTTCGGGAGACTCGAAGGACTGCCCGGCAGCGAGCGCTCAAACGCGGCAGACAACCGACTCGTCAGTCTCGCCGTCGAGCACAACGCCTCATTGGTCACTAACGAAGGTGTTTCGGACACTGGGATCAACGCCCGGAAATCCAACGGCGAGAAAACGGTCCGCGTCTCGGCAAGGAAGGCCGGGGTCCCTGTCTTCGCTCCTGTCGAGTACATCACTGCGCATGAACTTGACCACGAAGCCTTGTCTTCGACGTTCCTGGCCGCCGTTCCCGATCTCCTACTCACTCCACGTGCAGATGGTGCCCGTGCACTCTCCCCTCAGGCCGTTGAGGACCTTCATGGCGTGTACAGGTTCATCCTGTTCGACGATCTGGAACCTCCGCGGTCGTCCTTCCCAAGCCCACGGATCCCCTGGGAACTCCCTCTGTCGCGCCATCGAGGCTAGGGGGATGAACCCGAGCTCGATGTCGGCTTCGGCCGGCTCGCCGGTCCGCTCGGCCGAGTCCGCTCACGCGCTGCCGCGCATGCGTGACTCAAGCCGATAGGCCGCTTTGGCCTGCAGGGAAAAAAAGCAGGCGGAGGAACTGTACCCCCGCCTGCTGCCCCACTACTTCTCGCGCTTTGCCAAGGCGGCGTACGCCATGACCACGTAGAATAGGAGCGTGGTCCAGTGCGGCTGAGGTGTTAAACCCATCGCCGAACTCCTTCCCAGGGGCAGCAGAACCGCCCCCACCGAAGGTTCCCGAACTCACGGACGTCTCGCCAGGAGTGGAAAGACGGCTTTGGGGAATCCACCCCTCGGCTTGTGAGCCGGCATCCAAGTGTCGGAACGTGTCCACGCCCGGAGACCACTGCCGGTTGACGACGACGACCCCATCCGGGGCCGGCATCCCAGCCAGCACAACATAACCACGTTCGGCGGACGCGCAAGAGGTGCCAAGCAACTTTCAATCACGTTTCCGCCCAAGAGCATGACCGAACGTACGGGCTCTGGTCCCAGCCGGATGAGCCCCCGTTCCCGCTCACTGCTGTCGTAATCCCGGTTCCCACTCGAGTACATCTCACGGTCAAAACGCGCCGGTTCGCGGAGGATTGGGGACCAGTGACGAGGAGCGGAGCCGGAGCGAGCCCATGAGAAGTGGTCAAGCCTCACACCCCGAATCGGGTCCGCCATCGCCGGTATGCGCTGCTCCATCGTGGCGCCCGGGCAGCGATGAGCGCATCGCCGACCTCGATCGCCGCGGTCTCGAGCGCTTGGTGCCGGGCGTATCCAGGGGTCCCCGCCGCGGTGTCACGGCTTGCCCCCGCGGCGCCCCACGATTGCCGAACGAGTGGGTCCGTCACGGCATGGGTTTCTTCGTGCAACACCTGGCAAAGCACATGCTCCGACGGCTCCGCCACAGAGACAGCCACCACCCGACCCTGCGGTGCCGTGATGGCCCGCCCGGCTCGGCCGAGTGCTGGACAGTCCACAACGGTCAGCGCAGGTGGCGGGCCCACGCGCTCCCAAAGCGCGGTGCGCAACGCCTGGAGCGGCTCGATGATCTCGCGGGGAACCGAAGCGTAGTGGGGTGGCTCGTGGGCGGTCGCATCGAGCCCATCCGCCGCGGCAGAACACAGGCGGCGGCCCAGCGCATCGGTCAGTCCGGCCGGAGGGTTGTCCCGAAGTCGGGAGCGCAACTCGCCAGGGTGGAGCAATGCAACTCCCTGCAACACCAGCCGTCCCGGTGCAGCGCGGTAGGCCGTGAGCAGCGGCGCCACCCAGGGCCCGGTGGCCAGGCCCGCATCGAAGAGCGAGGCCGCATCCGCGCCGAGGTCCAAACGCGCGAGCACGGCGTAGAGGCGAGCGGCCTCGTCCCAACGTTCGAACGCGATGCTCACGGATGTGCTGATGGGCGGATCGCGGGCCGCCGCGCCTCACGGATCCATCCGCCCGGACCCGCGAGGACGGGCACCGCCACGCGAGCGACCCGCCGTTCTTCGAGACGGTCTCCATGGCGAGTCAGCGCGACCAGATCCTGCGGACGGAACCGGGGACCCACGAAGGTGATGAGGCGTCCACCAGGCTCGGTGAGGTGCGCCGCAATCCCCTGCGGCACCCGCGGCAGTGCGGCACCGATCCATGCGCCGTCCCATGTGCCTTCCAGCATGACGCCGGCCGACTCGGCCTCCGTGACCAGGACGTTGCGGTACGGCTCCAACCCCTTGGTGAATGTCCTGGCTTCGTCCGACGATCCTCCGGCGGGGTGAATCGCGAGCACCTCTCCCTTCTCGCCCACGAGCAGGGACAGCAGCGCCGCCAGGTAGCCACTGCGCGCGGTGACATCGACAACCCGGTCCCCGAGCGCCGGTTCCAGCGCCTCGAGACCCATCGCAACGGTGCGAAGACTCAACGAGACGGCGAGTTCGCCCTCCACGTTCGTGCTCGCGTGCTGGCCCCCCAGGAGCATCGCGGCGGCCTCCCGTGACATGTGCGCCTCGGGGGAGACCTGCAAGAGAGCCTCGATCAGGTCCGCCGTCCGCAGCACCCCCTCGTCGAGGAGCCCACGAACGGCCGACTCTCGCTCGCGGACCCACGGGTCTTTGAGGTGCAGTCCGATCGGGAAGTTAACCGCGACGGCCTTTCCGTCAGGCCCCTGCTCCTCTTCGCGACGCTGCGCCAACGCACGAACTCGGGCCGCGCGCCTCAGCGTCGCCTCTTTGCTCGCGTTGCTCATCTGACGGGCTTGGTCGTTGAGGCTGCGCCGAAATACCCGGTCGACGCTCCGGCCCTGCCCGGTGAACCGCTCGGCGATCTCGGCGGTCAGCGGGGCGTACGCCTCGTGCATGAACTCGACCCGATCTTCAAACGACACCTCGCGACTGGGGTCGATGTGCTCGGCCGCGAACGCCCCGTCGTACCAGCTCTTCCACCACTGCGGATGGTGGAACCGAGTGCCGTGGAGCTGGCCATAGGTCTCCATCGCCTCGTGCACCTGCGCGCCCGGGTACAAACGAAACGCGTCGATCGACAGCCAGCCGCAGGTCTCCTTGGCCGAGGTGAACAGCTCCGTCAGGTATCGCTGGGTCTCCCGCATCGATTCCATCGACTCCCCGGGATGCCCCACGATCACGTTCGAGGCCCAGGTCAACTTGTGCTTGCGGCTGAGGCGAGCCAGCCGCTGCATCGCCGCGAGATACGCATCGGGCTTGTTGCCCTTCTGCATCAAGGTGAGCATCTTCGGGCTGCCACTCTCCAGCCCGATGCCGATCGAGAATCGCGCCCGGGCCAGCAGGCTCACGTCTTCGTCATCGAGGTCGTCAGAGCGCGTCAGTGTCCAGTACTGCCGCGGCAGCAGGTCGTTGTCGATGATGCCCTGGAGCACCTCCCGTCTCCAGCTGCGCTTGAAGCCAAACAGCGGGTCGGCGATGTTGATCACCCAGTTCTTCAGGTCGGTCCACTGGGAGAGCCGGACCAACTCCGACACCGCACGTTCGGAGGAGTAGGCCCTCCACTTGTAGCCACTCTTCGCTCGCTCCATGCAGAACGTGCAGTGATAGGGGCAACCGCGTGCGAGATAGATCTGGAACTTGCGACCGATGTCCGTGGCCCGCGGCCAGTAGCGATCGAGTAGCTGCCACTGGTACGGAGGCAGCGTGTCCAGGTCTTGAATCTGGTCCGGGCCCCAGATCCGTTGTTCGAGGCGGCCGCCACCGAGCAGGTGTTGCACCATCGAGAGCAGCGGTTTTTCCCCTTCCCCCACGATCACCGCATCGAACGGTGAGCCGTCGAACACGACGTCGGTCGGCAGCGCACTGGCGTGATAGCCCCCCGTGACCAGCGGCGTGTTGGGGAAGCGGCTTCGCAGGAAGCGAGCCAGAGCCATCACCCGCATGTAGTCGAAGCTGGAGTAGGTCGAGAGCCCGATCACCAGGTGCGGACCCAGCGATTCGATCGTCTCGAGCAGCTGTTTGTGGTCACCGCCCTCGTAGTTGAGGTCGAGCAACTCCACGCGCACGCCGGTGTGGTGCTGCACGTAGCCGCCCATGCTCACCAGGTGCGGCAGACCGAAATCCATGTCGGTCCACTTGATGATCCCCGGCGAGATCAGCAGGACACACGGATCACGCGTCGCCAACCGGGGCTCCCTCGCTCCGCCGACTCGCAGGGCGCGTCAACCGGCGCAGCGGGATGATCGATTGGTCGACCTCCTCGCCAACCTGTTCACGCCAGTCGGGGTTCTGAGCCAGCCACAACAAGGGCTCGGGGTGGGCGTGGTCGCCAAACGTCGCGAACCCGCTCTCTTTGCAGCCTCCCTGACAGGACGTCTCGTACGCGCAGCCACGACACATGTCCGGGACGTTGCGCTTGAACTCGCGCTGGTACGGCACGGCATAGATCTCAGACCAAGGCTGCTCGAGCACGTTGCCCATGACACCGCCGGCGAGGTTGCAGCTGCGCACGTTGCCCTTGCCGTCGATGACGATGTTGGGCGAGGAGGAACCGGTGCTGCAGAAGCCGAACCGCACCCAGCTGTAGCTCTCAATCCGGATCAAACACGGAGGGATCGGCATCGCGGTGGAGACGGCGATGTCCCAGGCTCGGCCAAGTCGCTCGGCCACCTCGAGGTTGGCCTCGATCTGTTCGACGGTCGGCATGAGGCGGGCGATGTGGTGAATCGCGCCGCCGGTGGGCGACATCCGGTTGTACGAGATTCCCCGGATGCCCAGCGCAAAGCACAGCTCCATCACCCGTTCGAACTGATGCCAGTTCTCGTGCATCGACACGAAGCAGACCTGAACCGGGACCCCAGCCTCGGTGAGATTGACCGCCGCGCGGATCGTATCGTCGAAACACTCGGCGCCTTTGAGCCGGTCGTGTTCCGCCCGGTCGCCGGCGAGGAGCGTCAGCTGCACCTGCCGCAGACCAGCTCGGCCGAAACGGGCCGCGGTCTGAGGGTCGACGTGACTGCCGTTGGTGATGAGGGTGACCACGTCCACGCTGCTGCAGGCGTGTTCGATGATTTCGACCGCATCCTTGCGCAGCAGCGGCTCACCACCGGTGATGGTGATGTGCTTGGCCTGTGTTTGGCCGACGATGTTGCTCATCATCGCCTTGAACTCGGGCGTTCGCAGCTGGCCACCGGTGTCGTAGCCCGCTTGCGGGTCGCCTTCGTCGGCGGTCCAGACGTTGTAGCAGTGGGCGCACTTGTGGTCGCAGCCCGGCGTGAGTTCGAAGTCCAGGCGTGGGATCTGCGACTGCGAGTCCGACTCGATCTCTGAGATTTCGAGGACCGACATGCTCAGTCCTTCGAGCGGAGGCGTTGCGCGACGTCGGGCGGCAAGATGTCTGCGTCGAGCAGACGTCCAAGCACGGAGCCTCGCTCTGCAGCCGCGCCACCATCGGGTGCACCGCCGGTGCTGGTCCCGGAGTCGGTCCCGCCATCGGTATCCGTGTCGGTGTCCGTGTCCGTGTCCGTTCCGGAGCTGGACCCGGTGCTCGCCGTGGTGGGGCCGGAGCTGGTCGTCCCCGGGGCGACGTCCAAGCAGGGTCCAACGGTGGACCCGGTGTCGGACTCCAGACCGGTGCTCCCCGTCGTTGGACCGGTGCTCCCTGTCGTCGGGACTTGAACGTCGAGGCACGGTCCGGTGGACGTTTCCGGGCCCGCGACGTCGAGACACGCGCTGGTGGTGCAGCCCATGCTATCCGCGCCGGTTGTCACGAGTCCCAGAGCAACGAGCAGTGAGGGTGGGAGGCGCTTGAGATCCATCGTGAGTCCAATCGTTGTTAGGCGTCGTCGTCTGTGGGGAGGGTGAGCCGGGCGGCGACGTCATCCGGGAGAACGCCAGCCTGAAGCAACCGGTCGAGGATCGCCGACCGAGCCTTCGGTGCCGGACTCGCCGCACCCACGCCGTGATCCCCCACCGGGTCCACAGGAGCACTCGGAGGCACCAGGCACGGCCCCACGCCAGTGTCGCCGCCGGTGGTCGTGGCGGAGTCCGTTCCATCATCGCCGGAGGTGTCGGTATCGGTGTCCGTATCGGTACTGGTATCCGGACCCGTGCTCGTCGGCAGCGGCGGCTCGAGGCACGGACCGACGGTCGCCCCCACATCGAGGATGGGACCGGTCGTCACCATACCCAAGCAGGGGCCCACCGAGCTGCCCGCGGTGCTGTCCCCCGTCGTCGGCACCACAGGGCTCAGGCAGGGACCCACGGTGCTGCTCTGAGAATCGCCAGAGTCGCCGGCGCTGGATCCATCGTCGACGGAAGGCCCACAGGCAGCGAGCCCAAGAGCGACCAACAGAGACGGTGGCAGTCGTTTCAGATCCATCGATACCCAGCCAGCGAGCTGTCTTAAGGGTGACCGGCGCTCGTTCGCGGGTCAAGTCTCGCCCCCAGCCGGCCTGGCGAGCCACAAGCAGCGCCGCGTGGCGGCGTCATGAGATGTGCTCTAGCATCCGGCCGTGCGTCCCACTCGTCGATCGATGCTCGCGCTCCTGCTGTCGACTCCGTTCGCCGGCTGCCGGCAATCCGCAGCCCCCGCGGCCCCTGAGCCGGCCCAGCCTCTCCCATCGGGGCAGACCTCCGTCTCGATGATCGTGCGCGGCGGCGACGTGCGGACGCTCGACCCGGCGCGGCCACGCGCCAGCGCGATCGCAATCACCGACGGAGTCATCGTCGCGGTCGGCAGCGACGAGGATGTGAAGGCCCTGCGAGGCCCCAGCACGGTCGTGCTCGACGCGGGCGGCGGCACGGTCACCCCGGGGCTCGTCGACGCGCATGCCCACCTCGTTGGACTCGGAGAATCCTTGGCCACCGTGGACCTCCGCGGCGCCACATCGACCGAAGAGGTCGTCCGTCGGCTTCAGGCCGGCGCGCCTGCGGAGGGATGGGTCATCGGACGAGGCTGGGACCAGAACCTCTGGCCCGGCGCCGCCATGCCCACCCATCACCCGCTCACGCAGGCTTTCGGGGATCGTCCGGTCTGGCTGCGACGCGTCGATGGACACGCAGCCTGGGGCAACGCCGCGCTCCTGCGAGAGTCAGGCATCGGACCCGACACGCCCATCCCCGCTGGCGGGGAGATCCTCCGCGACGCGTCCGGCACCGCGACCGGCGTCCTGATCGACGCCGCGATGGAACTCGTCTCGACTCCCGAGCTCTCGGCAGCCGACCTACGCGCCCGCATCGAGGCCGCCCAACAACACATCCTGCAGCTCGGTCTGACGGGTGTGCACGACATGGGCATTGGGTCGGGGGCCGACGCGGCCTACCGTCGCCTCGCGAGCGATCCCGAAGGCCTCCGGATCCGGGTGCACGCCTACGCAGCGGAGTCGTGGTTCATGCAGGACCTTCAGGAGCAGGCCCCCGACCCGCTTCTCCAAGGCTCCCGCTACACGCTTGCTGGGGTGAAGGTCTACGCAGACGGCGCGCTGGGAAGCCGCGGTGCCGCGCTGCTGCACCCGTACACAGACCGAGCGGACCATGCAGGGCTGATGCAGCACGACGAGGCCGCGCTGCGCCGGGTCGTCGTCGCGGCGATGCGCGGTGGATGGCAGGTTGCGACCCATGCGATCGGCGATGCCGGCAACCGCACCGTCCTGGACGTCTACGCACGCGCGCTCGAGCATGCCGCGCGTCGGGACCCTCGGCCCCGCATCGAGCATTGCCAGATCCTCGACCCCGCCGACATCCCTCGCTTCGCCGACCTCGGCGTCATCGCTTCGATGCAGCCAACCCATGCGACCTCAGATATGGGATGGGTCGCCGAGCGACTGGGTCCCGAGCGTCTCGCGGGCGCCTATGCGTGGCGCAGCCTGCTGGACGCCAGCGCGCACCTTTGTTTCGGAAGCGACTTTCCGGTCGAGCTCCCCGATGTGACCCATGGACTCTACGCCGCGATCACGCGACAAGACGCCCAAGGGGCGCCGAAGGGTGGCTGGCTGCCCGAGCAACGGGTGAGCTTGGACCGGGCACTCCGCGGCTTCACCGAAGAGGCCGCCTACGCCTCGCACCGAGAGCAGGAGCTCGGGCGAATCGCGGTTGGCATGCAAGCGGACCTCACCTGTTTCGGGCGCGTCCTCGACGAAGAAGCACCGGCGCGCATTCGTGACGCGCCGGTTCTTGGGACCATTGTCGGAGGCCGGCCGCATCACTGGGCCGGCTGAACAACCCACCAGAGGGCTACCACAAGGCCGCCACAAGGATGGGCCGTCACGCAGCGCGCCTACTGGCCCTGGCCGCCGCTGCCACCGCCCTGGCCTTGGCCATCGTCTTGGCCGCCGCCGTCGCCTTGGCCATCATCTTGGCCACCCTGTCCGTCGTCCTGTTGGCCATCGCCCTGCCCGTCGTCCTGTTGACCATCGTCTTGGCCATCGCCTTGTTGCCCGTCATCCTGCCCTTGGCCATCGTCCGGCTGAGCGTCGTCGCGACCATAGCGGTCGTCAACTGAAGGTTGGTCATCGGTCGGCTCATCCCGTCCGCCGTCGTTGGGATCAAAGACCTCCACGTCATCGTCCTCCGCGGGAGGCAGCGCGGGCCGAGGCTCGTCAGAGCTTGGCTCATCGTCGAGGGGCGCGATGTTGAGGCTCGGACGCTCATCGTCCTTCTTCTCCTCGTCTTTCTTTTCCTCGTCCTTCTTCGCGTCGTCCGTCTCGGGCGTCTTCTTCTTGGTCTTCTTGCCCCGTTTTGCCCGACGCTCCGCTCGTTTTCGGTCTCGCTCGCGGCGCTTTTTGCGACGGTCTGCCAGGTTTTCGGCGGTCGATTTGCTCTTCACCCCACGGAACTGCGGCTTCGAGACCGGCCCGCCAAGCTTGAACCCAAGCCCGCGCTCCGGCGGGTCGAGCTTCGCATTGGCACTGGCACCGCGGTAGATGAACGCCAGACGCTCCGCATCCTCGAGGAACTTCTCCGTCAGCTCCAGCTTCATCAGCATGCTGAAGCGGGACTTCTGGAACGGGTCCTTGAGCTTGAGCTTGCCCGTGAGCGACATGATCATGTCTTCGCTCTCGGTCGCGATCGGCTCCTCGATGGTCGCGGCTCCCTTCTTGACGATGAGCTCGCCGGTCAGCGTGCCGAAGTCGATCTCCGGGAGGGTGATGCCGTCGCGGAGCGCCTTGCTGCCACCGGGCACGTAGAGCTTGGATTCCCCGTCGCCGGCTCTGCAGGCGGAGCACGCCAACGTGATCTTGCCTTCGGCCTTGGCGAACTTGCCGTCGGGCGCAGTGATGTCGGCTTTGACGTTCAGCAAGCCGTACAGCGGCACGTTGAGCGCCTGGGCAGCCTTCGGCACGTCGTACAGCGGGAGGCCGTCGATGTTGACTTCAACGGTCGTCTCGCTCGAGCTCTGGACGTAGCGGGCCATGATCGTCCCGTCCTCGCGTTCGGTCTCGACCTCGACATCGACCGTTCCACCGATCAAGGACAGCAGGCCGACGGAGATGTCGACCTCCTCCATGAAGTACTGCTGCGGCGGTGAATCGGGGCGGCTGGGCTCGAACGTCCAGGTGACGTTCTCGAGGGTGGCCGAACCCCATGGCATGACCGAGATGTCCTCGATCTCCACCACGTAGCCGGCCTTCTTGGCCTCGTGGCTGATGCGCCATGCAATGGCCTTGGTCGGCAGGGCAATCCAGGCGAAGAGCAGGAAGAAGAACATCCCGAGCATGCCCCAGCCGAAGACGCGCCTCAGCGTGCGGCCCCAGTTTCGACTCCGGGTCACGGCTGGAGCGTCGGCGGGAATCTCACCGCGTGTAATCGAGAGGTCCATCGGCTACTCCTCCTCTTCCTCGTCTTCGAGTTCTTCTTCGGCTTCGCGCTCCCAGGTGGAGATGACGACGTCCAGATTGAGGCGGTCCTCCGATGAGTTCGGCGAACGAACCGCGAGCTGCTCGGTGAGAATGATCCTCCCCGGCTCGCTCTCGAGCGCGGTCAGGAACTTCATCGCCTGCTCGAGCGTGACGCTGCGGAGCTTGAACTTGAACGAACGCTTGATGAGGTTGCCATCGAGCGTCTGCGGCGTGACTTCCTCCTGGTCGGAGACCGTCACCCCCTCCACCCCAGCCTGCGCAGCCTCGACCAAGGTCAAGAACTGAACCGAAGTGCTCGGGATGTTCTTCTCCCGCTTCTTCTTGGACTCGAGCCGGTCTTTGTAGACCGCACCTCGGGTGTAGACGGACTGCAGCGCCAGCTTGTGCGCTTCGACGGCGGAGTCCGTCTCGCGGAGGGTCTGCGACCGCAAGTAGAACAGCACGAGGGTGCCCATCACGAAGAACGTGAGCACCAGCGCCATGACCAACGTGCGCTCACGTGGTGAGAGACTGGAGAGGAACCCGGCCTTGGGTGCGACTGCGCCTGCCATCGTCTACTCCTCCCTTTCTTCCGCCGGTTCTTCCGCCGGTTCTTCCGCGGTGTCCGCGTCTGCTCCGTCTTCCTCGGGCTCGGCCGCGTCTTCTTCGGGCTCCTCTTCGGCAGCGGACTTCTTGAAGAAGCACTTGTTGTCCATCTCCATCTGGAACGTCTTGCGAGCCTCGCCTCGGACCTTCCCCTTGGAAACATTGGAGATACATCCAAGTCCGGAGAGTTTGGCGGCGAGCCGGTCCTGTGCAGACGAGGTGTTTGCGCCAGCCTTGATCTCGACCTTGAGCTGACGAATGTCGACCAAGGACAGCGTGAGGTCGTCGACCAACACGATTCCAGCGTCGGCTGGAATGGGCCCGATCGGCTTCGGTTCCGCCAGAGCCGGGTCGACGGGCAAACCATCGGGTCCGATGATCGGCTGACCGTCGACGCCCACCGTGGGCCCGCCAAACCCTGCAGGCGGCAGGAGTCCAGGGTCGGTCCCCGGCGGCGGTGCCGGCACTGGTGGAGGCTTGTCCGCAATGTCACTGGGCGTGGCCGCATCGACGATCAGCGCCAGGGTCTCCAGCGCCCCCCGCTCGGGGACGAGGCTGGTGAGGTCGGCCCCTTCTGCACCATCGAGGACCGCTTTGACGTCGCCCACGCCCACCGCATTTCCGAACGCCGCCTCGGTGGCCGTGGCGAGTTCATCCTCGTAGGCCAACAGCTGGGCGTCCGCCGCTTTGACCCGCGCGATCGTGTCCAAGGCACCAAACGCCATCACCGCGACACCAATCGCGACGAGGCCGATCATTTTTTCCTGAACCCAGCTCCCCTCGACGACACCGCCATCGGCGTCCCGGAGCTGCAGCAGGGGACGCCGTGCCGCCCCATAGGCGGCTCCGAGCGCAGCCGCGAACTCCCCGAGGTCGGTCCCACCGACGGTTCCGACCTTCAGCCCGGCGGCGTTGGGTTTGAAGTCGGAGATCGGCAACCCGGTCTGCTCGGTGATGTACTCGCGGACACCCGACAGGTTCGCTCCGCCGCCGAGCAACACCACCTGCGACACCTCGAGGTGGTAGGTCGAGCGCAGCCAGATCCGTGTGTGCTCGAGCTCGCGCAGGATGGGTTCGAAGGCCCGAGCGACGATCGTTCCCGACTGCATCTGCGCCTCGGACAGGCCGCTCATGCCGCGGTGCGGCAGGAATGCATCGGTGTGCTTGGCCGCCTCAGCGCTCGGCGTGTCCATCGAGAACTCGCGCGCGATGGCGGCGGTGAGCTGACGGCCGCCGCGTCGCGTCGACCGAATGGCGAGCGGACCCTTCGCGCCCATCGCCACGAACTGCGTGTGCTTGTGCCCGAGGTCGACGTAGAGCACGCAGGGTGCCCGACCGTCCTCGGCCATCTGCGGCGTCGCCACCGGCAAGGTCACTTTCCCGACCGCAGCCAGCGCGATGCCCGATGTGGTGACCGCCTTGATCTCGGAGGCGGTGCGTTGGAACACCGCATGCATCTTGTTGACCCGCTCCTTGGGTGCGGCCGCCACCAGGGCTCGGCCGCCTCCTTCGGTCGATCGGACCACGACGTGGCCGTAGACCAGGTCTTCGATCGGCCGCGGGAACTGCCCCTCTGCCTCGAAGCCGACCGTCTGTGCGATGCGTCGTTCGTCGTCAAACGGAAACGAGAGCAGCCGGTAGCTGACATCGCCGGACGGGAGACAGACGGAGGCGGTCTCGCCAAGAAGGCCCCGGGCCCGCAACGATGCGAACAGCCCACGAAGCTGGTGGTCGAACGGGTCGGGAGGGTCCTCGCCTTCAACGGCGGGAGGCAAGGGCCCAACCGGCTCGGCAAAGGTATCGACGAGCTGGACCCCGCGTATCCCTGCGGACACCACGGCCACCTTGATGTGGTGGGTGCCTAGATCGATGCCGACGAATTTCTGCGCCATGCTGGGTTCAGTCCTCTCGGATGTACAGCCACGCGCCCTTGCCCTGGGTCTGCGAGCGCGCGTACTGCATGTCGTAGGTAGCGGTGAGGCGTTTGGTCACAGCCCCGACCTCGGTGATGACTTCGATGGTGTAGGTGCGCTCGGGCTTGACCGTCGCGACCTCGGTGAGACCACCGGAGCCCTCCTCGCTGTCTTCCCCTTGGGGCGGCCGGATCTTGACCGGAATGCCTTCGGGGATGCGCGGGAGGTTTTGGTTGTCCTCGACGTCTCCGCCGAGCGCCGCAAGCGGGCTGATGAACTGGTCCGGCTTGCTGACCATCTCTTTGAATCCCTCGAGATCCTGGAACAGCGAGAACTCGCGGGATTCGACCACGTAGTTGGCCAAGGGCATGACCTTGAGCAGGAAGTTCTCGCCCTCCACCTTGTCGCGGAACTGGTTCTCGACCGAGTGGCGGATCACCAGCGCGATTTGCTCGGCGCTGGCGAAGTTGATGTTGACCTTGCACTCACCGTACGTGGTGAGTTCGTGGCCAAACGCCGCCATCCAGTCGTCGTCGATGCCCTCGACGAGATGCAGTTCTTCGACGCTGTCGAGGTAGCCGTTGCGGGCCTGGTATGGGTCGTGCAGCTCGCTGTAGCGATAGCGCTCGGAGCCAGACGTCGAGCGCAACTTCACCAGGTCAAAGCCCTGGGTGTCGTCGTCGATGTAGTCGGCCATGCCCTGGAGGATCTGGGTCCGCGTGTAGAACTGGCCGTCCGCCTTCTCTTCTTCGAAGAGTGGGTTGTAGATGGTCGGGAGCATCAGGGCCTCCAGCGACTCGACCGTTCGCCCTGCAGGGTTGTTCCGAGCGCCGGCCTTCGCGGGCTGCTTGGCCAGACAGTTGACGTTGATCTTGCCGCTCTCGGCGTAGACCCGGTACTCGAAGCTCCCGCCCTCGATGGCCAGGTCGCCAAACGCAGACGTGTCGACGCCCGCCAAAGCACCCAGCCCCTCGGCACCATCTTCGGTCCCGAACACCGACATCAGATACGGCGCGACCTGGGTGATGTCCCAGTTGCCCATGAAATCGCGGAACTGCTTCTGGTTGAAGACCATCCGCTGGATCTCGAACAGCAGCAACGAGAGCTGCATCGCACCCCGCTGGACCTGACGCGCGGCGACCTCGTCCCGAACGTTGATCGCGGACTGCCAGTCGACCCGAGACTGGTAGTTGAAGCTCGCGGTGAACGGCGCCAGCATGGCCAAGCAGATCAGCACCATGAGCACGGCGATGCCCATCTGGCCACGAACCGGGCTGTCCTTCGAGCCGGCAGCCGACGGGGTCTGCGCCGGCTCGCCCGGGACCTCGTCCACGGGACGCGGCTGTGCAGCTGCTGCGTCGTCCAGGGTCTCTTCGCGCCGCTCCATCATACGCCTCCCACCAGTTGCCCGAGGTCGATCGCCTCTTGCATCATCAAGACCGCTTGGGACGTGAACGTCACGACCTCGCCATCAAAGTCTCGAACCCCCAGCGTGATTCGCACCCGCGTGGGAAGGCGGTCGGGTTGCATGTCGACCTTGGTCGTACGCCACTCGTCGTTCCACTCCATCTGCGCGGTGTCCCAGTACTTCACGTCGAACGTGACCACGTCCTCGATCGCGATGTATGCGGGCCAGAACTGCTCCATGTTCTCGGGCAGGTCGCCGGTGAGGCGCCGAGCCTCCCGCCGATACAGATGTGTGCGGCTGCTGTCCTCGGGGTCCTTCTCGATGAAGTACTGCAACACCGTCTGGTCGCTCTCGTTCGCGTCCTTCCGAACCCGAAGGTGCGAGAACGCAGAGAACGTGAGGCTGTCGGTGTCGAAGTTGTCGCGCCCTTCGAACTGGGTGTAGTGGCGCGTGTCGTCCAAGGGACGGTTCTTCGAGAGGTACGCCATCGACAGCTCGGAGGTCATCCGGGCAAGCCCGTTGCGGACGATCGAATACCGCTGCTGCATCTCCTCGGTGACTTCGATGCCCTTGAGCGTGCCGGAGAAGCTGCTCCAAACCGAGACGATGATCATGCCGAGCACGGCAAACGAGATCAGGACCTCGATGAGGGTCATGCCGCGATGGTGAAGGCGCTTCATCATTTGCCACCCTCGCGGCTCGGAATGTTCGCCGGCCCGCCGATACCGCCGCCACCACCGGGAGTCCGCCCACCGGGCGCACCGCCACCGGCTGGACCACCGCCCGCCGGAGCAGCGCCGTCGCCGTCTTCGCCGTCCTGCGTATCGCCCTCTTCGCCTTCCTCACCACCCAGAGCCGGCAGCTGAGTCAGGGCGGCAGGGTCGGTCCAGAACGTGTCGACCCGGAAGTCTTGCTCGATGTTGCCGTCTTTCCAGTAGACGGTGCAGTGCGCTTTGCGGATCGCACGCTCGATGGCCTCCTTGATGATCGGCCACACCATGCCGAGGCTATCGAACGCCTGCTCGCCCACGTCCTGGGTATCGACGCCGGAGGCCTGGGTCTCGGCATTGTCGGCAGCGTCGGCCGAGCGTTGCAGCACGGAGTAGTCCGGCATCTCGATCATGTCGGCAACGCACTTGTAGGTGACCTCGGGCCAGCCCTCTTCGGAGAAATCACCTTCGAACTCCTTGTCGTTGTCGCCCCAGCCGTCCTCGAATTCCTTGATCTGCCACTCGATGTCGATGAGCTTCGACTCGGCGAGGAATGCCATCGCCGTGATGCTCTGCGCGTAGCGGGTGGCCCGCAGCGCGTTCATCTGCGAGGTGAGCAGCGAGGTCAGCGAGATCGAGAGAATCGCCACCGCCACGAGCACCTCGAGCAGCGTGAAGCCGGGCTTGCCATAACCACGGAGCGCACCACCGCGCCGATGTACGTCGGGCTGCGGATCTCGCTTGGGCGTGGTTTCGGGTTTGGACATGGTGCTCAGAAGCTCCGCCGGGACCGGCTGCGGCCGAGTTCGTCTTCTTCTTCGTCTGCGACTTCGTCGACCTCGAGTTCCTCGTGGCCCTCTTCGATCGTGACCCGCCCTGTCAGCGGCGCCACTTTGATCGTCCAGCGGTTGTCCCCCTCGTCGTCTTCGAGAAGGATGTGGCACTCCTGCGTGGTGCCCCGCGGGAAGAAGAACAGGTTGGCTTCCCCCTCGGTGATCGGCTTGACGTCATCGGCGGTCCGCACGTAGGTGACCTTGACGCCTTCGGGGAGCTTGACCGGTTTGACCAAGCCACTGACTGCATTCTCCTCGTCGAAGCTCTCGAACAACGGAGGCTTGCGCCGCGGCACGAGCTTCTCGCGGGCCCGGTACGGGTCGTACGCGGGCGAAGCTCCACCGCTACCGCCCTCCCCTTCGCCATCCCCGAGCACCTCGGACTGGATCGACCGGTTGTAGGCGTCGGCCGCTCGCTTGTCGCGCTCGGCTTGCTCTTCAGCCTTTCCGGGGTCGAACTCGACCAGCTTGCCGTCGCGGTCGGTCGCCGGCAGGTACATCCGGTCGGACCCCTCTTGGAGGGTGAAGGTGCCTTTGTCGAGGTCGATCAGCAGCCGGTGATAGGTGCCGTTGACCCGCGCGCGGTCGTAGCCGTAGCGAATCACATTGCCGAGGTTGTTCACCGAGCTGGTGACCTCGGCCGCCCGCGTCGTCCCGAAGCCCACCACGACCATCGTCACCATCAGCGAGAAGATCGCCAACACGACGATAATCTCGATCATGGTCATCCCGCGGCTACGGGACAGTGGGTGACGACGAGGCATGGGGGTTCTCCGTTCTTCCTGAGCTCGATACGGGGGCCTACTTGGAGTCTTCGGCCTCGTCGGCCTCGTCGGTGTAGTTGTTCACATCATCCTCGGTGCCCAACTCGGTGTCGGGGCCCGCTGAGACGACGTCGACAGAGGTCTTTTCTCCGGGACACTTGATCTCGTAGTCGGTGCCCCAGGGGTCCTTGGTCACCTTGGCTGCGACGCCCGAGGCCTTGAGGTCCTGCAGCGTCTTGGGGCACTTGCCGCGCTTCTGCGTCATGTACAGCTCGACCGCCTGCTGAATCTGGACCACGTCCTTCTTCGCCGTGTCGGTCTGCGCTTGCTTGAAGCTGTTGAACGCCATCAGACCCACGCCACCGAGGACGAGGCTGATGATCGCGACCACGACCATGATCTCGATGAGCGTCATGCCGCGCTGCCGAGACAGGCGGGCTGCATCGCCCAAAGCGAGGCGACGAGAGAGCTGGCGGGTGAGCAGGCGTTGTTGGAGGCTGAATAGCGTCTTCATTGGGGGAACCTTTCCGGGTGCGGACTGAAAAAAATGCAGGGGGCAGGCGACCGGTCAGGTCTGCCCAGCCATTTCGGTAAGCATCATGATGGGACGCATGATGGAGAACACGACGAAGCCGACACCGATGCCCATCACGACGATCATCAGAGGCTCGAGCATCGCGGTGAAGCGGGCGATGGTGGTGTTCGTCTCTCGGTCATAGGCATCGGCCACGTCGCCGAGCATCTGCTCGAGCTGCCCCGAGCGCTCCCCGACGGCGATCATGTGGGTGACCAGAGGGGGAAAATGACCGCTCTGTTTGAGCGCGGGCGCGATGCCCTGACCTTCGCGGATGTTGTCCCGTGCTTTGGCGACGACATCTTCGAGAACGACGTTGCCGAGCAGGGTGCTGACGATGTCGAGCGCCTCGAGCAGCTGCACGCCCGAGGCGAGGAGCGTCTCGAGCGTCCGAGAGAACCGCGAGATTGCGACCTTACGCAGCAGGTCTCCCATGACGGGGACCTGAAGGAGGAGGCCATCTCCACGCCAGCGTCCCCCCTCGGTCGAGCGCCACTTGCGAAACGCCCATACGCAGAACGCGGTGCCGAGCGCGAACAGGTACCAATACGAACTGAGCGTATCGGACATCCAGATCAGCAGCTTGGTGTTCCACGGCAACTCGGCCGCCATGCTGTCGAACATGTTCGTCAGCTTGGGAACGATGGCGACCATCAGCACGATGACCAGCACCACGCCCAGGAAGCCCAAGAGCACCGGGTAGAACAACGCCGAGTTCACCTTGGAGCGGATCTCGAGTTCCTTCTCCATGAACTCGGCGAGGCGAAACAGCACCGTCTCCAGCGAGCCCGAAGCTTCCCCTGCACGAATCATGTTCGTGTACAGCTGCGGGAAGACCTTCGGGTACTCGGCCATCGTGTCGCCAAGCGAACTGCCCTGGTTCACCTTCTCGGAGATCGACGAAAGGATGCCGGTGAATCGTGGGCTCTCCACCTGCTCGGTGAGCGCGGCGAGCGACTCGGGCAACGTCACCCCCGAGCCCAGCAGCGTCCCAAGCAGACGGGTCGTCTGCGCCACCATCTTGGGGCTCACTCGATCGACGAAGCGGCTGAGATCGACTTCTCGCGAGGTCCCGCCCCCCTTCGACGTCGTGGGAGAACCGGTCGCAGAGGTTTCTTTGACCGACGTCAGGAACACGCCATCGCGCCGCAGGGCAGCCTTGAGAGCGGCGACCGTATCGGCCGACACCACCCCCTTGGTGTTCTTCCCCTTGGCGTTCAGCCCCGTGTATTCGTACGCCGGCATCGCTTACCCCTCCTCCGAAGTGACGCGCATGACCTCGTCAAGCGTGGTCGCGCCGCACAACACTTTGTGCGCACCGTCGTCGCGAAGGGTTCGCATCCCCTGATCAACCGCACACTTTTTGATCTCGGACGCGTCTGCGTTGCGGATCGCGAGGCGCCGGATGTCCTCGGTGATGTCGAGGACCTCGTAGACGCCGGTTCGTCCGCTGTAGCCTTGTCCGTTGCACTCGTCGCATCCCACGGCCTCCCAAAGATGACCCGCCGGAGGCAGCGAGTACTTCTTCATGGGCTCGAGCGGGATGATGTTGCCTTCAGGGTCGGCGACCGGAGTCTTGAGCGCCGCTGCGCCTTCCCCGGCGAAGAAACGGTCCGGGTCGACCCCCAGGTTTCGAAGCTCATCGGCGAGCGGCTTGTGTGCCTTGCAGCAGTGTGGGCAGACGCGTCGCACCAGGCGCTGGGCCTGAAGCGCCACCAACGATGAGGCGACCAAGAACGGCTGCACACCCATGTCGACAAGGCGGGTGATGCCGGTCGCGGCGTCGTTGGTGTGAATCGTGCTGAGCACGAAGTGACCCGTGAGCGACGCCTGAATCGCGATCTCGGCGGTGTCCTTGTCCCGAATCTCGCCGACCATGATGACGTCGGGGTCGTGACGTAGGAACGAGCGCAGGCCACTGGAGAACGTCAGGTCGATCTTCGGGTTGATCTGAACCTGGCTGATGCCGGGGAGCTGGAACTCGACCGGATCCTCGACGGTGAGGATGTTGAGGTCGGGGCGGTTGATCGTGGAGAGCGCCGAGTACAGCGTGGTCGTCTTTCCCGAACCGGTCGGACCGGTCACGAGGAAGATGCCGTGCGGACGATGGATCGTCTCGGTGATCGTGTGCAGGTGGTCGGCCGCGAGTCCGATGACCTCGAGGCTCAACGCCATGGCGCTCTTGTCGAGCAGACGAATCGTGACGCGCTCGCCGTTGGACGTCGGCGCGGTCGCGACCCGCATGTCGACCTCTTTGCCCGCGATCTTTCGCCGAATCCGGCCATCCTGAGGGAGCCGTTTCTCAGCGATGTTCAGGCCCGACATGATCTTCACGCGCGCGATGATCGAGGGCAAGTGCGCCTTGGGGGCGCGACGAACCTCGTGCAACACGCCATCCACCCGGTTGCGAACCGTGACCTCTTTGTCACCGGGCTCGATATGGATGTCGGACGCCTTCTCCTTGCTGGCGTTGAAGATCAGGCTGTTGACGAAGCGAATGATCGGCGCGTCTTCGGCAGAGGCGTGCAGGAGGTCTTCATCCTCCTCGTCGAACGCCTCGTCCTTCTTCTCGAGGTCGACGTCCTTCGCCCGCTTCGAGTAGACCGCGTTGATCAGCTCGACAACCTCGGCTGCCGGCATCAACGTGACCTCGACCTCCGCGTCGTAGACCCGGGCGAGGTCATCGAGGTCGAGCAACCGGTGCGGGTCGGCGGCCAGCACATACAGCAGGCCCATCTCCACATCGTGCTTGATGGGGATGAGCATGTTGTCTCGTGCGTAGCCAATGCTCAGTGACTCGACGAGTTCGTCGTCCACATCGTCGTGCTTCATCTGTTGCAGACACGGCAGGCCGAACTGCTTGCCCAGCGCCTGACAGATCTGCCAACCGGAGGCGTGCTTGAGCCGCACCAGCGTCTCTCCGACGCGCTCGTCTTGGAGGTGCTGCGCCGCCAGAGCCTCGGCCAAGTTCTCAGCCGTGACGAAACCGGCCTCGACGAGGATTTCCCCCACCGGCCGTGCATCGGGCCGCTGAGACTGCGGCTGCACCATGGGTGCGGCCGGCGGTCCGCCCGTGATGATCGGTTGTGCGACTTCTGTGGCCATCAAGATCTCCTGCGAGCACGGGGTGCGCGGTTACTGCGGGTTGCGGTTCTTCCGCCGCTTGCCCTTCTTGCCCTTCTTGTTGGTGGTCTTCTTGGTGCCAGTACTCGTGCTCGAACTCGGATTGATCGAGGAGGGAGAGGCGGACGACGACCCACTGGGCTCCGGCGCTTCCTCGGCAAAGCTCGGCGAGAGACCCAACTCACCGGTGATCTCGGTCTGTTGGAGTTCGAACTCAGCCTGCTGCCGGAACACGTCCTCTTCGGACATGCGGATCGCCTCGGCGTTGACGGCGGAGAGCAAGCCCGACTTCTTGCGATAGTTGATGTTGATGTCGAGGTCGCGGCGTTTGAACGCGGTGTTGCGCTCGAGGAATTCGAGACGCTCTTTCATCCGACGCTCGTGAATCCGGCGAACATCGTCCGGCGTCTCGAGGATGTGCGGGACGAGGATCATCATCAGGTTGACCTTGGTCTTCTCGCGACGCTTGGACTTGAACAGCCACCCCAGCAGCGGGATCTGGCCAAGTCCGGGCACCTGCGAGGTGCTGACCCGCTCGATCTCCTGCATGAGACCACCGAGGACGACCGGCTGGTCGTCGAGCGCCACGACCTGCTCGAGCTTGAGGCGGCGCTTGGTGGTGGTGACACCGAGCGTCTCGCTGATGCTCTCGATGTCGTTGTTCTCCATCTCGATGTCGAGCGTGAGCTGGTCGCCATCGTTGATGTGGGGGGTGACCTTGACGTTGAGGGTCACGTCCTGGCGCTGCACCGACTGCAGCGGAACCAGGCCGCCACCACCCTGCGCACCGCCTCCAAAGGAGAGCGCGCCCGGTGTCGGAACGTTGCGACCAACCTCGATCGAGGCCTCATGGTTGTCGGCCGTGTACAGGTGCGGCTCGGCGACGAAGTTGACGTCGGTGAGCTCGTGCAGCGCCTGAATGACGACGCCGAACGCCGGGATGTCCGCGGAGGTGCCGAGCAGCGCGGAGCTGTTGGGCACCTGGGGTCCGATGACACCGGCGGCGAGTCCGGACAGCACGCTTGGGCTCAGGACGACCGTGCTCTGGTCGGGCGTGGGGGCGCTGGACACGAAGCCCAGGCCTTGACCACCATCGGTGTTGAAGCCGCTGCCGAAGTGGGCACCGGCTCCGCCGGTGAGCAGGTTTCCGGTCGTGAGCTCGAGCAGGTACACCTCGATGTAGACCTGCTTGCGCGGCCGGTCGAGTTCCTCGATGACGCTGAGCAAGGCCTTGAAGTCGGAGGTCGACGCGAGGATGACCAGCGAGCGCGTCGCGGGGCTGTCTCTTATACACATCTGACGCTGCC
>OJGU01000531.1_pt1 | contig 21341 bp, 18 predicted proteins | sample 1594741 | NCBI WGS metagenome assembly OJGU01 (sample SAMN05416841, study PRJEB24817) | seawater metagenome | isolation source: Sea water | place: Canada:Atlantic | collected 2013-07
TCTAGACCTCTTTGATAAACAGTAATTAACTGTCCATTAAAGTGGTGCTAGTTCACGCCAGCTTTGCTGGTCGCGTGCAATTGATTGTTATGTTCCGCGTTTTCATCGAATTAGACTCTTTAATGAGATTTAGTCGCTCTTATCGAAGCGAGGCTTATTGCGATCGGTACGCCTGTGAAAGGAACTGCGGCAACTCCAGATCCGGGAGAAATCGCAAAGGCGGAAAATTGCAGCGCCACAAGCAAAGCGATGGATAAATAATTAACACCAATAACCAGCTTCTGAAATGAATGAGTTTTAATATAGCCTCCCATTGTAGATACCACCCCAACTGCCAACAGGGTTGAAAAGTAGGGCAACACCGGCCATAGCTCTTGGGACGAAAACGTGTACCAAACAATGCCAGATGCTCCGATAAAGATCATCAATGTTTTTAATCTTGTAAGCATCCGAAGTACCTGCTAATACATAACGCCCGTGCTCACGCGCAATTTTGGAGCTGCAACGCAGCGGAGAAATTGTCGCTGTGCAGCCGATTGTTATGCGGCAACTGAATGGGGACCAATGTCTATTCATTTACTGAAGTCACTAATCCTACGATTATCCTTACTGTCTCTAACGGGCTCCCTTCTCCGCTAGGGGCGGTACACGCCCACTTAACAACGAGATCGCCTTCTCCTTCACGCACCGCTTCGAAATAGTCCCAATCAGATCTAATCTCTGTAGCCCGCTGACTGTCGATCGTAGATACAACTATGGGCACTGCCGGTAGGAACTCACCGCTTGCTCCGTATGCCTCTATGACTAATTCGCTTATTTGCGAATCTACATTTGTTCGATGAATCCGATCGCCAACCTTCAAGAGCAGTGGGTTTGGAGATACTCTAAACTCAGAGACAGCAGCCGATAGATCACATGCTTCCCGCCCCGTGTGTATGGTGAACGCTCGATATCGAAGATCTGAAGGCCCACCAGGCACCATTGACGAATAGCCCTCACCGAATTGGCCAGCCAACGTATCAGGTGGCGCCAAAAGCATCAGGCATGCAGTGACTATAAAAATTGGAGCTCTCATCGATGGCACCTTACTTGCTTTTCCGCATAACAGCCTAGTTAACAGGACTTCGTCCTCTTAACAATTATTAGTAGGAGTCCCTATTATTTTTATTTTCCTGCCCAACAAGCCCAAATTTATTGAGCCTCAGCCAGGCACTAAGTAGCTATGAGGACAACATCCTCCATAACACTTTAATTAGTATGCAGGAGCTCCTCTCCCGCCAACTTGGTGTTATATACCCCCAACAAGGCAAGGTCTAGCATTTAATGCCACACAAGGTTAAGGAAACTAAAATTTAGGATTAACTGAAAAACCAGAGTAAAACAGAGGAAAAACACGCAGAACGTCTACATTGCGTCTACATAGCAAAATTAGGTTGGGGTCGCCAGAAAGGCTAAAGGGAGCAATGCGTTGGAATTATTGGTGCCCGGGGCCGGAATCGAACCGGCACGATATTTCTATCGAGGGATTTTAAGTCCCTTGTGTCTACCAATTTCACCACCCGGGCTTCAAGAAAGGTGGTCTTTCGAAATGCAAAGGTACCAGAATGTGGCTGGTGCTGCATTATTGAGAATTGTATGGAGGCTGGGGTCGGAATCGAACCGGCGTTAACGGAGTTGCAGTCCGCTGCATGACCACTCTGCCACCCAGCCAAAAGTCGTTCTTTTAATACCTACTCAGCTAGACTGGCCGACATATACAACAGCAACTTATGGGCCTGAGGATAGATAGTGATGACATGAAATTGGAGCGGGAAACGAGACTCGAACTCGCGACCCCGACCTTGGCAAGGTCGTGCTCTACCAACTGAGCTATTCCCGCTTAATTTCAGTCAAACCGGTTGTTATTTGCGAGCGTAACAACCAGCCTTTCGAACTGATCTACAGTGCCAATACTCAGTCTTGCTGAGCCCTGTAGGTCGAAAGAGGCGCCTATTCTAATGCCATAACAAACTATGTCAAGCACTGGATAAGTATAATTTTTATCTGCCCTATTTTGCTTGCAATGTGGGCAAAGCTGCGCGTAGGTATGTGACCATCGACCAGAGGCTAAATACCGCTGAAACATAGATTAAAACGTATCCTAGCCACACAATCTCTTGTGGGGTGTTGGCGTCGGTGGCCAATAAAATAATTATCGCAATCATCTGCACCGTGGTCTTCACTTTGCCAATATAGCCCACTTTTACAAGATTGCGCTTATTGCTGTTGGCCATCCATTCGCGCAGGGCCGACACAAATACTTCACGTGCAATTATTATGGCAGTGGGAAGTACAAACCAAATACTGGGGTGATTAGCTGCTAATAGCACCATCGCCATTACCACCAGCAGTTTGTCTGCCACTGGGTCTAAAAAGGCGCCGAACTCTGAGGTCTGGTTAAGCTTTCGGGCTAGGTAGCCGTCTAGCCAGTCTGTCAGGCTTGCAATCGCGAATAGGCCCGCCGCGTAATACTGGTGATATGGCAGTGACGAATAGTGCAGCATGATCACGATGGGGATCATTGCAACACGTGAACATGTCACTAAGTTAGCCGAATTCATGATGTGTGTGTTTCTCCTGCTATCCGTGCTGTTTCAAGCTAATTGAGCATTCTACTCGTTATGCAGCCAAGCATAAATCTCTTCTGCCAGCTTTGTGCTGATGCCTGGCACTTTCGTCAGCTGCGCCTCACTGGCGCGCTCTATCTCTTGTTGGCCACCAAAATGGCGTAGCAGTTCGCGGCGCTTCTTTGGCCCCAGCCCTGGGATTTGTTCTAAAGCAGACTTATTACGGGTCTTAGCGCGGCGCTGACGGTGCCCTGTGATGGCAAAGCGGTGCGCCTCGTCGCGTATTTGCTGCAATAGGTGCAAGGCAATGGACTCCGTCGGCAGCACAATCTCTTTAACGCTGTCCCCCACTGACAAGAACAGGGTCTCCTGCCCTGCCCGGCGCGAGATGCCTTTGGCAATGCCAATAAGCTGCACGCTGGCGAGCTGGCACTCCTCTATTACGCGGCGAGCCTGAGATAACTGTCCCTTGCCGCCATCAATCAATAGGATGTCGGGGACTTTGCCGCCGTCCACGGCCTCACTGGCCTCTTTTGCCACGCGGGTATAGCGCCGAGTTAGGGCTTGGTCCATGGCGGCATAATCGTCGCCACCGGTGATATTTTCAATATTGAATCGGCGGTAGTCCGATTTAAGCGGTCCGTTGACATCGAATACCACGCAGGATGCCACGGGGCTCTCGCCAGAGGTATGGCTGATGTCGAAACACTCGATGCGTTGAGGCAATGCGTCTAGGTCTAGTGCTTGGCGCAGTTGCTCAAAGCGCTGCTGGACGTTCTGTTTATTGCTCACGAAGCTCTGCAGGCTTTGGGTGGCATTGGTCACGGCCATGGCCTGCCATTTGGCTCTGTGGCCGCGCACGCTGCTGCTAATCTTCACGGTTTTATTGGCGCAATAGCTCAAGGCCTCCGCAATCGCCGTTGCTTCGGCGATCTTAGGGGCGATAATAAGCTCTTTCGGAATATTAGGGGCATTATCAGCCTTGGCATAATACTGGGCGATAAAAGCGGCTAGAAGCTCGCTCTCGTTGCCTGCAAGCTTGTCTTTGGGAAAAAAGCTCTTGCTGCCAATCAAACGCCCACCTCTGATAACAATGAGGTGCACGCTGGCATAGGAACCTTGCATGCTTGCGGCCAGCACATCGGCATCCCCGCCTTGGGTCGAGACGTATTGTTGCTCGTGAATGCGGCGCAGGTCGGCGATTTGATCACGAATCACGGCGGCCTTCTCGAAATCTAAGGCCTGCGACTTCGCCTCCATCTTGTCGCTGAGCTCACTTATTAGCTTGTCGCTGCGGCCATTGAGGAAGAGCGTTGAGAAATGCACGTCTTGAGCATATTCCTCTGGCGAGATCAGCCCTACGCAGGGCGCGGTGCAGCGGTCTATCTGGTGCTGCAAACACGGGCGCGAGCGGTTACGAAAATAGCTGTCTTCGCATTGGCGCAGGCGAAAGACCTTTTGCAAGACACTTAAGCTCTCGCGTACGGCTCCGGCGCTAGGGTATGGCCCAAAGAAGGTGGCATCACGGCGTTTGGCACCACGATGAAAGGCCAGCCGAGGGTATTCGTCTTTATTGGTGAGCATGATGTAGGGGTAGGTTTTATCGTCCCGCAGCTCAATATTATAGGGTGGGCGGTGCTGCTTGATCAGGGTTTGTTCCAGCAACAAGGCTTCTGTTTCGTTACTGGTAATGGTGACTTCAATATTATTAATGCGGGTGACCAAGGCCATGGTCTTGGTATCAAGCCCAGAGGCGCGGAAGTAGTTACCGACGCGCTTCTTCAGGTTTTTGGCTTTGCCCACATAGAGAATGCCCCCTTCCTCGTCTAGCATGCGGTACACACCTGGACGAGAACTGAGGCTGGCGATCAACGCTTTCGGATCGAACTTGGGGCCGGTATCAGGAACTTGAGACAAGACTCGATGCATCGCTAAGGCCGTGTTTCACGGCGAGAATCGTAAGCTCCACGTCACTACTAAGCTGTAGCTTATCGAAGATCCGGTAGCGGTAGCTGTACACCGTTTTACGGCTTAGGCTGAGTTTCTCTGAGATCAAATTGACCTTCTGACTGTCAATCAGCATTAAGGCCACTTGTAGCTCGCGCTCAGACAAAGCATCAAACGGTGATGTACGTGGCTCAGGCGCTGTGATCTTCTCGAGTTTTGAGGTGATTCTGGGGCTGATATAGCGTTGCCCGCTATGCACTAGGTGAATCGTCCAGAGCATCTCGGCAATGGGCACACATGGTGTGATATAGCCACTAGCGCCAGCGCGCAGCATGCGCGATGGCAAAACGCCGAGACCAAGCGGAATCATCACGATAATGCGCAGTTCTGGATGTTCGACAATCAAGCGCTGGGTGACCTCAATGCCGCCGAGCCCAGGTTGTTTAAGGTGCATAAGCACAATGTCCACTGGCGTGGATTGAAGTTGTAGAAGGGCTTCTTCTACGCAGTCTGCCTGTGCCACTACCTCCATGCCCTGCTCTTCTTGGATGAGTTTCACCAAGCCAGCGCGGAGTAACTGATAGTCGTCGATTAACATGACCCGTATAGGGTTTTGGCTCTGAGACATTATATAGACCTACTTCTGTCGAATTTTGAGGCCCCCTCACAACGACTTTTACCATAGAGGCCTTACTAAGTACATCAGCTCGCGGCGCGCGAAACTGCGAACTGCATCACATTATTGCGTCGATTCGAACGCGGGCACCCATTGTACCTCAGGTTCCAGCCGAACTTGATAGCGCTGCCACACAGAATCGATGATGGCATTGGCTAGCGCTTCGATATCTTGCGGCGACGCCTCATGGCGATTGACGATCACGAGGGCTTGTTGTTCATAGACCTGTGCGCCGCCCCGGCCTTTTCCCTTCCACCCCGCTTGATCAATTAACCATGCTGCGGGCACTTTAATACTTTGCGGAGCCTGGGGAATCTCAAACCCTGGAATCTCTGGCCACTTAGCCTGTAAATCAGTATACACCTGCCGGCTTATGATTGGGTTTTTAAAGAAGCTGCCAGCGTTGCCAAGTTGCACTGGGTCAGGCAGTTTTTCACGGCGCACTTTACACACTGCTGCGAATACTTCCTGCGGGCTAGCGTTGGCGCCATTATTAGGCAGAGCTTGTGCCAAGCCTTGGTAGCTGCAATTGACCTGCGTTTTGCGGTGCAAGGTAAAACTAACGCTAAGCACAATTTTGTGTGCCCGCAGGCGCCCTTTAAAGATGCTATCGCGGTAGGCAAACTCGCATTGCGCTGCGCTCATCACCTGCACGTCGCCAGTGGCGATATCCAAGACCGTGACCTCATCAATAAAATCTTTGACCTCAACACCATAGGCACCAATGTTTTGAATTGGCGCCGCACCGACATTGCCAGGGATTAAGGCCAGATTTTCTAAACCAAAATATTCGTGTTGCAGACAATGGCAAACAAATTGGTGCCAGTTCTCGCCACTTGCCGCCTTAACCGTAACACTGCCTTCATCCTCGGCAACGGTTTCGATCCCGCGCAGCGCTATTTGCAGCACTAAACCAGGAAAGTCTTCGCGCAGCAAAAGATTACTACCGCCGCCGATCACCAACAGTGGCAATGCGTTTTGTTTGGCAAAATCCAATGCACTTTTTAGTTGTGCAAGCGACTGTGCCGCGCAAAAAAATCGCGCATGCACACGCAAGCCAAAACTATTATAAGACTGAAGGTCGAAATTCTCTTGCGGGGTGATCAATGCAAATCCTGCTGTTTAATATGGGACAATAGGCCAGCAGAAGCTTCTTCTACTAGGTCAAGCACGAGCTCAAAACCATCGGCGCCACTGTAATAAGGGTCCGGTACTGCCATCGCTGCGTTATTGGCAAACTCCATAAAAAGACGAATCTTGTGATGGTATTGTTTGGGCGCCATGGCAAGCATGCTGGCAAAATTATTTTCATCCATCGCCAGCAAATAATCGTAGTGGCTAAAGTCTTCCACTTGCAGTTGTTGTGCGCGAATCCCGCGTAAACTATAGCCGCGTTTTTTGGCGGCCTCGCGCGAACGCTTATCGGGTTTTTCACCGATATGATAACTGCCAGTGCCAGCGGATTCGACACTGATAATTTCACTCAATCCGGCATCGGCTACGAGTTTTTTAAACACTGCGTGGGCACTCGGGGATCTACAGATATTGCCAAGGCACACCATCAATACGTTTATCTTGCCTGTTGAGTTTGTCATAACGCCTCCATCCTAAAATGACTACGCCGATAAAAACTTTCTCACTGCTTCAAGATCTTCTGCGGTGTCTACCCCTGCTGGCATTTGCTCTTTTGCCTCTTGCATGTGAATGCGCACACCATGGCTCATTGCTCGCAATTGCTCTAAGCGCTCGCTGATTTCTAGCGGCGCTTGTTGCCAGTTTACATAGTCATTCAAGGTGGCAACCCTATAGGCATAAATCCCAATATGGCGTTTGCCAAAGGGGGGCTTGATTGACTCATTTGCATCACGCAAAAACGGAATCGATGCACGGCTAAAATACAAAGCAAAGCCTGCATTGTCTGTCACCACTTTCACGATATTGGGGTTGGTAAATTCGTCTTGCGTATTGATCAATTCATACAATGAGGCAATGCCCGCATCTGGGTGATCCACTAGGCTCTTGGCAACTTGATTGATCGCCGATGGTGGAATCAAAGGCTCGTCGCCCTGCACGTTAACCACGACCTCATCTTTGGCTAAAGACAGCTGCGCGGCCACCTCTTGAATGCGATCGGTGCCCGACTGATGTTGATCGCAGGTCATGCACACATTACTGGTAAAACTCTGCGCAGCCTTATAAATGCGCTCATCGTCCGTGGCGATATACACCGCCGACGCCTCGCTTTGCAAAGCGCGCTCATAGACATGCTGCAACATGGGTTTGCCCGCAATATCCAATAAGGGTTTACCGGGCAACCTTGTAGAGGCATAACGTGCTGGAATCACAACAGTGAACGACACTAGTGCTTCTCCTTTTCCTCGTCGCTGAGCTTGCGCGCTTCCTCTTCTAACATGACAGGAATATCGTCACGCACAGGAAACGCTAGGCCGTCACCAAAGCATAATAACTCGGCAGCAGTGCGGTCGTGTTTTAGGGGCCCTTTGCACACCGGGCACGCCAAAATACTCATCAATTTTTGGTCCATTGTCACTCCTCAATGTTGAGTAACACTAGTCGCTTTTGCAGCCACCAATGTTTGTATATCCGCCACAATCGCGTCCATAAATGGCGCGTCGAGTTGCGCGTTAACGTCAAGATACCAGCTATGGCGACTCGCAAATTTTTCGCACTTCACTGCGTCTTTATGAGTCATAACGACTGTATCATCTCTTGCAAATTTTAGATCCGCTGCAGCATAGGCGTAGTGATCAGGGAACGGGTGGCACAAGGGTTCAAAGCCAAGGCTGCGCACCGTTGTAAAAAAGCGCTCGGGGTTGCCGATGCCGGCAATCGCATGCAAGCCACCACTGCCTGCAATAGGCAAGGCATCTAAGGCGATACGCTCACCGCTATGCAAATTCACCCATGCCGCGGGTTGTAAAGTCATTGTGCCGCTTGGAGGTAAGCTTGCGTATTGACGCAGTTGCGCCTGCCAGTGTTTTTCATCGCCCCCATTGACGACAAGATAATCGACCTCACCCAAACGGCTCGGTTGTTCACGCAGTGGCCCTGCGGGCAAACATAAGGCATTGCCTAGAAGACGGTCGCCGTCGAGCACCACAATCTCGCGGCTGCGCGGCAAGGCATAATGCTGTAGGCCGTCATCACTCAAAATCACATCGCAGGGGGCTAGTTCTAACAATGCTTTTACAGCGTTAAGCCGCACCGGGTCAACGACCACCGGGCAGTCGACGCTGCGCTTGATCATTACCGACTCATCGCCCTTCTCATCCACCGACGAGGTGCTTTTTACCTCGGCAGGGTAACGCGTAGTGTTGCCACCGTAACCGCGGCTAACAATGCCTACGCGCACGCCTTGCGCTTGCAAGGCTTTAGTCAAGGCGATGATTAACGGTGTTTTCCCTGTTCCACCCACAGTGATATTGCCAACGATAATAATGGGGGGGAAATTAGCATTTACAACGCGTTTGGCTTCGAGTTTTGCGCGCCGTCTTTGCGCAATAAATTGATAGAGAAATGACAAAGGCCGCAGCAGATTGAGCCAGGGGCTCTTACGATACCATGCCGCGACAATTCCCATTAGGCACCTATGCCATTATCAGAAAACTGCATGCGATGAAGGTTGGCATAGTGCCCCTTCTTAGCCATCAAACTTTCGTGATTGCCTGACTCGACAATCTCACCTTTGTCCATCACCAAAATAAGGTCGGCGCTCTCGATAGTGGAAAGTCGATGGGCAATGACAAAGGTCGTGCGCCCTTTCATCAAGGTACTAAGTGCCTGTTGAATATGTTGTTCAGATTCCGAGTCTAACGCCGAGGTGGCTTCATCGAGCACTAAAATGGGGGCGTCTTTTAAGAAGGCGCGAGCGATCGCGACACGTTGGCGTTGGCCGCCGGATAGTTTCATGCCTGAGTCGCCCACGATGGCATGGATGCCGCCCTCTAGTGTGTCGATAAACTCCATCGCATGAGCATTGCGCGCCACTTTTATAATCTCTTCGTCGCTGATGCTGCCATCATTGCCGTAGGCGATGTTCTCAGCCACGGTTCCTTCGAATAACACGACGTCTTGGCTCACTACGGCAATTTGATGACGCAAATTGTGCAAGGTGTAATCTTGCACCGGCACCCCGTCGATCAAAATCTTGCCACTACTCACATCGTAAAAACGCGGCAGCAAACTGACCAATGTCGACTTACCACTGCCCGACTTACCGACCAAGGCCACGCTTTTGCCAGGCTCAATTTTAAAATTGATATCCTTAAGCACGCGCTCTGTATCTTTATACTCGAAGCTGACATCTTGGAATTCCACTTCCCCGCGCACGCGCGCCACTTCGTGTTTGCCATGGTCTGCCTCACGCTCTTCATCCAAAAGCGAAAAGATACTGACGGCGGCTGAGATACCGCGTTGTACGACGGAGTTAACGTTTGATAACTGACGAATGGGTTTGGCCAATAAACCTGCGATGGTTAAGAAAGTGACAAAATCACCGGCAGTTGCATTGGCCAAAACCTCTGGCGACATGGCGAACCAAATCAGCACGGCCATGGCGATACTGACGAGGGTTTGTACGATCGGCACGGCTACCGATTGTGTGCCAACCATCTTCATATTCTGACGACGATTGCGCTCGCTTGCCCGAGCAAAACGTTGCAGCACAAACTCTTTAGCGTTAAAGGTGCGCACAACGCGCTGACCTTTAATCGATTCGTTGGTGATCTGTGTGACATCGCCCATTGAGTCTTGCATCTGCGCACTGTACTTACGGAATTTTTTCGATGCGAACGACACTACAAAGGCTACGCAGGGGGCAACCAATAAGAACATCAGGCTAAGGCGCCAGTTAGTCCAAAACAACGCCACCAATAAACCAATCACCGTTAAGCCTTCACGGAATATCACCGTCACTGCATTGGTGGCGGCACCGCTGATCTGCTGCACGTCATAGGTCACTTTCGACACTAGGCGCCCGGCGGTGCTGTCATCGTAATAACGCGTGGGCAAATCCAAAAGGCGTTCCATGATCTCGTAACGCAATTTGTAAATAATTTGATTGGAAATGTATTCCAGAGAATAGCCACCCATGATGCCGCCAATGCCGCGCACGATGACGATGGCAATACAAAACAAAGGGGCCAGGTAGCGCGCATCGGCATTCTTGGCATTGACTTGGTCAACCGTCCAACCAATCCACTCGGCTGTGGCCACACCGGTGGCAGAAAAAAGCATATAGCCCAAGATGCTGATGAGAAACACACCGCGGTGCGGCATCACATAGCGCAGCAGCCGTTTATAGATCTGCCAACCTTGCTGTTCTGGTGTTTGGGTCGCCATAGATTGGATTAATTGTCCTGTTCAGGTTTGCGAGTCGCAATACTCAGCCGACTAAAGCCTGACTGGCCGATTGCATCCATGGCTGTCACAACAGATTGATGGCTGGCATCGGCATCGGCGATAAGAATCAAAGCGATGTCTTTATTGCCACCAGAGATCTCCTCTAGCGCTCGCATTAATGTGTCTAGTTGCGCATTTACCAACGGCCTGCCGTCGATCGCATAGGAGCCGCCTTCGCTCACCGAAATCTCGATGGTACTAGGGGCTTGCTCGACAGGTTCGCCATCGGCTTCGGGCAGGTTCACTGCCAAGCGCGTCTCTTGCGTAAAGGTCGTGGTGACCATGAAAAAGATCAGCAATAAAAAGACAACATCAATCAACGGGGTCAGATTGATTTGCAAGTCTTCTTGAATGCGGCGTTGAAACTTCACTGCTTGCCAATCTCTTTGACTTCTACACGGCGATCGCTATGCAGAGCATCCACGAGTTTGATCGACTCTTGCTCTAGGTTGAGTACCAATGAGTCGACGCGGCGAATAAACATGCGGTGGAACATGTACGTAGGAATGGCGACTGATAAACCAGCCGCAGTAGTGATCAAGGCCTGCGAGATACCGCCAGCAAGGGCATTGGCATTGCCCGTGCCCTGAACCATGATTTCGGTGAACACTTCGATCATCCCAATCACCGTCCCCAGCAGACCAAGCAATGGTGTGATAGCCGCAATGGTGCCGAGTGTGTTGAGGTAGCGTTCCATATCATGGATCACTTGGCTTGCCGCCTGTTCGATGCTGACCGTCATGGCCGCGCGGCCATATTTAGAGTTCACCAGCCCTGCCGCCAAGATTTGCCCCAAAGGCGAGGCCAAACGCAACTCACGCAGATTAGCGGCATTGAGCTCGTTATTCTTGATCCAGGTCCAGACTTGGCCAAGAGTATATTTAGGGGAGATTCTAGCGGCACTGAGTGTCCAGAATCGCTCGATAATGATCGCGATCGCGACAATTGAGCACAGGATAATGGGCAGCATCAACCAACCGCCGGATTTAACTAACTCTACCACTATGAACCTCCAAAATTGACCGCCGCTACTTTAACATACACAAGGAAGTCCCTGTGAGCGCAAATGTTTAACATTCCTTGTCATAAAGCCCATGCAGGCGCTTAGATTGCGCATTTTGCGTGAGCTGCCAATACCGTGGCCGCATCTGACGGGTTTGCTGAGGCCTAATGCGTTGCTCTACCGTCCCTTTTGCCTCTAACTCGAAGAGTATGGCGCCCGATATTGCGGTGTTCCATGCACACACCCCTAGCTGAGCATAAAGCGCCGCGACCTGTGGGGCGGGATGCCCGAACTGACTACGATAGGCCGCCGAATACACTACGGCCACCGGCTGCACGGCTTCTACAAACACTGGGGTGGAAGAGCTTTGGCTGCCATGATGCGGCGCGATCACCACGGTGCTGCGCAGTGCGGCCCCTTGCATTGCGACCAAGGCATTCTCAGCCGCGCGCTCGATATCGCCAGTCAGCAAGGCACTATGCCCGCCCGTATCCACCCGTAACACGCATGAGCCATCATTGCCTTCGCGCGTGTCACCCGCATGCGGCATTAAGAACTCGAAAGACACCCCATCAACCTCCCAGGCCTGCCCTGCCTGACAATATTGCCACCCCACTTGCCCCTCTAATGCTGAACTAACTGAGAGCTTGCCGACCGACACGCCATTGAGCACCGAACGCAGGCCCCCTTGGTGGTCGTTATCGCTATGGCTGATGATCAGATGATCGATATGGGCAATGCCTTGTTGGCGCAAAAATGGCAATACCACCCCACTTCCGGCATCAAAGCCGCCACTGAAGGCTGGCCCCGTGTCATAAAGCACGACATGGGTGGCCGTGCGCACCACTATGGCTAGCCCTTGCCCCACATCCAGAATCCATAGCTGCGCACGCCCGGGCGGCAACCCCGCTTGCGAAGGCCAAAACACCGGCAACAACAAGATTGGCGCTAGCCTCCTACCCGGCCAACCCTTGGGAAGTAGGCAAAGCAAGCAGGCGGCCACAGCAAACACAATGCTGAAACTACTGACGAAAGCGCCCTGCCACACCCCCTTATCACCACTGCTCCCAACAAGCGCGGCTAACACAAACTGCAATAGCGTTAGCAAGGCATCCGCTGCGCTAAGAAACAACATAGCTACACTAGGCGCAGCCCCTAATAATGCCGCGCCGAATAAGGCAAACGGCACTACAAGCAAGCTCACCAAAGGGATGGCCAGCAGGTTTGCCAAAGGCGAGAACAAAGAGATTTGCGCAGTCCAGAGTAAAAGCGGCACGCTAAGGCCGATGAATACCGCCCATTGCGGAGCAGCCCAGGCGTGCCAACGCGCCCAAGCACGCCGCCACAAGGGGCTTCGAGCTGTTTTACCGTGAGCTTGCAAGGTCGTGATGGAGCCCAAGGCAAACAGCAGCGTCGCCACGGCAGAGAAACTCAGCCAAAACCCCGCTCCTGCTGGGCTCATAGGGTTTAGCAGCAACACCAAGCTCATGGCGAGCCAGAATGACAATGACCGCGGAACCTCTCTTGCCAATAGCTGCCCGCCCATAAATACCACCAACATGATGACCGCTCTTTGGGTTGGCAGTGCAAAGCCTGCGAGCAAGCTATAGGCACTAGCACCGACAATCGCACAGACGGCACCCACGTTCTGCGCGGGGATTTTTCGAAGTAAGGCAGGTGATGTGCGGGCTAGCAGATTGCCTAAGCCAAAACTGAGCAAACCGATGAAGCCCACATGTAGGCCAGAGATCACGATAAGATGGTTAGTGCCTGTTGCCGTATAAAGTGCTTGTTGCTCGGCGCTGATCTGCCCCCTCTCCCCCATGATTAACGCTAAAAGCGTGCCGGCATTGGGCAATATCGCCATCGCCTGCGTCAGCCGCTCACGCAAACGAAAGCGCAGACTGTCCAAACCTGCCCCGCTATCGCCTTGCATTTGATTCAACGGGGTTTGCCGCACATAGCCTTTCGCCGCATAGCCGTGCAGCATTAGCCAGGCCTCATAATCGAAGCCGCCTGGATTAACATACCCGTGCGGTTGGTTAAGGCGCACTCGCCAGCGCCACGTCTGCCCCGGTGCGATGCGCTGCTCGCCGTAATAATTCAATAAGATTAATCGCTTAGAGAACACCTCGTTGCTGCCATCGCAATCACTCGGCAATAGATCAAAGCAGCTTTGCAGTACCCAAAAGTCCATTTGCTGCGCACGCCCATTGCGCGCAGGCAGCCCGCGCACCTGCCCTGTCACCCAGAAATCGTATTCTTCTAATACTTGTGGCAACACTTGCTGCACGCGACTTTGAGCATCGAACACCGCCCAACACAGGCCCAGCGCAAAGGCGGCAGGTAAGGCGAAATATGCGCAGCGATGCCAACAGAAAAGCCCCAGCACTGGCAGTGCTGCGACTAGCACTAAGGCGGGGATTTCAGGAAGCGTGGGAAACTGGCAAACAATCACCACAGCCAGAGAGAATGCGATCATCCGTGAGCGCATGGCAGGAGCCTATGTCATCCATTTACAGATGAGTATAGGCGCTACTAGTGATTGTGGTGTTTATTCGAAGCGCAGCGCTTCGGCAGGTTGCACGCGTGAGGCGCGGTAGGCAGGGTAAAGCGTGGCGACCACACTCAGCAAGAACACCCCGACGCTAACCCCTAGGATATCGGAAAGACGAATTTGCGAAGGCAAAAAGTCGACCGGATACACCTCGGCGCTCAATAACTGAATCGAGAACACCCGCTCTAGCATTGTCGCGAAGTCACCGACCGTTAGGGAGAAGATCACGCCAAGGGTCACGCCAATGGCGGTGCCGATCAACCCAACGATACAGCCTTGCGCTAAGAAAATGTGACCGATAGTGCGCGGCGACGCGCCAAGGGTGCGCAAAATGGCAATATCGCCGTGCTTATCGCGCACAATCATAATCAGGCTAACCACCAGATTGAACGCCGCCACGCCCACAAGAAGCCAGAGCAAAAACCCAACGATGGTGCGAGAGAACTGGATATTTTCGTAAATATTGCCGAACTGACGCGTCCAAGGCTCGATGGTGAAGCCCGGTGGCATTTCGGCGGCGAGCTCTTGCGCGATGCCGCGAATGGCGAGCAGATTATCGACCTTGAAACGAATGCCCGTATAAGTATCGCGGTAACGGTATAAGGCCTGCGCATCTTGCAGAGCAATAATGGCCATCGCACTGTCTAGCTCTAAGGTGCCAACTTTGTAGATCCCCGCCACGGTAAACTGGCGCTGTGTTGGCAAGGCCACCAAAGGGTTGACCGATACATTAAGCGAATACAGGCTGACTTTATCGCCAAGCCCTACCCCAAGATTCTCCGCCAGAGTCGCCCCAAGCAGGATGTTAAAACGAGACTCCCCTAGTGCTGCCATACTACCGGCATCCATGAAGCGGTCGAGAATGGAGATTTGCCCTTCTTGTTCTGGGTCCACCCCATTAACTACGATGCCTTTGGCAAAGCTCGGTGTCGCTAAGACACCAGTGGCCTCGATCAAGGGCGAGGTTGCCAACACCGCAGGACTGGCCGCAAGCGCCGCTTGCACAGGTGCCCAGCGCTGCACCGTGATGCGCTCATCCGTCTTTACTGTGCCGTGGGGCAAAATGCCAAGAATGTTCTCGCGTACTTCGCGATCGAAGCCGTTCATTACCGACAACACGGTAATCAAAATAGAGATCCCGAGCGCCAGGCCAGAGATACTCAATAGCGACATAAACGAGACTAGCTGGCTGCGCCGCCCTACACTGACATAGCGCAGGGCGATGTAGAGCGGGAAAAACCGCTCGGCTATCGCTGAAAGCTTGCCCGACTTGCTTTGCTCATTGCTCATCTGGCGATTTGTCCTTTGTGCTCAAGGCTTCTAGCTGCCCGTTGCGTAGCTGCAAGACACGATCCAAGGACCGCGCAAACTCCTCGTCATGGGTGACGACAATGAAACTGGTGGCGAACTGGGTATTGAGCTCTTTCATCAATTGATGAATGTCTTTGGCCGTCTGCCTATCCAAATTGCCCGTTGGCTCATCGAGTAAGACACAGCGTGGCTCCGTCACCAACGCCCTCGCGATAGCGACTCGTTGACGCTCCCCGCCCGACAGCTCCGAGGGTTTGTGTTGCATTCGGTGCCCTAAGCTAACGCGCTCGAGCATTGCCGCGCCCTTCTTAGTGGACATGGCAATGTCCATCCCTGCGATTAATAAGGGCATGCAGACGTTTTCTAAGGCGGTGAATTCCCCAAGCAAATGATGAAATTGATAGACAAAGCCTAAATTGCGGTTGCGCATCTGGCCACGCTGAGCCTCATTGAGATTGGCCAAATTCATCCCTGCGATCATTACATCGCCGCTTGTGGGAAGGTCTAAGCCTCCGAGCAAGTTCAACAAGGTGGTCTTGCCCGAGCCAGAGGCGCCGACAATGGCAATTCGCTCACCCGCATAGACACGCAAATTGAGGTCTTTGAGCACCTGCACTTCTGCCGGCCCCTCGGAATACACCTTATTAAGGTCGATACACTCCAACATCAGCTCGGGCTCTTGCATGAAGGGCGAAACGATCTGCGCGGTTGGCGAACTTAAGTGACTATCGCTCATGTTTATTCGTACCTCAGGACTTGGGCAGGTTGAATGCGAGTGGCGCGGTACGCAGGGTATAGCGTCGCTATAAAGCTCACACTCAACGCGCAAATACAGATCAAGATGACGTCATCGACGCGCAGCTCAGCCCGCAAATAGGAAATCATATAGACATTATTAGGAGATAAGGCAGTGTTAAGAAGCGACTCGATCCAGCCCATAATCGTGCTGAGATTGAGCGAGACAAGCACCCCGAGTATGGCCCCGAACAAGGTGCCGAACACCCCAACGGTTGTGCCTTGGGTGACAAATATACTCATGATCGTGCCGCGACTTGCGCCCATCGTGCGTAAAATGGCGATATCTGCACTTTTATCGGCAACCACCATCACTAGGGTCGAGACAATGTTAACCGCGCCAATGACAACGATCATTAGCAGCATGAAGCCGGTCAGCGTTTTCTCTAAACGCAGGGCATCGAACAGGCTACTTTGACTCTCGCTCCAACTGGTGCTGCTCACGCCTTGGCGCAATGAGGCATCATCGATCGCGGCTAAGGCCTCATCGGCAATCAAGCCAGCATTGAATACATCATCGACCTGCAAGCGCAAACGCACGTCTTGCGCGCCCGCACTCGTGCCAAATAGCTTCTGCGCAGCCTCTAAGCTGATCATCGCCGTATTATTATTGCCATAAAAGCCAAAGTCCGCGCCACCGATCACCTTGAAGCGCATGACTTCATCTAATTCACGATTAATCAAGCTATTGAGTGACATCAACGTAACTTCGTCATCCAGGTAAATCCCTAAGCGATTGGCAAGGCTAATGCCCAAGATGATGCCATTTTCACTTTCGCCTAGAGTCTCTAACAACGCATTAAAACCGGGGCTTTCGACTTGTAAAACTTGCGGCTCAAACTCGGGCGCAACACCGCGCACCTGAATAAACTCCCCGCCCCCGTCAATTCGCAGCCAGCCTTCACCTTCGATATACGGGGCCGCACCGACGACATCGGCGCTTTGACTCATCGCATCGCGTAACTCGCGCCAACGAGGCATCGCATCACTGGCTTGTACGCTAACATGGGGAACGCTCTTGAGCGTTTCGTTGCGCATAACGCTGGTCGAGCCATTGATAACCGAAAGCACAACGATAAGTGCCAAGACCCCAATGGTGATGCCTAAGGTCGAGACAAAGGAGACAAAAGAGACGATTTGGCTTTTTTTACGGGTGCGGGTGTAACGCAAACCGATAAACAGGGAAACGGGCTTAAACATTACGCTGCAATATCCTTTGCACGGTTTTGAAACTGACCGGGGCTACCGGTGTGCTGACCTCTGCCGCAATGGCTCGCAGCGACTTGCCCTGTTCTCGTAGTTGTAAAATGCGTTTCAAGACCTTTTGCTCCAAGGGGTTTTCGATCAGGCGTCCATTTGAATGAATCATATAGCCAAAAGGTCGGCTTCCGCCAAGATAACGGCCTTTGCTGCGTTGATTTTTTTTGACGTTCTTAATGCGCTCAACAGACCTTCTGCGCTCCAAGCCCGCAAATAATTTTGCGGCGCTGACCATATCGAGCTGAAAACTTGGGTCTGTGACATCACCGCCAAGGTCCAAAACATGCAAGGCAACCCCCGCTTCTTGAAACCGACTAATCATCGCGCTGGCATCATAGCAGGAGCTAAATGCTCGCTCCAATGCATACACCAACAAGGTGTCGCCACTGGCAAGCTTGGTCAACAGCTTTCCTGCCTCAACCCGTTGCTCGAAGTCGGTATTCCAAGCCATGGAATGGTCGACAACAAAGCCTGCCAGCTCCCAATTACGCTCGACGCAATATCGCCGCAGGGCTTGCTGTTCCTGCTCTAGCTGAACATCCAGACTATCTGGATTACTGCCATCCGCACCGCTGAGTTCAAACTCAGACGTGCGTAAATAGAGATAATTGGCCATTTTTGTGCCTCTGCTTGAGCAATGCCACGAAAGACCCAAAGTCTACCCCTGCACGCTTTGAAAGCGCAAGCGCTGCTTTGCTCTGACATCACCGATAAATAGTGTGGGATCCTGCCTGTTCTAGAACGCAATAATCTAGCTTAAACCGCAATGCAAACTAATCCGCTGAACTAGCTCACAAATATCGCCAGGTGATTGAATTAAAAAGTATTTGCTGCTATATTTCACCGGCCTTACAGAACGTCGGCACAAAGCTTTCGAGCCCTACTCCCGCACGTTAAGATTTTCTGACCAACTGACAAACAAACAAAGACACTTTTGCCAGTTGGGCTTCCGGTGAGCACGGGTTCTAGCATCGTCTATGAGCCGCTCAAATCCAGACAGAAATCGCTTGCCATTGCGCACTTAGTTGTCGCTTAGCTAGCAAGTGGATTGAACATGCTACGCACCAGATCAGCGTAGACATGCAAAGTTTTTACGAAAGACAAGAGCAAAGAGAACAACACTACAAACAGTGTTGAAAAAATACGGAGCGATGGCCTACCCGCCACCGCGAAAGATAGTAAATACAGCCAGATAAATTCGGGCCGTATCAAATTCAAAAAATCACTGCCGAGCAACAAACGCTAAGGGCTATGATTTAGAGCAGGATTACGTAAATCGACTTTCCTGCAGTGGCAGGCCAACCGCCTCACACTGACAGCGCAACGCGGCGATACTGCGTGAAGTAAATGAGTCAAAGATTTTGGTTATCGGATTTTCAGTTCCCCGATCCCTTGGTAGAGCAATGAAGTTAAAGTGCCACCACGGTTCTTTCGAAAAGAAAGCTAATCCGCTTTCAGTGAGTCACTGCCCGCAGGTTTGATATACCCCGGGTTTACATTTCTGGCACAACAGAAAAGTGAACCTTACAATGAAGAGAATGTTAATCAATGCAACTCAAGAAGAAGAGTTGCGCGTTGCCCTAGTCGATGGTCAACGTCTCTATGATCTCGATATCGAAAACCGCTCCAGAGTTCAGAAAAAAGCCAGTATCTACAAAGGACGCATCACTCGCGTCGAACCAAGCCTTGAAGCCGCATTTGTCGACTTCGGCGCAGAACGCCACGGCTTCCTCCCCTTAAAAGAAATCTCTCCACAATATTTCAACAAGCGCGGCGGCGATGGCGGCGGTCGAGTCAATATTAAAGAAGTGGTTGCCGAGGGCACTGAAGTCATCGTGCAGGTCGAGAAAGAAGAGCGAGGCAATAAAGGTGCAGCATTAACAACTTTCGTCAGCCTTGCTGGACGCTACTTGGTATTGATGCCAAACAACCCTCGCGCCGGCGGCATTTCACGCCGTATTGAAGGCGACGAACGCTCTGAGATTCGTGAAGCGCTCGCCGGTCTAAACATTCCAGATGGCATGGGCATGATTGTGCGTACTGCCGGTGTTGGCAAACAACAGCAAGAGCTTCAGTGGGACTTAGACTACCTATTGTCTTTGTGGCAGTCGATTACAGATGCCTCTACACAGAAACCTGCCCCGTTCCTGATCTATCAAGAAAGCAATGTCATCATTCGCACGATTCGTGATTACCTGCGCCAAGACATCGGCGAAGTATTGTTCGACACGCAAGAGTCATTTGATGAAGCCTTGAACTTTGTGCGTCAGGTCATGCCGCACTACGAAAACCGTATCAAGCTTTACCAAGAAACATTGCCACTGTTCAACCGTTACCAAATCGAAGGGCAAATCGAAACGGCGTTCCAGCGTGAAGTAAAACTTCCCTCTGGCGGCTCAATCGTTATCGACCCTACCGAAGCACTGGTGTCTATCGACATTAACTCTTCACGCGCCACACGCGGATCAGATATCGAAGAAACTGCCTTGAACACCAACTTAGAAGCAGCGGACGAGATCGCTCGTCAATTGCGTCTACGCGACATGGGCGGTTTGATCGTGATCGATTTCATCGACATGAGCGCTGCTCGCAACCAAAAAGAAGTCGAAAACAGAATGCGCGATGCGCTAGAGGCAGACCGTGCCCGTGTGCAAGTCGGTCGTATCTCGCGCTTCGGTCTTTTAGAAATGTCACGTCAACGTCTGCGCCCTTCTCTTGAAGAGACCAGCACGATCGTGTGCCCACGCTGTAGCGGTCAAGGCGCCATCCGTGACGTTAAATCCCAAGCACTGTCTATTTTGCGCATCCTGCAAGAAGAAGCGAATAAGCGTAAGAGCGCAGAGGTCCGCGCCATCGTCCCTATCGCTGTGGCCTCTTATTTGTTGAACGAAAAACGTGCAGCAGTGGCGGCAATTGAAACGCAAAGCAAAACCAAACTCGTGATCGTTGGTAATGCCGAGCTCGAAACTCCGCACTATGAAATTCACGGCGTTGCGTCTTCAGATACTGACTCAACTGCTAGCTATGAGATCGAGATCCACGCTGAGGCGCCCGATACTAACCACCGCCACCAACACACTAAAGCGGCACCAGTTCAACAGGCCGCGGCAGTGCAAGCTCCTACCCTATCGCAACCTCCTGCGCCTGTGCCGGTTGAGAAACCTAAGAAAGGTTTACTTGCCTCTTTATGGGAAGCATTATTTGGCACAAAAGAAGAAGAGCCAAAACCGAAGCCCAAAACTGAGCGCAACAACCGCAACAATAATCGCGGTCGTGATAACAACCGCCGTGGCGGTAAGCAAAACAATCGTCGCGACAATGAATCGCGCAACGACAATAAGGCAGACGCATCTGAGAACAACTCCTCTGCCCGCGAGCCTGGTCAAGGTCGTAAGCGTGGCGGTCGTGGTCGTAATGCTGATTCGTCTAACCGTGATGAGCGCAACAATGCTCGTCGCGATCAGAAGAGCGAACCACGCACTAACGATGACAACAATGAGCAAAACAGTGACGAGACTCGCAGCGGTGGTCAACGCAGAAGCGGCAACCGTCGCCCACGCAATACTAACCAGCGTCGTCGCGGCCCTCGCCCAGAAGAAGCAGCAGCTAACGCAGAGGCAAATACTCCAGCAGTAGAAGCTAGCAATGAAGTTGCGACTGACAAGACCCAGGCACCAGTAAAAACGGCTCCTGAACAAAACAACGACGCGGCGAAACAAGCGCAAACTACAGAGCCAGAAACGAATCTGTCTCTTATACACATCT
>OJGU01000532.1_pt1 | contig 21300 bp, 20 predicted proteins | sample 1594741 | NCBI WGS metagenome assembly OJGU01 (sample SAMN05416841, study PRJEB24817) | seawater metagenome | isolation source: Sea water | place: Canada:Atlantic | collected 2013-07
GAGATGTAGAGAGGTCTCGTGGGCTCGGAGATGTGTATAAGAGACAGGTCCATGATGATCGCGATGCCGTCGAGGGTGTCTTCGAGTGGTGGGATCTCCTCGGGTGGCACGACACCATCGAGGCTGACCATTCCGTAGGAGATCATGTTCATGATGTGCGCGACGACCTTCGCATCGATGTCGTCGCGGACGGCACCGGCGCGCTGCATCATCCCGATGACCTCGTGGCGGGTGTGATGCCCACGGCTCGCCGCCTGGAACATGTTTCCGGGCCGGCGGATGTAGCGGCCCAGAAGCGTGGCGTCTTTCGTCATGAGCCCGGACATGAACGGGCTGTTGTGAAGCCCCTGAAGCGTGGCCTTGTACATCCCACCGAGCGTGCCGCCACGAGGGTCGGCCATGACCGCCGCGAACCACGCCTCCGAAAGTGCGTGAAGCTCACGCAGCATCAACGCCTCGAGCAACGCCTCCTTGCTCTCGAAGTGCAGGTAGACCGAGCCCTTGCCCACGCCGGCTTCGACGGCGACATCGGACACCGTGGTCTTGTCGAAACCGTGCCGAACGAACAGCGTGGCAGCCGCATCGAGCAGCCGCGATCGGCGGAGCCGTGGGTCTTCTCGGACCATACGATGACTAAATGACCCGATTTAACCTTCTGGTCAAATTGGATTCGAGAGCTGATCACGCTGGCGCAGCGGGCAACGTGCAAGGAGGCTCAGTTCGGTGTCGCCCAGATGCCGAGACGTTCTCGTCGAGCCTCGCGTGCCAGGCGGTCGAATGTCTTGGCGTGCCGGACGTTGGGGGGGATGCGCAACGCGCGGGCCCAACCCTGGCGGATCATGGCTTCGTTGACGAACACGTCGTTGGCGTAGACGTAGGCCAGCAGGCGCCCGTATCGATCTCGCTCCTCGGCGTCGAGCCTGAGCTGAAGAGGATGGCGGCCCAACAGTCCCCGAAGGGCGTCCGTCGCCTCGTCCGCAAACGGCTGCGGGCCACGGGGGGAGTGCTTGGTCTCAGGGGTATCGATGCCGATCAACCGGACGCTCTCTCGCTTGCCATCGACCTTGACGGAGATGGTGTCTCCATCGGTCACCCGAACGAGGCGAGCATCGAGCGCAGGCTCCGTCGGCGCCGCCTCTGCGGACTTCCGGCTCTCGTCGGCCGGCTTCTTCGAAGCTCGAGGTGCTGGTTTCGCGGGCGTTTCGTCGACCGGGACCTGAGAGAAGATCGGTGGAGGGGGTGCAGGAGATGCGGGATCGGGACGCGACGGCACCTCGTCACACGCCACGAGCCCCACGGTGGCCCAAAGAAACACAAACCGGAACGAGATAACCATTGAACTCGGGGGGTCACAGTCGCTATCACCATTGGAGTGACCCTGGCTAGAGGCTCCAACATGCATCACATGCGGAGCTTCGTGCACCAAGAGTTTGGGAACGATGGCTGGCGGAGCGTGTTGGAAGCGGTCGGCCCCGCCGATGCCACGGAGCTCGGTGGTCTGCTCCCGGTCGGCTGGTACTCGCTGGCGCTGCAGCATCGTCTACTGCGAACGATCGACGACACGCTCGGGACCGGGGACGCGGCACTCGTCACCCGCATCGGCCACTACGAGGCTCAGCAAGACCTCACCGTCGTGCACCGGCTGTTCCTGCGAATGGCGAATCCGGGCTTCGTCCTTCAGCAGGTCGGCCGCTACTGGGGCCGATTCTACAAGTGCGGCACCTGGGACGTGCAGCGCCAGTCCTCAAAACAAGCGTCGGGCCAACTACGAGACGTCGACCCCTTCGACCCGCTCATGGCGGACTACCTGCACGCGTACATCCGTGAGATGTGGACCCTGATGGGGGTCAGGATGAAGCGGACCCAGTGTCAGGTGCGAGACCGCGTGATCCACTTTGAGGCCAGCTGGCAGTAGTATCCGTTCGACCTCGACGGGCTCCACCCAACACGTCAGCGCCCTGCACAGGCCCTCTGGTCGGTCGTGCCGGGCTCCAACGCGGGCCCAGCAGCCCGACGGACCCGCTGCCCCGGGCACTTTGCCCCACGTGTCCCTGCTTTCCCCCGCGAGTGTGGGGGTCCGTGCGAGCGGCCCACTCGGCATGCGCCAAAGTTTGGGTTGGCCCCAATCGTGCAAACCTCGTGCAGCATGGTGTCGTACACGCGCAAACTCTCAGCCGAATTCATCGGCACGTTCTGGCTGGTGTTCGGAGGCTGCGGAAGCGCTGTGTTGGCGGCCGCCTTCCCCGACGTGGGTATCGGGCTGGTCGGAGTCAGCTTCGCGTTCGGCCTGACCGTCCTCACGATGGCGTACACCATCGGGCACATCTCAGGGTGCCACCTCAACCCGGCGGTGACGCTGGGTCTCGTCGCGGGAGGCCGACACCCCGCCAACGAGGCAGCGGGCTACATCGCGGCCCAGGTCGCAGGCGGAATCGCAGCGGCGGGCGCCTTGTACATGGTGGCCTCCGGCAAGGCTGGCTTCGAGGTCGGCAGCGGCGCGGGTGCATTTGCGACCAACGGCTACGGGGATTTCTCGCCCGGCGGCTATGGGCTGCAGGCAGCGATCGTCGCCGAGCTCCTGCTCACCTTCATGTTCCTGTTCATCATCATGGGAGCGACCGACAAGCGCGCCCCCGCCGGCTTCGCTCCGATCGCCATCGGCCTTGGCCTCACCCTGATTCACCTCATCGGGATCCCGGTCACAAACCTCTCCGTCAACCCAGCCCGCAGCACCGGCCCCGCGATCTTCGTGGGCGGCCAAGCGCTCGCGCAGCTGTGGATGTTCTGGGTCGTGCCCATCCTCGGCGGCGTGCTCGGTGCGCTCGCGTACCGCAACGTCGCTGGCGAGGAATAACTTTCTGCTACTTGTGGTGGTGCTGCCCCCCGGTAATGGTGCCGGGGGGCGCTTTTTTTGGTTGCAACCTCCCGCCCGAAGAAACTCAGAAACGGTCGGCGCCCGCCCGGTACTTCCACGTCGAGATGTCTATCTTCGACATGATCAGCGGCCTGTTTGGTGGTGGTGACCCTTTCGGTGGGCTCGACCCGGATGACCTCGAGATGTTCTGGAAGATCGAGCACGAGCTCGACCAGGCGGAACGCGGCGAGCAGACCGAGGCGCAGGCCCTCCAGAAGCTGGGGCTCAAGAGCGTGTCGAAGGCACGCAACGTCATGGGCGAGTACGGACAACGCCACATGGGCAACCCGGCGTTCCAGCAAGCCGCTGTCTCGTTTCAGACCCGAACCCACCTCGGCGGGTAGCAGCCCACGAGTCTTTGGGACTGGGCCACCCCGGGCGCGCAGCAGCGTGCGCATTCGTGCACGCGATTTCACAGATGCAGCGCCCGGCGGACGTGCCACGTTCGTCACCGATGAGAGCCCTGATTCTCGGTGCGGGCATCGCCGGCTCTGCCGCGGCCATCGCACTCCGGTCCCTCGGAATCGAGGTCGATGTGTACGAGCGCAGGGCACAACCCGGGGCCGCCTCGAGCGAACTTGGCGCGGGTGTCGTCTGTTGGCCCAATGCGACGTTCGTGCTTCGGTCACTCGGGCTGCTCGACGCGGTCGCTGAATGCGGGCATCGAATCTCGGAGATGCGGCGCGCTTCCGCGGCCGGCGAGTCTCTGGGGGGCTTGCCGATCACGCGCATCGACGACCGGCTTGGCTTTCCGAGCCTCGCAGTCCTGCGTGCGACCCTCCACAAACTCCTGCTCGAGCGAGCGGAGCAGGCCGGCGCGCGAGTTCACTTCGGCAACGGCGTGTCCGAAGTGTTGGACCACCGCGATGGCTCGGCGCAGGCGCGCTTCTCGGACGGAACGAGCGCGCAGGCGGACCTCATCATCGGGGCCGACGGACGCATGCGATCGGTCTCACGGGCCTACGTGAGCGGCGATGCGATGCCCCAACGGTGTGGTTTCACCAACTGGCTGGGGATGGTCCGCACGTCATCGCCGACGTTCGAGCCCGGGGTCGTGCTCGACGTGTGGGGGCTCGGGGCCCGGTTCGGCATCGTGCCGCTGTCCACCACGGAAGCCTATTGGGCTGCGGGTCTTGCTGGCGGTGGTCACGCTGGCTGGCGCAAGACCTTCGAAGGCTGGCCCGCGCCGATCTCCGCGCTGCTCTCGAGCGTCGCGGATACGCAGGTTCGCGAAGTCGAGGTCTTCGACCATGACCCGCTTCCGTCGTGGCATCGCCGCAACGTCATCGTCATCGGCGATGCAGCGCACGCAGCCTCGCCCACCTCGGGCCAAGGCGTCGGGCAAGCGCTCGAAGACGCCTGGCACCTGCACCGGATCTTGGAGACCGGCTGCGACGTCCACACTGTTGGCGCGCAGTTGTTCGAGACCCGAAACGCCAAGACCACAGCGATCGTCGAGGTCGGACGCGCGCTGGCGGGGAGCCTCTTCGACACCGACCCCGCACGCTGTGCAGCCCGAAACGCCCGAAGTCTCGCAACAGACTTCGGCGCGGCTGCCGACGGCGTCGCCGGACTGTGGGGCCGCGGACTCCCGCTCTAGTCTCAAAGGGCAACCTCTCGGTTTCCCTCGCTGCGGGGGCGGGGCCCCCTTCGCTCCCCCTTCCAAGTTCGGGCTGCGCCCTCGCCGAGGTCACGAGATCGGCTCTAGTTTGCGTAAGCGAACCGAGTGCTTCCGTCCGCCGCGTCGAGGACCGCGACCTGGCGCGGCAGCTCGACAATCACATCCGCGCCGTTGCAAAAGTGCTCCTGAGCGTCCTCGAGTTCTCGGGTCCACAGCTGACCACCGCCCGCACCGAACGCTTGCAGGACGACCCGGTCGTCGTACTCGCATCGAGCCACGGCAACCCCGCCCTGTCCACGAACGTTCACCCAGTTGGCGTTCCCCAGGGCAACCGGTGCGGCCACGGGTCGCCCGCTCGCCGCGTCGAGCGTGACCATGTGCTTGCCCGCATCCGAATCCGTGACCACGAACACCCGGGTACCCACCCGGGTCGTGCTGAGGAGGCACGCCTTCTTCACCGGCAGCGGTGCGCCGTGGGTCCGACCGAACAGTCTGGCGAACAGGCCTTCCTTCGGGGGGCTCGCCTCCGCGCTCACGCTCCAGGGGCGCTGACTGAACGACCCGGAGATCGTCAGCAGGGCCTGGTCCAGTCCCGTGGCGGCCTCGTCGAGATCCTGAACGGAGTCCTCTTCCACCCGCCAGCGTTCATGTCCGGTGGCCGCGTCCAAACAAACCAGCGCATCGACATCGCCCCGAACCTTCGCAAACACGTGGCGACCGGAGACGGTAGCGCTCTCGAACTCGCGCGCCCACTTCACGTCGCCGCGCGCGCCTCGAAGCTCCGCCGGAGCGTCCTCGAGGAACACCAGCACCCCCACCTGGGGCACGACGTAGTACGTGCCAGAGTCCGGCGTCACCGACCACTGCAAGGCGCCGGTCTCCAGGTCGTAAGCCAGTAGCAAGTACTCGTCGGTGCGAACCACCGCGACGGTGCCCTCCTCGGTGCTCAACACATCGATCGCGATCGCATCTGTCGCCCCGTCACGGACCCACCGACGCGGCATCCTCGAGAGGTCCCCGCCGATGTGGACCTTCCACTTCTGCGCACCGCTGCCTCCATCGAAACAGCCCAGCCAGCCCTCGTTGAACACGAACACCACGTTGCGCCGGGTCGCAAAACGGGGCGTCCAAGTGCCGTACGTCGCGCTGAACTCCCCCGCACCCGCCCACACGCGCTGCCCCGTCGCCGGATCCACCATCGCCGGCTGCCACATTCCAGAGGGACCTCGAATCCCCCCGACAACACGCAATCCGTGCGGGGTGATGAGAGGTGCGATGGCGGATTGTTCGTCGAAAACACGGGTCATGGTGGCTCTCCCTAGACGGCGTAGGTGGTGGTACCGGCCGGGCCACATGTGTTTCGAACGAAAATTCAGCCGGATAGACGGGGAGCCTCCGGAGGTGAAATCTGTGATGATTCGAGTATGCGTAGAGCGGCTACCTTGTCTTCACTTCTGCTGTCGGTCGGTTGCTTCAATCCCGAGGCCCCAGTGGGAGAGGCCCTCGAGACGGAGACGGAGGGAGTGGGCACCGGGTCAACCTCCTCGACCAATCCGACCACCCAGGGACCCTCCACGTCCTCTCCAACAACCGGTGTCGACACGACAGACACCGACGAGGAGACAGGAGACCCGACCACCGAGGGCTCCGACCCGATCTGCGGTGACGGCATGGTCGAAGGAGACGAGGTCTGCGACGACGGCGTAAACGACGGCGGGTACGGGGGTTGCTCGGACGACTGCTCAGAGTTCGGGCCATCCTGTGGCGACTCCGAGGTCACGGACGAGGAGACGTGCGACGACGGAGTGAACGACGGGTCGTACGGCGGCTGCACCGACGAGTGCGCCTTCGCGGCGTTCTGCGGAGACGGAGTCGTCGATGATGGGGATGAGCTCTGCGACGAGGGCGACGAGAACGAGAACGGCCTCGGCTGTAACGTCGACTGCACCACCTCGGGAACCGTGGTGGAAGAGAGCACCCAGACCGGGCTTACGTTCTGTGATGGAGCGTTCGCAACGCCAGCGCAGTTCACTCCTGCAGGCAACGCTCTCGTCGCCGCGACGGGCTACTGCGGCGGAGACTCCCAGTTGCTTCAAGAGTTCTCTCCCTCGCTCGAGATCCTGCAGACGTTCGACGTCCTCCTTCCCGATACCCCGGCACGAAACGCGACGATCGTCGGCGATCGCTGGGTCCTCTCCGCCTCGAACTGCAACTACGCCGTCGAGTCGGATGGCACGTTCACGGAAGCCTGCGGTGATCAGCGAATCACCGGTCAGGCCTCGCTCGAGTCCGTCGGCAAGCTCGGGTATGTGGGTCTCGACTACGGCAACCTGCTCGGCTTCTTCGGTCCGGGTAGCCCGGCTGACGACGATGCACCTGTATGGACGGCGGAACCCCCCGCTCCAGCCTTCTACGTCTACACGTGGTACGGCGTCGCGGCGGGGCCCAACGACTCCGTCCTTGTGGCGGGGCGGCGCGAGCGGGAGGACAACGGTGATCTCGAGGCCCTCATGGTCCAGTACACCGCGGCCGGCAACGTCGCCGACACCAACACCTTCGGCGCCGTTTCGCAGTTCACCGAGATCGCAACCGGTCCGGACGGTACGCCACTGGTCTACTCGTTCCTCAACTTCGGCGAGCCCGGATACCCCGGTGGCGTCCTCACCCAGTTCAATGCGGCGCTTGGCGTTTCGTGGAGCCAGCCACTGACCAACCCGGGTCAAGTTCAGCTGGCCGTCGACTCCACGGGTGCGCCCATCGTCCTGCTCGAGGACGGCAACGGAAACGGTGCCTACGAGCTCCGCAAGCTCGACCGTACGGATGGCTCGACGGTGTGGTCCGTGGGACTTCCGAACGCTGACAACGACACCCAGATCGCAGTGGGACCGGATGACTACATCTGGGTGACCGCCGGTGGGTATGGCCCGATGGGCGGCCAGCTCTGGGTCGGGCGCGTCAGCCCGTAGGACCGAGGCGCCGCCCGGAAAGTGTCCGCTTTTCCGGACACTCTCAAACCGCGGGCGCCTCCACGCCGGACAGTTCGGCGGAGGCGCTCGGCTACTTCGCCCAGTACCGACGCGCGGCGGTGTTGCCGGCGAAGCGAATCTTCTTCTTGTCGACCAGACGCTTCAGCGACCCACGGAGTCGCGGCAGGGTCTCGCCGGTCTTGTTCGCCATCTCGCGGCCGCCGATTCCGTCCTTGGCTGCGGTGATCAGATTGAGGACGCGTTCGTCGAGCGCCACGAGTTGGTCGCTGCTCGCTCGGACCCGCCGCTTCTTCCCACCGGACTTCGTCTTGGTCTTCGTCGTCGCCTTCGGGGTTGCCGAGGTCGACTTGGCGGGGCGCCGGTTGCTGCAGAATGCGAGCAGCTCTTCGACGCTTCGCCCGGTTCGATTGCACAGCTCAGCCACAGTCATCTGGCCAACGAACGATTCAAGCACTTCGACACTCATCGGGCGGACTCTACGGCTCCCGCTGGATGCGGTCGAGTGCAGGGGTGGGGATACTTTCCCCATCTCGAACAGCATTTTCGCGTGTGCGGACGGCGCCCCCTGAGCACGCCTCCTAGAGCACGATAGATCGGCGTACAGCGATAGTTAGCGGCCTTCGCACAGAGTCGGTTCGAGGCCCTGCGAAGCGCGCATTCCGATGCTGCAAACCCCGACCGGTCTGGGTCAGAAACCGGCGACGTCGGGAGACGCAAGGACGGGAATCGCCGGACCACTCTGGCCGGCAACGCACGCTTCGGGGACGGGTTCGCCGGTGAAGATGGCGCGGTTCACAGTGCATCGGCAGTGGCTATCGAAGGCGAGCTGATCGCACTGACAGGTCTCGAAGCACTGCTCGAGGCAACTGGGGCGTAGCTCGGAGTGAGCCGTCGCCGTTTGCTGGCACATCGCGGCGCAGTTGCTCACGCAAGCATCTGCGACTGGCTCACCCGCCGCGCTCGCGCGGGGTGGTGCTGGGGCCCGCGCGCAGGCCACAGCGAAGAGCAGCAGACTCACGATCCGACGAGAGGCGACAACGGCCATGCCTCCGGTAGCCGCGCAAGGACAAGATGGGTTGGCGGACGTGACTTGGACTGGCAGGTCCTCAATCCGGTCCCACTCCGCAGGTGGCAACAAGAGTAGCCACCCCTGCCCGCCCCGATCTCTCCCGATCCTCTACGGGCTTGAGATCACTGATCAATTATCGGCACGAGGTGCCACGTTGTGACACGCTTCGTTGGCACGAAATGTGCTCACGTGTGTGCCCAACGGACTTCGGTCCGGGTGGTTGGTGTCTATGTTCAAGAAGTCGCTCCTCGCACTCGCTCTGTTCTCCCTGGCAACCCCCGGCTGCGATCGCGGCGACAACCGAGACGACGGCGACGCTCCGCTCTCGGACCTCGATGCCCTTCTCGACGGCGCGCCCACCAACGACGAGCTGCCCTTCGAGATCAAGGCCGACGGCCCCGCTCCTCGGCAGCACCGCGATCTGCTCGAGCTGCAGTCCGCAGTCAAGAGCCAGGGTCGCCGCGGCGTCTGTTCGATCTTCTCGACCGTTGGCTTGATGGAGCACCTGTACATCGCCGGCGGCATGGAGAACCCAGACTTCTCCGAGCAATACCTTCAGTGGTCGGCCAAGTTCGAGGTCGGCTCCTTCCCGAACACCTCCGGCAGCAACGCCTACTACAACCTCCGTGCCGTCACGCAGTACGGCATACCGGCCGAAGCTGCATGGACCTACGAGGTCGATCAGTGGGGCGTCGACGAAGACGAGGCGTGTGACGGCGAGGACGACCAACCCACGCGCTGCTACACCAACGGCCAGCCACCCGAGGACGCACTCACCGCAGAGAAGTTCCAGCTGCCTCCGGGCCGCTGGCTCAACTCTCGCCGCGCTTCGATCATGGACCACATCCGCGTCAACGGAACCGGTGTGGTCGTGGGTCTCGAGTTCTTCTACCAAGCGTGGAACCACCGTCGCTCGGAGCTCCCCCGCAACCTCGACTCCTGGGACGCCGGCATCGTTCGCGCACCCAACGACGAGGACCGCGAGATCAGCCGTGAGAGCCCCGCGGGTCACTCCATCCTCATCCTCGGATGGGACCTCGACCTCGAGTTCCCGCGGGTCGACGGCGAGGGCAACACCGTGCTCGATGCCGATGGCAACCCGGTGATGGAGCAGGGCTTCTACCTGTTCAAGAACAGCTGGGGCACCGAAGGCTTCGGCGTCGACCACCCCGCTGGCGCTGGCTACGGCTGGCTGTCGATGGACTACGTCGATGAGTTCGGTCGCGCGTACGTCTCGGACATTCCCGAGGTCATCGTTGCACCGGTCGACCCGGTCGATCCCATCGAACCCGGCGAGCTGCAAACCTTCACCTCCGAGACGTCGGTCGAGATTCCCGACGACGACGACGCGGGCATCAGCCAGACCCTCGAGGTCGACGCTGAAGGCACGGTCGGTACCCTCAGCGTGACGGTCTCGGTTGCGCACACGTGGCGCGGCGACCTCACCGTCCGCCTTGTTCACGGCGACGTGGTCGAGATCCTGCACGAGCGCACCGGTGGCGGGCAAGACAACCTCGAGCTCGAGCTCGACACGTCAGCCTTCGAAGGCATGGATCGCGGCGGCGAATGGACCCTCGAGGTCATCGACTCCGCCCGCCTGGACTCCGGCAGCCTGACCTCCTGGTCGATCTCCCTGTAGTCCACTTCGAGGACCTCCCTGAAGTCAGGGAGCACAACGACTCCGCCGGTGCGCCCAGCACCACGGAGTCGTTTTTCGTGGTTAGGTCTCCACCTCCACAAGGAACGCCGCAGCGAGATCCGAGATGCCAACACCGCAACCTGGTACCGAGTGGGACTCCGAAGTCTTCACCAAGGAGGACTTCACCGAGCTCGATCTTCGCAAGTGCTCGTTCGATGCCTGCGAGTTCGTCGACTGCAAGTTCACGGATGCGGACCTCGCAGAGGCCGTGTTCGACGACTGCGCGTGGACCCGTTGCGAGTTCTCCAACTGCAAGGTCAGCGGCACGAGATTTCGCAGCGCGAGCTTCGTCGAGTGCCGGATCCGCGGCGTGATGTTCTCCAACTGCCACGTGTTCGCGCTGGAGTTCGAGTTCACCCAGTGCAACCTCAGCTACTCGTCGTTCTTTGGGCTCCATCTCCCGCAGACCACGTTCAAGGACTGCAAGCTCAACGAGACCGACTTCGGGGAAGCGACCCTGACCGGCTCCAAGTTCGACGGCAGCGATCTGGAGCGAACGATCTTCCATCGTTCCGACCTGACCCGCTGCGACATGAGCACCGCGACGCGGTTGTGTCTCGACCTGCAGAACAACCGGGTCAAGGGTCTGAAGATCTCACTGGAAGGCGCAGGTATGACGCTGGCCGCCGTCGGGATCGAGCTGGTCCTGTAGGGTGGGTTGGACCTCGAGCTTCACCCAGGCCGTCCGGGCTGAAGCTCGACTCGGTGGCGCCCCCGCAGGAGCATGATGAGCCCGCCAACAAAGCCCGCCATCCCAGCGGCCAACATCGCACCTCCGTTGACCTTGCTGTAGTCGTCGTTGATGAACCACAGCGACGACATCCCGGCAGCGACGCCGCCCACCGTCATGACCACCACGCCGCCGACGAGCAAGCCCGTGCTTCCGCCTCGCACGTTCAGCGTCACGTCTTGGCCTTCGTACGGCGCCAGGCTCAGCGTCTTCGAGCTCGTCAACGCCCCCTTGTTGAGTCCGTTGACGAAGTAGACGGCGGTCGTGTCCACCGGCTTTCCGCACGGATCCGCGCAGACCGTATCCCAGGAAAACCCCGACGCGGATCCGGCCGACCCCGAAACGAACACCCCGCCGGTTCGTCGCAGCAAGGCCAGGTCTCCCGAGCGCCGGCCAGCGCCGACCAGATGAACGCGGGCCTGACCGGGGCCGAGCGTTAGAGAGGGAGGCTCGGTCGTCAACGGAACGCTCGGTGGGGGTTGGGGTTGTGCACGGGCCACGTCGACATGGTCGACCTGCTGCGCGGAGAACGTCCGAGTCGAACCGTCCGTCTTGCGCAACACGACGCTCCCCCCAGGTTCGTACTCCTCGATCGTCCCTCGGACGAACCCGCCGGACTTCAGATGCACGACATCCTCTCCCGAGGTCGCGGTAGCCTCCGGCGGGCTCGCGGGCGGTTCGGATTGCACCTGCGGAGCCATCAGAGCGAACGACACGAGGGCGGCGACGAGACCGTTCATGGCGAGAGGCTACAGCCTGCTTTGTCGAGACGCTCGTCGGCTAGCGTCGCTTTTTCGCGTTGTGACGTGTCCCAGAGGTGTCCCATGGGACTGCACCAAGGGGACATGACCTTAGGGTTTGAGTCCGAGGCGACGCGTCATCGCGATCCGTCCGACGCGATGGCCCGAGGCGTCGCCCTCCGTTTGGGGATTTGGTCGAAGCACTTCGGGACCGACTCAACCCAACCCGCGGCGCGTGCACCTCAGGTGTCCCATGGGCGCCTGTGGTGACTTTTTTTTCGCCAGATCCGGGCCCGGAGTCGGCCCCCGATGATGACGGTCGGATCGACGGCCCCAACACCCGCCAAAACGGTCGCTGGGCCGTACCTGCGGCAGGATGAGACACCGGGTGGCGAATGGTGACCAAGTGTCCTACACTGTGCGCATGACCGCCGAAAACCGACGCTCGCGCCGCGTGAAGACCTGGTTTCCAGTTCGGATGCGCCATGGCGAGCGCCGCAACACTGCGGTCGCCAAGGACGTGAGTGCCAAGGGCATCTTGCTCGCTGCGCGTCGGCAACTCGAGCTGGGCAGCGAGGTCCACGTGTCCCTGCATGTCGATCCCGAGGCTGGATGCCCGCGTCTTGTCCAGGGCCGCGTCGTCCGCCAAGAGCCCAACTCCAACGACCCAGGCGGGCTGTGGCCCTACAAGGTCGCCATCGAGTTCGACCAGCCGGACGACGAGTTGCTCACGGCAGTCGGCGCCGCCAGCTGAGCTTTCGGAGCGCCGCTTCGGCGAGCAAGCTCGCTACCGTCGCGTGACCCTTCATGCGGCCACGCCTTCTCGTCGCCCATGGGATGAAGAATTCATCCCATCCCGGCAGACCTGGGAATGCGGCCCCGCCGCTCGCGCATACACGGTGCGATGCATGGACGGACGTGGGCAGGAAGCGTGGTGGGTTTGCTCTTGGTGGCAGGGGCCGTGGGAGGAGCCCAAGCGCACGACTACTCGGCGTCGCGAGATCTGGGTGTGCTCAGTCCGACCCACGCACGCAGCGGTGCGGTCGGCATTCCCACCGATGCGCCGCACGTCGGACACCGCGGAGGGACCGTCGTTCTCGATGAGCACGGACTCCTCGTCGCGGAGCGCAACGCGGCCGCGGTAATTCGAGCCGATCGCGATGGTGCCCCGGTGGCATCGCTCGACTTCTCCGGAGCACTGGGCGAGCTGGTGACCGATGGCGGCGCGCTGGCATTCGTCGCCGACCGGGCGGGAAACCGACTGGTCCGTCTCGACACATCCGACAGCGGCCGCCTCCAAGAGGACACCAGCGTGACCGTGGCCGAGCCGTACGGATTGGGGCTCTCGCCGAACGGCGCCACGATCTACGTCACCAGCGTCGCGGACCACCGCCTGGTCGCCATCGATACGAAGACCATGAAGGAAGCGTGGTCGGTCGAGCTTCGTGCCGAGCCTCGGGGCCTCGCGGTGTCGGCCGATGGCACCCGCGCCACCGTCGGCTTTCTGAGTTCGGGTGCGTTGGCGGAAGTGTTTCTCGACACCCAAGGCGAGACGGTGCGTTGGCACGCGCTCGATCCACGTGACCACGTGAAGGTGGAGATGGAGTTCGACGACTGGAGCGACGAGAAGGTTCCGGTTGCAACCATCTCCGAGGCGCGCAGTCGATTCTCGGTGCCGACCGACCAGGGTCGCCGACACGCCCGCAACGTCTTCTCGGTTGCGTACGTCGGGCACGGGCAGGTGGTGGCGCCCCACCAGGTCGCGACGCCGCAGATGAAACGCGTGCCGTCGCGAGGCATGCAGGACAGCTACGGAGGCGGTCCCGAGGAAGTCCCACCGATCGATCACCGACTCGCCGTGGTCTCCCCCCGCGAGGCCGGTCAGGCGAAGATTCAGGTGTCGGAGCTACAGCACGTCCATCAGCCGCGAGCGATGGCGTACGACGCCAAGCGCGACCGGCTGTACGTCGCGGGCTACGGCGACGACGACATCGTGGGTATCTCGGACGTGTCGCTTCCTTCGGCCTATAGCGCATGGCGCATGCATCGGCGCATGGACACCGGTCCCAGTGCCTGCGGCGCGGACGGCATGGTCGTGGACGGCGGGACGTTGTGGGTTCACTGCGAGCTCAGCCGCAAACTCATCCGCGTGCGACCGGATCAACTGAAGCTGGACGACAAGCCGTGGCACACCGAATCCGCCGTGTCGGTGGGTCCCGAGTTGGCCGCATCGAAGCGTCCTGAGTCCGTCGAGCGTGGCGCGGAGCTTTTCCGTCGGGGAGAGTCGAACCAGATCTCCGACAGCGGCACGATGGCCTGCGCCTCATGCCATCCCGAAGGTCGACAGGACGGGCTTAGCTGGCGCCTGGGAGGCGCCATCCTTCAGACACCCATGCTCGCCGGACGCGTCGGAGGGACCGAGCCCTACAAGTGGGGCGGCATGGACCCGACGTTGAACGCGAGCTTCAAGCACACGATCGAACGACTCGGAGGCTCGTCGCTGAGCCGCAGCCAACGGGACGACCTGGCGGCCTACGTGCAGTGGCTGCCCACGGCAACGCGCCCAACCGTCGCCAGTGCCGCCGCTGTGAAGCGAGGCAAGGGGCTGTTCGAGGGCACGCTCGAGTGCAGCAACTGCCACTCCGGCGAAGCGATGGCCGACGGAAACCAGTATCCGTTCGACGCTTGGGGGCTGGAAGAAACGGACACCCCGTCCCTGCAGGGCCTCGCCCACACGGCGCCCTACTACCACGACGGAAGTGCTGTCGACCTGTGGGCCCTCGTCACCGACAAGGGCAGCGTGCACGAAATGGCCGACTTCTCCGAGCTGACCTCAGCTCAAGCCCACGACCTCGTCGCCTACCTGGAGACCCTCTGATGAACGCCCGACTCCTCGCTTCCCTCGCCTTGCTCGCATCCGGTTGTGTCAACACAGTCGCCGAAGCGGGTACCAGCGGCCCCGCGACGCAGTCCGCTGCGGAGGCAGACGCAACAGCGACCCCGGTCGCGACAAACATCGAGTCCGCAACGATGCCTTCGGTGGCCCTCGCCGCGGCTCCCCATGTCACCTCCATGCACGAGGTCGTGCTCGACCGCGACGGAAAATCGGCGCTCACACTCGACGTGACTGGTGGCGTCCGGCTGTGGACATCGTTCGATGCCGACGCGGTGCCCTGGGTATTGCCCGTGGAGGAACCGCTGTGGATGTCGCTTGCGGCGACGGAGTCAGGCTTCCTCGCCGCGTTCATCGACACCACCGGCGGGGCCCACGTGGCGCGCATCGAGGTGACCAAGGATGGTGCCCGCTGGGTGACGGCGTTCGACCTTCCCCCGATCGATCCGATGTTCGAGGTCCACGTCCTGGGCGGGGGAACACGGATCCTCGCGCTCGGGGTCGACCACCGGGTGCGGCTGTGGGACGCACACGGAAAGGTGTTGGCCGAGCTCGACGAGCACGGGGTCATCCCGTGGCAGCTTCGCGTTGGACAAGACGCGAAGGGAAAGACCCATGCCGCGGTGGTCCAGTTCGCACCGGTTCGCATGCAGCGGCTGGAGGTCTCCGACGACTCGCTGGCCTTGGTGGGAGAACCGCAGACCCTCGCGATCGACCAGAGCCCCAACCGCAACGACATCGGCATGAGTTCCGATGGCCGATACGCCACCGCGATGCAGAAGCCCCTCCCCAAGAAGGGCCGCTTCGAGATCGAGGTCGTCGATCTGCGAGACGGCACGCGGCGCATGCTCGTCGCCGAGTCGGACACCCGCTTCCGCCCCCGGGTGCATCCGCTTGCCGATGAGATCATCGCCGAGACCGGATCCGGTCGAGCGCTTCGTCTTCCCTTGGACGCTGCGGTGCCGTGGGAGCCCGGCTCCGACCGCACCCTGCTGACGCCCGTTGTCGCCGAAGCGGTGTCCTACGATGGGTCCGACGAGTTCTCCCTGATGCACACGACCACGAGTGGCGGTGTTCATGCGATCGCATGGGGCGATGCGCTCCGGGTTCAGAGCATCGATGGGCAGTCCCGAAAGGTCGTACAACGCAGCTCACTCGCCGCGCACGCGGTCGGCCTGAGCCCTACCGGCACGACAGTGGCTTGGGGCACTGCGGACGAGATCATCCTCGAGTCGGTGGACGGCACGGGCGAGGTACGCCGACTCGCGGCGATGGGCGGAACGCCGCGCCTGCTCGCTTTCGCGGGGGACGACCATCTAGTCACGATGAACGACAAGGGCAAGGTGCAGCTGCGCGAGATCGACACCGACACCGTGCTCGACACCGTCTCGATGCCTGTGGTCTGGGGGATCGAGCGTACTGGCTGGCGACCGGATGACACCGGCGGCTCCGTCGTGTTGGCTTCGAGCCGGCCCTCGGAGCCCCTGCAAGTGCTCACGGTCGAGGCGGGCAAGCTGGGGTCGCTGCAGACGGTCAACCCTTCGGAGCGAACGGCCTGGCCTGAAGGTGGCAAGCCTCGCGGTCGAGAAAGCTCGGATTGGATGGCCAGCCTCGGTCACGAGCTGGGCGCCCTGCAACTCCGCCCGGTCGAGGTCGTCGGCACCGCACCCACGGCGACCGGAGAGCACAGCGTCGTGGTCCAGAAACACCGCAGCGAGTGGACCTCGAGTGACGTTCACTTGACCATGATCGACACCGAGCGCAACGCCCGGGTCTGGGTCCGCAAAGCTCAAGGGCTGCACGACACGAGTTGGTCTCGAGACGGACAACGTTTCGCGTACGTGGACCGCGCTGGCGGGCACGTCTGTGACGGCGCCACCGGCGAGAGCATCCTCGATCAGCGGTGGGCGCCTCGCGTCTCGCCACCGAATGACGCACCATGATGGCGTGATGCGTCCGCTCCTGCTCGTGGTGCTGCTCGCGGCATGCGGGCAACCAGAGCCGGCCCCCGTCGAGGTTCCGTCGCAACCGCTCGACGTGGGTGCACCTGCTCCGAAGGCTGAGCCCGTCGTCCCCGTGCAGGCTGACGAGGTCCCCGCGATCGTGCCCACCGACCTTCCGCTGGTGCTGATGGCAACCATGGTGGGCGAGGATCCAACGCGCAGTCGTGCGACCGTCCAGGACGAAGAGCGATCGAGCATCACCACATACGCGGTGGGAGACTCGGTTCGACCGGGCGTCGAGATCGCAGCGATTCAGCGCGATGCGATCGTCTTTCGGCGGGGAGACTCCGAAGAACGGCTCGACTTTCCCGAAGAGCCCGTGGCGATGACCGGCCGCGAGGTCTTCTATCCCGACTTCGTCGACTTTGATGCTCGCGTCAACTCGATGGACGAAGCTGGACAGCTTCAGCCGGGCCCAGGCTACGTCATCAAGCGGCCGGACAACGCCTGGGGAACCCCACGCACCGTCACCGCGATCCAGACTGCGGCCAAACGGTACCTCGACCGAGGTCTCGGCGGGCCGGCCGTGCACGTCGGTGACATCAGCAAGAAGTCCGGCGGCCCCTTCCCTCCCCACCTCTCGCACCAGGACGGGCGCGACGTCGACGTGGGCTACGTACTCCAGGGCGACGTCGCCGACGTCAAACGCTTCGTCACCGCCACCGCGGGCCGCCTCGATGTGGTCCGCTCGTGGGCCCTACTCGATGCGTTCTTGGGTACCGAGCGCGTGCGCTACATCTTCGTCGACTACGGCTTGCAGCGCCTGCTTTACGAACACGCCAAACGCGAAGGTGTGGAAGAAGACCGGCTCGCCGAGCTGTTCCAGTACCCGCGCGGTTCGGCGGCCGCCAAGGGCGTGATTCGGCACTGGCGCGGACATGCGAACCATTTCCACGTTCGCTTTCGGGAGTGAGACGTCGAGTCGGACTTCAACTCTGGCGGCTAGCTCTGCGGAGCCCCTTCGCCCACCACAACATGGAAGTTGAACATCGGAGTCGGAAGTGCGCCGTACAACCGGGTCCACATCGGGAGCATCTGCTCCGCGCCGCGAGCTGTACTGAGGTCTCCGAGGTCGATGACTTCGGCCGTGGCCCAGCCGAACGACACGAGAAGCGCGGTGACTCGGGACTTGGCGTCGACGTCGTCTCCACTCACAAACACGTTGTGCTCGCCGGGGAGCAGCCGCGGGTCCACCATCACGGACGCGCTCATCGTGTTGAGGCTCTTGACGACCTTGGTGTCGGGGAAGGCCCGTTGGATCTGCTCGGCGAGAGAGTCTGTGTTCGAGACGCTCAGCAGCGGCGGAAATCCCTGAGAGAAATCCAGCGGGTTGCAGACGTCCAACAGGATCTTTTCGGCGAGGTGGTCTTGCCCGGCAGCTTGCAGGGCTGCGAGCGCCCCCCCGCCGTTGGTCGCGTTGACCACGAGCTCTGCGGGCTCGGCAGCTTCGGCGAACGCCGCGAGCTTCACGGTCGGGTTGGCCGTGTGCCAGTCCTTGAACGGGGGCCGCCCCTGGGAGTCACGATCCGTGCGGGCGAGCGTCCCTTCGGCGTTGCGGGTGCCGATGGTCACGGCGTGTCCGAGGGAGGCGAGCTTCTGGGCGAGGGTCTGTCCGACGACGCCGGTTCCGAATACTGCGATGTTCATGGCTGGGTTCCTTCGCTCTCGGTATGAACCCGAACCCCCAGAGGATCTATGATAATATATCTCTAATCGTTACCAATTACTCTGGCCAGAACCCCACGGACATGAACAGCCCCCGCGACCTCGACCCGACCGCCGAGGTCCTGCACGACCTGCGGCTCACCGGTGGGTTCTACTGTCGCAGCGAGCTGACTGCGCCCTGGGGCCTACGCATGCCGACCTGGGAGGGCGCGCACTACCACGTGGTCGCCGAAGGGTCCTGCTGGCTGCGTGTTGGGAACGACTCGCCGCTGCACCTGCGTCGCGGCGATCTCGTCGTCCTCCCGCACGGTGGCGGCCACGAGCTCGTCGACCATCCAAGTTCCGCGGCGCTGCCCGTGGAGACCCTGGACAAGGAGAAGAGCGGTCGGGCAGCCGCGGTATTGCGCCACGGCGGCGGGGGAGAGTCCGCGCTCGTCGTCTGTGGAGGTTTCCGGTTCGAGACCCACGCGCTGCTCGAGCTGCTCCCCAACCTGCTGTGCATTCGAGCCAACGAAGCGGAGACCGAGCCCTGGATCCGAACAACGCTCGAGGCCCTCGCGCACGAGGCTGCCCACCCTCGACCGGGGACGGAGATCATCATGACGCGGCTGTCCGATGTCCTGGTGATCGGCGCGGTTCGAGCCTGGCTGGAGAGTGCCGAGGCCCGCACCGGATGGCTCGGCGCGTTGCGGGACCCCCGGATCGGTCGCGCCCTCGCCCTGATGCACGGCAGTCCCGATGGCCCCTGGACCGTGGCAGAGCTCGCCGAACGCGTCGACATGGCGCGAGCGACCTTTGCCGAACGTTTCGCCCGACTCGTCGGAGCCTCTCCGATGCACTACCTCACTCGGCTTCGCATGCAGGTCGCGACGACATGGATCCGCGAGGACAAGGTGCCGCTGGCCCAGGTCGCGAAGCGGCTCGGCTACAGCTCGGACGCCGCATTCAGTCGGGCCTTCAAGCGGCACATGGGCATCCCTCCCGGTGCGGTCCGAGGGTGAGCACATCGATCAAGCGACTCACCCCTGCGGGATGAAGTTGTCGCAGGTGGTCTCGATCGTTTCGATCGAAGACGCAAAGATCGGCGCGTAGTCGGGCTCGCAGATGCTGGCCAACACCCCCTGCTCGCCGAACTCCTCGACGAAGCCGATGAGGTTCGGGCTTGTGCCGAACGTGCAGGTCGCCGCAGCGTCCAGCGGGACGAAGCCGATCATGACGACAGACTCGACGTCACCTCCTTTGGCTGCGACCACGGCATCGAACCATCCGGAGGTGTCGGTGTCCGGATGGGCGTCGTCGAGGTCGAAGTCGAACGGCGGGTCGTCGGTGACGATCACGACGACGAGAATCGCGTCCTCCCGGATGAACCCCTCGTTGCAGGCCCCTGGCTCGGCGTTGGAGGGGTCGAGCGCCGCGACGGTGGCGGTGACGGGCTGCTCGATGGGGCTTCCACTCGTCCCAACCTGGGCAATGCACGGGAAGACCTGCTGCAGATCGTCTTCGTCGGTCGCGAAGCGCTGTCCGCCCACGAACGGGCCACACGTCGCCTCGGACGAACCGAACCCAGCCGTCTGGGTGACGAGGTCACCGATCGTGGTGCAGCCAGGTGCGTTGCCTCCGTAGTTGTCGCTGGTCACGACGCCCACGTGATACGAGTCGACGTTCTCGAGCGAGGTCTGAATCGCATCGATGAATCCGGAGAAGCTCGCCAGCAGCTGGGTTTGCTGCTGGGTCATGCTCCCGGAGTTGTCGATCACAAACAGGAAATCGATCCCCTGGCACCCGGACTGCTCGAGCTCTCCGATGTCGGGAAGGATCCCGAGGTCGAACGTGACTGGGGGCGGACCCGACTCGTCGTCGGAGGGCGGCTCGGTGGTGCTGCCCGAGCCAACCGAGCCCGTCACGCCGCCGCCGGACTGGGTTGCAGACCCGGTCGAGCTCGCCGCGGCGGTGGTGCTTGTCCCGTCGTTGGATGCGGTGGTGAGCCCCGGCGAATCGGTGTCAGCGGTGCTTCCGTCGCCGCAGCCCCACGCGGTGAGTCCAAAACCCAAGAGCGTAAGTACGGGCAAGCGGCGCAAAGTCATGCCGCAAGACTACGCCATCCGGTCGCCGCATTGTTCGCAGTGGTGCCTCACGGCGCCGGTGACGTTCGCGCCGTGGTACGCCTGGGAAGTCCTCAAGAGACTCGCCCATGATTCGCAACGTCCTCGCCGTCTTCGCCGGTCTCGCCGCTGGCATGGTCACAAACATGGCGCTGGTCATGCTCAACGCCTACGTTCTGTTCCCGATGCCCGCAGGCATCGACATGAACGATCCGGCCCAGATGAACGCGTACATCGCCCCGCTGCCAGCGACCGCGTTCATCCTTGTCTTGGCTGCGCACCTCGGCCAGTCGTTCGTCGGTGGTTGGACGGCGGCACGGCTCGGCGCGTCCAAACCGATGGTCCTTGCCATGATCGTCGGCGTGCTCTCCCTCGTCGGTGGGATCATGAACATGATGCAGCTGGAGCTCCCGAACTGGATGTTGGTCGAGCTCCCGCTGTACGTGGTGGTGGCGTGGGTGGCGGGGCGTATCGAGGTCAAACGCCGCGCCGCAGCATCAGCGTGACCGCAGCGCGCGCTCAGGGCTTTCGTGCCCAGATCCCAAACGACATGATGGTGGCCATCGACCGGGGAGAGCCCTCCGATCCGGACGTTTGCCCCTTCGCCTGCTTTGGTGGTCTAGATCCACTGGTTGACCCGATCGTGAAGCGGTAGCGGGGCGCTTGAGGTGGGCGTCATCGAGGATCCGCCTACCGGCTGAAGTCAGCGATCGACTGCGCCAACGAGCGCGCTCGGTCTAGGCGAGCCAGCAACTCAACCGGATCGGCGTGCGGGGCGGCTTTGCGGACCTCGTCGAGATAGCCGACGAGCGCCTGCCTCAGGTTGTCCGTGACCGAACTGGTCCTGTCTCTTATACACATCTGACGCTGCCGACGA